>LNAP01000485.1_pt1 | contig 44132 bp, 32 predicted proteins | sample 602601 | NCBI WGS metagenome assembly LNAP01 (sample SAMN02440304, study PRJNA202911) | soil metagenome | biome: Subtropical and temperate rainforests or woodlands; isolation source: soil samples (1 kg each in a 20% v/v slurry with milli Q water) were... ...
GCACGCGCGATCGGCGGCGAGCCGATGGTGTGGCTCATCAGGCTGGCGCTGATGCCGCCGGCGCCCGCCCGCGCCAGCTCCTGGCTCGCCACGATCTTCATGAACTGGTCGGCGGCGATCCCGCCATATTCCTCGGGGAATCCAAGCCCCAACAGCCCGATCTCGGCCGCCTTGCGATAGAGCACGCGGGGGAATTCCCCGGCCTCGTCCCATTCATGGGCGAACGGCGCGATCTCCTTGTCGACGAAGCGCCGCATCACGTCGCGGAAGGCATCGTGCTCGGCGGTATAGAACGGGCTCTTCATCGCGCTCGCCTCGCTGGCGGATTCGTCCCGTCCACAATGGCCGGAACGATAGCGGTTCACTTGCGCCGAGTGGCTGGCCACAGAGCCGTTTGGAGACTGACTATCGCACTAGCAACTCAACGCAAGACGATTTTCGTCCCCCGCAGGCCAACTCCAGATCAAAGAACAAGTCAAAAAGAAGTGCTGCACAAAACTCCGGCTGGCCCCCAGGGCCATGCCGGGCATGGTGCATGACAATAAAAATGCAGGCGGCACCAGACCGCCGAGGGAGGAATTTGTGGCCGTTCGTTACTACGACTGGATCGCTCATCATGGCCGCCGCACACCCAACAAGGTCGCGGTCATCGACCTCGCCAGCGAGCGCCGCTTCACCTATTCGCAGTTCGATGCGCGTATCGCGCGCCTGGCCGGCTTCCTCCGCGACACGCTGAAGGTCTCGCGTGGCGACCGCGTTGCGGTGCTGGCGCTCAACACGACCGATACGCTGGAAGTGCAGTTCGCATGCGGGCGGCTGGGCGCGATCTTCGTACCGCTGAACACCCGCCTCACCGTTCCCGAGCTTCAGTTCATCACTGGCGATTGCGCGCCGAAGGTGATGATCCACGATACTGATCTGGCCGAAACCGCGCTCGCCGTCGCGAAGCTCTGCAACGTCGCAACGAGCCTGCTGCTCGGCCCCGGCGGCACCTATGAGGCCGGCATCGCCGCCGCCAAGCCTCTCGACCGTGCCGAAGAGGTCACGCTCGATGACGTCTCGACCATCATGTACACGTCGGGCACCACGGGACATCCGAAGGGCGCGACCATTACCCATGGCATGACCTTCTGGAATTGCGTCAATCTCGGCGGCCCCGCCTGCATCGGGCCGGCCTCGGTGCTGCTTACCGTGCTGCCGCTGTTCCACACCGGCGGGCTGAATTGCTACACCAATCCGGTGCTGCATGCCGGCGGCACCGTGCAAATCATGCGTGCCTTCGATCCCGGTGTCGCGCTCGGCCTGATCGACGATCCCGCGCAGGGCATCAACGTGTTCTTCGGCGTGCCGGCGATCTACCAGTTCATGGCACAGCATCCGGCCTTCGCGACCACCAATCTTGGCCGGCTGATCGTCGGCGGTGTCGGCGGCGCGCCGATGCCGGTGCCGCTGCTGAAAGTCTGGGAGGCTCGCGGCGTCGCGCTTCAGCAAGGCTACGGCATGACCGAGACGTCGCCCGCCGTGCTGGTACTCGACCGCGAGGACGCGGCGCGAAAAGCCGGCTCCGCCGGCAAGCCGGTGCTTCACACGGAGGTGCGGATCGTCCGCCCCGACGGCAGCGATGCCGATGTCGGCGAACTCGGCGAGCTCTGGGTTCGGGGGCCGAACATCACGCCCGGCTACTGGAACAGGCCGGAAGCGAACAAGACGTCCTTCACCGACGGCTGGCTGCACACCGGCGACGCGACGCGCATCGACGACGAAGGCTTCTACTACATCGTCGACCGCTGGAAGGACATGTACATCTCCGGTGGAGAAAACGTCTATCCGGCGGAGGTCGAGAACGTCCTGCACCAGCTCAATGCGATCGCGGAAGCGGCCGTGATCGGCATTCCCGACGCGCAATGGGGCGAGGTGGGTCTCGCCATCGTCGCGGTCAAGCCCGGCCAGCGGCTGACCGAGGCCGATGTCTTCGCGCACTGCGCGGCGAATCTGGCGCGGTTCAAATGTCCGCGCCAGGTCCGCTTCGTCGATGCGCTGCCGCGCAACGCGACCGGCAAGATCCACAAGCCGACCTTGCGCAAGGACTTTTCCGTCGCCTCGGAAGTCGACAGGAAGGTCGCCAGCGCCTGATCAAAGCGCCCGTTTCGGGCGCTTTTCTTTTCGAGACGTGCCTGCCCAACCAGAAGAAGCCTCAAAGAAAACCCCAAGGAATTTTCATGAACAAGAAACTCTCCCTGCTCGCCGCGGCAACCGCGCTGACGTTGCTCACGACCCAGGGCGCTTACGCGCAGAAGAAATACGACACGGGTGCCAGCGACGCCGAGATCAAGATCGGCAATGTCGAGGCCTATTCCGGCCCCGCTTCCGCCTACGGCATCATCGGCAAGACTGAAGACGCCTATTTCAAGATGATCAATGACCAGGGCGGCATCAACGGCCGCAAGATCAATTTCATCTCCTACGACGACGGCTACTCGCCGCCGAAGACGGTGGAGCAGGTCCGCAAGCTGATCGAGAGCGACGAAGTCTTTCTCGTCTTCAACGCGCTGGGCACACCGACCCAGACCGCCGTGCAAAAATATCACAACGCCAAGAAGGTTCCGCAGCTCTTCCTCGCCACCGGCGCCAGCAAGTGGAACGATCCGAAGGCCTTCCCGTGGACCATGGGCTTCCAGCCCAGCTACCGGGTCGAGGCGCGAATCTTCGCGAAGTACATCATGAAGGCAAAGCCCGATGCCAAGATCGCGATCTTCTATGCCAATGATGATTTCGGCAAGGATTACGTCGCCGGCATCAAGGAGATCTTCGGCGAGAAGGCGTCCTCGCTGATCGTCGCCGAAGAGAGCTATGAGACCACCGAGCCCTCGATCGATTCCCACATCGTCAAGCTGAAGGGCACCGGCGCCAACGTCTTCGTCAACATCGCGACGCCGAAATTCGCGGCGCAGGCGATCAAGAAGATCGCCGAACTCGAGTGGAAGCCGATGCACGTGATGACGGACGTCTCGATCTCGATCGGCGCGGTGATGCAGCCGGCCGGCCTGCAGGCCTCCGAGGGCGTGCTGTCGGCGGGCTACCTGAAGGACGCCGCCGACCCGCAATGGAAGGACGACGAAGGCATGAAGAAGTTCCTGGCCTTCGTGAACAAGTACATGCCAGGCGCCGATATCACCGACACCAACCTGGTCTACGGCTATGCCGCGGCGCAGACTCTGGTGCAGACGTTGAAGCAGTGCGGCGACGATCTGACCCGGGAGAACGTGATGAAGCAGGCTGCGAGCCTTAAGGATTTCGCACCCGACACGCTGATACCCGGCATCAAGATCAACACCGGCTCCGGCGACTTCGCCCCGATCGAGCAGCTCAAGATGATGCAGTTCAAGGGCGGCAAGTGGGACCTGTTCGGCGACATCATCAGCGCCGAAACGGGCGGCTAGTTCGCTAGCGGCCAGGCCTGCCTCAACGAAATAGCGGCCGCAGGGCCGCTATTTTTTTCGCTCGCACAGTCCAGGCGGATCTATGCCGGAAGAAACAGCGCAAACGATTCGTCGACTGTGCGGCGCAGATGTTTACGGTACAATTCATGGTTGGGGTTGTCGGGCGCGACCCGGCCAAGGGATGGTTGCGGAATATTCCGGAGCGGTACATAGGCGATCGGCGCTGCAATCGGCGTCAGTTGTGAGCCGGGGCCGGCACGGAGAGTCGAGATGATGCCGTACATTTCGCCGGCTACCGTCGGCCGCGACACCGTGATCACGCGATGCTGGCCGTGCTTGATGATGACAAGATAGATGAAGCCGGACTGATGCGGCACGGCGACCTCGCCGGTGTGCTCATAGGCCGCATCGGTCCGCTCGCCCTCGCGGAACACCAGTGCAGAGACCTTCGGTTCCCAGACGATTTCGGTACGATAGGCGAAGATCGCGTCCTTGTCGCCGAACGACGGCCGCAACGTGATGTAGACGTCCTCGAGCCAGGTCACGGCGCGATGCGCATAGGAACCGAGGCTGTCGGGCGCGACATCGTTTGCGGCCGGAAGCGTCACCACGACGGCGCTTTTTCGCAAGGACACGCCGAGTGCCTGCTCCAGCCGCACGGTCGTCGCCAGCGTGAAAGGCCGGCGGCCGCCAAGCACCTTCTCCAGCGTCGACAGGCTGAGCTTGGCCTGCTCGGCCAGCGCCTGCCGGGAGATCCGGCGCCGGGCGAGCTCCTCGCGAATGGTCTCCGCGATCTCGCGGCACTGCTGGTCCGAAAGCTGCTTGTCGGTGAATTTATCCTGCGTCTGCATCTTGGCCCTGCCTTGGAAGCACCATTCTAGCAGGGCGGACAGACCGGCACAAAACCGCACATGGCCGCCTCGGCGCGGGCCCACCCGGGCCGCCCGCGGCGGAACATTGCCGATCGTTCTGCTCGCGAAGTCTCCCCTCCCGGCGGAAGCTGACCCCACCACACATCCTTTGGGAGCAGGTCAAATGGACACCTACGACGCAGCCGACCGCGACGAACATCCCATGCTGGGCCGGCTGATCAAGCTCGGATTGTTTCTTCTCGTGCAAGGCATCGCCGTGATGCTGGTCGCCTTCGTCGCGCTGCTGGTGAGCTTCGAGCCGGGCTGGTCGGCGACGACGGAGCAGGCCAGCCTGCTCCAGCCCAACGATGCCAGATCCGGATCCCTGCTGCTGAAGGAAGACGGCGCCTACATCGAAGCGATCCGCCTCGGCGTCGACGTCGACATCACGGTATCAGGCCCGACCCTGCGTGCCCGCGTCACCCAGATCTTCCGCAACCCGACCAAGGATTGGGTCGAGGCGACCTATGTTTATCCGCTCGCAGCCAACGGCGCCGTCGACACGCTGAAGATGGTGGTCGGCGATCGCGTCATCGTCGGCGACATCAAGGAGCGGCAGCAAGCCCGCGTGATCTACGAGCAGGCGCGCCGTGCCGGCCAGAAGGCGGCGCTCACCGAGCAGGAGCGTCCGAACATCTTCACCAATTCGGTCGCCAATATCGGCCCCGGCGAGACCGTGCTGGTGCAGATCGAATACCAGGAGCCTGTGCATCAGAGCGGCAACGAATATTCGCTGCGCCTGCCGCTGGTGGTCGGGCCGCGCTACAATCCTGCCCCGATCGTGCAGAGCGTCGATTTCCGCCAGGATGGCTCCGGCTGGGGCGCAACCAATTCGGATCCCGTGCCGGACCGCGACCGCATCTCGCCGCCGGTGCTGGATCCCGCGAAGAATGCGCCAGTCAATCCAACCAGCATCACGGTCCATCTGAAGGCCGGCTTTGCCCTGGGCGAGGTCAAGAGCCACCACCACAACGTCAAGGTCGAGAGCCCGGACAACACGACGCGAATCGTCACGCTCGCCGATGGCGCCGTGCCCGCCGACCGCGATTTCGAGCTGACCTGGAAGCCGGCCGCCGCGAAGGCGCCGTCGGTCGGCCTGTTCCGCGAGCGTGTCGGCGATGCCGACTATCTGCTCGCCTTCGTTACCCCGCCCAGCGCCGAGCAGGCGACGCAGAAGCCGCTGCCGCGCGAGGTCGTGTTCGTGATCGACAATTCCGGTTCGATGGGCGGCACGTCGATCGTGCAGGCCAAGGCCAGCCTGACTTACGCTCTCTCCCGGCTCCAGCCCAATGACCGCTTCAACGTCATCCGCTTCGACGACACGATGGACATGCTGTTCCCGACCTCCGTGCCGGCCGACGCCGCGCATGTCGACGAAGCCACCGCGTTCGTCAGCGCCCTGCAGGCGCGCGGCGGCACCGAGATGGTGCCGGCGATGCGCGCCGCACTGACCGACAAGCTCGGCGACACCAACACCGTTCGCCAGGTCGTGTTCCTGACCGACGGCGCGATCGGCAACGAACAGCAATTGTTCGAAGCGATCACGGCGATGCGCGGCCGCTCGCGCGTGTTCATGGTCGGCATCGGGTCCGCGCCCAACACCTATCTGATGACGCGCGCCTCCGAGCTCGGCCGTGGCGCCTTCACTCATATCGGTTCCGTCGAGCAGGTCGAGGAACGCATGCGCGGCCTGTTCGCCAAGCTGGAGAACCCGGCAGCGACCGGCCTCAGCGCGACGTTTTCCGAAGCCAAGGCCGACGTAACGCCGGGGATCATTCCCGACGTCTATCGCGACGAGCCGCTGGTGCTTGCGGCCAAGCTCGACAAGCTCGCCGGCTCGCTCGAGATCAGGGGCCGTGTCGGCGACCGTCCATGGTCGGTGACGCTGCCTCTGCAAGACGCGGCCGAGGGCAAGGGCCTGTCGAAGCTCTGGGCCAAGCGCAAGATCGGCGATGCCGAAGTGGCCCGCTCCCTGCGCGAGATGACGCCAGACGACTCCGACAAGGCGATCCTGGCGCTCGCGCTCGACCATCAGATCGTCACGCGGCTCACCAGCCTCGTCGCGGTCGACAAGACACCGAGCCGCCCCGAAGGCGCGCCGCTCAAGCTCAGCGAATTGCCAATCAACCTGCCGGCCGGCTGGGATTTCGAGAAGGTCTTTGGCGAACGGCCGCATTTGACGCCGACACAGTTGCGCGAGCGCCATGCCGACGCAGGCAACGAGCCGACGGCTCGACGGCCGGCACCCGCCGCACCCGATGCGATCCGCCTGCCCAAGACCGCAACTTCGGCCGAGCTGAAGATGATCGCAGGCCTGATCCTGATCGTGCTCGCCCTGATGCTGTTCGTGTTCAACCGGCGTCAGCCCTTGCTCGCTGACGCTGCTTGAGAGAGGAGCCCCCCGAACTCCTCTGCTTGGCGCGCGCGGCTGCCCGTCCCGCACCAACGGCCGCGCGCGCCCTTTTCTTGATGTCATTGCGAGCAGCGACGAATGTGGAAACAATGCCCCGCCTCATCTCCCCTCTGGCTCTGGCGCTCGTCGGCCTCATCCTGTTCGGCGACGGCGCCTACATTCATGCCAAGGCATGGCTCGCTCAGGTGCTACTCGAGCGCGCGTTCGACAGGAGCATTGCGACCGGCGAGGCGGTCAAGCCATGGTCGTGGGCCGACACCTGGCCGGTCGCGCGGATCGAGGTGAAGCGGATCGGCGCCAGCGCCATCGTGCTGGAAGGCACCAGCGGCCAGGCGCTCGCCTTCGGGCCTGGCCATCTCCACCGAACGGTTGATGCCGGAGGGCGCGGCGTTGCTGTATACGCTGCGCATCGCGACACTCATTTCCGTTTCTTGCGGAATGTTGCCATTGGTGACGTGATCGATGTCACACGCAGTGACGGCAAGCACTTTCGTTACCGGGCGGACTCCTCCGCAGTGGTTCGCTTCGATGAGTCTCTTATCGATCCCGCAACGCAGGCTGTCGAACTCGTGCTCGCGACCTGTTGGCCGTTCGACGCCATCACGCCCGGCCCCGAGCGTTACATTCTGCACGCGACCTTGATCGGAATCGGTGAATAGCAGTTCGCGATGGACCCTTCCGGGATCGGCAGAAGCCGCGCCGAACGGCCGGCGAACCGCCTGGCGACACCGCTGAACTGGCGTCATCGCCCGGAGACCTATGTGGATGGACGATTGATATTTTGACGCTACAATTTTCAGGACCACCAGTAATGGACGAGGAGCACAGGCAGCGCCTGGAGCAGCTCGAAAATCGCGTCGCGCTGCTGGAAAGAAATATGGACCTCGTTTCCGCCGGGCAAAGACGCTCATCCCTTCGCAGCCTGTGGCGACGCCCGCCGCTATGGACTTTCGAGCAGTATCAGCCGCGTCTGCTCAACCTGAACGCCTTCAGGCCTGCGCCTGCGATTCCCACCGATGCACCGCGAATCGCGATGGTCACGCCGAGCTATAATCATGCGCAATATCTCGGCGCCACGATCGCGAGCGTCACGAGCCAGGGCTATGCGAACCTGCACTATCACGTTCAGGACGGCGCCTCGATCGACGGGACGCTCGATCTCCTGAAGAGCCTCGGCGGAGGTTTCAGCTGGAAGAGCGAGCCGGACGCGGGACAGTCGAGCGCCATCAATCTCGGCTTCGCCGGCGTCGACTGCGAGATTGGCCTACCTCAACAGCGACGACATGCTGCTGCCCGGAACGCTCGCCTATGTCGCCAACTACTTCACCTCGCACCCCGACGTCGACGTCGTCTACGGCCATCGCATCTTCATCGATCGCGATGGGCTCGAGGTCGGACGTGCCGTGCTGCCGCAGCACGACGGCGACGCGCTGCAATATGCCGACTATATTCCGCAGGAGACGATGTTCTGGCGCAAGCGCGTGTGGGACAGGATCGGGCCGATCGACGAGAGCTTCCACTACGCGATGGATTGGGACTTCATCCTGAAGGCGCAAGCCGCGGGGTTCAAATTCGTGCGCCTGCCACGATTTCTCGCCTGCTTCCGCATCCACGATGCACAGAAGACGGCGTCAACCTACGCAGTCGGCGTCAGGGAGATGGGCGTCCCGCGGCGACGTGTTCTCGGCTTCGATCCGTCGCAGATGCAGATCCGGCGCGCCATCGCCCCCTATCTCACGAAGCAATTGGCGTATCATTACGCCCACAAGCTGAGCCTGCTGCGCTACTGATCAGGCGCGGATTCTGGATTGGCGCTGTTGTCCCAGAGGATGAACTCACAATCCGCTTCGACGGGCCGGCATGCCATGGTCGCAAGCGCGTGACGAAGCGTTGCAGGACGATCGAAAGTTGGCACCAGGACGGATAGCAACGGCATGATCACCATTGAGAGAACGAGCGTCGCGGCGTCCTGACACTTCGCCGGGTCGTTCGCACTTTCGCCAGAAGTCTGGTGATGCTAACCTTTGTCGCGAAGTCCGACCATTCCGCCACGCGGCATGGAGCTCGTCACGATCAATCCCGCCAGATGCCGGCGTATGGCAGCGCGCTGCAACAAAAACAATAGGTGAGGAAGCGCCATGGAAGCCCAAACGCCTGCGTCCGTCTCTCCCCGTCCATGGTCTCCCTCGCCCGACGCCAGCGACGTCGTCAAAGGCATCCACGCCATGCTGCACCCGCACAACATCGTGCTGGTGGGTGCCACCGACAAGCCCGGCAATTACGCCGAGCGCATCTGGAACAATCTGGTCAAGTACGGCTACGAGGGCGGGCTCTATCCGGTCAACGCCAAGCGGGAGACCATCTGGGGGGTGCCCTGCTTCAAGGACTTTGCGAGCCTCCCGGAAAAGCCCGACCACGTGCTGGTGCTGGTGCCGGCGCGTTCTGCGGTGCAGGTGATCCGAGATGCGGCGGCGGCCGGCGCGCGCTCGGCGACCATCGTCACCTCGGGCTTCAGCGAACTGCAGGATGAGGAAAGCCAAAAGCTTGCCGCCGAACTGCAAGCCGCGGTGCGCGAGACGGGCCTCGCGGTTACCGGCCCGAACTGCCTCGGCAACTTGAGCGCGGACGAAAAGCTCTTCACAAATATCGACGACCGCATCGTCACCATGGCGCAGGGCGCGGTGGCGATCGCCGGGCAGTCCGGCGCGATCGTCATGGCGATCCGCCAGGCGCTGGAGGATCGCGGCGTGGGCGTCGGCTACATGGTGACGACCGGCAACGAAGCAGGGCTCGAAACGCCGGACCTGATGCGCTATTTCGCCGAAGACCCGAGCATCAAGGTGATCGTGGTCTATCTCGAAGGCGTACGCAACACCCAAGCGTTTCGCGACGCCTGCAAGGCGGCCCGCGCCGCGAGCAAACCCGTGATCGCGCTCAAGCTCGGATCGTCGGAAGGCGGCCGTGCCGCGGCGATGGCGCATACCGGCGCACTCGCAGGCTCGATCGAGACCTTCGATGCCGTCGCAACGCGCGAGGGCGTGATCCGGGTCGGCGGCCTCGACGAGTTGATCGAGACAACCGAGTGCTTCGTCCATGCGGCAGCGCCCAAGGGCAGCCGGCTTGCCGCGGTCACGCTGTCCGGCGGCAAGCGCGGCATGCTGATCGACGCCTTCTATGCAGAAGGCCTGAACTTTGCGCCGCTGAGTTCCCATGTCAGCTCGGAACTGGCAAAGATGCTCGGGCCGGGCTCCATCGTCGGCAATCCGCTCGATGCCGGTTTCGCCGCAGTGGTAGATCCCTCCGTCTACATGAAATCGATCGAGCTGATGATCGATGATCCCGAGATCGACATCGTCATCATCGACGCGGAGCTGCCGAAGACGCCGCACGAGCTGCGTGAGCGCAACCTGCGCATTGTCGACGGGATGGCGAGCCGGGCCTCGAAACCCGTGATCTACGTCAGCGCGATGTCGATCGGCTTCACTGAATTCACCAAGGGTCTACGCAAATCCCTGCCTCATCTCGCCGTCATGCAGGGCATGGACCGCGCCGTGAAGGCGATCAAGTCGCTGCTCGACTATGCCAAGCTGCGCAAGGAGGTGCCCGACATCGTCTCGAGCTCCAGGCCTGCCGCGCGGGCCGTGCTGGATAAGGCGCTGAAATCGGCGAGCGGCGCCGCGCTCGACGAGGTCGCCTCGAAGAAGCTGCTGAAGGCCTATGGCATTCCGATCTCGAAGGAGGCGATCGCGCAGACGGCGGCCGAGGCGGTGAAGATCGCCAAGCAGATCGGCTTTCCGGTCGTGGCAAAGGTCGTCAGCGCCGAGATCCTGCACAAATCCGATATCGGCGGCGTGGTGCTGAACCTCAACAGCGCGGCCGAGGTGAGGAAGGCATTCACCGACATCACCGCGCGCGTGGCGAAGCTGAAGGGCAAGCCGAAGCTCGACGGCATCCTGATCGCGCAGCAGGTCAAGGCCGACCTCGAGCTGGTGGTCGGCGCCTCGCTCGATGCCGAGATGGGGCCGGTGGTACTGTTCGGCACCGGCGGCATCGACATCGAGCTGATGAAGGACGTCGCGCTCGCCGGCGCGCCGCTGGACGAGGCCGAGGCACGACTCCTGATCGGCCGCACCAAGGCCGGCATCAAGATTCGCGGCTATCGGGGCAAGCCGGCCTTGCACGAGGCTTCGGCGGTCAAGGCGCTGGTCGGCCTGTCCAACCTGATCGCCGATGCCGGCGACCGGATCGCCTCGATCGACATCAACCCGTTCCTGATCAACGCCAGGACGGGCGTGGCCGTCGATGCTCTGATCGTGCTGAACAACGCTGCGGCAAAACGCGCGGCCGGGCACTGATGTCGCGTAAGGCGGGCTACGCTTCCGCCTTCGCTCGTCGAGCTACGGCGGACAAGTCGTTAACCCGCCCCCGCTACCATTGCGGCCATTCGAGCTCCTTCCAACTTGCCGGCTTTGGCCGTAAAATCGCACCTGATGGCACGCGCGAGCAATCTTGTGATCGGAACGGCGACGCTGACGGTGATCGCCGTGGCGTTCGGCGGCCTGCTCGGCGTGCAGAAATGGCGCACCGCCCAGAGCCGCAGCCAGTTGCGCGTGGTGTTCGAAGGCGGTTCCGCGAGCGGCCTGCGCCGCGGCGGCCCGGTCAATTTCGACGGCGTGCTCGCGGGCCAGATCCTGTCGATCAAGCTGGACAATCCCCGCAAGGTCGTGGCGCTGGTGATGCTCGATAACTCTGCGCCGATCCGCAAGGATACCGTGGCGGGAATCGAGTTCCAGGGTCTCACCGGCATCGCCGCGGTCTCCCTGATCGGCGGAGCGCCTTCCGCGCCGCCGGTGCCGCTGGATTCGGACGGCATTCCCGTGCTCACCGCCGATCTCAGCGACGTCGAATCCATCGTCGACACTCTGCATAGTGTCGACCGTACCATCGTCGGCAACGCGCCTGCGATCAAAGACGGCCTGCGCACGTTCGAGGGCTACACCGCCGATCTCAGGAGCAAGGGCGGCGAGATCGATTCCGTCATGGCCAAGGTCGACAACGCCTTCGCGGGATTCGACAAGGCGGTCACCAAGATCGAGAGCGTGATGCCCGGCTTCGCCGACGGCAAGGCCGACGAGCTGTTCGAGAAGATCAAAGGGCTGCACGAGCTTGCCGACACCATGAGGAAGAAATCGGCGAGCTTCCTCGAGGACACCCGCCGCTCGCTGCTCGACGTCAGCGAGGCCGCCAACAAGATGAGCGGGACGCCTTCGCCTGCCGCCGCCCCGCGCCCGCCGCGCAAGCCTCCGCAGAAGAAGCAGTAGGCTTACCACGCGTAGCGGACGATGCCCTTGCCGGCGTAGGAGCGGGTGACGTTCGAGAACTCGCCCTCGAAGGTCGCTGCCGCGGACCAGCCGTTCATCCAGCTCATCTGCACCGACGCCGTGGTCAGCGCGGAGTCGCGCGCCTGCGGGGCACCGTTCACGACGAACGCCGAGCCCGGCAAAGTCTGGAACACTGCACCAACGGTACGGTCGGGATTGTAGTCATGCGCCCAGGCGAGGCGGCCTCGCAGGGTCATCAGGCCGCCGGCCGCGGCAAAGGACCTGTCGGCGCGCAGGCCGAGCTCGGTGCGGGTGCTGGTAACATCCTTGGCAGCGTAGTTGAGCGCGAAGGTGTTGCTGCCGACCACCGCGAACTCCGAATAGCTCGGCAGGCTGAACAGGGTGGCCTGTGCCGCGGCATAGGGCGTCAGGCCGATCCATTGCGTGGCATAGCGGTAGCCGCCTTCGACACGGCCCGAGAAGGTGTTGGCGTTGAATTGCGCCCGCAGCTGATCGGTGCCCGCAGCGGTGACGATGCGGTTGGTCGTGACGTCCTGCCAGCCATAGGCCAGTGCGGCCGTAATATAGGCCGGCCCCGCCGTGTGGCGCACGAAGGCGCCGGCCTGGAACAGGTCGGAGCGGCCCCAGCCGAGGCCGTTGAAGTTGAAGCCGGTGCCGCCGCCGGCCAGCGCGAAGCCGGCGATCGTCGACGGCGAGAAGCGGTAGTCGAGGCCGACGGCAGTGCCATAGACATTGCTGCTGGTGCTGTTCGAACCGAGCACGGCGTTGCCGTTGGTGGTCTGCGAGCCACCATAGCCGGCCGCCCAGACATCCCAGCGCTGCTCGAACGTCGCAGCCGGTGCCTTGCGATAGACCGAGGCAAGGGCATCGCGCGCATCCTTGCCGCGCGCGCCCTTGCCGGTCGCGGCATAGGCATTCGCGCTCGTGTCGTCGGCGTAGGGCGTCGCACCAGGCGTGCCGCTGCGCCCGGAGCCGAACACGTCGGTCAACAGGCTGAGGAACAGGTTCATTGCGTTGAAGGTGGTCTGCTGCGAACCGGTGCCGGACTCGCCGGAGGCTTGCGTCAGGCCGTTGGGCCCGAGGCCTGCGAATCCGGCCTGCAGGAAGCCATGCGCGTTGAAGAAATTCTGAAGCGTCGTGGCAACGTTCTTCTGATTGACGTTGAGGGCGTATTTCGCCCCGTAGTCGAGTGTGAAATCGAGAGAAACCTCGTCCGATCCGACGGTAGTCATGCCGATGAGGCCGCCAGGCGCGGCGACGCCGGCAAAATTTCCGGTGGCAGCACCAAGAAATTGCATGATCGAGTAATGCCGCATCACCGTGCTGCCGGGGTACAGCGAGACGCCGACCGTGCCATTCAGCGTGACATTGCCCGTGACGAGGGCATGACTCGTACTCGACCCGCTCCCGGCCTGAACGAGGTAGACCGCGCCAGGCTGGAGGGTGAGGTCACCTTGAACGAGCATGCCCGAACCCGGACCACCATCCCCAGGTGCATAAATGCCACCGTTGGCGATCATCGTGTTGCCGACAGTCCCGAAACCAAACAGCGCGCCGCCCGCATTGACGGTCGTCAGGCTCGATTGAGAGATGTCACCATCGACTCGCAGGATACCGCCATTCACCGTCGTCGTGCCGGTATAGGAGTTCGTGCCGGACAGGATAAGTGTTCCGCTACCGACTTTTTCAAGCGAGCCGGGGCCGGCGGGACCGCAACCACAGGGATCGAAATCGCCGATGACGCCGCTGACATCCGTCGACAGATTGTTGCCGCCGACGACGAGAGTATTGCCGCCGCCGATGTAGTAGGTGCCGCTGCCTTCGATCGAGCCCGCGGTGATGCGGCCGTCGCCGTTGGGGCCGATGCTGCTCCCGAAATCGACGATGCCGGTGCCGGTGGTGATGAAGCGCGCGGTGCCACCGGTGGAATTGTCGAAGAACTCGGTCCTGCCGCCGTCCCTGGTCATGATCGTCGCATTGGCGGCCGTCGTGAACGCGTTGAAACTGGTGAGACCGTCGGCATCATTGGTGATCGTTGCGTTGCCAGCCGTCGCTGTGTCGGATCCGAACGGCGTGCCAAACAGGGTGGCACCGAAATCCTTGTTGACGATCGTGGCTGATCCGGCCGAGGATTGCTCAACGAAGGCAGTGCCTCCGTTATTCTGATTGGTGATGCTGGCCGTGCCCCCGTCGGTCCGGCCAAAGAAGCCGATCAAGCCGCCATCGTTGATGATGGTCGCGCGGCCGGCTGTGGCGGTATCGGTCCCGCCTCCTAACGGATTTCCAAAATACACCCGGCCGTTGTTGGTGATCGCGATCGAACTAGCGGAAGTCGCGTTGAGGAACATCGTCGTGCCGGAGAAATCGTTCAGAAGCGTCGTGATGCCCGAATTGTCGGCATTGACGATACTGAAGAGTCCTTCGTTGGTAACGGCACCGACAATGCTGGCCGTATGGGTCGCGTCACCAAGTTGCAGCGATCCGCAGGTGCAAATGAAGGTGCCGCCGGTATAGGTGTTGGCGCCGAGCAGCGCCAAGGTGCCAGCCCCCTGAACGTTGATCCCGTCGCTGCCGACGATGCGCGAGGCGATAATGGCCGACGGGGCGCTGGTGCCGATCACATCGTTGGTGATGAACGTGGTGCCGCCGGGAGCCAGCCTGAGGTCGCCGCCCTGGATCGTGTAGACCGAACCATCGGCGGTGAGGTCGAAACCCACGAGGCTGGTGAGCTCCACGCCACCCGGCACAACCGTCACCGTTCCGGCCGTCGCAGGCGTCGAGGGACCGCTGCTGCCGAACAGCGTGCCAGCCGACGCAGGATCATAGGCTGCGCTGATTGAGCCGAATAAATCCGTCCAGTTGGTCGTGGCGTTGTCCCAGACGCCGCCTCCGCCGTTGACGGCACCGTTCGGCGTGGTCTGCGAGCCGTTGAAGACCTGCTGGGCTCGGACAGGGCTCACCATGGCCGTCGCGCTCAAGGCGAGACCCGCCCAGAATGCCGCGCGAACTGCAGCGGCATTCCAGCGCGAGCCGCTCCGCCCGCTCCATGGTGATCGCAATTCCACCCCAACGCCCTTCGTTACCGGCGCTCTCAGCAGCACCGGCGGCAAACTAGGCGACCAGTTCTCCCCGTGAAACTACGGAATCGGCCATTGCGCTGACCGGGGCGCAACTTGCGTTGATTGAACCTGCGATGTTGCAACCGCGCCACGGTTTTGCGCGCCGATTCCCATTCCGCGCATGCGAACATGCGTCAGATTGTCCAGTCCCATGGACGAACGTTCACACCTGGTGTCGGCCGTTCAAGGCCTGCCTAAGACCGCTGGCAACGGCGGCCTAGTAATTGGAGGCCGCCGCCTCGTTCGGGATGCCGTCGATCGGGCACTCGTCGGTGCCTGGCGTCGAGCGGGTCATCGCCTCGACCATGTCGCGCGTGCCCTCCGGATCGGCGATCCAGTTCTTATAGAAGTCATACGGGCAGGCCGCGACGCCGCGCGGGCTCTCGCCGGAATTGATCATGCCGGTGTAGCCGCGGTGGACCAGCTTGTAGAGATGGTTCTGCGACTGGCCATTGCGGCGCGCATCGCGGATCAGGTGTTTCGAGAGCTGGGCATACTGGATGCCGTAATCTTCCTCGCCGCACTCACCGAGTGTGCGGCCATCGAAGCCGATGATCGCGGAGTGACCGAAATACGAATAGACGCCGTCGAAGCCGGCAGCATTGGCGACCGCGACATAGACGTTGTTGGCCCACGCCATCGCCTTGGAAATCAGGATCTGCTGCTCCTTGGCTGGATACATATAGCCCTGGCAGCGCACGATCAGCTCGGCGCCCTTCATCGCGCAGTCGCGCCAGATCTCCGGGAAGTTGCCGTCGTCGCAGATGATGAGGCTGACCTTCATCCCCTTCGGTCCGTCGGAGACGTAGGTGCAGTTGCCGGGATACCAGCCTTCGATCGGCACCCACGGCATGATCTTGCGATATTTCTGGACGATCTCGCCCTTGTCGTTCATCAGGATCAGGGTGTTGTAGGGCGCCTTGTTCGGATGCTCTTCGTGCCGCTCGCCCGTCAGCGAGAACACGCCCCACACCTTCGCCTTGCGACAGGCTTCCGCAAAAATCGCGGTCTCTTCACCCGGCACCGCAGAGGCGGTCTCGTACATCTCCTTGGAGTCGTACATGATGCCTTGCGTCGAATATTCCGGGAAGATCACGAGGTCCATGCCGGGCAGGCCGAGCTTCATGCCGACGATCATGTCGGCGATCTTGCGCGCATTGTCGAGCACCTCGGCCTTGGTGTGCAGGCGGGGCATCTTGTAGTTGACCACCGCGACGCCGACGGTGTCGTTGCTGCTGGAAATGTCACCGTGAAGCATTTTGAGCGCTCCTGTCTTCTATTCGTTTGAGGTTGCCGCCGATCGAGCGACCGCGTTAGTGGCTGATCATCCAGGGGCGTGCGGTGGGAAAGCCCTTGGCTCCACTCTTGGTCTTGGTCACCAGACGCGCCGGCTTTTTCTTGTCCGACGCGTCCCTGGACGAGCTCTTACTCGTGGAGCAGCAGCCGCAGCCTGGGCCATGCGAGGCCTTGTATTGCGCGAGCGTCTGCGGCGCGTGCGAGCTGCGCTCGTTGACGGCGTGCGCCTTGCGCTTCTCCGCCGGCATGCAGAAGAAATTCGGTGCGGTCAGGATCACGCGCGGCGCCATCGTCTGGCAGTGCGGACAGCTTTGCGGATCGTCGCATTCCGCCATCGGGCGCAGGTCCTTGAATGGCCCGCAATCGTCACAGAGATATTCATAGATCGGCATCGTTGATCCCTACGCATTTGGCGACCGCATGTGCGGAGACAGCCCCTCACCCCGACCCTCTCCCCGTGAGAACGGAGAGAGGGAGCGCGGCGTCATTTGTCCGGCGAGATCGGCATCTGGATATCGCCCTTGATGTGCTTGATGGGTCCTGCCGCCGACGGCATCACGTCGAAGTCGAAGATCTCGGTCGGCAGCCACAGCGTGGCGCAGGCGTTCGGCACGTCGACCACGCCGGAGATGTGGCCCTGAACCGGTGCGGTGCCAAGAATCGAATAGGCCTGGGCGCCGGAGTAGCCGAACTTCTTCAGATATTCGATCGCGTTCAGGCAAGCCTGGCGATAGGCGATGGTCACGTCGAGATAGTGCTGCTTGCCGGCTTCGTCGACCGAGATGCCTTCGAAGATCAGATAATCCTTGTAGTTCGGCGTGATCGGCGACGGCTTGAAGATCGGATTCTTGATGCCGTATTTCGCCATACCGTCCTTGATCACCTCGACCTTCAGGTGCAGCCAGCCGGCCATTTCGATGGCGCCGCAGAAGGTGATCTCGCCGTCGCCCTGGCTGAAGTGCAGATCGCCCATCGAGAGACCTGCGCCGGGCACGTAGACCGGGAAGTAGATTTTCGAGCCGCGGGAGAGATCCTTGATGTCGCAATTGCCGCCATGCTCGCGCGGCGGCACGGTGCGCGCGCCTTCGGCGCCGATCTTGTCCTTGACGTCGCCCTTGGCGCGGCCGCCGTGAGCGGTCGGCGCGAACGGCGGATTGGCGAGGCCGGGCACGCGGGTCGGGTTGGTCGAGATCAGCTCCGCCTCACGCTTGTTCCAGGTGTCCAGCATCTTCGGATCGGGCAGGCAGCCGATCAGGCCGGGATGGATCAGGCCCGCGAAATTGACGCCGGGAATATGGCGCGACGAGGTGTAGAGGCCCTTGATGTCCCAGATCGACTTCTGTGCCAGCGGGAAGTGGTCGGTGAGGAAACCGCCGCCGTTCTGCTTGGAGAAGAAGCCGTTGAAGCCCCACAAGCTCTCCTTGAGCGGGCCGACGTCGAGGAGGTCGACGACGAGGAGATCGCCGGGTTCGGCGCCCTTGACGCCGATCGGGCCGGACAGGAAGTGGACGATCGAGAGGTCGATGTCGCGCACATCATCGGCGGAATCGTTGTTCTTGATGAAGCCGCCGGTCCAATCATAGGTCTCGATGATGAAATCGTCGCCGGGATTGACCCAGGCCACGATCGGGATGTCGGGGTGCCAGCGGTTGTGCACCATGTCATTTTCGTAAGCCGACTTGGTGAGATCGACCTTGATCAGTGTCTCTGGCATCGAGATGCTCCCCTTTTACACGGTTGGTTAGACGGACAGATATTTCGAGACTTGCGCGGCATCGACGGCATCGCGAGGATCATCGCGCACGATCTCGCCGTTCTCGATCACCAGAACGCGGTCGGCGATATCGAGCGCGAAGCTCAGGACCTGCTCGGACACGACGATCGACAGCCCCTTCTCGTCGCGGATCCGCTTCAATGTGCGCGCCATCTCCTTGATGATCGATGGCTGGATACCCTCGGTCGGCTCGTCCAGCAGCAGCACTTTCGGCTTGGTCGCGAGCGCGCGGGCGATGGCGAGCTGCTGCTGCTGGCCGCCGGAGAGGTTGCCGCCACGGCGGCCTTTCATCTCCAGCAGCACCGGGAACAATTCGTAGATATCTGCAGGGACCTCCGTCCCGCCGGAGACGACGAGGCCGGTCTCGATGTTCTCTTTCACCGTCATGGTGGAGAAGATCATGCGCCCTTGCGGCACATAGGCGAGGCCCTTGGCTACGCGCTCGTAGCTCGGCAGGCCGCCGAGCTCGGCACCGTCCATGCTGACGGAACCGCTCTTCATCGGCAGGATGCCCATCAGCGATTTCATCAGCGTGGTCTTGCCCATGCCGTTGCGGCCCATAATCGCTACGATCTCGTTGGGCGCGACCTTGACGTTGAGCCCGTGCAGCACCTCGCTCTGGCCGTAGGCGACATGAAGATCCGAAATAGCCAGCATCGCGAGCTCCTTAGTGGCCGAGATACACTTCAATGACCTTGGGGTCGTTCTTGACCTTCTCCATGGTGCCCTCGGAGAGGATCTGGCCCTGGTGAAGCACGGTGACCTTGTGCGCGATGTCCTCGACGAACTTCATGTCGTGCTCGATCACCAGAACCGAACGGTTCTTGATGATGCGGTTGAGCAGCTCGGCGGTCTTGGCGCGCTCGGACACGCTCATGCCGGCGACGGGCTCGTCGAGCATCAGCAGGTCCGGATCCTGGATCAGCAGCATGCCGATCTCGAGCCACTGCTTCTGGCCGTGGCTGAGCAGATCGGCGTTCACGTTCAGCCGGTCCTTCAGGAAGATCATCTCGGCGACCTCGTGCACCCGGTCGCGCACGGCGGCGTCGCGGGTGAACGTCAGCGCACCGAACACGGAACGGCCGCGCGGATAGGAGATTTCGAGGTTCTCGAACACGGTGAGATCGTCGTAGATCGACGGGTTCTGGAATTTGCGCCCGACCCCGGTCTTGACGATCTCGTTCTCCTTCATCCGGGTCAGCTCCTTGCCGCGGAACTGGATCGAGCCTGACGTCGCTTTGGTCTTGCCGCAGATCAGGTCGAGCACGGTGGTCTTGCCGGCGCCGTTGGGGCCGATGATGACGCGGATTTCGTTCTCGTCGACGTAGAAGGAGAGATCGTTGACCGCCTTGAACCCGTCGAACGACACGGTCAGTGCTTCGACGGCGAGCAGAAATTCCTTGGGCTGATGACCGACGAGCATGATCTATCTCCTCACTGCCAGCGCGGCATCGGCATCGTGATGACCGACGAGCATGATCTATCTCCTCACTGCCAGCGCGGCATTGGCATCGTAATGACCTACGAGCATGATGATCTCCTCACTCCGCCGGGGCGCCGTCGGCGACCGAGCTGTCGGTCCAGCCTTCGGGTTTCGGTCTGCGCGACGAGATCAGGCGATCGATGCGCGGCTGCACATAGTCGCCCCAGATCCCGGCAAGCCCGTTCGGGAAGGCCAGCACCACGGCGATGAACAGGCCGCCGAGGCCGAACAGCCACAATTCGGGAAAGGTTTCCGACAGGCTGGTCTTGGCGAAGTTGACCAGCAGGGTGCCGTAGACCGCGCCGAGGATCGACAGGCGGCCGCCGACCGCGGTGTAGATCACCATCTCGATCGACGGCACGATGCCGACGAAGGACGGCGACATGAAGCCGACATTGAGCGCGAACATGGCGCCGCCGATCGCAGCGAACACGGCGGCGATGCAGAAGGCGAAGATCTTGAAGTTCGCGACGCTGTAACCGGAGAACCGGACCCGGTCCTCCTTCTCGCGCATCGCGACCAGGATGCGTCCGAGCTTGGAGTGCCGGACGAACTGCGCGATCATGATGCAGGCAAACAGGCACCCGACCTCGAAGAAGTACAGCACGACCTTGGCGTGATCGGGCCTGATATCCCAACCCTTCAGTGTCCGCAGATCGGTCATGCCGTTGATGCCGCCGGTGTAGCCCTGCTGCCCGACGATCAGGATGGTGAGGATGGCCGCGACCGCCTGGGTAATGATCGCGAAGTAAGTGCCGCCGACCCGGCGCTTGAACATCGCGGTGCCGATGATCAGAGCGAAGATGCCGGGCACCAGAATGATGGCGGCGATGGTGAAGGTAAGGCTGTGAAAGGGCTTCCAGAACAGCGGCAGTGCGGTGATCTGATTCCAGTCCATGAAGTCGGGAATGCCGGGGGTCGACTGGATCTTGGTGTTCTCCACGCTCGATGCCTCGAGCTTGAGGAACATCGCCATGCAGTAGCCGCCGAGGCCGAAGAACACGCCCTGGCCGAGGCTGAGAATGCCGCCATAGCCCCAGCAGATCACCAGCCCCAGCGCGACGAAGGCATAAGTCAGATATTTGGCGACCAGATTGAGCCTGAAGACATCGAGCGTGAGCGGGAGGACCACCACCAGGAAGACCGCGAGCAACAGAATTCCGATGAACTCCGATCGATTGAAGAAGCGATTCTCGGTCATTGCATCAGCCTTCCGTTTCTCACTTGCGGACCTTGAGGGCGAACAGCCCTTGCGGCCGCAGCATCAGGATTCCGACGACGGCGAGCAGCGTCAGCACCTTGGCCATCGAGCCCGACATGAAGAACTCGAGGGTGGATTGCGTCTGCGAGATCGAGAAGGCCGAGGCGATGGTGCCGATCAGGCTCGCAGCGCCGCCGAACACGACGACCAGGAATGTATCGACGATGTAGAGCTGACCGGACGTCGGCCCGGTGGAGCCGATCATGGTGAAGGCGCTCCCGGCGACCCCGGCGATGCCGCAGCCGAGGCCGAAGGTGTAGCGGTCGACCTTCTCGGTATTGATGCCGACGGCACCGGCCATGATGCGGTTCTGCACCACCGCACGGACCTGGCGGCCCCAGCGCGACTTGTACATCACATAGGCGACGGCGATGGTGATCAGCACGGTGAGACACATCACGAAGACGCCGTTGATCGGTACCTCGATGCTGTCGGTCACGTGCAGCGACCCGAGCATCCACTGCGGCAGCTCGACGCCGACCTCGCGCGCGCCGAACACGGACCGATAGGCCTGCTGCAGAATCAGGCTGAGGCCCCAGGTGGCAAGCAGCGTATCGAGCGGACGCTTGTAGAGATGCCGTATCAGCACCCACTCCACCAGCATTCCCAGCGCACCCGATGCGACAAAGGCCAGGATCATCGCGAGGAAGAAGTAACCGCTGAACAGGCTCGGCAAATAGGTCTGGAAGAAATTCGAGGTCATCCAGGTGACGTAGGCCCCGAGGATCATGAACTCGCCATGGGCCATGTTGATGACGCCCATCTGGCCGAAGATGATGGCAAGACCCAGCGCCATCAGGACGTAGACCGAGAACAGGATCAGTCCTGCAAAACCCTGCATGACGAAGATGGAGCCAAGGTCACCAAGCGAGTAGTCGCCGAACATCGATGTCCTCCGTCGGGGATAAGGTCCCGCGTCGCGAGCAGGTTCGCGACGCGGGGGTCTTGGGCGTGGATTTGCGGTCCACGCCAGGGAGAGGCTTTGTCTTTGAGGGAACGGCGATCGACGCCGCGTCTCTTACTGATAGCCCTTCGGGAACGGATCCGGCTCGACGAGATCGGCGGTCTCGTAGATCAGCTCGAACTGGCCATCGAGCTTGGCGCGTCCCACCCGGGTCTTCGACCAGAGGTGATGGTTTTCGTGGATGCGCACATAGCCTTCCGGAGCACCCTTGAATTCAACGCCCGGCGATGCCGCCGCGATCTTGTCGACGTCGAAGGAGCCGGCCTTCTCGACCGTCAATTTCCACAGCCACGGGCCGAGATAGGCAGCCTGGGTGACGTCTCCGATCACGGTCTTTTCGCCCCACATCTTCTTGAACGCGGGCACGAACGTCTTGTTGTTCGGATTGTCGAGCGACTGGAAGTACTTCATGCAGGCATAGGCGCCAGCGATATTCTCGCCGCCGATGCCATCGATCTCGTCTTCGGTCACCGAGATCGTCAGCAGGGCCTGTTTGGACAGGTCGATGCCGGCCGCCTTGAGCTGCTTGTAGAACGCGACGTTCGATCCTCCGACGACGTCGGTAAAGATCACGTCGGGCTTGGTCAGCTTGATCTTGTTGATGACCGAGTTGAACTGGGTGTTGCCGAGCGGATAATATTCTTCGCCGACGACCTTGCCCTTCAGCACGTTCTCGACGTGCTTGCGCGCTATCTTGTTCGAGGTGCGCGGCCAGATGTAGTCGGAGCCGATGAAGAAGAACGACTTGGCGCCCTTTTCCTTGGCGATCCAGTTCAGACCGGCGAGAATTTGCTGGGTCGCCTCCTGGCCGGTGTAGATCACGTTCTTGGACTGCTCGAGACCTTCGTAGAAGGTCGGGTAGTAGAGCATGCCGTTGTACTGCTCCATGACCGGCAGCACGGCCTTGCGGGATGCCGAGGTCCAACAGCCCATGATCGCCGCGACCTTGTCGTTGACCAGCAGCTTCTTTGCCTTTTCGGCGAAGGTCGGCCAGTCGCTGGCGCCGTCCTCCTGGATGAACTTGATCTTGCGCCCAAGCACACCGCCCATGGCGTTGATCTGCTCGATGGCGAGCTTCTCGGCTTCGATCGAGCCGGTCTCGGAGATGGCCATGGTGCCGGTCGCCGAATGCAGGATGCCGACCGTCACCTCGGTGTCGGTAACCGCGAGGCCCGTGGTGTTGACCGCCGAGGTCGCCGGAGCCTGAGCGAAAGACGCCCGCGGCAACATCGTGATGGCCGGCACGGCGGCCATTCCCATCAATAGTTTGCGCCGTAGCGGCGACAACAGACCCTTGTTTGCTTCGTCTGACATGAGCACCCCACTTCTTGTTCGAGGACACGCGATTGGTGCCGTGAGGATGGCTCGAATTTGTGCAGCGCAAGCATACGCAAGATCGCGTATACTGCACCGCAAAATACCGACGTAGGCTTTTGGTACGGGATTTGCGAGGGATCGGAAGAGTTTTGGGAGTGGGGTTAAGTGGCAGGGCGGCAGCGAATAGACCGCGTCAGGCGCCAGTATAATCAATGGGTCGCCAACCAGACGCTGGAAGACTACGCGCTGCGCTTCACCGCCAAGAGCGCGCGGCGCTGGTCCGCCGCCCGCGTCGCCAACACTGCGATGGGCGCAATCTCCTTCCTGGTGCTCGAGGCGATCGGCGGCACCATCACCCTCAACTACGGCGTCACCAACGCCGCCGCCGCGATCCTCGTCGTCTCCACCATCATCTTCTTCTGCGGTGTCCCGATTGCCTATTATGCCGCCAAATGCGGCATCGACATTGACCTGCTCACCCGCGGTGCCGGCTTCGGCTACATCGGCTCGACCGTCACCTCGCTGATCTACGCTTCCTTCACTTTCATCTTTTTCGCGGTCGAGGCGGTAATCCTGGCGACTGCGCTGGAGATGTGCCTAGGGATTCCGCGCCCGATCGGCTACCTCATCAGCGCCGTCGCGATCATCCCGCTCGTGACCTACGGCATTACGCTGATCAGCCGCTTCCAGCTCTGGACGCAGCCGCTCTGGATCGTCCTTCACATCCTTCCCTTCGCCGCGATCGCATGGGCCAATCCCCATTCCTTCACGGAATGGCACAAATTCGCCGGCGAGCACGGCGACCTCGACGGTCATTTCGACTTGCTGCTGTTCGGTGTCGCATCCTCCGTGGTGTTCTCGCTGGTCGCGCAGATCGGCGAGCAGGTCGATTTCCTTCGCTTTTTGCCGCGCGACCGCCGCACTTCGAAAACGTCATGGTGGATTGCGCTGATGAGCGCAGGTCCGGGCTGGATCGTGCTCGGCGCATTGAAACTGCTGGCCGGCTCGTTCCTCGCTTTCTTTGCGCTCAGCCACGGCGTGCCGCCGGAAGAAGCCGCCGAGCCCGCGCATATGTATCTCGTGGCATTTCGATACGTGCTTTCGGATCCGGATCTCTCGCTGGCCCTCACCGGCGTCTTCGTGGTGCTGTCGCAGCTCAAGATCAACGTCACCAACGCCTATGCCGGCTCGATCGCCTGGTCGAATTTCTTCTCACGCCTGACGCACAGCCATCCCGGGCGCGTCGTCTGGCTGGTGTTCAACGTGATGGTGGCGCTGCTGCTGATGGAGATCGGCGTCTACAAGGCCCTGGAGCAGACGCTCGCGCTTTACTCCAACGTCGCGATCGCCTGGGTCGGCGCGCTGGTGTCCGATCTCGTGGTCAACAAGCCACTCGGCCTGCGTCCGCCGCAGATGGAGTTCAAGCGCGCGCATCTCTACGACATCAATCCCGTCGGCGTCGGCGCGATGACGCTCGCGATCATCGTCTCGATCGCAGCGTTCTACGGGTTGTTTGGCCCGACCATGAAGGCGCTCGCCGCCTTCGTCGCACTGACGGTTGCCTTCGTCACCGCCCCGATCATCGCGTGGCTGACCGGTGGCAAGTTCTACATCGCGCGCAAGCCGAAGCGGAGCTGGGCAAACATCGAGTCGATCCAGTGCTGCATCTGCGAGCACAGCTTCGAACCCGAGGACATGACGTCCTGCCCCGCCTATGCCGGCCCCATATGCTCGCTGTGCTGTTCCCTCGACGCGCGCTGCCACGACCTCTGCAAGCCTCACGCGCGCGCGCAGGTGCAGTTCGCCGATGCACTCAGCAAGATTCTGCCGCAGCCGATCTATCAGCGGATCAACTCGCAGTTCGGCCACTACATTGGCGTGTTCGTCGTCTCGGCCGGCCTCGTCGCGCTGGTGCTCGGACTGATCTATCTCCAGACCTCCGCGAGCGTGCATGGCGAGAACACGCTCGTCTCCAACGTGCTCTGGAAGGTGTTCTTCTCGCTCAGCATCATCATCGGCGTGGTCGCCTGGCTGTTCGTGCTGGCGCAGCAGAGCCGCCGTGCGGCAGAGGCTGAAACCAGACGGCAGACAACGCTCCTGATTCAGGAGATCGACGCACACAAGCGTACCGACGCCGAGCTCCAGCGCGCCAAGGAGGTCGCCGAATCCGCCAACCTCGCCAAGAGCCGCTATGTGGTGGGCCTCAGCCACGAGCTGCGTTCTCCGCTGAACGCGATCAGCGGCTATGCCCAGCTCCTCGAGCAGGACGCCTCGCTCCAGACCAAGCCGAAGGATCAGATCCGCGTCGTCCGCCGCAGTGCCGATCATCTCTCCGGCCTGATCGACGGCATTCTGGACATCTCCAAGATCGAGGCGGGGCGGCTGTATCTGTCGCGCGACGAGGTGCGGCTTGGCGAATTCCTGGATCAGCTCGTCGGCATGTTCCGCCTTCAGGCCGCGGCCAAGGGCATCGACTTCGTATTCCGGCGGCCGATGCACCTGCCGGTCGTGGTCTACGCCGACGAGAAGCGGCTTCGCCAGGTGCTGATCAACCTGCTCTCCAACGCGATCAAGTTCACCCAGGCCGGCAACGTGCAGTTCGTCGTGCACTATCGCAGCCCTGTGGCCGAGTTCGAGGTGATCGATACCGGCCCCGGCATCCAGGGTGACGATCTCGAACGCATCTTCGCGCCCTTCGAGCGCGGCGCGCTCGGCGTCTCACAGCCACAGACCGGGACCGGGCTCGGCCTCACCATCAGCCGGTTGCTCGCCGGAGTGATGGGCGGCGATATCAAGGTTACCAGCACGGTTGGCCGCGGCAGCACGTTCAAGGTGAAGATGCTGCTGTCCGAGGTCGCCAATCCGCAGCGTATCGCGCCGGTGGAGGCCCCGGTCTCCGGCTATCACGGCGCGCGCAAGACCATCCTTATCACCGACGACGATCCCGTTCATCGCGACCTCTTGCGCGAGGTACTGACACCGCTCGGCTTCATCCTGCTCAGCGCGCCCGACGGGCCCGGTTGCCTCGCATTGGCGCAGCATTGCCGGCCCGATCTGTTTCTGCTCGACATTTCCATGCCGGGCATGGACGGCTGGACCGTCGCGGAGACGCTGCGTGCGAACGGCCATCATCAGGCACGCATCCTGATGGTGTCGGCCAGCGCCCTCGAAGCCCACGGCACGCCGCTGGCGCAACCCTTCCACGACGGCTATCTGATGAAGCCGATCGACATTCCGAGGCTGCTCGAGATCATCCGCCAGCTCCTCAAGATCGAATGGCAATACGGTTCGGACGAGATCGCCGTGCCCCTGTGGCGGCCGGAGAGCGGCTCGCGGCCGCCGGTTGAGCACATCGAGGCGCTGATCGGGCTCGGCCAGATCGGCTACGTCAAAGGCATCCAATTGAAGCTGGACGAGATCGGCAGCGAGCATCCCGAACATGCCGACTTCGTCGCGCAGATGCGATCGTTGGTCGACCGCTTCGATCTCGACCAGTATATGGCCACATTGAAAACATTGCATGCGTATGAGCACTGAGCCGAAGAAGCGCGACGTCGCGCTGGTGGTCGACGACTCCCCGGAGACGCTGCGGTTGCTCACCGACGCGCTCGATGGCGCCGGGATGACGGTGATGGTGGCGCTCGACGGCACCGCGGCCATGCGCATCGTCGACCAGATCACGCCCGACATCGTGCTGCTCGACGCCGTGATGCCCGGCATGGACGGGTTCGAAACCTGCCGCCGCCTCAAGCGCGATGCCGGCCTTGCCAACGTGCCCGTGATCTTCATGACCGGCCTTGCCGAAACCGAGCACATCGTGCGCGGGCTGGATGCCGGTGGCGTCGACTATGTGACGAAGCCGATCGTGATCGAGGAGATGCTGGCGCGCATCCGCGTCCATCTCGGCAATGCGCGCCTGACTCAGAGCGCGCGAGCCGCGCTCGACGTCTCCGGCCGGTTCCTGTTCGCGGTCAACCGCCAGGGCAATTTGCTCTGGGCGACACCGCAGGCTCAGAAGCTGTTGGCCGATCACCAAGGTGCGCAGGCCGACGACGACTTCGTCCTGCCGCCGTCACTGCTGCAATGGCTGGAACAGGCCAAAGGCAAGGGCAGCTCGAAGTCTCAGACCGCCTCCCTGCCGGACAATCCGCAGCTCCGCTTCTATTACCTTGGCGAAACAGCGCCGAACGAATTCCTGCTGCGTTTGTCCAAGGAATCCGGCACCGCGCTGCCGCCGGAATTCACCAGCGAGCTCGGCCTCACCACCCGCGAGGGCGAGGTCCTGGCCTGGCTCAGCAAGGGCAAGACCAACCGCGACATTGCACAGATTTTGGGCCTCAGCCCGCGCACGGTCGACAAGCATCTGGAGCAGATCTACGCCAAGCTCGGAGTGGAGAACCGGACCGCGGCGGCAGCGATCGCGACGAACGCGACGCGAAGGAATTCGTAGTCACTATGCCGATGGGTTGGCACGCCCTTCACCCAACCAGCGGTGTCGTCCCGGACAAGCGAAGAGCAGATCCGGGATCCATAGCCACAGGGAGACGTTTGGCGAAGACTCGGAGTGACCTGTTCGCACTATAACCACGCCCTGGGAGTATGGGTCCCGGGCTCGCTTCGCGCCCCGGGACGACAGCGGAAGATTGTCGCGACCACCATCGCCCCTTACACGAACAGCCTCCTCACCCGTACACGAATGCCTTGTCGTCCAGATCCGTCTTCGGGATCTCGTCCTTCTCGGTCCAGTAATCCTGGCTGTGCTGCCATTCCGGCTTGTCGCCGCGCTTGGGCAGCAGATTCATGTCGCGCATGATGTAGCCCGGGTTGAAGTTTTCCGGATCGATCCAGGGCAGGATCGGCATGTTGTGGTCTTCGGCGCGGAGCTGGACCTCGACCTTCTTCGCGCCCTTGGCCTTCATGTGGCCGAGCAGCCGGCAGACGAAATCGGCGACGAGATCGACACGCAGCGTCCAGCTGGCGCGGAAATAGCCGAACACCCAGACCATATTCGGCACGCCCGTGAACATCATGCCGCGATAGGTGACGGTGTCGCCGAAGGCGAGCGGCTTGCCGTCGATCTCGAAGGCGATGTCACCGAGCGCCGAGAGATTGAAGCCGGTCGCGGTGACGATGATGTCGGCCTCGAGCAGCTTGCCGGATTTGAGCTGGATACCGTTTTCGACGAAGCATTCGATTTCGTCGGTGACGACGGAAGCCTTGCCGCTGGCGATGCCCTTGAACAGATCGGCATCCGGCACGAAGGCGATGCGCTGCCGCCACGGCCGGTAGGTCGGCGTGAAATGCGTCTCGACGTCGTAATCCGGGCCGAGCACCGCGCTGATCTGGCCGATCAGCTCCTTCTTCACCTGTTCGGGCTTGCTTATGCAGAGCTTCGTGAACGCATCCTGCTCGAACAAGATCTTGCGCCGGACGATCTCGTGGATCCAGGCCTCGTCGACCTGGAGCCTGCGAAGCTCCTCCGCAATCTCGATGGCGTTGCGGCCGAGACGGAAATAGGTCGGCGAACGCTGCAGCATGGTGACATGCGCGCACTTGTCCGCGATGTTCGGCACCAGCGTTGCTGCCGTCGCGCCCGAGCCGATCACGACAACCTTCTTGCCCGCGAGATCGATATCGTCAGGCCAGGTCTGTGGATGGACGATGCGGCCCTTGAAGCTATCAGCGCCCCTCCATTCCGGCGTGTAGCCTTCCGAATGGCGATAGTAGCCCTGACACATCCAGAGGAAATTCGCGGTGAAAGTCCTTGCTTCACCGGTATCAGTCGTCACCGCCTCGATGGTCCAGAGATTTCGTTCGCTCGACCAGCTCGCGGAATTGATCTTGTGCTTGTAGCGGATGTGCCGGGCGATATCGTTGTCGTCGATCACCTCGTTCATGTAAGCGAGGATCTCCTCGGCGGTCGCGATCGGCGGGCCGACCCAGGGCTTGAAGCTATAACCGAAGGTGTGGAGGTCGCTGTCCGAGCGGATGCCAGGATAGCGATGCGTGCTCCAGGTGCCGCCAAACGTCGCCTGCGTTTCCAGGATGACGTAGCTCGTGCCCGGAAGCTGCTTTTCGATGTGATAGGCGCTGCCGATTCCGGAGATGCCGGCACCGACGATCAGTACATCGAAATGTTCAGAAGCCTGTTTGGTCGTGGCGTGACTGCGAACAGCGACATTCATTGTTGCTTCTATGCCTTGCTTGTTTTTGTGGCCGCCCTTGATTGGACGGCGCGTTTCCTCCGCGACAAGCATCGTCACCCATCGCGCTTCCACACCAAAATGACATAGATCAATTCGCGGTCAAATCACAGCGCCGCACCCCAGCTCCGCGCGGTCTGCAAGATCCAGTCGCGATAGAGCGTCAGCGGCGTGACGCCGGTCAATCCGCCGCAGCCGGCGGCACCGTTCGGTCCCGTGGACCAGCTGATGACGCCGACGAGCACGGGGCCGTTCGCCTTGTCCTCCAACACGGGCCCACCGGAATCGCCGGTACAGGCGCCAATTCCGTCGCGAACACCGTTGGTTACGGGATCGACCAGGCGAATTTGCAGCGTGCCGGGGTGCCCCGTGGCAACGAGGCCGGCGACCCGCGTCGTACCGCCGCTCTTGCCATCACCGCGCACAGTGACGCCGATCCCGGCGATCACGAAGCGGCTACCGACCTGGATTGGAATATTCGGTGCGCCGACCGCGACCGCCGATTTTCCTTTGAGTGGAATATCGAGCTGCAACAACGCCACATCGGCGGTCGCGCGATGCGCCTGCATCGCCTGCATGTTGAAGCTCGGATGGATCGCGACAGCTCGAACGTTCAGCAATTGCGGCGCACCGTCGGCGGCACGATCGACGACCTTGTAGTCTGCGCCGGGCTCCACGCAGTGGGCGACCGTGAGCACCAGCTTCGGCGCGATCAGGCTGCCGGTGCAAAAATTACCGCGCGAGCCGACGATGGTGACGACAGCGCGCGCGACGCCACCGGTCTGCGGCGTACCGCCACCGACAATGGCGTAAGCGGGCGTAGCAAGCAGCAACGCCGCAATGATGAGAGTTGCAGGCTTCTTCATGGGAACACGCTTTGGCGGCGGCATCGGTGAGGCGGGTGATCGCTTCGGACTGGCCCTTGCCGATAGCGCATGCTAGCGCTCTTGGAAAGGAATTGACGAGGGCAGGATAGTGGCGATCGAGGCTGTGATCTTTGATTTTGGCGGCGTGCTGACGAGCTCGCCGTTCGAGGCATTTGCGCGATTCGAAGCGGAGCGCGGCCTGCCCATCGACATCATCCGGCGCACCAATGCCGCCAATCATCTTGAAAACGCCTGGGCCAGGTTCGAGCGCGCCGAGGTCGATGTCGACACCTTCGATCGCTTGTTCGCTGAGGAGTCACGCGCCCTCGGCGCGGAAGTGCGCGGTCGCGACGTGCTGCCGCTGCTCCAGGGCGATCTGCGCCCGGAAATGGTCGAGGCCTTGAAGCGCATCAAGGCGCAATTCAGGACCGGCTGCATCACCAACAACCTGCCGGCCAACGCGATCGGCAGCATGACCGGGCGCTCACTCTACGTCGCCGAGGTGATGGTGCTGTTCGACCATGTCATCGAATCCGCCAAGATCGGCCTGCGCAAGCCTGATCCGCGCATCTACCGGCTGATGGTCGAGACGCTGAAGGTCGATCCGAAGGCTTGCGTCTATCTCGACGATCTCGGCGTCAATCTGAAGCCCGCGCGCGAGATGGGCATGACCACGGTCAAGGTCACGAGCGGCGCCCAGGCGATCGCCGAGCTCGAGGCGGCGACAGGGTTGAAGCTGACTTAGTTCGCAACGGCCGTAGGGTTGGCAAAGCGAAGCGTGCCCACCAAGCTCTCGCGGCGCGGAATGCGGATGGTGGGCACGGCGCTTTCGCGCCTTTGCTCACCCTACTACATCACTGCCGCGATCCGCTCCGGAAACGCTGCTGCCAGCGAGGCGCGGTCGGGCTTCAGCACGCCACGCTCAGTGATCAGGCCGGTGACGAGCCGCGCCGGGGTCACGTCGAAAGCGTAGTTCGCGACCGGTGAACCTTCCGGCACGATCCGAACCGTCTCGAGCCGTCCATCGGCGGTACGGCCGGTCATGTCGGTGACCTCCGCTCCGCTCCGCTGCTCGATCGGAATATCGCGAATGCCGTCATCGACGGAGAAATCGATCGTCGGTGACGGCAGCGCGACGTAGAACGGCACGCCATTGTCGTGCGCGGCCAGCGCCTTCAGATAGGTGCCGATCTTGTTGCAGACGTCGCCGTTCGCCGCGACACGGTCAGTGCCGACGATAGCGAGATCGACCATACCATGCTGCATCAGGTGCCCGCCGGTGTTGTCGGGGATCACGGTGTGCGGCACGCCGTGATGGCCGAGCTCCCAGGCGGTGAGCGAGGCGCCCTGGTTGCGCGGGCGGGTCTCGTCGACCCAGACATGAACCCTGATGCCGCGTTCATGCGCCAGATAGATCGGCGCCGTCGCGGTGCCCCAGTCGACGGTGGCGAGCCAGCCGGCGTTGCAATGGGTCAGCAAATTGACGACCTCCCCCGGCTTCTTCGCTGCGATCGCCTCGATCAGCTTCAGGCCGTTGTCGGCAATGCCGCGGTTGATCTCAACGTCCTGTTCCGCGATCTCGTCGGCTCGCGAGTAGGCGGCCTCCGCGCGCTCCACCGGATCGATCGGCGCAAGCGCCGCGTGCATCTCGTCGAGCGCCCATTTCAGATTGATCGCGGTCGGCCGCGCCACAACAAGCGTGTCGTAGGCGCGCTTCAAGCCCGCATCCGAGGCATCCTCACGCATCGCGAGTGCCATGCCGTAAGCGGCGGTGGCACCGATCAGCGGCGCACCGCGCACCAGCATGTCGCGGATCGCGACCGCTGCGTCCTCGCAGGAGGTCAGGCGCGCGACGACGAACTCGTGCGGCAGCCTGCGCTGGTCGATCGCGCCGATCGACCAGCCGTCACGCTCGCGCCAGATGCTGCGGAAATGCTTGCCGTCGACCTTCATGGCCTTCTGCCTTTCGTCTCAACCGCGCAGGATGCGCCCCGCCACCGCATCGAGCTTCTTCAGAAGCTCCGGGTCGCGGGCCTCGGGCGCCGTGATCAGCGCGGAGTCCAGCGCGCGGTCCGAGCCGATCGGGCACAGTTCATGCTCGCGCGGGAACTCCTTTGCCAGCCGCGCCACCAGCGCCTTCGCCTTGTCGGCGTTTGTGGTCAGCACACGGATGATGTCCTGCACGGTAACGGCGTCATGGTCGGGATGCCAGCAATCGAAATCAGTCACCATCGCGACGGTCGCGTAGCAAATCTCTGCTTCGCGGGCGAGTTTCGCCTCGGGCATGTTGGTCATGCCGATCACGGAATAGCCCAGCGTTTTGTAGGTCATGCTCTCCGCGTAAGTGGAGAATTGCGGCCCTTCCATGCAGACATAAGTTCCGCCGCGCGCAATCGCGATGCCTTCGGCTTCGGCGGCCGCCGCGAGATGGATGCGCAGCCGCGGCGAGACGGGATGCGCCATCGAGACATGCGCGACGCAACCCCGACCGAAGAACGAGCTTTCGCGCTTGTGGGTGCGGTCGACGAACTGGTCGACGAGAACGAAAGTGCCGGGCGGCATCTCCTCCTTGAACGAGCCGCAGGCCGACAGCGAAATCAGGTCGGTCACGCCTGCGCGCTTCAGAACGTCGATATTGGCGCGATAGTTGATATCGGAGGGCGACAGCCGGTGGCCCTTGTCATGCCGCGGCAGGAACACGATCGGCAGGCCGGCGATGGAGCCGCGGCGCAGGGGCGCCGACGGCTCACCCCAGGGGCTCTTGATCACCTCTTCGTGCGCGTCCTCGAGACCCGGCAGATCGTAGATGCCGGAGCCGCCGATGATGCCCAATACCGCCTGCGTCATGCCTGCTCCACCCTGCTCGCCACGTGCGACACGGTTAAGCTATGCCAGCTTTACGGCGGCTTTGGAACGGGGGGCTCTTGCCGTCTGAAGAAATGCGCCCGACCTAGGCCGCGGTCGCAGGCTGCAACTGGGTGGCCACCATCCGCTCCAGCGTCTCCACGGACTGAAAATTCTCCGGCGTGATCTCGGACTGCGGAATGGTGAAGTCGAACTCGGCTTCGACGCCCAACATCAGATTGACCATGTCCATCGAGGTCAGACCTGCGTCGACGAGCTTCGCCGAAGGCGTGACGTCCGCAGTGAGCGAATTCTGCTCAAGGATGCCCTTCACCAGCTTGATGATGCGATTACGCACGTCGGTATCGAAGGCCTGCATTTGAAGCTTCCCGTATTATTCTTGAGTGACGGCCTGTACGGCCCGCCAGTTCTGCGATTGGCACCACCATAGCCTCATTCGCCTTAGCAAACGATGACTCACGTTGACTAAAATTAACGGCTCTTCCAATTTGCTAACGCGACCATCTGAATTTGCGAGGTCCAAACAACTCGGCCTTAACTGTCCATTTGGAATAGGACGGCGTTTACCCTGAATTTAATCGACTAATTTGAGTCAAATCCCTAGCCTCCCTTCAAACGTAAATAGGGTCGGATGGTCGTAAGCAGCATCAATGCCGATGCCTGACGATCTCGAACGGCGAACCGGAGGCGGACGAATGAACGTGCGTGAAGCAGTCCTCACTGTCGACGAGACGCAGACGAACTTTCTCGAGCAGGGTCCATCCCTCATCGAACGCGCCGCCCGAACCGCCATCGTGGCCGCAGCCGACGCCGACTCCGTCGACCGCGACGCCCGCTTCCCCCACAAGGCTTTCGACGCCGCGCGCGAGCAGAAGCTGCTCGGCGTCATGATCCCCGTTGAGTACGGCGGCGTCGGTGCCTCGATCCACGACGTCACCGACATCTGCTACACGCTCGGACGCGCCTGTGCATCCACGGCGATGATCTACGCGATGCACCAGACCAAGGTCGCCTGCGTTGTCAGGCATGGTCATGGCATTCCCTGGATGGAGACCATGATGCGCCGCGTCGCCCGCGACCAGTGGCTGCTGGCCTCCTCGACCACCGAGGGCCAGAACGGCGGCAACATCCGCGCCAGCGCAGCCGCCGTCGACCACGCCGGCGACACCGTCTCGCTGGTGCGCGACGCCACTGTGATCTCCTATGGCGCTGAGGCCGACGGCCTCGTCACCATCGCCCGACGCGCCACCGATGCTTCCGCGTCCGATCAGGTGCTGCTGGCGCTCGCCAAGGACGATTATTCGCTGAAACGGACGCTGGGCTGGGAGACGCTCGGCATGCGCGGCACCTGCTCGACCGGTTTCGAGCTGAAGGTCGACTGCCCCGCCGACCGCGTCTTTCCGGAATCCTATGACAAGATCCACGCCCAGACCATGACGCCGTTCGCGCATCTGTGCTGGTCATCCGCCTGGGCCGGCATCGCCGCGGCCGCGGTGACGCGTGCGCAGGCCTTCATCCGCAAGGCGGCCCGCACCTCCGGCGGCCAGATGCCGCCGGCCGCAGCGCATTTCACCGCCGCCAAGATGTCGCTGGCCAAGCTGCGCGCGCTGATTTCGGCCAATCTCGATGCCTTCGCCCGTGCCGAGCACGACGAGCGCGCGCTGAGCTCGCTCGACTTCCAGTCCTCGATCACGCTGTTGAAGGTGCAGGCCTCCGAGCTCGCGGTCGAAACCGTGATGCACGCGATGCGCACCGCCGGTCTTTCCGGTTACCGCAACGACGGCGAGTTCACCATGGGCCGTCACCTGCGAGACGTACTGTCGTCGCCGATCATGATCAACAACGACCGCATTCTTGCCAACGCCGCGACATCGACGCTGATGAGCGGCGTGCCGACGAGCCTCCGCGACTAAAATCAACAAGAACACTTCTGAGATAGCAGGATATCGAACCATGAACATTGCTGTTCTCCCCGATTCGCCCGAGACCGCGCCGCACATCGCCGATCCGCTCGATCATCTCGCCGACAAGCTGTTCCACCGCATGGGCGCGGACGGCGTCTATGCCCGCACCGCGCTCTATGAAGGCGTTGTCGAGAAGCTTGCCGCGCTGATCACGAACCATCGCGAGGCCGGCACCGAGGTGATGCGCTTCCCGCCGGTGATGAGCCGCGCCCAGCTGGAGAAGTCCGGCTATCTCAAGAGCTTTCCGAACCTGCTCGGCTGCGTCTGCGGCCTGCACGGCACCGAACGCGAGATCAACGCCGCGGTGAGCCGCTTCGATGCCGGCGGCGACTGGACCAGCTCGCTGTCGCCGGCCGATCTCGTGCTGTCGCCGGCCGCCTGCTATCCTGTCTACCCGATCGCCGCGAGCCGCGGGCAGCTGCCGAGGGGTGGCCTGCGCTTCGACGTCGCCGCCGATTGCTTCCGCCGCGAGCCGTCAAAGCATCTCGACCGGCTGCAGTCGTTCCGGATGCGCGAATACGTCTGCATCGGCACACCCGACGACGTCGCCGAGTTCCGCGAGCGCTGGATGGTGCGCGCGCAAGCGATCGCGACCAACCTCGGCCTCACTTTCCGTGTCGACTATGCCAGCGATCCCTTCTTCGGGCGCGTCGGCCAGATGAAGGCGGTGAGCCAGAAACAGCAGCAGCTCAAGTTCGAGCTCCTGATCCCGTTGCGCTCGGAAGAGCAGCCGACCGCCTGCATGAGCTTCAACTATCACCGCGAACATTTCGGCACGACCTGGGGCATCCAGGACGCCAACGGTGAACCGGCCCACACCGGCTGCGTCGCCTTTGGCATGGACCGGCTTGCCGTCGCCATGTTCCATACCCACGGCACCGACCTTTCCGCCTGGCCCGCCAAGGTGCGGGACATCATGGGCATGCAACCGCAAGTCGCGGCCGATGCCCATGGCGAGGGTTGGCGCTAACAGAACGAGGCCTCCCATTTCCACGGGTAAGACGAGCGTGATCCACACCAAGGTCCGATGCCGCGAGATCACCGAAGCCGACGTCGACGCGGTCGCAGACCTGTTGACGCGCGGCTTCGTCGGCCGCTCGCGCGACTACTGGATCCAGGGCCTGCGCCGGCAGGCCTTCCGGCCCGTGCCCGAGGGCTATCCGCGCTTCGGCTACATGATCGACGATGACGGCACGCCCGTCGGCGTGCTGCTGCTGATCTACACGACGCGGGAGGACGGCGAAGCCACCGCCATCCAATGCAATCTGTCGAGCTGGTATGTCGATCCGGCCTACCGCAACTACGCTCCGCTGCTGACCAAGATCGCGCAGCGGCACAAGGATGTGACCTACCTCAACATCAGCCCGGCGCCGTGGACCTGGCCGATCATCGAGACGCAGGGCTTCAGGGCCTATTGCCAGGGAATCTTCTTCTCGGTGCCCGCGCTGGCACAGGCGCCGCGCTGGAGCAAGATCGAGGTCGTCTCGCAGCACGTCAAGGCGATCGAGGGGCTGACCGACGCGGAGACCGAGCTGCTGACGCGGCACGCACGCTACAATTGCCTCAGCCTCGTCTGCCGTACGCCGAAAGGAACGTTTCCCTTCATCCTGCAACCGGTGCGCATCCGCCGCGGCTTCATCGCGCCGCCTGCGATGAAGCTGATCTACTGCCGCAACGTTGCCGAATACGCCGCCTGCGCCGGCCGCATCGGCCGGCTGCTGCTGAGGCTCGGCAAGATTTCGGTGGCGGTGGATTCCAACGCTCCGATTCCCGGTCTCGTCGGCATTTATACCGAGCGGCGCGGCCGGAAATATTTCAAGGGCCCGCACCGGCCGCAGCTTGCCGACCTCACCGATACCGAGCTCGTGCTGTACGGGCCATAGCGGAACGTCCGGGCCCCGATATCCGCTCTCGGCCAACTCTGGCTTGCGGGCACCTTGCCGATACAGGCGTCTCTCCGCATCGCCGGTCACCCTCCGTAAACTACTGCGCTTAAGGGAATTTTCCGGCCTCCTCGCTAGGCTCGGCGGTTGAATGACGTTGCGTTAAGTCTATTGCCCGCCGAGGCACCGCCGATCCCATGACGTCGACCGACGATAACGAGCTTGGTGCACGCCGCGAAGAGGGCCCGCAGGCCCTGGTCGGGCTGAGCCAGCTTGCGCTCGACCACATGGAGCAGGGCGTCTGCGTCTACGACGCCGACAACCGGATCGTGCTGGTCAACCAGCGGTATCTGTCGCTGTTCAACATGTCCGCCGAGATCGTGCGGATCGGCACGAGCTACCGCGACGTGCTTGCTCACAGTGCATCACTCGGCAACTTCCCGGCAAGCGAGCTCGATGCGCTCTACACCAGGCGCGTGAAGCAGATCGCCGCCGGTCAGCCCTTCCGAACCGAGCAGACACTCGCAAGCGGCCTCGTCATGTCGCTCGAACTGAAGCCGCTCCCGGGGGGCGGCTGGATGACGATCTGCGACGACGTCAGCCGCCTCGCCCGGCTCGAGGCGGAGCTGCGCCTCCAGACCGAGCGCAGCCAGCACGCGCTCGCCAACATGTCGTACGGCCTCATCATGTATGACGCCGACAGCCGCATCGTCGTCTGCAACGAGCGCTTCCTGAATCTCTACGATCTCGATCCCAATATCGTGAAACCGGGTGTCGCGCACAGCACGGCCATCGACCACTGGCTGTCGCGAGGCAACAAAGCGGACATGTCTGGAGACAAATTCCGCGATTCACGGATGGACGACGTTCGGGCCAGGAGCCCGAAAGCGGTCCTTGTGACACGCTATGACGGCGGAAAAGTTCAGGCTGTGTCACGATTCATGCCTGACGGCGGCTGGGTGACGGTGCATGAAGACGTCACCGAGCGACTGCAATATGAAGAGACGCTGAAGCAGCAAAACATGATGCTGGATGCGGCCCTCGAAAACATGGCGCACGGTCTTGCCTTCTACGACAGCGACATGCGACTTCGGGTCTGCAACAACACGTACCGGCAGATCTACCGGCTGTCGCCGGAGCAGACGCGACCCGGCACGCATCTCTCCGAGCTGATCGAGCGCTCGATGCAGAACGGCGCCTTCGCTACCGAATACAGCCCGCAGGAGATCCTGGAAACTGCCCGCGAACGGCTCGCGCACCGCGACTCCTCACCGATGCGCCGGCGCATGGTCAACGACACCGTGATCTCGGTGCGTTACTGCGCGCTGGCTGAAGGCGGCTTCGTCGCCACCTATGAGGACATCACCGAGCGCGAGCACGCGGTCGAGGAGCTGAGCGAGCAGTATAGGCGCTTCGACGCGGCGCTGAACAACATGAGCCAGGGCCTGTGCATGCTCGATTCGAGCCTGCGCGTCATCGTCTGCAACCGTCGCTATATCGAGATGTACGGCCTGTCGACGGACATCGTGAAGCCGGGCGTCTCGATGCGCGAGATCATGGAGCATAGCTGCGAGATCGGCATCCATTCGAACACGACAGGTGCAAAGCTCTATGCCGACTACGTCGAAAGGCTGCGCGAAGGTGAGCACACGCTGCATCGCCATTTGAGCGACGGCCGCATCATCAAGCTCAATCACAAACGGATGGAGCATGGCGGCTGGGTCGTCACCTATGAGGACGTCACCGAGCGCCACAAGGCCCAGGCCCGCGTGGCGCACATGGCACGGCACGATTCGCTCACCGACCTGCCCAACCGGACGCTGTTCCATGAGAAGATGGGCGATGGACTGAATCAGGTGGCGACCGCCGGCGGCGCGATGGCCGTGCTGTGCTTCGACCTCGACAATTTCAAGACCGTCAACGACCGGTTCGGCCACGCCGCCGGCGATCGGTTGTTGCGCTGGGTAGCGACGCGGCTGAAGGAGAATGTCGGCGAGCACGACACCGTCGCCCGCCTCGGCGGCGACGAGTTCGCAATTCTGCAGCGCGGACCGCAACCGCAATCGGCAGAGAAACTCGCTAGCCGTCTGGTCGACATCATCGCTCAACCGCTGCAGCTGGAAAGCCAGTCGGTCCATGTCGGGGTCTCGGTCGGCATCGCAGTCGCCCCCGATCACGGGCTCGATGCCGACGAACTGATGAAATGCGCTGACCTCGCATTGTACCAGGCCAAGGCCAAGGGCCGCGGCGCCTATCAGCTGTTCGAGCCCGAGATGGAGGAAGAGGCACGCCGCCGGCACGCGCTGGAACACGATCTACGCGGCGCCTTGGAGGCCAACGAATTCCATCTGGTGTTCCAGCCGCAGGTGCGTCTCGACACCACAGAGCTGACCGGCTTCGAGGCGCTGCTGCGCTGGAAACATCCTGCGCGCGGCCTAGTTTCGCCTGCCGAATTCATTCCGCTCGCGGAAGAGAACGGGCTGATCGTCCCGATCGGCGAGTGGGTGCTGCGCACGGCCTGTGCGACGGCGGCGCCCTGGGCGGATCTGACGGTCGCAGTCAATTTGTCGCCGGTGCAGTTCCGTTCCCGCGGGCTGGTGACGATGGTCACGAGCGCACTCGCGGAGGCCGGCCTGCCGCCGCGGCGGCTCGAGCTCGAGGTCACCGAAACGGCGCTGCTCGACGACAGCGAGGCGACGATCGAGATTCTGCACCAACTCCGCGCGCTCGGCGTGCGCGTCAGCCTCGACGATTTCGGGGTCGGCTATTCCTCGCTCAGCTATCTGCGCAAGTTTCCGTTCGACCGCATCAAGATCGACCGCTCCTTCGTCGGCACGCTCGGCGAGAGCCCGGAGAGTGTCGCCATCGTCCGCACCATCGCGAGCCTCGGCTCCGTGCTCGGCGTCGAGACCACGGCGGAAGGCGTCGAGACGATCGAGCAACTCGATTTCGTCCGCGCGTGCGGCTGTACCGCGGTGCAAGGATATTATTTCGGCAGACCCTGCCCCGCAGCCGAGGTCGGACGCGCCATCGAGACGCTGAACGCGGTTCGCCGCGTGGCGTAAGGGCTCCGGCCCCCTCAAATTCCGTCTCTCGGCACACATCCGAACGACCAATTGTCGCACGTGACTTTTTCGGCGGGATCGCCATCCCGATGGCGTGGGAGGGCCGCGCAATGCGCTTTTCTTCTCCCGTGATTTCGAGGACAATCCCGCCATAACAATGAGAAACGGCGGTCCAACGAGGCCGCCGCGAGGGAGGAGTTTCGATGTCGAGATTCGGGCTGAGGACGATTGCCTTTGCTGCCATGCTTGCAATCACGGGCGCGTTGCTCGCGACCGCCGCCGGTGCGCAGGATTATCCGATCAAGCCGATCACACTGATCGTGCCATGGCCGGCGGGCGGCTCGACCGACATCTCGATGCGCGCGATCGCTGACAGCGCCTCGAAGGTGCTGGGACAGCCCATCGTCGTCGACAACAAGGCCGGCGGCGGCGGCACGGTCGGGCCGGCGACCATGGCAGCGGCAGCGAAGCCCGACGGTTACACCATCTCGCAGATCCCGATCACCGTCTTCCGCCTGCCCCTGATGCAGGAAGTCTCATGGGATCCGGCCAAGGACTTTACCTATATCATTCACCTCACCGGCTACACGTTCGGCGTGACCACCAGCGCGGAGTCGCAGTTCAAGTCCTGGAAGGACGTGGTGGAGTTCGCCAAGGCGAATCCAGGCAAGGTGACCTATGCCACGCCGGGCACGGGCACCTCGCTGCATATCGGCATGGAGCAGATCGCGGCCATGTCGGGCATCAAGCTCACGCAGGTGCCGTTCAAGGGCGGCGCGGAGACCAATGCCGCGGTGCTCGGCCAGCATACCATGCTGCAGGCCGATTCCACGGGATGGCGACCGCTGGTCGACGCAGGCAAGCTGAAGCTCCTGATGGTGTGGACCGGTGCGCGGTCGCCGAACTATCCCGACGTGCCGACGCTGAAGGAGCTCGGCTATCCCATGGTCTACGATTCCCCGTTCGGCGTTGCGGGCCCGAAGGGCCTGGACCCCAAGATCGTCGCCAAGCTGCACGATGCCTTCAAGAAGGCGGTCGAAGACCCCGCGGTGATCGCGACACTCGCCAAATACGACATGGTGCCGAACTACAAGAACACCGAGGACTACAGGAAATTCGTCGTCGAGGTCACGGAATCCGAGCGCAAGGTGATCGATAGCCTCGGGCTTGCGAAGAAGTAGGACCGAGCCGCCGCAGATGCTGACGTCATCCTGAGGTGCGAGCCGCACTTGCGGCTCGCCTCGAAGGATGGATCGGGGCACCGCCGCCCTTCGAGGGCCGCTGAAGAAGCGGCCACTTCAGCGACAACGGCATCGCCGTTGCGCAGGGGTGACTGTGGTTAAGAGGTGTTTCACATGAACGACCAAACCAGCGTCAAACTCCGCCTCAACAACTCCGAACTCTGGGGCGGGCTGATCGGGCTCGGGCTCGGCGGCTTCGTGATCTGGCAAGGCTTGAAGCTGAAGCTCGGCACCATCAACGATCCCGGCTCCGGCTACGTGCTGTTCTACACGGGCATCCTGATGTGCGTGTTCGCGGGCTCCATCATCGTCTCGGCGGTGACCGAGGGCGGCCCGACGCTGGCTTCGCGATGGGAGAACGTGAGCTGGAGCAAGCCGCTTCTCGTCATCGTCTGCCTCATCGCGTTTTCGTTCGCCCTGGAGCCGTTGGGATTCCTGCTGTCGTCGATCCCGTTGCTGCTGCTGCTGTTGCGATTGATCGATCCCGTGCGCTGGACACTCGCGATCCCGGTCGCCGTGCTGGTGCCATCAGGCATGTGGTGGGTGCTCAAGCGCCTGCTCTTGATCCAGTTGCCCTCGGGCCTGTTCGGGATCGGTTGACCTCATGGACACGCTCGTCAACGTCGCGCATGGGTTCGGTGTCGCGCTGCTTCCGATCAACCTGCTCTATTGCTTCATCGGCGTCTTCATCGGAACGCTGGTCGGCGTGCTGCCGGGCATCGGGCCGATTTCCGCGATGTCGCTGCTGCTGCCCGTGACGCTGTCCGGCACGCCGGAATCCGGCATCATCATGATGGCCGGCATCTATTACGGCTCGATGTATGGCGGCTCGACCACCTCGATCCTGGTCAACATCCCCGGCGAGGCGGCTTCCGTCGTCACCTGCATCGACGGCCACCAGATGGCGAAGCAAGGCCGTGCGGGCCCTGCGCTCGGCATTTCCGCCTTCGGCTCCTTCATCGCCGGCACGTTCGCGCTGCTTGCGCTCATGCTGGTGGCGCCGAGACTTGCCAGCATCGCGATCGCGTTCGGACCGGCCGAGTATTTCAGCCTGATGGTGCTCGGCCTCGTGGTGCTCACCTTCCTTACCCAGGGCTCGATGCCGAAGGCGCTTCTGATGGCCTGCATCGGCGTCGTGCTTGGGCTGATCGGGCTGGACAGCATCACGGCGCAGCCGCGGCTGACATTCGGCCGCATGGAGCTGATCGACGGCATCGGCCTCGTGCCTGTAGTGATGGGCCTGTTCGGCGTCGCCGAGGTGCTGCTCAACACCGAACAGGCGATCAAGCGCGACATCATCAATGCGAAGATCACGCAGCTCCTGCCCAACAAGGCCGACTGGCAAGCGAGCGCCGGCCCCGTCGCGCGCGGCACGCTGCTCGGATTCCTGCTCGGCATTCTGCCGGGCGGCGGCGCGGTGGTGGCCTCGTTTGCATCCTACGCGCTGGAGAAGCGATTGTCGAAGACGCCTGAGCGGTTCGGCCATGGCGCGATCGAAGGCGTTGCGGGCCCTGAATCCGCCAACAACGCGGCGGCCGGCGGGGCGTTCATTCCATTGATGACACTGGGCATCCCGCCGAACGTGGTGATGGCACTGCTGCTCGGCGCCTTCGTCATCCACGGCCTGCAGCCGGGGCCGCTGCTGATCACGCAAAACCCCGGCCTGTTCTGGGGCATCGTCGCCAGCATGTATATCGGCAACGTCATGCTGCTGATCCTGAACCTTCCGATGATCGGCATGTGGGTGCAGCTGCTGAAGCTGCCCTACAACATCCTTTTCCCCCTGATCATCCTGTTCACGATCCTGGGCGTCTACTGCTCGAGCAACAACGTGTTCGATGTCTACGTGATGATCGCGTTCGGCATCGTCGGCTATTTCATGCGCAAGCTCGGCTACGAGCCGGCACCTCTGGTGCTTGCCTTCGTGCTCGGGCCGATGCTGGAGAACAATCTGCGCAAGTCGCTGATCCTGTCGCAGGGCGATCTCTGGACCTTTGTGCAGCGGCCGATCTCGGCGGCCTGCCTTGCGCTCGCGCTGGCGCTCTTGGTCGCACCACTGTTGCCGTCGCTGCGCAAGAAGCGCGAGCTGGTGGCGCTGGACGAAGGCGCGTGAACGTTTTCCTTCGTAACCTTCGTCAAAACAACCCCATGCACAGTAGAAAGGGGTTGATTCCAAAGGGGAAATTTTGACGTGAAACGCTACCCCGCGGCAGGCAGCACGCTGTCCGGCGGCGCGCTCCAAGGGCGCTCGGCCGAGGCGAGCCCGATCAGGCGGCCCTGGATGTAGTCGCAGCCCCAGTCGCGCAGCATGTTAGCGGCGTCCTCGTCCTGCACCCATTCGGCCACCGTCTTGATGTCAAGGCGGCGGGCGAGGTCGATCAGGGTCTGCACGAAGGCGCGGTCGTCGGCGGAGTGGGTGATGTTCTGCACGAAGGCGCCGTCGATCTTGACGATGTCGACGCCGAGCTTGCGCAGGTTTCGGAACGAGGTGTAGCCGGCGCCGAAATCATCGATGGCAATGCGGCTGCCGAAGCTCTTCAGCCGTGTGACGAAGCCGCGGACGTCCTCGATGTCCTGGATCGCGACGGTTTCGGTGATCTCGACGATCAGCCGTTCGGCAACGCCGGGATGCGCGCGCATGAGCGATTCGATGCTGGCCCACCAGTCCGGATCCATCGTCGTATCCGGCGAGATGTTGAGGCTGAGGCAGATGTCGGGCGCGGCC
>LNAP01000486.1_pt1 | contig 44113 bp, 56 predicted proteins | sample 602601 | NCBI WGS metagenome assembly LNAP01 (sample SAMN02440304, study PRJNA202911) | soil metagenome | biome: Subtropical and temperate rainforests or woodlands; isolation source: soil samples (1 kg each in a 20% v/v slurry with milli Q water) were... ...
TTTCACTTTGAAGGAAAAGTTACCGGTAATCGGGTGAGTGTCCGAGGAGACGGCACGCCATTCGACTTTATAAGTACCCGTGGTCAATGGCGATGCGGGTGTAATAACCATCGTCTTCGGATCACCGCCACCTGCCACGTTAGCTTTTACGCCCATAGGTGAATTCGGCATACCAGGCATATCGGTCATGATCAGTTTTGCACCAGAGAACTGAGTCGTTAGATTCTCAGAAAAGTGCAGTTCAATTTTTGCAGGAGCCGCAACATCCGATCCTTCTGCTGGAGTAGATGAAAGCAGCTTTGGATGTGCCTGGGCAACTGCACTCAGAAGCAAACCCGCAGTCAGTGCTACAGCTACGGTGGTAGTTTTAAGAAACGACATGCAAGACTCCTCAGCATGAACTGCTGGTTCTATATTTTGGGGAATATCAAATTTTCACTTTTCGACGCTTGTCAAAACTACGGGCACATATCGAGCCGACTCCGTGCCCCAAGGATGACTGGATCGAAAGAAATTAGAAAACTTCCTACATCACAGTACGATTACACGATGCCACACGAACGCAAACTGTTCGATTACATTTCAGTCAGCTTGGAGCGGCTTTTGCCTGCTGATTTGCTTGGAAAAGGAGCTAGACACGCTACTGCTTCGCGAAGCTTAAACCGTGGCGGAGCATTCACAAATTCGCATTGCTGCTTGGACGTATATGGGCATGCTGGATTAGGCATTTTTTGCAGTCGCACAAGGGAGTTGTATATGAAAAGCTGTTTTTCCAGCTGACGACGTGCACCATATCTTGCCATCATGTGACTCGATGATTGATCGAGCCGCCCGGAACCACGGTATTGATCCAATCGTATTGCGTGCTATAGCAGCTCATGAGTCAAACAAGAACCCATGGACTTTCAATGCTGATGGTGAACCTTTCCGCTACCAGGACAAAGAAACCGCAGTAAGAGTGCTCTGGTCGCTCACCAAAGCACCATGGATGGTCAAGGCGATTTCCTCAAAAGGAGAGCGGTTCCGCCGGTTCTTCACAAATCAAGGTAGTGCTAATTCGTATGCGCAGAGCATCCGAAGTACAAGTCGTCTGACTTTGCGAATAGATGACAGCAAAGAGGTTAATAAAGGAGAGGTGCGGGTTCGAGCTCTCCGACTGATCAATACAGATATCGGGATTGCGCAAGTAAATTACCGATGGAACGGACAAGGAATCGCGACGGTTCAAACATGGTTTGATCCGCATTATAACCTCGAATTTGCAGCGAACCGTATTGCTGAACTCAAGAAGAAGCACAAAAACGAAATTGAAGCAGTTGGATATTACCACTCAGCAACCCCTATTTATCGCAAGAAATATCTTGAATATTTCATACCGAAATACAACGAGGAGAAACGTCTTGCGACCGTATCTGTGGCTATTGCTCGCTAGCTTTATAACCACCAATGTAATGGCGACCGCGATTGAGCCTACAACCGACCAAAGGGTCGGAGAAGGCATCATGGCCGTTCTAAAAGTCGAGAAACAGAAAGCCTGGGACATCCTTTTTCCAGAGGCAAAAAAAGGCAATATTATTGCCATGTATCACCTAGGAGATTTGATGCTGAAATCTCCCGAATATCCAAACAATCTGGAGCGGGCAGCTAAGTTCTTTAAAGCTGCAGCTGACCGCGGACACAAAGGCAGTGCTGCAATGCTATCTCAGGTCCAGGGGATGCTGGGTCAGCGAGGTCAAACGCCAACCATTGCAGGAACAAGCGGCGTTCCAGTGCCGACTGATATCGAGGGCGCAAAACAAGCATATGCGCGGATGCAGTCACAAATCGGTCGTTTTGTTGGCGAACAAAGGTCGGTCGAACCGGTTGCAACCATCAAAATGTTCATCACCGACAATGCAGGCACCGCTGCGGAACTTGTACAAATAGCAAACGATGCTAAAGCACGTTTCGGTGACAAAGTTGACTTTCAATATTATGTACTGATTGATCAAGCCAACTGGAATCCTCGACGTGTATTCACCTCGGCAGCAGGAAACCTCCCACTGACCGGGTTCCGCCCTGATATGAATGGATCAGAAGCACGGAAATATGGTGTCCGATCAACTCCAGCCATCGTGCTAGTTCCGCAAAAGGGACAACCCAAAATATTGAGCAATGCTCAGTCTGTAATAACCGAACTGTCTGCCGTTCTCAGGTAAGGAAAGTATGAAAACTTCAATCAAGATCTCTCTCGCTTTTGTGGTTGGGTGCTTAGTCTCCAACGCACCTTTCGTACTTTCCGACGCCTCAAATCCAAATGAAGCGTTGTCCAACGCTATCGCTGTCGCGATGGCAAAGGTCGACAAATACAACGACGATCGAGAAAACGCCGAACTCGACAAACTTCCGAACATTCTCGATTGCCAGAATATGGACTGGATGAAGAATTGCTCAGAATTGAACCGGAACGCTAAAAAGAACCCGCAAGCACCTATGCGAATGATTGGCAAAAATGGGGTGGAATTTAACTTTCAACCAGGTACGCCAAGCGCCGTTATCAACCTTCAGCTCAACCAGACGCCGGAGGCGGCAGCTGAGCTGGTGTCATATATGGATAAGACCTGGGGTGAGTATCACAAGTCTGCCGATCTGTACAAAATGGCGATGTGGAAAAACGGCGACCTGAAAAACATTAAGGGACTTGATGCGGCCACTGAAAAAGCTGCAGAGGTAAAATACATCGATACCGATAATGTAAGTATGTCGGTTTTCGTCGAGTCCACCTGCCCCGTCTGTGAAAAACAGCTACAGATTCTGTCCAACGTCCAACAAAAATATCCGAAACTTAAAATCAAGATATTCCAGCTTGACGGTGATCGTGAGGCGTTCACAAAGCACGTTACCCAACGAGGTTTGACCGGACGTGTACTTTCCCGCGAAGAGCGAATCAGTCTGCAAAAACTTGGCGTAACTTCATGGCCAATTTCTTGGATTGACAACACAAAGGTAAACAGACGTAAAAGCATTGTTGGTAACAGAACACTTCGACAGCTTGAAGACCACTTCCAAGCAATGACATACATCCAGCCAGAAAAGAAAGGCGCATAAGATGAAAACTAAGTATCTGAAGTCTCTACTCGCGCTGACTATTTCCGCTGTGATGTCAATGAATACACTAGCAGCCTCAAGCGATAGTGTTTCTGATGGGTCAGACTCGCCTTGGACTCGGCGCATGAACGATGTCACAGGGTTGTTTGGTGAGTCGGTAAAAGGCAGTGCCGTGAACGACGCCAATAAAGGCGGCAGCTTCTCCTTTGATACGTTTACCCCATTCCAAGACCAGCGGACCGGCGTGGTAAACGGCTATGGGGCGACTGAGGTCGGGGTAGGTTGCAACGGCCTCAATTTGAGCACCGTATTGGATGGCCAGATCGGCCAGTATCAAGAAATGGTTGAGCAATTCATTCAGAATGCTCCAGCCCTCGCCATTATGTATCTGGCCTATAGCCAACCCACAATCAAGTCCGTAATTGACCAGCTGAATACAGTCGGACAGTTCGGTCTAGACCTGTCCAACATGACTTGCTCCGGCGTACGCTCTCTAGCCGACAAGGCATATGATGAGAAGAAGCAGACCTTGGCTGAGGCTGACTGTACTGTTGATGAGGGCTATAAAAGCTCGAAGTGCATGGCTGGTGAAGGCCTCACCGGATCTCTTCTCACCCAAATGGGCGAGTTCAAACAGAAAACATCGGATCGCGCCAACGCAATGATGGGCAAGGTTTCGAGTGCTACCGGCGGCCTGGTTGGTTGGAATTCCTCAGTCTCGGGTGGCACAAACAAAGGCAGCGGTACGGGATCAGGAACAGGAACAGGAACGGGAACGGGAACCGGCGGCACTGGCACAGTTAAAGCTTCTGTGACAGGCAAGTCATGCAGCAATGACCCACAAGATGGTAGCGCCGGTCTGGTTCTCGCCGCATCAGAACTGGGTTGTGACGACATCAAAAAATATGGCGGGCTCGTACCTTCGTATGGTTTCAACAATGATGCTGCCTCGGTAACTCCGCGAACAGAAAACATTGAGAACTTATCAAAAAAACTCACAACTGAATATATGGACTTGTATAACGCCGTTTACACTGCCGATGCCGCATCTTTCAAAGACACAAAAGCTTATAAAGAACTTGTGTCCCGAGCAGACATCGTCGTAAGCGAAAATGAACATCAATACATGAGAAACCTTGCCAGATCGAGCCCGGCCATGTTCATTTCCACGGAGCGTCAATTGTCCACGCTCGGCATGATGAAAGAACTCGACGACGTAATTTCCAAGATTGAAATAGGCGTTTCAAGTGGTATTGCTAACCAGCCTGATAATGTAATCCTGAGTGACGAGATTATCAGCCGTACTAAAACCTCTGTTGCTGGTCTGCGCCAACAATACATCGCCCTTCAAGCGCGGATCAAACACGATCAAGAACGCAACAAGGTACTCGAGAGTGTCCAACAGGTAACGAACTGATGTCAGACTCGACTGATATTGCAAATTATGACTACCTGCAGATCGTCAACTCCAACTTTGCCGATCTTGTTAGTCATTACATAAACATGTGGCAGGCTTACAACCAGTCCTTCACTATGGCAGCTATGAATCTCTGTCTTTGGGGAGGGCTGGCTTGGGTGAGTCTTTTAACCTTGAAAGCACCCGCTGATAAGCTTAAGACAGCTGCTAGCGCTTTTGGCGTCGTTCTTTTGGTCGCCATGCTTCTGCAGCCAGGTACATATAAAATTGGACCTGCGGGAGGAAGCGTTGGTCTATCGGCTGGTGCTGGCTGGTCTGTTTCAATTATTGGGAACATTTATCAGCTCTTCAAGTCAGCTCTGGATAGTGTAAATAAAGAAACGGCAATGAGCCTGGCCTTTGAAAATGCATATCATGTAACCAATGAGGGTACCCTTAAGAAATTCGCGAATAGCCCCGTAAAGGAGATGTACCAAGACTATATAGATAAGTGCCAAGGTGCGCTGACAGCAACAGCTGGTAGCACCCCAAATACCCGCCTCGTAGGGCAATCTGTAGGGCTCTACGGCTCAACGATGATAAACCCTACTGAAGTTAGTCAACTCAGCAAGGAACAGTATGAAGAGATGGAGGCAGGTAACAAGGTTGGAAGTGCATCGCCAATGAACGCCCTCGGTCTTGGTCTATCTATTAATTCATGGAGAAGGTATTTCGCAGACAGCGAAGTAGCAGAGAAGGTTGACGCCGGCAGAACCGCTCTTCTCAACATACCTGAAGATCAGAATCCCTTCCGGGGAAACAATGTTAAACCTGGCGGCTATCTTTTGCCCTCAAAAGAATATTGGGTAAGACAGTATTTCCCTTCAAAGGCAAGTGAAGGCTCTTCGGAATTTGATAAAACGACGGACAATGCAGATAGCTCGATGTATAGCAACCCTCAGCTTACTGAAGGTTCATCTGTCGCTGCGGGACAAGAGGTGAGGTTCTATCCGAAAAACTGCCTACAAATGTACGGCATGGTCACGAAGGCTGTTCAGAACTGGACGGATGCAATCAAAGCAGAAGTTCCTATGGCACAAAGATCATCTTACATGAGAGATCAAACTGAAGCTCAGACTCTCATGATCAAAAACATAAATAATATGATTGAGCAGCGCGACAAGTTTTCAGACAGCTCGTTACCAATTATTGGATCAGAACGGCGTAATGGTCAGGACATGAACTGGGGTTTCAGTGATGCTGCTGATAGCATAATGACCAAAATACAGGATGTCGGCAAAGCATTTAAAGAATGGATGCTTACCTTCAAGGTACCTGCAATGATCAACGGATGCGCCATGCTGGCAGGCATGATGGTCGTGCTCTTTCCTGTGATTTGTGTATTTGCTGTTTTTGTAAATCCAAGCATTCTGATTAGTTACGTTAAAATCCTCAGCTTTGCTTTCATGATCCCATTCGTCAACAATCTCTGTCTGACTATGGCAGCGACACTACTCGCGATGAATGGCGAGCTGATGACGGGTCTAACATCGGGTAACATTTATGAAAACTACCCTCTCCTCATCTCTGCTGGTACCGCCCAATACATTATTTTCATGGCATTGACGGCTGTAGAGATTGTCATCGCTAAAATGCTGATCTGGGATGATGTCAAAGGCCTTTCAGGGTTTAACCCAGCAGGTGCGGCTTCTGGAATGGCAGCAACCGGTGGCGCTGTGATTGGAGCAGCAGTCAAACTTGGCGGTGCTGCAATGAGTCTTCTTGGCGGGCCGGCCAAGATTGCAGGCGCCCTTGGGAGAGTTGCCTCGGGTGCAGGTTCAGCAGCTAGTGGAGCAGCTGGCGCAACAACTGGGGCTTACCGAGCATCGAACATTGTCCAAGCGCTCCCGAAAGCGTCTGCTGGGTCCGCCTCTCAAGCGAGCAAAAGGCTCGCCAAGCCAAGCTCACCGCCGGCAAAACCAAACCTCCCTGCGTTGCCTCCCCCGAGCCCACCAGACCCATCAGGCTCAGCTACTCCAAAGGGGCCAAAGAAGCCCTAATCAAAGCCCGCGAGAGCGGGCTTTTCTTTGCCTGAGCCTTTCACGTTTGGTACTCATCAAGGAACCCCCTCATAATCCCATCCCAGAAAAAACCTGTGCTCAGACTTGGAATTCTGGGCTGAGCTGTTAAAACAGTTCGTGCCCAGTTCACGGAGATGAATTATGAAAAAACTAATGGTTGTGGCACTGATCGCAATTGCGATCGCAGGTTGCGGAGACTCATCACAACCGACCTCTACTAAATGGATCGGCGGAAGCGTCGTCGACCAACCGGAATTCCGGCTGCCAGGCTCGACGTATGGGTTGAAGAGCACTCAGGATTCCAAAGCTCAATCCGGGAGAGCTTGGTTTTTAGAGAAAGCCAATTGGAAGCCACAGGGTTGGTCCCTGTGGGTCGCTTCCAATGTCTACTCAGATTACAAAGCGCCGAAGAATGATTTGAGTATGCTGCAACACGGTTTCACCAGAGCAGATTCGGCAGCTGAGCGGTCTAAGAAGGAAAGCTTTTTCATCGGCGGCGTAAGCAAGTGGCTCAAGGAAAATCACGTAGAAGTCGAGCTTAACTTCCTCGGCTACGATGGGCTCCCTCAGTCGCTGATGGAGGGCAACGATGTTAACAAAGGGTTTTGGTTGACCTGGAACAACGAGCCCTGTGAAAAAGCTTTTCGTATGTGCGTGGACAATTACTTTGTCTCGCCTGTTTCCCGCCTGTCCGGAGGAGAACGTTTAGGCTACAAGGATTGGATCAAGCCTTACCTTAACCTTGGGGAAGGCGACACTGCTATAGGCCGCAAGTTTGTCATCGATTCCTGGGGTGGGATGGAAGATGAAAACAGTCCTTTTTATGACATCTGGCCAACCATGGTCTTCCTAGTGAATCCGAATGGGGTTGTAACACGTGCCTGGCTTCCTCAAAAAAATGACGCGGCCACGATTCAGCGGGTTCAGGCTGCCATTGTTGCTGATGTTGGTGGGCAATACGCTAAAGTGGCCGTCAGTGAGAAAGCAGACTCTGCCCGACCACCAACCGAAGGCTACTATGGTCAGCATTACATCGAGACCGGAGTTGGCAAGGTCCTAGAAACGTTCCAAGAAATTATGAACTCGAAATGATGATAGGCGCAGTGATTTTCTCGGTGAACGACAATGTCTACCCCTCATACTGTCTAGACTCAATTGGGAACCTGATTCGGTGTGACGAATCAGGACCTGAGCAGGGTCTGGTCCCATTCGGCACTCAACTCGTTTCAACTGCTGACGAGTTGGCGAACCCTTTACCATGGACAGTCACGATCAGTGCGGTTCTTGAGCGTCTGACCTTTGTAGCTCGTACCCAGGATAATGTTAAGCGCGCGTACCCAGGTTTGGATTTGGCATCGGCCTCAGCCCCCTTCGTACCCCATATCCCGGTCTCTGAGAGCGAAGATGTTGTGATCCAGGCTATAGACTTGATGCCAAGTCTTTCAGCCGCAGACGCTGTGGCGGTCCGCGAGCAACTAGCTGCAAACGGGATTTTCGAAATTCCAGTCAGCACCAATTTCAATGCTGGTTTCCATGAGGCAACGGGTGCTGGGCTAAGCGTTCCGCCAATCGTGTATGTAGCTGCTGGTTGGATGTCGAGCATGAAGGTCTACCGTAAAGCTCTTGTTCGATCTGCCTAATTTGCCCGGGCCGAACGCGTGCCACCAGCAGAACTTCAAAATATGTTGATTCCGATTCGGAGCAAGAAAGAGATGCAAACCTATAACGTTGATGTCGGATACCTCCAGGAGGAGGATGCTTTCGAAGTCAACCATCTGCTCCCTAACTGGGTCCCGAGCTCGAACATTTTTCTTGAGCGCTCGGTTTCATTGGCGAAGGTTGGTGCTTCTGGGTCGCTGTCGCAGCTGGATTTCAATCTCTGGCTTTCTGATCTCGCACTGAGCCTACCCGCGCATACTGGGGTAGCTCTTGATCTCGTTCTGACCGAATCCGAAGGTGTGACTCAAGTTAACTACAGCTTGGTTGACCTTATCCCCAACATAGATCCCCCTATCGAAGCTGATAACCCAGGCTTTCTAAACTATGCGTTGACTTGGTTCAGATCGCGGCGTCCGCATGTGCGAATTTACGCGGCCGAAGGCCTTTTCTGGATGGAGGGGGTTTAATGGTGTCTTCTAACGCTTCTTCTGTTGAATCCAAGGTAGCGACGCTGCTCAACAACCTAAGAGAAGGCGTCACCGTTTTTTCGGTCAACCCGGACACGGTCGAGCCTCTTCACCTTACTCAAGCATTACCCCCACTTCTCACGTGCGACGGAACAACGAACCATTTGGCCAGTGTTCTCGATTGTTTCGTTCGTTGGGATGGCGATGTGAGAATTGCAGCCCTTCAGGACGAAGGGCTACTTGATGTATGGGTTATCTAGCTGAAATCCATAGGGGGCAAATCTGCCAATGGATCATCCACTTCCTTGACTGCTCCAGCCGTTGTCTTCGTTCCATTTGTTAAGATGACCGCCGGTGTCGAAACGATGCTGGCCCGATCATCACTGGCCACGATCACCGCACTTGCCCCCGGCTCAACCTCGCCTTCGATTGACGCGCTTAAGCCGATCTTCATGCTGGCCAGGTCGGCCGATGATCCTTCTGAGTCCTTTCTGCCGAGCAACGCCTCATTCAGCGCATCGTTAACCTTGCCCGGATCAGCTTGCCTGAACAGTTGATGACGGTTCAGTAAGTTGATGATCGCTTGCCCCTTTACCCCCCGCGGAAGTGCCCGATACAACGCATAAAGCTTCGGATACTTTTCCGCCGACAGAGTAAATTTTACGTTCTGGAATTCAACACCGTCGGCGACGTTGTAGTCGGCCTCAGAGATAGGGCAAAAGCTTAAACACGCCTCTGACATGGCCAGCACCACCTGATTCCCGGCCTGCCGGGGATATTTTGCAAGGACCTCGACAAGCGCTTCATGCATGTCGGGATATAGCCTTTCCCGGATCACAACGCTCTGGGTCTCAGCCACGCTGGGCTACCTTCATCCGGGCCTGCTCCTTGAAGTTCTGAGTAACGTAGAAACGATGGTAGCCACGAACAATCGAGTTTTCAGGGTCTTTCGCCATGTAGATCACAGTGTTGATATACGTTTGGAGCAGTTTTCTTCCAAGGACAATTGCACCACCACCAGCCAGTACCATGCCAGCCATGAAGTCAGTCTTACCCCAAACCGTGTTGATACAACGAGAAACCACGTCATCTGCGAATTCTTGCCGTGCAGGTAGGCTGATGGGATCAATGTCGATTCGAGATCCACGCCACGGAATGAAACCTTTTCTGAGCCAGGTATCCATCGTGTACTCCGTAGTCTGCGTATCGAGCGAGAAGTCCTTAGGGAGTCGGGATTTTGCAGGCAAGATTGCATTAAGAGCGTCTACCTGCTTCAACTGCGTAAACAGCTTCTTGTGGATGTCCGAGACGCCACTCGACTCGCCCCAACGCAGCTTATCGTCAGAACTTACCTTGCCGTCGACGAATTGGCCGGCATCAGTGGTGCCCTGACCGATGTCGATGATTCCAAGTTTCCCCTCCATGACAACACGAGGATCAATAACCTGACCTTCCGGATCAAGCAGCTCAGGATCGAACCATGGACCAACGTATTGCGGTAGTACGTTGATGCTTGCCGGTTGGTAACCTTCTTCGATAGCCCATTTTTTGAGATCGGAGGCAAACTCGTTCCGACGAAGCTTGAAAAATTCTGTCGGCAGACCCGTCACAATGATCGGGTTTTTCTGGCCGACCTCTTTCAGGACCTTGAGGAACAGAACCTTGATGCTATCCGAACTGTAATAGCTTGAGTCAGTGCTACGGGGGGCTGCGCCATCCTCGCGGCAGTCATCGCCGATGTAGAAAGACCCGAACTTAGTCTTGAAAGACTCTCGAGTAAATCCACCACCCAGGCCCTGATTCGATTGGGCAGGTGCCACAAGGGAGGCGAAAGAACCTCGAATTTCCCCGGCCCCTGCGATGTAACTCGTGGTGCCGTTACCAAGGTCGATTGCAATCAGCTGTTCGATAGAATGAGACATAGCTTTTCCTTCTACTCAGAGCAGCGCTCGGATAAGGGCTCTTAGTGAAGCCCACTCTTCCAGAATCGCCACCATAATTTTTTGGTGTTTGTTGATGCTTCCCGAATGCTTGCCTAGATGACAGTGTGAAATAAGCTCATCTGTCAGCCATGGCGACGGCTTTCGGTTCGGTCTTGCTGAATTGATAGCAGACAGATCGTCCTCAGTTGGGGCCCGACCCAGTGCGAGCACAAGACGCTCCCGTACTTTCTGCAGGCTGAGTCTTTGCTTGTAACTGCTGACATCGCGACTACTTCGCTTACCCGTCCGGCGGTCAAAATACTCAACCACCCTGTATCGAGGCTCCGCAGGGGAAAGTGGATCAAGAACCGGGCATTCACGCCTGCAAATGATCGACCTGAATCTTACCGGTTGTCGCGCTTCATTGAACTCAAAAGCTAGCTGATTTAATTCATTATCCAGCTCAAGGTACTTTTCGATGAGCCCGGCAGCCTTCACGCTTCTGGTCTCACAAGCCATAGCCAATGCCGAGATCCACTCATCGAGCCCTGAAGCTTTTGACTTCGGGACAAGCATCCCAAGATCGTCTCCAGGAAATGCATTCACCCAACGAACTGCTCGCCTGGCTGCAATGAGGAGTAGCTCAAGATCCCTGGAAAACGACTTGCACTTCTTTATCCCGAGTAGCGGGGTCATGTGAGCAAGACGTGCTTCCACTTTCCTCAATGATACGCGCTGAAAATCTCCACCTTTTTTTGATCCTTTAGAAAGGTACACCTCTACACAGGAAACCCGTCCGACCTTCTCGCTTGCGCGCCACATCCACATCAAGGACCAGCCATCATGTGAACGTCTTTGAGCCCACCCTCCCTCGTAGGACCGAACCTTTTCAGCAAGTCGTTGCAGATCAGTTTCCACAAACGCCATCTGGTCGACGATCCCGATTAAGAGGCGCTCTCGCCTCTCTGTCATCTCGGTAAGCTTTTGAAGGAACGGTCCTGCCAGCTCAACATCACGAACGTTTCTACGCACAGATCAACCTCAAAACTCCGAATTCTGCTGTTTTCGACCTTTCAGGTGCCATTGAGCACACCGCAAATTCCCTTTAGGCACTCATATCGCACCTCCAGCACCGCGCAGGACCCTCTTGCTCACCACAAAGATACTACTAGCTCCCAGCAAGAACCCTTCAAAGTGGGATTGAAGCGCGTCACTGCGAATATTTGCCGCCCTCCAATCTCCCTATAGACATCCGATAACAACCCTTCCTACACACACCAATTATCCCTTTATTACCCGCCAGCGCACCCCAAAAGCACCATGCGAAATCTGTTGGTCATTAGTGGTTGTTTTTGGACTTATTTAGTGTCGAAATGCGCCCTATCGTCCCCCAAACCTAACCGGCCGTAAGCTCCCCTCGCCCTAATGGAGTAGGCGAGAAATCGGCTAGATCCCCGTCTAATGTAATAATACGGCTACGTCCAAGGTTTGTGTTTATCCCTAGTCATTTCAGTGGCTTAACGAAAATGTTCGAAAAGGTGATGTGAATGCCAAAGCCCCCTACCCAAAAACGCCAACCTCCACATTCTTCCGATCGCCTTAGCGGGTCAGAGGTGAGCTCAATCCTCGGAATTCACCGAAACACACTTCAACGCATGGTTACTCTTGGAACTCTTGTTCATGACGGCAAGACGGGGGGCCGCAGGCGGTACTGGCTTCGGTCCTCTGTTGAGGCATACCGGCTAGGGACGCTTACGGCTGCAACTGTGTGGTACATCCACAGCAATCTTCTTGAGGACATTGAGCTCAACGTTCAGCCCGGCCATCGAATACTCGGGCAGACGGCAGCAAGCATTCCACTTGCCGCAACGAGCAGAGCTGAATGCTTAGCTATGCTTTTTACGTTCATTGCGAAGAACTCTCCTCATGCCCTCGCGCTGCCTTCAAGCGCATCCGGCCTTCCAACAACGATGGTCATCACTGAGATATGCCGTACCCATGGTGTTCCAGTCATTCTGCTCCCTAGCTAGCCAACAGCACCGCGCATACAACCCGACTATCTAGTCCGCTACGACGCGACAAGAGTTGACGCGCTTCAGACAGACTGTATTCACGGCGCAAGGTCTTGATGCAGCGCGCATCAAATCAATGCTTGAACACCCTGCTTTGAGCTGGGCTATCAGCTGATTTACGCCATGGGTTGGCCTTACCAAGGACGAGAACATCTCGAAAAAGTCCGAACAGGACTTTCATCAGACAGCTAATGAATCACTCAAACATTACTGACCGCCTATGTTGGGGCATCCACCATAAGCCCCTCTAGCCGGGGATGGCCGAAGGCGGCCTGTCATTCCCGCCTCATCGAGTGCTCTGCTCCACAGTGGAGGAGCCCTCGGAACATAGGACACCGTTTCCTCCTTTCCACAAGGGACTGTGTTTATGCCTACCAACTTATTCAAACCCATAGAAGTGCTCGGCCAGGAGCGTCGAGGTGAAGTTGGCTATGGTGCGCGATTGCCTCGGACCGGGCAGAGCGTCTCCGTGGCGGACCGGAACAAGGCTTCAACCCCAATCCGCTGTTCCACTGGCGCAAGCTCTACTAGGACTTCAGCATGTCGGAGATCAGTGCCGGCAAGAAGCCGGTACCGGCGTTCGAGCTGGCCTATGGCCTCAAGCAGATCCGCGAACTGCAGGGTATGTTGGGCAAGAAAGGCATGTGACCGAGATCCTCAAGAAGCGGTGCAGATTTCCCGCTCGCGCAATTGGATTGCGCACTCACCCTTGTTACACGGGGACGCTCAGTGAAAGTGGTCAGTGAGCGTCTCGGTTTAGCGCGATCGCAATTGACGGTCCGACTCAAGCAACTCATTCCGGGACACGGTGACGTAGTCGACGGACGCTCAACTATGTGGGCTTCATCGAGCAGATAGTGCGGGCTATCAGCTTACTGCCCCAGATACGGCTATCGCTTCCTTAGGGGCCTTTTGCCTCTACAGCATGAGCAGTCGATCCAGCCTCCGGTCAACATGAAGCAGGTTTACTTCGCCATGAAAGAGCACAACCTGCAGCTCTAACTCCGGCGCAAAGACCCGGGTTTAGCGCGGCGTCATGAAGGTAGCGTCGCCGTGGACACAGGAGACACCCGCTGGCGCTGGGATGGCTTCGACTTCAGCTGAGAGAAGGGAGACGAGTTGCGCGTGACCTTCACCCTGGGCTACTTCGATCGCCTGGGTAGCCAGCCACCCGGCTTCACTGGCGATGATGTCCGCGACGTGATGCTGGAAGCCATATAGCAACGCTTCGGTAATGAGCTACCGTCATCGCCGGTGAAATGGCTGAGCGATAACGGCTCGGCGTATACCGCCTAACAGGCCCGCGCCTTAGCCCAGCAGATCGGCCTATTACCGCTAAAACCACGGAGTGCATCCCGCAGAGCATCTTATTCCTAGCGGCGATTAAGGTTACGTAGGTATAGCTACCAGCAGGCCCGGTATGCGCTATTGAGTAAGGGCGCCGGCCGTTACCTGATGGGTTAGTGAGTAGCGGCATCAATGGGGCAAGGCTTCATTGGCAGCAGTGATCCACCGTTACCACTCGACTTAAACACATCCATCAACATCTGTAGGAGTTCAATCCCAGCACCTGCCTGTTCGTTTAGGTGATGAGCTACCAGCTCCATTGAGTCTCGCGGATCGGCACCTCTCCATACAACCTGTGCACGGACCTGGCCACCTTCCACATAGAAGAAGTTGATGAGAGAAGTATCAGTTCCACCTTTAATAGCTGCCCATCCATGCAGTCGATTCTGCGATGCAGATACAACTCTACGGGCAGAGCAGATGGCTTCTTGATATGTGTTGATCATGGTTACTCCTACACGTGATGAGCGCACCTTAACGTCACACACAAGAATTCCAAGTACAGCGACGAACGGTAGTACATTGCCACCATTGAACACATTGTGGCCACTGATGTGCCACTAATGCCGGATTTCAGGCGTCAATTTCCTTGCAGGGCAGGCCCTGCAGAGCGTTTCAGGCTGCACGTCATAGCACACAGTTGAGTACCTGATGTCTCACTTTGACTTCAGCTCACCGCTTTTGACTGAAAAATCACGCCCTTTTTAGAGTTGCCTGTCCCATCCGCGCCCAATAGAATCGCTCTCAATTACTTCGGTACACACCTACGGGGCGTCCGAGGAGCCAAGCGGTTGAGCATTGCTCATCGTATGTAGAAGGGGGTCGGCGGCTGTCGTGGCCACCGGACAAAGCAAACTCCAGGGGACTGGGTTTGCGCTTAGGAGCCGATCGTATGATCGGAGGAGGGAGGCATGCGCCTCGTTAGGAGCAATTGGCTCGCCGGTCTTACCTGCGACCAGTTCTTAAATCTTGACCCGTGGGAATTCGTCATCCATGTCGAATCCCAACCACAATGGGTAGCGGAAATCCGCGCGAAGCTTTCTGTTCGTCTAACGGACGAGGAGCTTCTCCAGATTCTGTACCCAGGAATCTATGACGCCACAAAGAGCGCCATCAAGAACTACGCTGCCGGCTCCCCTGCTGGGCGCGGGTTGTGCTTGATCGGCTATGCCCTCTCTTACATACGTAAGTACGGTTACGCCCGGATCATCGATGAAGTTCCAGGGTCTGGCGCATTCAATTTCGCGGACCTGGACGGCTTAGACTATGCGCCCCGTGCTCATGGCCTCGAACCTGATTACCTCAATACTGCTTCTAACTACACAGACAGTCTGTCGGCACTCCCTCAGTTCCTGTCTGACGGCATCGTTCTCAGTGATGAAGGATTACAGAAGCGCCACGCTCACGTTGAGACGCTGCGCAGGTTTCTGACCCATCGTGAACACCAGATCCTCCGCCTGGCTGTTCTCGAACAACATTGCTCCGTAGACATGAGCTCGATGCTGGGACTTAGTGAAAAGCAGGTATGGAAGGTACGTCGCCAACTCAAGGTCAAACTTGGGGAAATAGCGATTGACCAGGGCATCTGCCCTCGTATCGTCGCAACACTGAGAGGTAAAGAGACGGCGGCGGCCGGGGAATGAAGCAATCAATCACAGACTTCATCAAAGACGCCGTATACCCGAAGCTCGATGCCGTGGATCGCGGCCTGCTCAATCACCTACACCCTAAAAAGCTCTCAGCCAACGGCTCCTATGTCCTTGACTGCCCAGCTTGCGGTAAAGACCGCGCCTTTTACTATCCATACAGGTCCGGGATTCAGTGCAATCGCAAGGACAACTGCCCAAGCCCATACACGCCCTTGTGGGACGCCCTTGCCCAGAATGGCATGAGCAACGGTGACATCGTCAAAACCCTTTGTGAGTCCGCAGGTGTTGAACCCCCTGACAACCGGGACAACGAAGCCAAGCAGCAGGCACGCGCAGTTAATGGTGGTCGCCCTCCCCTCACGACGGGGCAGGCAATCATTCTCGTGACTCAGCAGCTGGCTCAACGCAACAGAGGGATTCTTGAAGAGTTCCAGCAATCTCGTGGGTACACAAACGAGGTCATGGCTTCGCTGCGTCTCGGGGTATTCACCAACAATGACGAAGTGCTTTCGCTTCTTCAGGCGCACGGCGTTACCCGAGAGCAGGCCCGGTCAATAGGGATCGTAAGCTTTGATGATGAAACCCCATCATCCGTCTGGTCGGGAATGGAAGGTCGAGTTATCGGTTACTGGCCTCACCCAGACGGAGAGGCCCGTATATGGGGCAGAATCCCATCAGGTCAAGGTGAGGCCAGGACCAATCCGAAATACCGATTCTCACCCAAGTCGTCTAAGGATATCCCCTACCTTTTCAAGCAGCGGCAGAAGTCCATCTTGGTTTGTGTGGAAGGAACCTTGGATGCTTGGGCTCTGCAGCTGATAAAGGTATGGGGATGCGCAATTGGGCAAGCATCAATCAACTCAGCCCAGGCCGCATACCTTGCCAGCCAAGGAATCACAGAGGCCGCTCACATGGTCGATGGTGATCATGCGGGGTATGAAGGCGCGCTGTCGTCCATTCGTGAAACGGAATCCGTTGGCATAACCATGAGCATCATCGCGCTTGGCCGTGGCATGGATGATGCCGATGCCATGCGAACTGCTGGTCGTGAAGACGCCCTCAAAGCTCTGATCAACTCAAGGATGAATGCTGGTGAGTATATGGCCAGATATTGTGCGTCCTTGCTCGACCAGCCTCTCCCTGATCTACGACGCGTAGCCAAGATCCGAGCCATTGCCAATGGGCTTACCTCTGCCTCCAGGCGTAAATGGCTGGATTTCAGCCAGAGCTTAGGCATCGCCGCCGATGAGGAATCTGATGCCCTTCGGGCGCTGAGCCATCTAGTCGCAGGTGGTCTCACTTTTGAAGAGGCCTCAGGCGTTGTTCGCCGCAGGACTGGATACCAAATCACCATAACCAAGGATGCCGCTCATGGCTGAGTCGAGCTCACAGGGGTCGTCATCCGGCCCGATAGTGAAATCCCTCAAGATCGTACTCTATGTATTTCTCGTTATCTTCGTTGCGAAGGTGTACCTGAGAGATCCTGAGTATCGATACGTCGAGGTTTGTTATTTCCCGCACAAAGTATTCCAACTCGCTTGGATTGATGCTTGGGGTTTGTTCGTCCCTGACGACAGCGCCAGCTACCTGAGTCACGCAAGTGACGTCAGCGACTTTTTTCTCTCATGCACCCAACACGCTGCTGGTTGGGAATGGCTGAGATCAATTGGCACTCACCAGTAAGGTAACCCCATGGCTAACGAAACTACCCAAGTCCGCAACACCGCACCTCAACTTCCAGAGCGCACCCTACGCATTGACGGCGAGCGTACTGCGGCGATGTACACCCTGGCGATCCGTGTTGCACGGCTCGACTCGCGTTTTCGTGAGCTTGCCGGCAACCCCTCTGTGGAAGGTCGCAAGCAGTATCGTTCGGGCAACGAAGGCTTTGCTCGGGCGCTCGGCGAGTTCGAAGACGCTCTCATGCAGATCGAGAAGGACGTGGATATGAACTCACGCCGCAGCGGTCGCCAGAGTAAAGGGCAGCCACAACGACGCGAACCTCAAGCGCGCCCACAAGTTTCTCCACAGAGACCTTCAGCTGCGCCGGTGGCCACTTCGTCTCCTGCGGCCGAAGCTAAGCCAGCCCAAGCGCCCAAAGCTGAACCACAGACCTTGACTGCCCCTGCCGGCGAAGCACCAAAACCCCAGACCAAGCAACCGCAGAAGACAGCCCAAAAACCTTCTCAACAGAACGGTCAGAAACCTAAAGGCCAGCAATCGAAGCCCCAGGCCAAGAACCCGCAGCAACAACAGGCTAATCAAAAAGCCGATGTAGCAACCGTCACCTTGTAAGGGAGTTGGACAATGAGCAGCTGGAACAATATTAAAGACGCAAGCCGGATGCTTCCGGCCTGGTTCACCCCATTTGTTCTTGCGGGGGCAACAATTGGTTTGTACGTGATTGCCCGCTACATGACTGCGGAAAAGCCTGACGAACTGGTTGGCGTCGCAACAATGTCTGCCATTGTCCTGTCGCTTCTTGTCGGGTTTGTATTCATGGTCAGCGCCATCGCAAAAGCGAAAGCTGGCAACGTTGTGGCAGCGATCGGCGAAGGGTTTCAACGTGGCCTAACATTCGTCTGGGTTACTTCGGCCGTTTGCCTCTGTGTCTACGTCTGTGCGACCCCGGCATACCACCTGGTCACACAGAACATTTTTTATACCGTCACCACCATCGGTGTTGCATGCCTACTAGGTGTCGGTTATTGGGCTTCCGGGCTTCGCCCAAAAGCCCAGCCTCCTCAAGATCAACTGGGCGGCGCAATGAGCAACGCGGTCGCGCTGCCAGCATCGTTTGCCCCAACACCAGAGCAACGGCCGGCATTTCAGGTGACCATGGCAGACCAAAACCGGCTCATGATTCATCAAGCAGCCAGAATCATTGCCTACAAAGGCAGTAATTGCCTGATTGCTGACTCATTCAGTGCTCACCTGGACATCAACACTCGGACCGCAAAGATCTTCACAGATCTTAATCTGCTCTCTACTTCAGATATGGTTTTCTGGCGGATGCACATGCTGATGATCGGCAGCGCCGCAGAACAGCGTATCTTGAAGACGTCTTCTGACGCAGCGCTCGATGACCTTCAGAATTTCGACGAACTTTGTTTGCGCTATCTGCAAATGACAAATAAGGGGAATTTCTTCAAACCAGTGTCGAACCACGAAGTGGTGATGAAAGCGAACCGCTTGAATCTTTTGCGCGGGAACGTATCCCAACGTTGCCATGCGGCAGTGTTACAGAACGAGCGTCTTATCATTGAGTTGGTCAAACTGATGCGTGGCCGCCCTACTCTGATGTACTTGGACCTCAAGCACATTCTAGATCGCGTTGAAATGCCTGCTGACTTCCCGTCTGCTGAGTTCGACTCGAACGACGCCATGGAACGCGTGCTGATGCAGCTCACTTTCGATGAGCCAGATGATATCCAGGGCATAACAGAGCAAAGCGACGTTTCAGAGGGTAGTTTCTCTGAACCGGTGAAAGACAACGTCCATCACTTCGCTCCTCCTGCCGAGAAAACCTTTCGGGCTTGATCTCAGCAAACAAAAAGCCCCATAAATTGGGGCTTTTTAGTTTCCGTCGTTTGGAACTGGTTAGTCAGCAGCTTCGACACGGTTTCGGCCGCCATGTTTTGCCTTGTAGAGGGCATGGTCTGCAGCCTTCATTGAAATCGCTGCGGACCCATCCAACAGAGCCACGCCGGCGCTGAAGGTGCAAGCAAACCATTTACCACTTTCACACTGATCCTGCAGTCCGGTCTCAAACTGAAGATTGCTGAAGAGATCACGAATTCTGTCGATTACATTCCTAGCATCTGATATCGGCGCCCCAACCATCAGCACAGCGAACTCCTCGCCACCCATTCTGCCTATGAAATCAGTGGACCGCAGGTTATCGGATAGCACCTCGGCAAGCCCTACAAGCACCTTGTCACCAACGGGATGACCAAACGTATCGTTGACCTGTTTGAAGTGATCGATGTCAATCATCACCATGGTGTTGGGCACGGTACCTGAAGCACTGACACGCGAGGCTGATGCCATCAACTGCCCGTGGTTCAGTAGCCCGGTAAGAGGGTCGCGCCGCATTCGCGAGTCAAACGCTTTGGACCTCGATATAAGCGCCTTGAGGGCCTTGATGAAAGCTCCCCGCTTCAATGGTTTCTGAACGAAAGCATCTGCCCCCTTCGAAAGCGCGATCAATTGGGTTTCTGTGTTCCGTTCGCTACTCAGGAAGATGATAGGCATCACTGCATCGCTATCCTGGCGAATGACACTGGCGACCTGGTCGCCATTAGCCCCCGGCATGTGGAAGTCAGTTACAACCACGTCCGGCCTGAAATCCTCAATAGCCCTCAAAACCCCAGCTGGAGAAAGGATATGAAGCACTTCAATCCCTTCCTCACGCATGAATTTAATTGCCGGGTAAGCATCCGTTTTTGAGTCATCGAGCAGCAGGACCTTGTACCCATTGATCTGCGAGTCTCGGGCTCTGCTACGGATCAGTGAGCGAAGCGTTTTGACGTCGGCCTCAACGCCCAGCAACCGCACGACACCGAAGGTAGCGGCGATCAACCGCTGCTCAAAGGTCATTGGTGTATCTTCTGCAATCACCACTAGCAAATCACTGTCATGATGAGCAGCCAGGGCTTCTAGCGCATGACATGCTGCGGGGTGGTCCACAACACCGCCACCCACGAGCACTAGACCTGAGGTTGGCATTCGTTCCCTCAGGTCGGCTACAAAATCCAAGCTGGCATCTAGATTGAGGGGCAGGATCTTGAGCCCCATAGAGGACAAACCTGAGGCAAAGAATGCCGCTCGGTCTCCGAACCCGGGTAAGTAGATGGCTGATGGGCCTTGATCACTGGATCGAGCGTCACTTGCCCGCCGGCTTGCCGCCTGTAGCGTGTCCATCTGCAGGTCAATTCCTTCTAATAATCTTGCTGTCAGTGATTGGTTGCTGCTGATCAGGGATGAAAGCAATACCAGCTCAGCCTCGAACTCCCCAGATAGGGAGCCGATGGTGTTTGATCGAACCTTGGCAACTACGGCTTTGAAAGCCTCAAGGCTGTACTCGCTTGGTCTTGTCAGGACCTGGGAACGCCAAGCTGACTGCAGGACTCTGTTGATAGTTTCGTGGTTCATAAGCTGAGGCCTCCACTATTAATAGTGGTCTTCTAGTGCCCCATATTTGCCGGTTGTCCTAAAATATTTTCCTTCATGTCTGAGGCAGCAAGCCATTCAGACCTTTGCCCTTGGATAAGTGTCCGGAAGGCTTAAAGCGGACGGTTCGAAAGTGGTGGTAGTGGTGGTGGCACAGCCCAACTAGCGAGACGATGAGGCACTGACAAATGGAGACACCATGGACACGACTGTAACTGCGGCTCTCACCAACCGTGACGCGATGCGCTTTGCACGAAGAGTTGCCCGCGATCTGCGCCAGGGCGCAACCTTAGACGATGCCATGGCGTCCCGAAGCGTACCAACAGCGCTAATAGGCGATGTTCTCTTGATCACGTCCGCCGTCCAGGCTGGATGGTTTGAAGTCCCCATGGGCCCAAACCTGACGTTCAGCAAGACCCAACACGGAAGGCTAACAGCGCTCAGCAGCCGAGCTCCCTGGTTACGTGACCTGGTCGCTGAGGCAGCATCTTTCGAGGCAATGCTTGCTGGTCGTGGTGAGCACCGGGCGCGCGCCTTCGGTGCCAAGGCATTACCGAACTTCCATACAACCGCCACCGCGGCCATGACTCGCCTCCCGCGACTCCCTCGAGATCATGTCGCAGGTGAAATCACACTCAAGCTATGGGTCCAGATTCTTTGCGATACCCAGTCAGCAGCCCAAACCATCAAAGCTCAGATGGATTGCCTCCGCCCAGCCTGGATGTGGGAATCCACTTATTCCCTACCAGAGCAAATTGAACGCCTTCGTGAGCACGACTGCATGGATCTATTACTCGACTTCGTGTCCGCAACGAGGAATCGGTACATCGACACCTTTGAGCGCAAGCTGCTTGAAGACGTCCATTATCGTGGCATGAATCCAACGGAGTACGAGCAGCGCTGGGCGGGAGAGCAGCTGAGAAGGGTCGAGGAGCAGCAAGCCCACTGGCACGAGGTGTTTGGTCTCATTGGGCGTCTCGCAGCTGTACTTGAAGGTGTGACGAGCTATCACCAGGCCTCCCTGACAAAAAGGCTCAGAAAGGAATCGAAAGGCGCATTCCAACTCCAACGCTCAGACCTGAATAGAGATGGACTCATCGTGCAGGTCAAGCACAACTACTGGGTTGGGCAAAGCTCAAACCTTCAGACCGGCTTTGAACTGGTGAATTACTGCCTAGCGCTGGCTGACGAGATCGTGGGGGAAACCCCGACCTTCTCAGGCTACTTGTCTGCATGCGATAGGGCTAGGTCCCGCGTTGCATGTATGGTGGAGCCGTCACTCGCACCGGCGCCTTCAAAGCCTCGCCCACGGGACGACTTTGACACCGTTGCTGCCTGAGAATCCGTTTCCCGAGCCGCTTTCAGAAGCGGCTTTTTCATGTCCAGGCTCGCATTCATTCCCTCAGTCCGGGTAGGTGCCTTGGCTTGAGTTCTGGCGTAAGCAGACCCTGAGCGAGGATCCAGTATGCTATTTCGGAACCCCATCCACACTGAGGCACTAGGGTTTCGTGAAGGCGATGAAGTTCCAGGCACCAGGTGCTTCTGGCACTGGGCTGCAGCGTCGACCATGGGAACCATCAATTACTCAAGGTCAATTCAGATGTCTCTCCACGACACCATCCACACCACGCTTCGGTCAACCGGCTTCGTCACCAATGGCCAAGCCAGTGACCTTGCAGAATTGGTTGAGGATCTGATCTTCAATCGGGAGGCCCACCTCAATAAGCACGTCGAAGCCTTGAAGGCCCAGCTTGAAGGCCTGCACGCTCTGATTTCGACTGCGCAGGAAGACACCGACAAGATGGACGCTGAGGCCTACACCGCCCGCGCGGTGGCGACATTTGCCGCAATTTCATCTCAAGGTCTCCTTCTGCCCGTCGAGATGGAATCATTGCCAGCTGCCGGGCCTAAGACAGCTCGTGTGGTTATCGACTGTCGCGGGCCAATCACCATTAGCGATGCCTACTCTGATCATCCCCTGGATATCGTAGTGATCGTTCGTCCCCTCAGCGAGGAAGGCGTAGCCAAGAATCTGAATTACATGGAGCGCTACTGCCATGGCGTGGGCAAAGCGGATGAAATTGCTGATGCGTTCGAGGAGGCAGAGGCCGCCAGTTAGATTGATGAGAAAACTCCGGCAGAGGTGGTTCTGGCACACCAGCATCACTCCCATCATGGCCCCCATCAACTGATCGCCACCAAGGTAACGAGAATGCCCATCGCCCCCCCCCCTCAAGCTATCAAGTTCACCAGCTTTGCCGTAGCTCCATGCATTCGGGTTAACTACAACAATGATGTGGCCTACCGCACCATCCACCCTCAGCAGGAGCCGGCTGCGCTGGCATCTGGGGCCTCGCTCAACTACTTTGATGATCACGAGATGGGTCTGAGCCTTGTCAGCGTTGAGACTGATGGTGTGGATGGGCTGGTGGTTGCCCCTGAGGGTTCGGAGATCTATGACATCGCTCATGGAGCAGACCGCAGCGAGATCAGCTTGTGCAGCGGGGAGTACGGTGGCCTGTACTGGCGAATTCTCGCGTTTGTAGACAGTAGCACCAGTCCTGAGGACGCTTACCAGATGATGGTAGGTGACTGCGAGTCGACTGTCCGCGCGGCTTGTGCTGGCCTTCAAGGATTAGTATCCCTCCCCCAGGCCATCCGCATGCACAGCGCCAAGCTGGACGCTGATGAGAAAGCTCCGGATTGCGATGACTATAACGATCTGCTGAAGCTCGCTGGCATCTAACGCCCCACGACACCCAGGCCCGGCATACACCGGGCTTTTTGTTGGACAGTGATATCTGGTTGATACTGTCCTCTCAACGCTTTCCAAACTGAGGCTTTCGCCATGCCTGATATCAACCCTGATGTTGCTGCTCTTAATGAGCGCCTACGCATCTCCAACCTCGCACCCCACCGGCTCACGCTCGCCCAGTTCCTTGAGCTTGGAGACGCATTGCCCGTAGAGGGCAACCCCCGCAGCTGGGAAGTCAGTCACGGGCGCTTTCTAACCTGGACAGAGGCTGACTGTGCTGAGGCTGCCCTGAGGCTGGTACACCGGCTTGAAGTGGAAAGCTCGCTGAAATGGAACAGCACTCGCTCCAGTGAGAGTGGTTACTTACCTACGATGCCAACAGGTGACGTACTGCGCGACTACCCGGACCTGAAGGAGACTTATGCAGAAATCCTGACTGGGGTAGTGAATCAGTCCGAGGGCCGATAACCCTCTACTTGAGAGATTTACAGGCCCCGCTTCTGACACACTCCGACGGGCATGAAACTGGCTCCATCAAACACAGAGCCGGGAGGCCATGCCATGCAGAACGTCGAAACCAAAGCTCAAGCGAATGCCCAACCAGTGGTCATCGCTCCTCACCTGCTTACCCAGGCTGATTTCATCGCCGCCGCCCAGGCAGTGCCGCTGGTCAATCATGGCCGCAAGTGGGATGTGCGGTTGGGAAGCTACAGCTCCTTCTCGGATGCTGACACAGCTCAGGCTGCGCTGATCGATGTCCACCACGGCGCTGTGAACAACGCCCTGTACTTCAATGAGGTGGATGCTCCAGAGATCCCAAACAAACCATCGGTACCTACGGCCGAGGTACTGGCCAGCTATCCCGACCTCATCGAGCTGTACGCTGACGTGGTAGCGACCGCTCAAGTCGAGCGAAGCATCGCACTGCCGGCAGTGAGCAAAATTGAGTTCGATGCCGTGTTAGCAGCCCTACGACTGCTGGGTGCATCCATGGAGGGTGGACTTGTTCGCCCTGGCGATGGCGACATCGGTGAAATCCTCACGGACAGCGGCACCCATGCTGGCCTCACTGCCGAGGGTGTGGATGCACTCCGCGAACGTATTCAGTTCGATTCCTAACTGGGGGTGTTCACCCTCCCATTAGTTAGTACCACCTCACTTGCCCAGCACTGCTGGGCATTCTCATGCGTGAATCTGCCATCAAGCCCTCCATCGCAGTGTTTTGAACGTGCTCCCATGGGTGCCACAGAAAGAGCGGTGATGGCAGAATGATACGCACATCGGAAATTCACTTAAGGTCCAGGGTCGGAAATGGCAGCAGCAACAGAGGGATTCACAGCAGGCGACATCGCGCATTCGCTCAAGTCAAAAGCGGAGCATGCATTTGGCGTAGCAGTCACAGACCCCTTTGCAGTAAAGGGAATAGAGAATCACAAGGCTGACATCACCTATACGGTCACCGCTACTTACACAAGCGAACCAGAGAGCCGTCAGGTTCAGTATGCGGCCGGCCCGGCTTACAACCAGGCGTACATTGGGGATGTCCTGGCACAGCGCCACAAACAGATCTTCAGTGACGCCACCTACACACGCAACCTCATGCAGGGGCAACTGAAGGGCAATGCCAACCTGTACCGCAGCCCCGTCTCAAAGCATTTGATCCTTCGTGATGACGCATATTGCTACAGCGTGGAGGACTGTCGGGGTTGCGGCGGATCGGGCAAGAATGATTGCTCCACCTGTAACGGTACGATGTACCACGCCTGCCGCGAATGTAATGGCCAGTGTCGGATGCCTTGCACCAACTGCAGCGGCACTGGAAACACCTCACACAGTCGCTACTGCGTAGGGTGCGGTGGTTCTGGGACGAGGATGGGTGATCGCTGCAACCAGTGCTACGGTACCGGCAAATCAGGAAGTCCCTGCTATCGCTGCCACGCTACAGGCACCATGACCTGTAACGGGTGCAACGGCGGTGGCAGACAGAACTGCCGGCAATGCCACCAGGGCGAGGTCCAATGCAGCAGCTGCAAGGGCGCTTGCCAGCTTACATACGAATACAACCTGAACGTCTATGCCCAGACTAAGGTTTCGTACGGATGGACGAACCTCACTGCGCCTTGGCTTGCGCCAGCCCTGAAGGAGATGATGAGCGCCCCAGAGTGCAGCACCATCTTCAGTGTCAACCGCTACGAACTTGCCAATGAGACCCCTAACGTATTCGTCGGTACTGGTCACGTGGTGGCTGCTCAGGCGCAGGTTGGCTTCCAAGGCATGAACGGCACCTGCCAGTTCATTGGGCCGACGCTGGTACCGGTGTTCCTGGACAACATCCTCAGCGGGGGTTTCAAGAAGACATTGGAGGGGGTGAAGGATCACAAGAACCTCAAGGCGGTTTTCCAAGCATCAAGCAGCAAGATCGCTCGCGAGCTGGTAAGCGAGCAAGCCAAGGGGAAGGACATCAATGAATGCTCGCCGGTTCGTAAGGGGATCATCACCTCAAACGATGCGACGGCGTTCTCCATGGCCCGTAGCCTCTCCACGCTCCATATCATGACCACGTTCAAGCAGTTTCGCTGGAGCGCAGTATTTGGACTGGCCAACTCGTTGTTCGGGGTGTTGGTCGTCCTCTACGGACTGATGAGCATCCTGCACATGGATGCAACTAACGAGCACAGCAAGGGCGAGTGGTGTCTTGGGCTTTTTGCGATCCTCGTTGACCCCAAAGGGGTATCGGACGCCTTCATGAGCCCAATGCAGTATTTCTTTGACCGGTTCAGGTACGGCTTCGACTACCTGCTTATCGCGTGCTGGATGCTCACGGCGTTGGTATTCAACCGGTTCACCCTGCCCCTGCTTGCGCCGAGGTTGTGGGGATGGGCATCTAGCTCATTCCTGAGAGTGGGAATTCTGGCCGTGCCGAGCATGGCGGTTGTCCAGATGTTCATGGCTCTGCATCCATCCCAGTTCGTGCCACTGCAGTTCTCATCGTTGATCCCGACCGTTCACCTGAATATGGGCCAGGTGTTCGTGTGGTTCGTGGTGATCACCCCGCAGATCTACCTACTCTCCCTGACGATTTCCATCATCCGGTACAAGGCAGCCGGGATTCACTGGGGTGAGAAGATGATGAGGCTGATGCTCCAAGAGGAAAATACAACGGGCATTCGACGGGTATTCTTGGAGAAATCCAAAGCACGCTAACGGCACCCGCGTGCACAACAGTAAACACCTGAGGCCCGGCATCTGCTGGGCCTTTGGCATTCTAGGGATTGATCGTTTCCTATTTGCGGATTCGGCTAATGTTCAGAGGAGGTGGGGTTCTGGCACACACAAACCACAACGAAAATTGATCCCATCAAAACGAACTCGCCCTCTACTGGAGCCACCCATGCCAACCCTCCTCGATAACCAGCAAGCACTGACCGACGCAGGTTTCGCCCTTTCCGACTTCAAATCGAATGCTGGTGCTGATGGAACGCTTAAATGCACGGGGCTGGAAGGGTTTGACGTCGTTGAGACTGGCGGAGGCTGCCTGGCATTGCGCCGCGATGCGGGTGGGTTCTACATGCTTCTCACGTCGGAGTGTGGCTCAGATGTTCCCGAGGAAGAGGACTGGGAGCAAAACCTGATCGGCATCTACCGTAAGGACGATGATTCAGAGGTCATGTGCATGTCAGCCCGTGAGCTGCTGGACCTGATCAACAACGACACCAAGCGCATCGACAGCGAATCTCAGGGCTCATAAAGCCGGAAGTGGTGGTTCTGGCACGAAGGTATGAGGGGCATCCTGGCACCAACTTCAAAAGGACCACCCCCATGCAACTCACCGTTAAATTCAGCTACGTCGAAAACATCATCCCGCCCCGCTGCCGCAATCCCCGCCGCGCTCGCTTTGACGACGGCCTTGAGGTGGTCAACCTACGCGAGATCCAGCGTGAGGCCGCGCCGGTGGCTATTATCAGCTCCAGCAATAGCAGTGAGCTGCCAATCGAGTACCGCTGGTTTGACGGTCAGCTCTGGACCTCGTGCAGTGTGTACGGCTGCTCGCGCCAGGCGCACACGTCGGGCGGTACCGACTACGACTACACAGCTCCGGGCCCAGAACTCTCGCTGGTGACCGACAGCGTCACCATGAGCCGCCACGACATCGGCATTTTCGTTTCGGTCAGTGAGGGAAAGATGGCCATCTCGGAATACCTTCACCGCTGGGCCCAAAGCCTGATCTTCATTGATGGCCAGGTTTTCCGGCCTGCAGGCGAGCCACGCTACGTGGTAATGACCTTCGGCTTGAGCAACAACCATGGCGGCACCGCAGTCCTGTGTACTGACATCTCGAACACCAACATCAAGGATCAATCCTATTTCTCAGTCCTGCAATTCGAGGACGCCAAGGACTACGCCGGCCGCATCGCAGCGGCGCGCGGTGACACGACCAAGTTCAATGCAGATCCAGGGTATACGTTTGACGTTTTGATCCCTGAGGCGGTTCAGATAAGAAATGACTACAAGCAGGAGGCAGCGGCGTGAGTCAGGGTGCTGGTTCGCTCAAGCGTGTAGTGAAGCCGGTCACTGATCATGCCTACATCAATCACCCGGGCGGATTCGCCTGCCCGTGGTGCGCATCTCCTAACGTGACCTTGTCCGGTACCGACTTCACCTTCGGCGGTGACTTCATCGGCCAACAGACCTCGTGCGATGACTGCGCAGAGAAATGGCAGACCATCTACACACTCTCTGGTTACGGCACCTAATTCACTTCCCTACCCGCATTCCACCTGGGAGTCACTTCCCAGGCTGGGATCGCTCTAAACCGGGCAGGCTAGGCTGGTGGCACGCGCACTCCCGCCTGAAAATTTGATCAAAGTGAGCAACGGCTCAACCAATCAGATTTTGCCGACGGCGGGAAAGGAACAGTAATGGCCAAGCTATCAACAGTGGCAGCGAAGCGGCACCAGCAAGCCCTCGACCTCGTGTACTCAGACAAGCCCCTGCGCTTAAATGATCGCTATTTCATCCTGGATAACTTCCAAGAGTCGGCCACGAACATGAATGGTCTTGCCGGTGCCTTCTTCACACCTGAGGGACTATCAAATGACCTTCGTGTCGAGGTTCCAGAGTGCCAATCAATGATCGATCTTTGCGCCGGGATTGGCCGATTGGCGTTCACCTCCAGAGATCGCGCCAAACGCATCGTCTGCGTCGAATTGAATCCGGATTATGCCGCCGTTGGCAAACGCGTTCTGCCTGAAGCTGAATGGATTGTCGGAGATGTTTTCTCAATCGGGAATTTGGGCCGCTTCGACGTTGCGATTTCAAACCCGCCCTTTGGGGCTGTGAAGACAGGCAGTGCTTTCAGCGGGCAATACACTGGCGCGCGGTTTGAGTACAAGGTTATCGAGACGGCTAGCAAGATCGCCAACTACGGGGTATTCATCATCCCTCAGGCATCAGCGCCATTCCGGTATTCTGGTCAACCCTCATACAGCGTGGAGATCCTGCCGGACTGCCAGCGATTCATGGACCAAACAGGAGTAGTGCTGGAGCACAATTGCGGATTGGACACCTCCGCCTATCTCGAGGAATGGCATGGAGTTAGCCCTATGTGCGAGATCGTGCTTTGCGACTTCCTTGAAAACCAGCTGGCCGTAAAGGACGCAGGCCTCGAAGTATTCAATCCAGCACCTCGGATTTCAGAAGCACGCATCCCAACAGCTAAAGTCAAGCAACCTGAAATGCAGCCCTGGGCCCCAGCAGCTGAGTCTCAACTATCGCTTTTTGATGCTGCTTGAGGTGACACGTTGCTAGGCGATTTTCGCCGTGACATTCGCCAGACGATCGGTTCTGGCACGTCAGTCAGAGCCTCAGACTGGATTCATTGAAAACGCCCTTATGGGTATACCCAATGAACCAACAAGGACGCCCATGAGCTCTCACAGCCACACCCATCGCCCAGGCCAAGCAGCAATTGTGCTTTGGGAGCGTCTTACCGGTAAGCCTGTAGAGAGCCTCAGCTTCGGATCGGACATCGACGGGTTCAGTCTCTACTACGCTAACAAAGCTATTACCGAGGCGATGAAGACAGGGGACGAAGCCATCGTAACCCTCCTCATACGCTCACAGGCACCTCTCTACGCCAAAGCGGCGACCTTTCCCTCAGTGAATACCGAAGCGGCTCAGAACGCCTTTCAGCAATGCTGGAGGCGATGAACGAGCTAGACGAACTGTTCCGGAACTCCCCTGTCGGCAGGCTTCATGATGAGTACCTTACCTATGCGCAAGGGTCACTCGCCTTCTACCGAAACCTGGACATATCAGCACTCTCCGATGAGACACTGGAGTTTGTGGCCACGCAGGCGGGCAGCGTTGGCCTCGACGCGCTTCAAAGTATCGGCAGGCTGACACGGCTGATGATCAAGGACGGAGTTCCGGCCCCAGCATCGGAAGCGAAGCTTGGCCGCAACATCTACGACATACAGCGCATCGAAGACCTGCTGTTGCACGCCCACCAGATTCCAACTGGGTTGTCCCTGTGCGTCATCCGTGGGCAGAGCATCGCTAGTAGCTACTTCGTCATGGTGGTGCGCACCGGATCTCGCATCCTGGCCCTGACCGACAAGGGCAAGTTCGAGCATCCACTCCAAGAACAGCGCATGCAATCCCGCAACGAGCGGTTCAATGCCCAACGCATCGATGGCAGCCATTTCCCCTACTCCCTGCTCAAAATTCAGTGGATGGACCGCGGCCGCGCTGCCGAGGAGAGTGAGCCGCGCGCAACCAACATGACCGCCGCTGCGGGACTGCCAGTTCTGGCCGACATAAGCGAGATGAATGACCGCGAGCTACTCTGGCTTCAGCTGTTCATCGACCAGTGCCGAGCCCGCTACTTCGACCAGGGCACGTCCAGGCCATTGCTGGCCACCGGCTCAATGCTGAACATCGGGCACAAACTGGACCAGTGTCGCGACCAACTCCCCGCACTGGCCGGTCGGCAGCTTGATCTGGTTACCCGCACCAGCAAAGATCTGACGGCCGCATGGTTCTAACGTACAGAAGGCCTTAGACGTGCTGCGGGACAAAGAGCTGGTCTGGAAGGCAAACCGCGGTGAATACGCCCTTGAGGATATCTCTATGGCTACCTGGCTTACCCGCAGCTCCAGTAAGTCATAACTGAACCGCCTGTTGGGGAAATATCAAATATTGCCCTGATAGGCTTGCGATAGCGCTGCACCACCATCGGGCGCCCCAAAGCTGACTGTTCGTTTTGTGGATCTCTACCCGGGTTTTGATGAGCGTGAGTCGTGTCTGCGGCTAAACCCCATTGTTGGAATTCGATAGCTGATTTTGAATAGCTCGTGGTGGACACTGCACACATAATCATGTCGCTGCTCCAAGAGCAGTTAGGTGAGCTGCAGTCAAGAACTTGGGTACTCGAAGGGCCTCAAAGGCACACCTATGATCTTGAATTTCCTGATTGCGCGATCACCATTCGACATTAATTCCCCGCCAGGTTTCTAATAGAATGCTACTCCCAACGCCGCCTACTGAATCTCGCCAGTTCAAGGTACACCCTCACATAATCAAAACACTGATCCGCGAACAGGCAGGCTCTCTACCAAAAGCATTTGCGGAGCTAGTGATGAATGCGGTTGATGCTGGAGCTACCCACATCCATCTGACGATTGACCATTCAGGTGAATTCTCACTGCGAGATAACGGTAAAGGATTTCAGAGTCGCGAGGAGGTTGAATCGTTCTGGGAGACATTCGGAACACCTCACACAAACGGCGACGCTTTCTACGGTCGCTTTCGCATTGGGCGTGGTCAAATCATGTCCTACGCCTCAACGAAATGGCGAAGCGGCCACTTTGAAATGAATGTTGATCTGGAAGCGGACCAGGCCACATTCGGCTACGGACTGACAGAGCACGAACGCATCCAGGATGGTTGCACAATCAGCGGCAACCTCTACATGTCAAAAGGGTTTGATCTTGAAGCCTGCTTTCGCAGTCTCAGAGATGTTTTTGAAGAATGGAGTATCCGTTCAGACCGGACGTTTGAATCTCTGGTGCAATTCGTTCCGATCCCAGTCAGCATAAACAGTGTCCAGGTTAACTCACCACCTAGCGGCTTCGTATGGGACAGAGAGGACGATCGAGCGTGGTATAAATTTGATCGAAACCATCACTCGATAGACATATACAACATGGGCGTTTTCGTTGAAAGCGTAACTTCTTACGATTTCGGTGTGGGCGGAATCATCTGTAGCAAAATCCCCTTTAAGTTGAACCTAGCTAGGAACTCTGTCCTAACTCACGAGTGTGAAACATGGGCACAGATCAAAGAAGTGATATACGGCCAGTTCGCGCAAGACTTGAAAGGGGTCAAGCGCTTAAATAGGTATGAGGCTTCTGCGTTGCTCCATGGCCTCTGTCATGCTGAAGAAACTCTGGCTCTACCCGTACGGAACCGAATCAAAAAGCTGCGGTTTTTGCCCGATATTTTTGGTGCGCTTCGGTCACCTGATGAGTTTTTAAAGGAAGGGGAATTCACACTCTACGATGGTGTGCACACAGGAATTGCGGAGCACGTTCAAAGGCATTCATTGGCGACGGTCGTTATGCCCCAGATGTTCCTGGATGCGAGCATCGCCGCAAGTGATCACAATGCAAAGGTGCTTCTTGGTCGACTCAGGGCAAAGCTATATGGAGATCAAAACCGGGAATATACATTTCGCCCCTTCGAACACTTTGTAAGTGAGTTATCCGATATATCCACAATTCTTAAAGATGAGGATTTATCGAGAGAGGAAAGCCTTGTACTAGGCTTGTTAAGAAGGTTTAACCGTCAAGTCGCCAACATAACCCTGGGGCGAAAAGCTCCGGTCAGGAAAATAGTCGCGGGAAATTCCGATTGCTTCGAGGCTTGGACCGACGGCAAAACCTTCATAGCCTTCGACCGTATCCAACTCTCAGGCATGCGCTGGGAGAGTGGTTCTACCAAGCTCATAAACCTATTGGTGCACGAGTATTCACACGTTGAGTCCTCTGTAGGGAATCATGACCATGACTTGGACTTCTACCAGTGTTTTCACGAAGCAGTTTTACACCGCAACTACGGCGGAATTGTAAATGACTTGTTCAAAAATTATCTTGATGGCTTGGTCAAGCTCTCGATTGTGCCCTCAGCCTACACTGGCACTCTCGCAAGGAGGATCGGGAAGCTAAGTCTGTCGCTCCCCAAACGTGGTGGTAGCAAATCGGCTGACTCTACCAAAGGGCATCAAAACTCGGCTTGCCGCCCCATTGAGGCGGATCACGCATCAGATGAAGGGATCGATTTATCGGGTGGACTTCTTGTCAACCAGCCCCTGAGCTAGCTTGGCATTCGGGTCGAATAATACAACGTCCCGAGTCCTCATCAAGAGTGGGGGCCCCTCCTCGTGGCCGCCCAAAGCTGACTGTTCGGTTGGTGGATCTCATCAGGACAGATCCAAGATAATGGACCGGGCGTAAATCGCCGCACCCTCACAGCGGGAATGGAAATTATCGTCATTGGTAGCTTCTGGCACACATCAGTCGCCGACAACATAGGCACATCAGCTTATGGAGTGCTCGCAATGTCCGTCTACCTTTGGCCCCTCGTAACCCTTCCGGCAGTCATCACCGAACCAGGTGCGTACATCACTCGGGGCGGCGAACGCGTCACGGTAGTTCGTGCAACCCAGCGCCACAGCTTCGACTGCAACGGCTTCTATGGTGAGGATAGTGCGGCGATCGCTGAAAGCTGGCATCGCAGCGGGCGCCTCTATTCGAATGTCGAATGCATAAACGACATCGTTCGGCGGGTGTGAACCAACAAAAACCAGTCAAACAGCCTACAAGGAGAAGGAATGGCCATCCTGACATTTTGTGACTTCGATGAGGCCCTTGAGGCCGTAGAGAGCGCACCAACAGAGGAGGCTCTTTCCGCACTAATCGACACCATCAACCAGCTGTTTGAAAGCGACTGCTTAGAGGTCACACCTCGGGACTGGGCACACCTCGCGTCTGCGACTATGTTCCGCACCACACAGCTTCGGGATGCAACGCCGCAGTAACCAGTCGCTGCGCTCCCTTACCCCAAAGCCCTGCCAGTCGGGGCTTTGTCATTTCAGCGTCCCACCCCTCATCCGCCTAGTTCTACACCCTCACGACGGCCCCCGATTTTATTTGGTAGCCGCTTCTGGCACGCGCCGATCACCCTCAATATTTGCTTTATCAAGAGGTAACCAACCCTCGCCAAAACGTAAAGGCTTGAACATGATTTCCACCAATGACCGCACCAAAGATCTCGAAGACGTCGCAGTTTTGAATCATGCCCTCATTCGCTACGTTGAAGCGAACGAGGAGCGCACTGACGAATCGCTGGTGTGTGTCGGCTATGCACGCATCCTCACCCTCGCCGACCAGGCCGCAACCGAGATCGCCCTCCAGAGCACAGATGAAGGTGAGGACTGGGATGGCACGGCTTGGTTTGGCCGTATTGATGCCATCGATTCAGGGAGCCTAGCATCAGCCCTGCTGGGCCACGGTGCTGACGTTAGGTCAGTTGTCAGTGAGTGGCTCTTGTCCATCGAATAACCCACACACAGGTGGCCATCATGATGATTGGTCATCGCATAGCAGCCGCGGACTGGACAGATCATGGCCAACAATATGCAAAAATGCTGGGAGTGGCTGCATGAGCGCAGTCGATTCACTTCCGTTCAAATCGACTTCAACCGCGACCACACCTACAAACAACACCGTGCCGTTTGGCACGTGGAAGGCTTCGGCTGGTGCGAAGCGAAGGGCCAAAGCTTTGAAGAGGCGGTAATGAACGCTATCAACACTCGCTTTGATACAGAAACTCTGGAATATTTCCCGGCTGAATAACAGGCCAGCCGCAGCAGCCCCTACCTGGCACCTCTGTGACGGTGTCAACCCTCCCATCAACTGCATCGCAGGTGCTTTTTGACAACGATCACATGGGATCTGAAAACCCTCAGCGCCGACACTCTGGTGAGTGACAGCGCAGCGATGGTGCAGACCGGCTTCATCGCCCAACGGGATTGGTCACTGAAATCCAAGCTTTGGGTCCCAGTTAAACCCCTCACGTTTGAGCACTCGCCTATCGTCGCCGTGGGCGCATCCGGAAACGTTCTAGTAAGCAACCTGATTGTTGACTACCTGCTTGACCGGAACCTGCCTGCTGGTACCACTAGGCCTTCAACTCCGCTGGAGGCCGATCTCGCGGCCCACGCAACGGCTATTCTTGGAATCCATAATCAGGACGCATCGTTTCTAATCCTGACTGAAAGTCACTGCTGGCGCCTCAAGGTGTTCCCCGGAAAACCCGTCGATATCAGCGACGTCACAGCCCACCCGACTGCGATCGGCGCAGGCGCCAATGTTGCGCAGCCGTGCCTGGACGCAGGCCTAGACGGAATCAAGAGCATTATTGAAGCGGCTCGGCACACAGATTCGGAAACCAATTTCTCCATCGACTATGTTGATCGGACATCCAGTCCCACAATAAAACGGGCGCGGCAGTCATGCACAACCCTCAGAGACCCACAGCGTCTGAATCGGGTGATTACTCGATCCATCGCACTCATCGGTGGGGGGCTCACCGCAGTGGGTGGCATTGCCTTCCAGACTGGCGGGTTTACAGGGGGCGCTCAGATGCTGTTAGTCGCGCTCAGCATGGCTGGGATCGTGGCCACAGTATCCTCGATACTCACATCTCTCTGGGACACCAAAGGAGCCAAATATCACCTGGTGCCTATTGGGGTGATGGCGTTACTGCTAGTTTGGAGTGTGAGTCAGAGCTTTCTTGAGGCACACCGGTTGACACCCCTAATCCTGCTCTACTTCGTCACAGTTTTCGCTCTGATTATGCTGCGGATAAAGTGGCCTTGGGTAAGCCGCCCGCGAAATGCGGTACATCTAGGGGCCAGCTTAACGCTGGGTAGCTTGCTCGCCGCGCTGACACTCTTTTCTCAAGCCCCCTACGACTGGCCCTTGCTTATTGCAGGCACGATCGGCGTTAGTCTTGGGTACACGGCAACTCTGCTGACGGTCAACTACATGATCCGAAACTTCTCCCGTCACCAGGTAATCATTGAGCGAATTCAAACGAGTCAGAAACCATAGTCAGGAATTTAATGCCCCCGCTCAGGCAAGATCCTCGGACGTGCACAGCACAAGGGCTATTCGAGCAAATGAATTCGGGAAAGATATTGGCTGTAGGATGTTTCGGCGTGATTCTGATTGCCCTCGGCTTTGATATTGCAGTCTCCCGCCCCTTTGCAACGATGTATTTCGTCGGTTCAAACCCAGCCTGGGGCTTTGGTCCGAGGGAGCTTGCACACTGCGTGGGGTTCGCAGGCTGCACCCTGGCAGGGTGGGCTTTGATCCGGTCGTTTGCCACGCAACGAGGCCGTCGCGCCAACCTTATGGTTGCATTGGCGGGCCTGTGTGGCTTTCCTCTGTTCCTGTCATGGCCCGCGTGGATGCCTTTCCAGATGGAGCATGGCTTGCGAAAGTTCATCTGCACCATCGTCATCCCTTTCTACCTCATAGGCTCAGTCATGTTGCGGCAGTATGTGAAGGACTTACCTTCACTTACCCGGCCGACGCAAGCAGCGCTCATGAGTGCAGGAATGATGTGGATTTGGTCACTCACATGGGAGGTGGGGATCCAGCCTCACGAATATGTTTATGAAGGTCCTCCTCGGGGATACATCCAGTGGGCACAGCTGCTTTCCGATTTCGTAGGCATATGGGTCCCAGCATTGGGGTTGATTGGCCTGCGCCACCACACAGCAAAAGACACCCCATCTGCGGATTCGAAGAGCGCAGCATTGTAGATCCCCTAGCGATCCAGAAGTGGTGCCTGCTTCTGGCACACGCAAAGGCCACCCATGATTGCTCCATTGAACAACTCAAGTCTCTGGAGCCAAATTATGAACGCAGCATTCCGTGAAGCCCTCGCCGCCCGCTTCCTGTGGACGGACTACCTCGTTCTCGAAGCCATTGGAGCATCGGAACCTCAGATCGATACCGCGTACCAGACCGCTTGCAACGCAGTAGATGAGCTCGCTTCGAACGACGTGCTTTCCCACCGCCACTACGGCCCTGTTGCCCCTCTCCTGCTGCAAGATGTTCCCTTGCTGGAGGACCATTACAATCTCGCGTACCAGATGTATTCAGAGCTCTACTACAAGAACTATCACGACGGATCTATCGAGGTAATGCAGTCGCACTGGCTTCCACCAGTCAAACCCCTGGATCTTCCCTATTCCCAATGGTTTGCCGCAGTTACTCGCGCGATTGCCGACCTGATGCAAATGACCTGCTCCGAAGCCGCGGTTGCTACGTTTTCCTTTGATGAGGACTTTTTCCATTCATGGAGAAACCAGGACCTGCCAGCTGTTGCAGCTGAAAAGATCCATGAGTCTTACAAGCTCCATATCAGTGGACTGGGTAAAATCGAGCTCGAGGAGTTCATGCAGGAGGTTGCGCGGGATCTTGAAGATGTCCGCCAGCAAGAAGACCACCACTTGCGCTGTGATTGCATCGACCATTCTCAATCCGGAGCCGCCGGGTAACCCTGGTTCAATTCCTGTGTGAGCGGCTGAATAGCCGGGGCGGACCTAGGAAGGAAAACGGACATCCACCAGCAGGAAATGTCCGCTTCCCGCGCCCCCAGTCAGGCACGTCGCGCAACCCCTGTGAAAGAAGTGAAAAGCCGTTATCCTAGCCACGATCCGAATCCCGCTGCTGGTTACCAATGTCCAAGAATCGTGGCAACGAATACCGCTACCAGATCCTGAGGTCTGAAGCACGCAAGGCAGCCCAGGCGCTGGCGCACTCAAACGAGAACCTTAAGGCCCGGGGAATAGACACTACAAAAATCCGCTTCGATAGCATCACTCCAGTGGAGATCGAAGCCTCAGATCTTTGGGGTGATGAGGCTACCCTCTATCCTTGGTACGATGTGCATCATTGGAAGCAGGACGACACGCGCGGCTTCGATCTGTCGCTATGGTTTGGTCAGGAGCTCTGTGGGCTCTGCTACGCCACTCCTCGAAAGAGCAAGATCTGCATCAAGATCGTGATTCTCGAGGGCAAGCCAGACAAGTCGCACCCCCTACGAGGTGCCGTGGCTGCGCTGGCGCTGACCGCAATCGAGAACTACGCCCTTATGATCGGTTGCACGGAGATCGAGGTCCAGGAGCCTGCAGCAGGTGCTATCCCGATCTATGAGAGCCTGGGGTTCGCCTTCGATCCGACGGACCGGCTTGTCATCTCTATTGAGCAGTAATACTATCCACCTAAATCCCGATACCCGAGAGGTGTCTATGCAGAAGCCAAAGCACGAACCGAAACCAATGATGGCAGCACGCTTCCAAGCAGAAGCTCGTGCGGTCCTTGCTAATCGTTCCGTGAAAGCCAGCCGTTTTCTGGACGTAGCAATGTCCAAAGGCCGTGATTTCGAGCCCGTTGGCCGCCTCGCTGGCTGACAAGCATCATTGATCCCAAAAGAGCTGCCCTGACGGGCGGCTTTTTTTGTGCCTGCAATTCACAATACCCCGGCCGGGTTCGTGGATCCGCCATAAGGATTCTTCCGGCACGCTTCCGAACGCCTCAATATTGCCTTCATCAACTTTCAAGAGTGTGGAGAGATCATGAGCAAGGCTGAAGAAAGAACAATGAAATCACTGCGTAACCGGTGGGCTCAGGGCAAGGCGACGGCCAAGCAGGTCCGCCAGTGCATGGACCTGGAGCAAAAGGCTCAGGTTGAGCAGCTGAAATCCCCACTCTGAATCCCAACCAACTGGCTGAACTGACCGGCCCCGGCTATTCAAGGTGGGAATTATGAGTAAGTTAGCAGCGCTGTTGGGCCCCGCGGACGAGAAGACGCCGTATCAGCGTGGACGTGAAGCAGGCCAGAAGGGAGATCACGGGCCTGCCTTCCCTAAGCCGGATTCGACTTGAGCAGATCGATTGTTTACCCGCGGCTGGTCACGAGGCGCAGATGATCGGGCTGACCAACGGAGTTAGTTGCCGGACACAAAAAAAGGGCCATTGCGGCTCTTTTTTCGTAAAAGGGATTCTGGCACAGGGTAAGTGGTAACAAGATGGCCATATCCAATTCAGCTCATGCAAGGAATTCAATATGGCTACCGCCCACACCATCACACTCGCTTCGGGACTGGCGGTGCCTGTCCTGCAGTACAACTCGACCATCAACGGAAAAGGGTTCTACGTCAGCTTTAACGACCACGACATGTGGATCTATGGCTGCGACACCACTGCGCTAGTGCGTGATCAAATGGATGGGTTCTACATCCTCAATGGTGATCACCGCGCAGCCTACGCAGCGCTGATACCTCAAGGCTTCGAGGCGTGCCTGGATTACTTCAAATCCAACATTGGGCTCGTAAACAAGCATAGCGACCGCCCACCTCAGGCTGCCTGCGCCTGATTGCCCCATCCGACCGCCCGGGGTCGCCTGGGCTTCAAAGGAAATAGCGAATGAAACGATTTGTAGTATCCACCAAGCTTCCCAAGTTCTACCGTGATCAAGGGTTCAAGGCAGAGATAATTGACCGCAAGCATCCGTCTGATGGGGGGCCAGTAGCAATTGAGTGGTTCAAGACCCAAGCTGAAGCCAATGAGGCCCTCGCCCTGATCGATGCTCGCGAAAGCGCCACCGTTTAGGAAACCACCCCAGGCTTTGGGGATTGAATCAATACGACCGGAGCGCTGGCACCAACCTGACCAGGTCCAGCCTCCCCATCAACCGCGCGTAATCCTCTGACCACTGGCAGTAGTTCTGTGCGTCGCCATCACCCTCACCGATAAGCACCAACTGGTGATACACAAGTCCGGTCATCATCGGTATGTGCCGAACTACTGGAGTGTGCTGCTTGCCCGAAAAATAGACTGCCTCAGCAAAAGTCAGAAGCTCAGATGGGTTTTGGCTTTTGCGATGCAGAGAAGGAAGGATAGTGGTGTCAATGACACACCCATTCTCCAAGGTGATCCAGGCATGAGCATTTATCGGCCGGCCTACAGGACGACCATCCTGAAAGTCCAACCCATATCCCCCGGCGACGTCGCGCTGCAGCTGCTCTAGGTTAAGGCCCACATAGAGGCCATCAACCAGCTCGATGTCTCCAACAGTGACGGTATGCCGGACACCCAACTCAAGCAGGATGTATGACAGCTCACGGGCGACTCTGAAGCATTTCCCTGGCAGCACGTCGGTATGCGGGAGAAACTCCGAGAAGTCACGAGCGATCGCATCAACAATCTGAGGTATGTCGATCTTCAACCCTGGAGTGATCCTCAGCGGGTAGTTCGACAATCCACCTGCAATCGCATCGGTCCGCACCATGGCTGCCTTGAAGGCGTCTATGTACTCGTGCATTGGTACTTGCTCCGGCGATTCAGTGTAAGTGGGCGATGACGATACAGATCGGCTAAGGATCAAGCGACCCCAGCACACCATTCCCAGGGCTGGATAACGACCGCATTGGTACCCCGCCTGAGGTATTGGAAGTTCGATTAGGCGGGCGTTCCAAACGTTTGGGCGGCAGCCTTATTTTCCCCTTGGGAGGTTCTGGCACACTTAATACCCCCTGATGATGGTTCCACTTTCCAAACAGACTCGGAGCCTCAACCATGAACCCAGCATTTCAAGAAGCCCTCGCCGCCCGCTTGCTCTGGATCAATGTCGCTGCTTTTGCTGGCACCGAAGGGTGTGAGGCTCAAACCGAAGCCGCCTTGGAGGCTGCCTACAACGCGGTGCACGATCTTGCGTCGAATGATGTTCTGACCTACCGCCACTATGGCCCCTGCGTGCCAATCTTGCTTCAAGACATCCCTGAGCTGGCAGACCAATACAGCCTTGCTCACGAGCTCTATACAGAACTGCATGAAACCAACGTTAAGAGCGGATCGATTGGCAGGCTCTCAGCCAGTTGGTTGCAACCTGAGCCACATGAACACTTCCCTTACGCAAGCTGGCTTGCTGCGGTCGATATGGCTATCGCTCAACTCATGGACGCTCGTGTAGGCACCGTTGCACACATTCGCCAAGGGCATTACCGCACAGTGATGCACCAATGGTCACATGGAGAGTCGCCGGTCGACACGGCAGAGGAATGCATTGATGCCTACGAGTGCAACCAGGAAATGTTGGAGGAGGAAGCCCACCGCGCGTACTGCCAGGACCTCCACGACACCTATGCGTCGATTGAAGCAGATCTCTGGGCCGGATGGCGTGAGGAGTGTGAAGACCTGGGGCTTGCGGCCTAACACCGGCGGCGAGCGATTCAATTCGTCAGACCCAACCTGCGGAAACCGTTTGCGCAGCCTTCGGCTCACATCTGGGATTCAGCCCGTGCTTACTAACATTTTGACGGGATGGGGCTTCTGGCACGCTGAATCCTCTACGAATATGTGGTCAATCAAATGCGACCCTTCATAAAGGAAATCACCCATGAGCGCCCACACCCCTGAATATCGACCCACGATCGGCCAGACCTTGTTTATGGGATTCATGGACGACCAGCCCTGCGTTGTAACGGTAACCGGCTTCCACCAAGACGCCCGCTTTTCGAGTGAGCAGATCGAATTCACGGTCGGTAAAGACGGCAAGCCCCACTCCTCAAGCATTAATCTGTACAAGTTCTACCCGGATGCCCCGATCGACAGCAAGTACGTCTACTGCGTTGTGCAATCGTCATTTGATGGGCGGGAGCTTCTAGAGGTGGAGGAAGCGTACTTTTTCAGTGAATCCAGCGCGTTCGAATTCAAGGCAGGTCTGGAATCTGGCGCGATCGGCTCCCGGTTGGATTTGCATGACAAAGACCGGACGTTCCGTGTTCAGGTCGAGATGGTATAAGCCTGAGTTGAAAAGGTTGTGGTTGTAATTCGGCTTCCACCGACATGCTGGCCACATGAAAGAACGGACACTGATTGTCCCCAAATACGAATTACAGCAATGGCACGTCAGATCAGCGAATTCGAGCAGCAACTAAATAATCTCATCAAGCCACTGCGCACCGCACGCTGGTCCGCAGATTACCGCTGGGATGGCTTGGAGCGGGCCCTGATCGGTCTCGGCGAAGATTATGGTGGACTGGAGCTAATTCCGGACTTCCAGCGCGGACATGTTTGGACTCCCGAGCAGCAAGCTCACTACATCGAAAACTGCCTGCGCGGCGTTGTACCTGTCAGCGGGTTGCTTATCCAGTTCAACAGCGCTAGCTGGAATAATATCGCCAAAGCAGATACCGATCTCCCGCCTGGGTTGCAGTGCGTTGACGGGCTGCAGCGTTTCACTGCAATCACTGAGTTCGTCAAAGGCAACGTGAAGCCATTCGGGTTCACTGCTAAGGAGTTGCTGGGCACCGCGTACAGCGCACGAAAATTCTACGTGAAGGTCGCAGTCCACGACTTCACCAGTCGCGAGCAACTGCTTACTCAATACCTAGACCTGAACGCGGGCGGCACGCCGCATAGCGAGAAGGAAATTCAGCGGGTGCGTGGACTGCTGGAACAGGCCAAGAAAGCCGTCGACCCCAACTAACCGGCCCCCCCAAACTGGTAACGGTGGAAATGGCAGTGATGTTTCCGCTTCTGGCACACAGCCAAGCAAGGCAGCATAGAGGTAATGATTTCAGCCGAGGATACCGAAATGACCGCCTACGCTCCTGTGCCACCCGCACAACCCCAAGCACTCTCCGGTTTCGTACAAATCTACCTTGAGGAACTGGACGGCCCAGCCCTGGACTGGGCTGTTGCTCAAGCGGCCGGGATCAAGGTTCAGATCGAGAGCCCTCAACACCAGAACCTCGCACGAGCCTATCGCGTTACCTCACGGGGCTTAATACCGTTCCGTCCGAGCACAGACTGGGCTCATGCCGGCCCATTGCTGCGCGAATACCAGGTGGCGCTCAACCCAGAGGCTCACTACGGGGACGAAGGTACTGAGACTTCCGAGCGTTGGATTGCAAATATCTACTACAGCGGAGGCGATCAATACACCACCGAGCCTGCGCGTAACGAGCTCGTAGCGCTTTGCCGTGCCGTGGTTGTCACAAAGTTCGGGGACTGGGTCAGTGTGCCGGTTGAATTGAGTGTGGCACCGGAACCTGCCTATCCGAGAACTGACGCTGCCGTACTTTGAAATCCAGGCCATGGGGCTATACGTCAGGCACTGTTGAAAATGCACCACTTCAGCGGGTTGCCAACAAGTCAGCGGGAGACCGTCTATTGGGTACCAGTCCCCCAGGCCGCCGTCTATTGGGGCCCGCAACACCGTCTATTAGGTATTCGGACGACCGTCTATTGGGTACAAATCCCTAAGGCACCGTCTATTGGGTGACCGCACCGTCCGAGCACAGAATGGGCTCCTGCCGGCCCATTGATGCGCGACTACCAGGTGGCGCTCAACCCAGAAGCTCACAACGGGGCCGAAGGTACTGAGACCTCCGAGCGCTGGATTGCAAACATCTACTACTGCGGCGATCAATACACTACCGAGCCTGCACGCAACGAGTTGGTAGCGCTCTGCCGTGCCGTCGTCGTCACCAAGTTTGGCGACTGGGTCAGTGTGCCGGTTGAACTGAGTGCGAGTCCGGAGCCTGCCTTTCCAACCTCCAATTCCGCCAATCAATGAACCCTTGGCCCACGGAAAACTCCATGGTGATTTTCAAAGAGCGACTCTCATTCTGAGCTAAATTGGAAGCTTGGCTTTGGCCGCTAATGATGGATTAGACATGACTGAAATTGTTCCGACGCAAGAAACCACGCAAACACCCCCACGTCGAGCGCTCATCCTAGCCGCTATCACGGGATTCAATCTGTATTTGATTAGTGGCATTACAGCCCTCTGGCATGTCCTGCCCCAAGCAGTAACCCAATATTTTCTTGGGATGACCCTGCTTGTCTGGATTATCCAAGCCTCGGCGGGACTTGTTTACGAGCGGTATTACCAGAAGGGCACGGATAGAGCCCTCTGGGTCGCGATGCTAGTGTTTTACGGGCTGATTTATGTCTTCGCCACTCTCGGTTCAAACGTACAGATTCCAAAGCCTCCTGAAGGCTTTTCGACTTTCTATGTAGTCAGCGAACTCATCATCATTGGAATGGGCTGGATCGCTTCTGAGCTTACTCGATGGACTGTCTGGGGAGATTTTCGCCTCCGCATAATAGGGCTTTAACAAATTCGTCTCATGCTTCAGCCCGGCATGTCTAGGCCTTTTCATTTCCCATAAGCCGGAGCGTGACTGACTCAAATCCCGGGACAGAATTCATAGCGCCAGCATTAGGTAAAATCTCTGTCCCAGTTGGTTCTGGCACACCCCAACAGCCTGAAACTGACCTCATATTAAATCAGCAAGGACAAACCTCGTGATCTCCCAGACCCCAAAATTTACAGTTGAGTCGCTGGTGAAGCTGCTTTC
>LNAP01000790.1_pt1 | contig 44101 bp, 39 predicted proteins | sample 602601 | NCBI WGS metagenome assembly LNAP01 (sample SAMN02440304, study PRJNA202911) | soil metagenome | biome: Subtropical and temperate rainforests or woodlands; isolation source: soil samples (1 kg each in a 20% v/v slurry with milli Q water) were... ...
AACATCAAGACCAAATTGAGCTGTTCTACTTGCCCAGCTACAGCCCTTAGCTCAATCCAGAGGAGCGTCTGAATGCGGATCTCAAGCAAGAGATGGGCAAGCGAGTGCCGGTCAGAACCAAGGCCAAGTTACGCGAGGCCGCCAGTGATCATATGGCGATGCTGGAGCAAAACCCCGAACGCGTCATGAGCTACTTTCAGGACCGCCACGTTCGCTATGCGGCTTAAGACTTCACAGGGCCGGATCAATAAGTCGGCGCTGGCGAGACGGCGATCAACTCGCCTGATACCAACGTCATTGCGCAATGCGGGCAGCAGTTCATGCTGAATTACGTTCCAACGTTGCATGATCAGTTCGCGTCGGGTAGCATTCATCATGCGGGCTTTATGATGTTGTCGTCGAAAATGCATCAGGCCAGAAGTGGCAGCTCGTGCCCTCTAGTTTCGCCTCTTGCCGCGAAAAATACAGCGGGCAATCGATGTTTTGCAAGAAGCTCAATAGATTTTATTTAAAGGGGAAGAACCATGAATGTCGCCAGCAACGACCATTCAAGTGCATTGAAGCAGCAACTTTCGAAGTCTGGCTCGCTACTTTCGGCGCTTGACGCCGTCTCGAACTGGCGTGCCTTTATTCTCTTGGCGTCCACGTTTGTCATTTCCGTGATGCTGGCAGTTGCTTTCGGCGCGCTTACCGCGTTTCTCGCCTCGAAAGCCTCGTTCATGGGCGGTCTTTCGGCCCTGATCGCGTTTCTGGTGGTCGGTAGCATCGGGTTGGTTGGCGTCAATGCAACCGGGATTATGTTGGCGGATGATGTATGGGATCGCACTCCACGTGGCATCGCGGACTCCCTGCTCGCATCGGTATTTACCAGTCACCGTCTCGTCCTTATTCTCCTGATCGAAGTTGCTCTCTTCCTGATCTATCTGACCGTACTCGTTATATTTCTCCTCGCCTGCAAGATACCGGGCATTGGTCCGATGCTTTACGCATTCGTTTTTCCAATCGGCACCATCATCACGGGTATTTTGATTTTTAGCTTGACATACATTGCGATTCCGCTGGCATCGCCCGCCGTATGGAACGGTGTGGGAGTTAAGCGTGCACTGGTCATGCTCAAGGAAGTCGCGCGTACCCGGCTGCTGCACGTAGTAGTCATGATGCTATTGCTTGGGATATTGATCACCTTTGCCGTCGGTATTGTTTTTCTCGTTATTTTCAGCGGAACCGGTGTTGTTGTCAGCCTATCAGCGTTAGTTGTTGGATTCGCTGGGGAAGGATTTCAGGGTATTGCGCGGCTCTTCATGGGTGACGGAGGGGAAGGGAGTGGCTACATACTCGCTTTTGGTTTCGGCAGTGCCGCTCTCGCGCTCGTGGGGTGCACGCCGGGTGTTTTGATTGGAATCAAGGGTGCGTCGATCATCTATCGCGACGTTACTTCCGATTTATCGCTCGACGTGGCGGAAGAGGAGATCAATCGCCAGATCGAAGAGGTTAAACGTCGTGCGGAAGAAGCCAGGCAACGAGCCACACCGACGCAGCCGGTGGTTCAGATGCAACCTTCATCAACTTTTGTGGCGACCTGCCCAAGATGCAACGGGCCAATAAAGCCCGGCGACGTTTTCTGCGGCAACTGTGGTCATAAGTTGAACTAAGAGGCGGCTCATGGCGTTTTGCACACAATGCGGGCACAGAAACCCGGACGAAGGACGTTTCTGCGAGGAATGCGGCACCGTGCTTGGGGGGGCGGTTGTGCCCTCCGTTATCCCTCAGTCGGCATCTGCGACGGCCGCTTCCCTAGGTCGTGCCCAAAACTCGAAGAAGCTGTTCATTGGCGTGGGAGGTGGTGTCGCAGCCCTACTTGCGATCGTTGTTGGCCTATATGTCGCATTTGCGCCCGAATCCGCCTCGAACGGAACCTTCACCCGAGTCGTCGAGCATTCACTGACGGCGAATCCAGAGCGCTGGTCTTCAAGGTTTTGTCTAGTTAACTTTGACTACGGCAAAGACGTTGTCCATATCAATACCTACGATGGGCAAACACAGCAATGGCTCAATCTCCTAGTGAAGAACGGCTTGTATTCCGGGCCTGAAACTGTCACCAGTGGCAACGGTTTTTTTGTGACGCAACAGTTCGAGTATCGAAAGACTGACGCCGGGAAGAAGGCAACCCCTGCCGGGAAGTTGTGTATCGCCGACGGTCTCACTGTTGCCGGGGTCGATGGCTTTACTCCACCGCAGAAAGTCGGCGATGTAGAACTGTCGCAGGTGACTGTGAAACTAGCTCTCCGCAATCCCGTGCCATGGGTAAAAACTGACGAAGCTAAGTCCATGTTGCCTAATTCGTTGACTTCGGAAATGACGGAAACGATTGCGGTAATCCTGAAGAATGGTAAATGGGATATCCCTACGCCAGAGACAGCCCGGAGTGTGGCGCGAAGTCTTCATTCGGCAAGGGCGCAAGAAGGTGCTGGGTCGGGTGGAATGTTTGACAAGTTGTTAAGCCTGTTCACCTTCCCCGGAAGCAACCCGATTTTGGGCAAGTGGTCGTCGAACATGATGGGCATGCAGACATCCTTTGACTTCCGTCCGGATTCGATGCGAAGCGATAGCGGTACCGTCAATGTTCGCTACAAGGTTGAAGACGGGCAGGTTATCGTGTATCCCAACGGCGGCACCGAGAGTTTGATTGTCAAAGTCATCGACAAAAATACCTTGTCCATGATGATGGGGTTTGTGGCCATCGAACTGAAACGCGTCGAGTAACGAGCCCGGTGTCCGTCGGCATCGAGTTCTGTCCAGTCCTGAGCAAATAAAGAGGAATCCTTGTGGTGAAGCCACATTCTTGCAAACATCTGAGATACTTAGTGATATCAAACTCTGACAATACAAGTTTGGTTCCCATGGAATGTAGGACTAAGGGTCGTAGCCATGACTGACCAATGTCCAGTGTGCCACAAGGAAAATCGTCCGGACGTTAAGTTTTGCGCCTTTTGTGGAACCACGATGGCTCCTATACGCGCTTGTCCCGTCTGCGCCAAACAATCCACAAGCACTCAATTCTGCACGTTCTGTGGGCACCGCTTTGGAGAAGATATCAAACTAGCGCGGCCTGTGCCAGCGGAAGCTGCGATTCCGACGCCGACTGTTTCCATGCCACCATCTTCCCCTATGGTTCCAGCGCATACACCAACAATTTCGCCCTTGTCAAAAGCGATAAAAGGGGTGGATGTAGCCGCTGCACATGACCCGGTTGCTTCACCTCCAAGTGCATTCCTCACCAACAAGGCTATTACCCCCAATGAGTCAGACGCCGAAGAGACTCCAAAGGGAATTGCTCGTTCCGTAGTCGCGTCGCCAACCAGAGAACATCTACCGCGATCAGCGCCAAAAGCGAACATTGCCTACATGATGGCATTAGTGGCTCTGGCAGTTGCTGGTGGCGGGTATTGGTTCATGAGCCATCGCGGAGCCTCACCGGTCGCGTCCGGTACCACGACGGATGCTCCGTCGGCTCAGACGATACCGCATCCGATCGCGCAGAGTACCGACGTGCAGACGGCGCCCGTTAAGGAGAATCAGGCCACTGCGGTGGGAGTGAATCCTGCCGTCACGCCTGCATCTGCGCTGGTTGTTCCTCAAACTCCGGTTGCCTCACCAATGCCCTCGCCGAACACTTCTGCGATACCCGCTCATGCCTCCGTTGCACCGATGCCCCCTAAGGGGGCGAAAGCGATACAAGAGAAGAAAGTGCATGAAGCCACGGCGAAACCATCGCACAAACCGCCCCTCGTGTCCGCAAGCCCTTCGCCTGAAAGTGCCTCAGCTAAGACACGATCGGCAGGGAAAGCCATTGATGACATTTACAACGACCGCGTCGCTGCGGAATGTTCAAGCGGGTTAACGGGGATCGTTTGTCGCGAGACGGTGCGTTTGTCTCTTTGCAAAGATAAGTGGTCTGAAAATCCACCACCGGGGCAATCGCGCTGCAAGAATGCATCGCAGCCATCGAACTATTAGTTGTAAAAATCCGTTATCAACTTTCTTTTCTTGGAAACCTGCCGGTGGAAACGATACTTGGAATAGGTGGAATGTTTATTTTGTTAATGATTGCCATGGGCGTGCTATTAGGCATTTTCTGGCTCTGGATGTTCATTGACGTAATCATCAAACAGAGTGAGGACAAGATCGTCTGGTTGCTGGTGGTCTTTTTTCTGAACGCACTGGGCGCCATTCTTTACTATTTCCTCGCCCGCAAAAAACGTCTAGCAGCGGCTTCCGGGGAAACTCCACGCATGGAACCTCGACAAGCATCCTATGCTAATGCCTCGACTTCGACTAACGTGGGATGCGGACACTGGAATGAAGTCGGCAGCGCATTCTGCGGCGCAAGACTATAACTCCCACGGGTTCCGGCGATGTCATACGACTACAACTCACAGGATAACCGGTTCGATTTCCCGAATCCGTACCGAATCGAGAACTTGTTTTATTTTGGCGCCGCCGGGATTCTTTCACTTGGCGGCATTCTGCTCCTCATAGCATCGCGCAAATCTCTCGGCAGCGGATCGTTTGTCGCTATGACGCCGCTGACCATTGGGGTGATCCTGCTGGTCAAGGGTCTCATCTATGCTGCACAGGCGATGTCACGGCTGCGCTTTTTTTTCGGACGCGGTCAGCCGTCGAGCATGGCGCAGGAACTGACGCAGGATCAAGTAGGGACCACTCAGGCGGCTACTACCATCAAGGAGCTACTGCGCCACAACTCTCTTAATTTCCCCGAACCGACCGGCCCGCTCAACGGCGCGCTTTACAGTGTCATTCCCAATTTGATTTATGCGCCGATGCGAATACAGTGGGTCGCACAACGCCAGTTCCAGAATGCCCTCGCGATTCTGGTCACCTTGGTGGCACTTGGCATTTCCATGATTGGCGCTGGTCATGCCGCCATTGCTTGGTTGGGAATTTTCTTTTTCTGTATGGCGCTTTTCCTGCTGATTAAACCCCTGGAACTTGGTGCCTATGGACAGTCCAGCCTAGGCTTCAAGGGTTTGATCGGGCTAATCCTAATGGCAATCCTTGGTCCCGTCCTTATTCCCTTAGTGTCGAAAGGCGTTTCCGCGCCCGCTTGGCTCCCTGGGATGGGGCAGGCCGCATTTCTCCTCGTCGTTTCAGAATGTGCGATCGGTTTGTTCTTCCTCGCCGTCATCAATCAAACGCTCAAAACACCTCCGCAGGCGAGCATGGCCGTGGTTCAGGGAACATTGACCATGAATAGCCATCCAAAGCAGGTATTGGACGAACTGGAACGGCGTATGCAGGAACAGTGGGTGGCATCACTGCCCAACCGCCGCTACACCCGAGTTATTCCCGAAGTGTTGCTCAACGCCCAGTCTGGAAGTTTTGTCGGCGACCTGCTTGAGGAGACGCAACCAGTACCTCGAAGCGAAATGCAGTTCCTTACAATGACTTCGTGCTTTACAGAGCCGCGCTACCGTTGGCTCGGATGGCTCAATAGCTACGGGCTCATCATGATGATACTTTCGATTGCCGCGATGACTCTGTTTGCTCTGAGGTTCTATACGGCATCTGGCTTCGATGAATCGACAGTAGTTTTTGCGACACTCGGATTTTCGTTGCTGATTCTCGGAAACTTTTGCTTCCGAGCCGGGAACGTTCTATGGGGGCGCTTCGACTTTCTCTCTAAACTGATCTGGGTCGAAATGAAAGGCAACTACCAGTCTGCCCAGATGGACTACGGCAACCAGTTCACGGATCGCATCAAAACACAGAAGCAAGTTATCAACATCGAGTCAATGACCCTTCGCGTCTGGGTCGTCGAAGTTGAAACCGTCGCTTTCGGCAAGGATTCGCCGCGCTCCATTCTTGGCATGCGCGGAATGCATGACGAGGCGGCCGCGCTTCACAATCACCTGACTCAGTTTGGTCAGCAGCAGAGCATGATCGTCGCACCCACGTCTGAAGTTGACCTGCAACGAGCTCAAGCACTGGGCGTAATGAATCATCTCGATGCCCCCTCGTCATCCGGCGCGCAAGCACTTCCGGGGGCTATTGCCCACGCGATCCAGAATGCCGCTGAACCTGCGATCACCCAGACGTTCTCCGATCCCGTCGTTGCATCCCTTTGCCCGACGTGCCAGCAACAAACCGAAGTTGGAAGCGCCTTCTGCGCCGAGTGCGGCACCAAACTGTAAAGGACTTATTCGATGGCTTTCTGTAATCAATGCGGTTCCGCGCTGAAAGATGGTGTCAAGTTTTGTAATGCATGCGGTAAGTCGCAGATTTCTGTCGCGAATCCTCCTGCATCTACGCCGCCTCCGCCACTGGTTGATTCGCAGCCTGCTGCGCGTTCGGCCACGCTATGCATTCATTGTGGTTCGCCCCTGAAGGATGGTGCAAAGTTTTGCATCAGGTGCGGCAAGTCGCAGGTAACGGATCAGGCAATGATCAGCATAGCTCCATCGCCGCCCCCGTCTTCTTCTGTGCCAGCTTCGGTGACATCAACACCTGCTACCGTCGTGAGCACGCAAGCCAAGACCGTCGCATGTATTCATTGTGGGTCGCAGCTGAAGGACGGTGCCAAATTCTGCATCGCATGCGGCAAGTCGCAGGTAACCGATCCGGCGGCAAGCGTGGTTCCTCCACCTTATTCCCCTCCCCCTGCGCCCGTAACGAAACAAGCGGTGGCCCCGGCTGCTGGTAAACCATCTGCACCAATGGCGAGCACTCCTGCGCCCCAGCGATCGGCATCCGTGTCGGCTCCTGCCGCCCCTTCAAGCGGCACAAGCGCGAAGACGCTGGTCGTCGCATCAGCGGTCGCCGGTGTCGCTATTTTGGGTTTAGGTTATTTCGGGTATCAGTATTATCAAAGTGCCCAGTCAGCGCCCGCCCCGGTGGCCATTGCGCCCAAGACGGCCCCCGTCGTTATCGAACAACCAGCGCCTGTTACACCAGCCGCGTTGCCTGCCGCCGCCCCAGTTGAAGTCAAGCCGCATATCCTGTCAGAGAAAGAAATAGGGGGGTACCTTACGTTCATATCGACGGATGCAGAAAGTGGCAACGTACCTGTTAACTGCGCGGCTGGGATCAAGCGATTGGAAACGGAGTTCAAGGTACTCCCAGATCAGTCATCCGAGATGGCTCAGAAAGCCTGGCCAAAACTTTGCCGCCAAGCTGCTCCGGTCGTGTCGAGGAAATCCACTCCCGCACCTAAATCTCCTGCACATCTCCCGCCATCCGCAGGGAGCGATACTAACCAAGCCATCACGGGTATGTTGTTCGACGCCGAAGATTGCATGTCGAAGAAGAAGTACGAGTGTGCTATAGCCAACGCAAAATCTGTTCTGCGCATCAGCCCGTCCCATCATGCGGCTCAAATGCTGTTGGACCGCGCTCAGGCTGCCCAAAAACAAGCCTTGCAATCCATCACAATCAACTAGGAGACCCCGCAATGCATACGAGCTTCGCACACAACTCTGTTATCGCTATCCTCATTGCATCCATCGGCATGGCTGGATGTGTTACGACCAACACCAATAATCCGCAACAAGAGCAACCGTCAAACTCGCAGTCGCTCTTTGATTCCGGCTGCAATTCCGGTATTGCCGCATTGGCCGGCGCGGTTGCCGGTGGTCTTCTGGCTAAGGGCACCAACCGCGTCAAGGGCGCCGCTTTGGGTGCTGGCATTGCTTCGCTCGCTTGCGCCGCATGGAACTACCACGCGAAGCAGACAAAGACGGCCGAGCAGGTGCAATCGGATTACAAGCGCGCGAATGCTGGCCAGTTGCCGACGCAAAGCCGGGTCACCGCCTTCAACACGAAATTCGACCCGAGCGCCAAGATTGCGCCGGGCGGCAAGATGACCGTCACCTCCAATATCGAAGTGGTTCAGGGTACGGACGGTCATAAGCCTGTGATCGAGGAAGAAATGACTCTCGTCAAGCCGGATGCTTCCGAAATCAAGGCGCGTAAGCGTGCCAACGAAACCGCTGGTGGCGGCGCGTTCGCGACCTCGTTCTCGATGACGATGCCAGAAGGGGTGCCGCAGGGCGATTACCCCGTCAAGACTGCGCTCTTCATGGATGGGAAACAGGTCGGTAACAACAACTTGAAGCTCCAGATCGTGGCCTTGCCAAGCGGAGAACTTGTTGCGTCGCTGCACTGATTTTTTCTAGCGCATTTATCCTTGTCTCTTGAAAAAGCGGCAATGAAGAAGTAATTTCATACCGTGGTGTTGTGGGTTGGGCGAAGCCGTGCAGCCTGTTTAATCCTGGGGTTTGAAGCCCGTTTTTTAGCAGATGGCGCATGGCTTACGCCGTTTCTCGTTATTGATCCGGCCTGATTTATCCTAAAAACCGCAGTTAGCCGATTCCGTTTGCATGATTTGTGAGGAGTCGGGATGATTTGGGTGGGCCGATACCGGCGAGGATGTGTTTGAGATGGTCGCAAACCAGGCACCAGACGGTCGTTGAGTTCAACTGCTCCGCAGCGCGCCACCTTAAGTTGCCGTATTCATAGAGTGTCTTTTCGACAAGCATGTTGCGTTTACGGCTTGCGTACCTGGGCACCATTTCCTGAATGGTGGCCCCCCCTTCTTCTGTCTTCTGGACTGGAACTTGAGCGACGGGAACAATCGGTGCTGGATTCGGGCCGGCCAGCAGTTTTGCCATTGAGTCAGCAGACAGATTCAGGGTTTGCAGGATATGGACCGCACGGTTCATGTCTTCGTCACTGCTGATATTGCGCAGGGTAAATCCTCCCGGCATTTCAATATCAAGTTTGCGAATATTGGTTTGCGGTGACTGCTCGAGAAGTTGATTCACTTTAGATAGAGGCACGCCAGCCAGTTCAGAAAGTTGCTAACGGTCTACTTGCTAAAGCAGACCAAGCAGGAAGTCACTATCAGGGCCTTGCCCTGCAATGCTTTCCGCCATTTTGATTTTGTTCTCTTCCATTGCCGCCTGCCGCTCCCATTGACGTGTGAGCATTATTGCTGACAAGCGCGACGATTTGAAACGGGCTTCCTGTGGATTCTTGGTTTTCAAGGAGATTCTCTTCTCCTTGATGGTGCTCCCTGTCCTGAAGCTCAGGCGGAAGTAAAAACACCGTGGCGCGACTTGGCGAGGTGTGAAGGCTGTTTCATGATGGCTCCCAGAGTATGGGACACCGGTCTGGGACACCTGTCGCGTGACGTCAAAAAAAAGCCCCGTATACTCAGGGCTTTATTAGTCGCTGGCGGCCCTCGTTAGGATATTATCCTAAACACGCTTTCCAGGCGTGGAATTTATTGCTTTATAAAGCCTCTATTGGCAGGTGTTACGTGGTGGTGGCATAATTCGGATATGAGTTTCGGAGGCAAAACGGAGCCACTTCATTTTTCGGAGCCAAGCGAATGGCCACCTTCCAGATGCGCGACAGCGGGTATGTGCAGGCCCGTGTAAGACGGCGGGGCTACCCAGTCCAGAGCAAGACATTTCCCAACAAAACCCTCGCTCAGGAATGGGCGCGTCGAGTCGAGGCTGAAATTGATCGCGGAACGTATGTCTCTGCATCCGCTGCCGAGCATACAACCGTTGGTGACTTGATCAAGGATTTCAAATCCGATTTCGCGCCCCTGCACTATCGCGTCAGGGAAGATGAGAGAGAGGCCTGGCGTTTCCAGTTAGACCGTTTGAATGATTTCTTTGGCGATTACAGTATTGCCGCTGTTGATCAAAAGCTTGTTGCCAGTTTCAGGGATTCGAGGCTCAAAGGCAGCGCAGACAGGCGGAAGGTCGGAGAAAGTACAGTTCGGAAAGAACTTTATATGCTGTCCAAATTACTTGGCTACGCCGAGAATGAAAAAGGCATAACACTCCCGCGCGGAAATCCTGTCGAGAAGATCCGCAAGCCGAAAGAGAGCGAAGGACGTGATCGCCGCCTGAGTGAGGACGAGTGGACTCAATTTGAGGCGGAGTGTCGAAAAAGCCGGAATCCCTGGCTTGTTCCTGCCGTCACATTGGCTGTCGAGACGGCGATGAGGCAGGGAGAGCTGTTGGGCCTGACCTGGAAATCGGTGGACATGAAGCGCAAGCTGATCTACCTGACAAAAAAAACCGAGATCAAGAACGAGAAACCACGTGCCGTTCCGTTGTCGCCTACTGCCCTGAGGGTCCTTGAGGGGCTGCCCAAGTCTATCAGCGGAAAAGTGATACCGTGTGCAAGGATGACTCTCTACGGCGTTTTCGCGGCAGCCTGCGATAGAGCCAAGATTGTTGATTTTACTTTTCATGATCTTCGGCATGAAGCCATGAGCCGCCTTGCTGAGCGAGGTGACTTCAATGTCCTTGAGCTTGCGGCTGTTTCAGGCCATAAGACGTTGCAAATGCTTGAGCGCTACACACACCTGCAGGCCGAACGACTGGCAGCAAAGCTGGCCAAGAAGGCCCGAAAGATATAGCAGGGTGAAATTCATGGTATGACAAAGGGTTTGATGCTTCCGGCAGTCTCGTGTAGGACATCGGCATGATGGTAGCCTGCATCATGTCGTAGCCCTACACCACGAGCTGGGGGAGCGGTAGCCGAAATGCGACCAATATGGCCCTGTATCGGAGTTGCGCAGGGCATCTGGAAGTTTTAAGTTACGTGCATGGACGTGGTTTCCCTTTGCTTCTGCAATTTAACGCCTCGGAGACATACCGAGATGGTGATATGGTTTTATATCGCCGTAGTTGCTATTGGGGCAGTGCTTTTCGATGCGGGACCTGAGTTGATTGCAGTATTCGTCGGTTTTGTGCTGGCGTTATGCATACGGGCACGAGCAGCCGCTGCGGCCCGACAGATAGGTCGCGCCAGCAATTACGTTACCGGCGTTGCAATGCGAACTGTGTTGGAAACCAAGGCTTTCATCCGACGGTTGACTGCGACTGATCGTGCCGTTCTGATTTCAGCACTATGTTGTAGCGTCAAGGCCCACCAAGCGGTTTTGGGGGCCGTTGGATTGGCGCATATTTGCATCGCGCCACGGATACTTCCACAGCCTGCGCCATTCGCCCGGCAATAAGCCTGGGCGAAAAGCGTAGTCCATACGCGGGAGCTACCCGCTGACCGTCCAGGCTGACGGGCTTGAACCATCCTCTGTCTCCCGCGTTCTTCACGGAGACAAACATGCAACCATTCGATTTTGGTGGCCGCATCGCCATCCATCCGGCGGAAGCGCTCTACCGGGTTGGCTATAGCCGCACCCTCGAAGGCGCCAAAAAGACCGCCCGTAATCTCATCTGCCGCAATGCCTTCCCATTGCCACTGACGCTCGTCGCCGGGCACCAGCGCGTGCTTGTGCGCGACCTGCTGCGTATCGCCGGCATGGATGAATCAGTTGTTCCTGCAGCGATCGATCAACCGACTCCAACAAAACGCAGTCCTGGCCGGCCGCGCAAGATAGCTCGACTACAGGGTGATGAACATGAGCAGCGATGAAATCACTCTCGTCAGACGGCGCTCATTCTCCGTCGTCCCCGACGACATCCTGCTCGACAAGCGCATGAGCTTACGAGCGCGTCTGGTTCTCGGCTGGATGGTGGGTCGACCGGAGGGCTGGATATTCTCGGTGCGCCAGATGCAGGTGGCCCTCGGCATGACCGAGACGGTATGGGTCTCCATCCGCAACGAAATGCAGCACGCGGGCTATTACCGGCAGGAACGCATCCGAAAAGATGGCGGTCGATGGGCATGGATCAAGACGGTTACCGACGTTCCAGAGTCACCATCCCCGAGTTTGCCGGGGATGGTGAACGCCATCCCTGGTGAAGCCATGGATGGAGCCGCCATGCATGGCTCGACCATCCATGGCGCCGCCATGCCTGGCCAACTCGGGGATATACCAATAGGAGGTAAACAAGGAGGAAGTAAACAAGAGGAATTACCACCACCAGGATTTGAGCAGGTAAAAATACCACCACCACCGTCATCCGCCGGGCAGAAGCGATCCACAGCCCCACCCAAAACGGCTCCGGTGGTGGCGGATTTGGATGACCTGGTCACCGCTGCCTATTGGCAGGCTACGCAGTCAGGCAAGCCAATCAAGAACCCGTCAGCATGGAGAACACGGGTGCGACAACGCCTGCAGGCAGGTGCGAGTCAGGAAGACCTTCTCTGCCTTGCGGCGTGGCAAGCACATCTCGATGCCAAAGCGCGCCATCAATCCGAAAATGACAAGCGGGCAGCCACGGTGGAGCCGGTTGCCGATCCGGAAACGGCCAGGCGGCACCTTCGAAATTTTCGGCGACAGCACCCCAACTCGATCGATGGCGAAACGACGGCAATCCAACATCAAGATGACGGAAGGACACCACAATGATTCTGGCAATCCTCAATACCAAGGGCGGCGTCGGCAAGACCACCACCGCACTCAACCTGGCCATCGCCTGCAAGTTGCGTGGCCGTGATGTCCTCGCCGTGGATGGTGACCGACAGGGCACCCTGATGGCGGCGCTCTCGGGTCGCGAGATCGCCCCCACGATTCCCTGCGTCCATTACCCCGACGGTCAGGCGCTACGTCAGCAAGTGACCTTGGCCAAGGATCGCTATACCGATATCGTCATCGATGCCGGCGGGCGGGATTCGACCGCCATGCGCGCTGCACTGGTCCTGGCCGATCACGTTCTCATTCCGCTGCAACCCCGATCCTTTGACCTTTGGGCGTTGAATGACATGACCGGTTTGCTGGCCCAGGCACGAGCCACCCGGGATATCTCGGCCTCCGTCTTCCTCTGCATGGCTGATCCGACCGGCAGCGACAACGCCGCAACGGCCGGATCGCTGCCGCCGGGTGTTGGCTATGTCGATGCGCCCGTGGTGCGCCGGAAGGCCGTGGCCAGCATTGCGGCGATGGGCTGTTCGATCCTTGAATTCCCAGCCAGAGACGAGAAAGCCGCCCATGAGTACCGTTGCCTGGCGGCGGCCGTTTTCGGTTGGACATACGTTGAAACAACGGAAGGATGACGGTGAACCGATGGTGAAACAACGGAAACCTGATGCAGCGCCACTTCAGGCCGACATTGATGATTTCATCGATCAGGCGCCGGACGGCAGGAAGTCGATCAAGCGTGCGGGGAGGAAATGCGCAATCACCGTTTCAATTGATCCAGCCGTCCTGGAGCGGCTGGATGATTGGGCAAGAGGCAGGGGGATCAGTCGCGCGGCAGCGATTGCCGTGGCGGTGGCAAAGTTGAAATAGATTGCTTTGGCGGCAAATCGATATCGTCGATTCTGACTGACTTGATATGTACGGCTAACTGCCGTATCATCAGTTCAGGAGGATCATGCCATGTCTGCAACTGCTGCCACAGCCCGTCTCGAAGCCAGAATCAGTACCGATCTGCACGCAATGCTCAAGCGTGCGGCGGAGATTCAGGGGCGCACCATGACTGACTTTGTCGTGTCTGCGGTCCAGCTTGCGGCCCAGGAAGCCATCGAAACTGCGGAAGTCATTCGCTTGTCGCTCGCTGATCAAGAGTGTTTTGCTCAAGCCCTGCTGGCACCGCCGCGTCCGGCCCCAGCCTTGAAACGTGCGTTTGCCCGGCGTCGCAAACTGATTAGTGCCGAGTGAGCAAGGCCCCGTTTCGGATCGCGCTGTTGAATGCCGAGCATGATCGCTCGGCATTCAACAGTGGTTCCAAGCCCCTGGATAGCTATCTAATGCAGCAAGTTACCCAGGACAGCCGACGCCGCATAACAGCCTGCTTCGTTGCGCTGGATACCGATAACAGAATTGCCGGCTACTACACGCTGGCATCAGCAAGTTTGCCGCTGTCAGAGTTACCAGCCGACATCGGCAAAAAATTACCTCGATATCCTTCTGTCCCGGCGGTTCGGTTAGGTCGGTTGGCGGTCGATCAAGATTTCCAGGGACAAGGGCTTGGCGGGGCATTGTTGGCCGATGCCCTTGATCGAGCCATTCGTTCCGAAATAGCTGCGTTTGCGATGGTGGTCAATGCCAAGGATGACCGTGCTGCAATGTTTTATCACCACCATGGGTTTATTATTTTGCCTACGGCAAAAATGACTTTGTTTTTACCATTGGCATCGGTACCGAAGTAGTTTTATCCTCATGGGTGGTTGGGCAGCACATCGGCCTCAGCGGACCGTGGCGGTCAACGCAGGCTCGGTCCGCAATGGAACGGTTACCTGCCGAACGCCGGATGATCTCGAAAAGGTTTGCTGAGCGACGGCTATCCGATTTCCGCTACATCCGGATCCGACCCGTTTCGGCCATTCGTTCTCGTGTACATAAACGTCTGCTATCTGCGGCACAGCACACCAACAACATACCGAATTTTCCCATCCATCGGTCGCTTCTACACCGCCTAACCTACCATGCGTTCAGAAATGGCGGTGCGTCATCTGAACGCTTGCCAATGAGACATCCGGTCAAGTAGCTTCGCGACTCGAACGGCAAAAAGCTTCTATTCACCAGTCAAACTTATGGGACGTGTCTGATCGGATTTCGGCAATTGTGCGAATGACCACACGCCGCTCATCATCGTTCAGGCGGCCCAAATCGTTTTCGATTCGCGCAAGATATTCCGCGCCGCCATATGATTTGGCAACCCGCTTGAGGATTAGTGCGACGTCGCCGCATCGACATGCGGTCAGAGCCAAATCGCCAGCGTGCCATGAGGACGACATGAAGGCGTCGACCAGCTCACGACGTGCGGTTTTGCAGCGGTCCCAATCGAAGAAGGGGAAGAACTTCAGGAGGTCGGGCACGTCGTCGGCCTTCGCCAACTCCCGATAGATCATTGGGAACAAGGCTGCAATCATAAGCGAGACAGGCTGGCGACCGGCACGAAGCAGCAATGGTATGAGCCGGCCGGCTGCATCGACCAAAGCCGTGTGCGATGTCTTCTCTGCATCGAACATGAGCCGAGCGCAGGCGTCATTGGCCTCTTCAGTTAGATCGATGCGGTGTCTGCCTTGCAGAGCACAGGCAATTTCGTCGATAGCCCCAATGATGCGCAAGCGGGCAGCAGACGGTGCCCGCTCGAAAACGATAAGGTTCCGGCTCGCGACCGCGGCGTTGCGGTCGCGCTCGACCCCCACCCTAGCGGTCCATGCGCCGTCAAGACGTGCGCCTAGAATGCCAAGCAGCATTGACAGAACCGTGACTTCGTCACCGTCGAATCGGTTGGGCAGGCAGCGCGCCATCGCGCGCTGGGCGATCTCGAACTTCCCAGCATCGTCGACCTTCGGGATCACGGACTGGATGACGCGGATGTACGTATTCATTGGAAGGCTATCTAGCAACGCCGCCCGCGCAAGAATGTCGACAGCGTCGTCCGGAAGGCGCGCAACTATGCGCTCGCCGATCATGCGATCGGAGAATAGCTCTGCGAACTCCCTATCGCTGGCACGCCGCAGCACACCCACTAGCAACGTAGCGGTCATCGTTCCTGACAGACGCCCATCATCCAGGAGCCAAAGCACATCCGTCCCGAGAGGGGCGACCGTCTGCTCGAGCAGTGCGTCCCTTCGCGCCGAGGCGTATGAGGAGATCAGAACATCGCGAACGGCTGGTAGTCCCTCGACCTCGCGTGCCCGATCGATGAGTGCGGCGCTAAGCCGCTTCGCCTGGAAGTCGTTAGCATCCCGCAACCAACGCAATTCCGCAGCGATCGCTTCGGGACCGAGCCTGTCGAAGATTGGTATGGCGGCCGAAAGCTGCCGATCCTCGATCAGGTAGGGGAGCAACATCATGCCTGCCCTGCCAGCGAGCTCTTTATCTACGTCGGCAAGAACGACTCCCATCCTCCTGATGAGTTCGTCATCTTTGGCGACGCGACTGGTCAACGCACCGCCTTGCGAAACAAGGCGCGCGATGACATCCATCGGCGCCTCGACAAGCACCTGTTCAACGCGCGGTGCCGCTCCATTGCCTAGACCTATTGCGATGCTCGGGATCAAATCGTCGATCGCACCCTTGGGATCGGGCTTTTGCAAGAGGCTAACCGCGCCCTCGGGCGCACTTTCGGCGAGGTGGGACGCGAGCTGCTCGACCGCTATCCTGCCGGCCGGCATGTTGTGCCCTTGCATCTTCCGCGCAATCGCGCCGACAAAGTCCCAGGCATCATTGGTGGAAAGACTGCCACCAGCCCTACGCGTGGCCTCGGCCAACCGAGGTTCCAGCAATTTCACCGCCGCTGCATTGCTGACCATCCCCGAATTGGCAATATCCAATAGCCCCAAGGCGGCGGTGGGCGTTTGGTGCAACTTGTCGAGTAGCTCGTCCCACAACAGCGCTATGCGCAGGGCTGCCGCGCTATCGGTGTCACGGTCACCCAGCAGCTCAATGTCGTCATCGGACAGCAGTCTCGGCACAGGTTCCTGAAAGACGCGGCGCACGATCGCCTCCGTCCACCTATGCCGATCACTCTGTGATGAGCGGCCGTCCACACGGCGCCCGTGCCAGTCGGAGAACTTGGCCTTGGCATTCAACGGCGCGAAGACGAGGTCGAGGTCGCGACCCCCAATCTTTCGGGGTGACAGGGCGAACGTGGACAGTCCGAACCGCCGCCGAATGCCCGGCCACAGCGCGGTGAGTAGACGCAAGGCAATCAGCTCGGGATCCGGTGCGTCAAACACCACCACCGGCTTCACATCCTCGAGAAAGAGCGCCTCAAGTAGTTCGCTCGCGCTGAAAGTTGCGGCGGGAGGAAGCTGCTCCTCAAACTGCTCCTCCAGCTCGATGCGCACCGCATCCGTCTCGGTCGGCAGCTCGGCCGAACCGAGCAGGCGAAGGATCGGAATGAGCGGCGGCTTGAGGGACCAGGCCTGCGCATTGATCAGCACGCTTTTGGTTCGGACGCAGCCCGCCCGGGGAACGATAAGGTCTTGCCATGTCCTGGCAATAACGTAGTGCGTTCCGCTCGGCAGCGGATAGAACGACAGATAGGGCGCGAACTGCTCCTTAGGGCGCAGGGGGCCAGCCACGTCGGAAAGGCGATCCACAACCGCCTGGTCGTCCTTGGGCAATACGATAGACGACGCGAGTAGCTGGTGCCCCTTGCGATAGCCGTGGATCTGGATTTCCGCAGTAGTCACTGTTCAGAGGCCCACCGCCCAAGCGATGGGAAGGGTGATATCGGGATCCTTCTTCCATTCATCCCCGTCGCGCACGGCGACCCACCCATGGCCGTCGGGTCCCGACTCGAGAAAGGCTTGCCGGAAAGCGGGGTCAAGCTTCAGGTCGCCGCCGACGCTGCTGAGGCCGAATATCCGGACATCAAGATCCACTAGGTCGGTCAATCTGCCTGCGACAAGGGGATATTCACGCTCGAGATAAGCCAAGGGCCCCTGCTGAAACGTTCCGACATCAACCAGATCCCATGCTGTGACGACGACGGACAGCCGCGGGCGTCCGCCGTCTTCGCGGTGGGCGAGCAAAGTCTCAAGGAAGCGGATCAGCTCGCACAGCATTACCTGCGTGGGAAGGCCCTGATCATCCGTGCCACCGAGCTTCTCCAGCATTCTGCGTGACGTCACCCAGTCGAGAGGCCGAACATCCTGGTCGGAGTCAACCCTTACGAAGAGCAGCGCGCCATCCGCCCGCGTCAGTTCGCTCATCCAGTCCGAGTCGATCTCGCTGTCGATGACTGCATTTCGCCAAAGCTCGCCCGTGATGTCTGGCACAACGATCCTGGCTTGCGGCCCGCCTTTTGTGGCGGCGACGACGACCTCGAAATCACGCCGCGCGTCGGTGTGCTCGGATCGCGGCGCGAACTCTCCCGCGAAAATGTGATCCGTGATCTCGAGTACGAAGTTGATATCTTCTGGCTGCTTCGCAGCATACAAGGCCCCAGTTCCACCGTCGAGCGCTCGCCATAGAGGGCCGATGTAGTTCGTTTTTCCTGAGTCAGGACCGCCAAGTAGTACGATCGACCGGCTCATCTGTCCCTCCTGTGGCTTAGATAAGCGCGATCGCCCTCGTTCGGTACGGTCGACCGCCAGAAGATCGGTCGATCAGGTTGCTTCCCGACGGTCAGGTCAATCAGTTCAGCGATGCCAAATCCCGCCCGTACGTTATCCGGATCGTCGGAGAAAGGAGCGACGGCCACTATGTCGGCCTTCGCGCCGCGACGGAGGAGTTCCGTTTGCAAACGGCTGGCCGCGTTGTCGGCGAGGACATGCAAGTCACGATGAGTAACCACGAGCATCAATCGTGGCGTACGGCCTTCCAGCATGGTGTTCAACCGTCCCGCGAGCTGGCCCACCCGGGCTATGAGTCCCTGACGCTTCTCGATGTCGGCGAGCGTGCGGCCATCGAGTACGATCCAGATGGCCTCAGCCGACTTCATGAAGTCCAGCCGATCTGATCGGGCCGTATTGACGAGCGCCTGCGTCCATTCCCCCGGCACGTCGGGAAGCGCCAGATCGACGCGTCGCCCGTCCGAAAGTCTCACGAGTCGTAGGTGCAGGAAGCCTGGATCCTGATCGTCCGCCAACTCGGTGTGAAGCGTCATTTGCTCCGGCGCCTCGCCGTTATTCCAATCGCGGGCGCCTCGAGCGATCTCCTCGAAAGCTGCCAGGCTTCTGCTGTCCGCGAAGGACCAGCCCTCCAGCTGCGCATGCGAGACAAGCAGATACAGGCTGGCCAGACACGCCGTTTTGCCGGACCATGGTTCGCCTAGGATGCCAACCACGTTGACGTATCTGGTGCCCATCATGGCATTCAGATCTTCCAGCCCGAGCGGCCGGCTGGAAGGAAGCGCGCTGGCGCCCGCGACCTGATCGAGCACAGGTGCGCCCAGCTGGTCACCGGACTGTGATGCTACCTCGTCATCACCTTTGGCATTCGCCGACGTCGCGCCGGTTGCGTCATTGGTAACACGGTTGCTGCAGGTTGACGGATCGTGCTCGAGCGCGCAGACCCCCGTCTCGTCGACAGTGCATCCCTCGAATCCGCACGTTCCGCTCATAACTTGCCCGCGCCCTGCGACATCATTTTGGCGAATCCAGCTTCCAGCAGCGCTCGCGCGCCCCACTCCGAAACGCGTCGCTTCACGACTGCGCCTGACCCACTTGCTTCGCCGGTGGCCAACGCATGAAGGAGAGGGAAAACAGTCGGGTGCGCGGCGATACTGCCTTCATCGAACGCTGCGCCGAGTGCCGCCCGGTCGTCACCGAAGGCCGCAAGCATCTCCGTCAGATCGAGTTTCGGATCCTGGTCCAGCGTCCGGAGGACGATCTCGCGATGTACCTCGCAGGGAAGACGGCGAAGCATCCTTGCTCCTTCGATGCCAGCGGCGACGATTCGTGTTGGTTCGGCGATCGCGGATAGTTGTCTTTTGAGCAGCCGGCTGCGACCGAGCTGTGCCCACCATAGGAAATCCAGTTCTTCGCGGTCGAGAGCGGCGTTGCGACGTAGCGCATCGATCGTACCAGCCACTGCTCCCGTGAAATTGTTGGTCGGTACATTGCTCGCGTCGATGGTGACCGTGACGGGCTCCGGGTCGGGGACATCCGTCCGGTTCCTTGCCTTTTCGGCGGCCGTCACGACCCAGTTTTCAGCCGCGTCAAGAACCTCACGACGGAGATTCTCGCGTCGTTCCGACTCGAGGACCGGTTGATACGCAAGGGAGGACCATAGCGCGGTTGCATAGATGTCGGGGACGGTCCAACCATTGTTGCTTTGGCTGGTGCCAAACATTGAAACCACCGCCATACCAGCGCATACGCCGATTTCTAGCGGACGCTCCTCATACAGAAACGAGGGCGACTTCTTCTGGATGGCGCCTTGGATTTCACTTCCCAACGAAGGCGAGGGGTGACCATCACCACCGAGAGCCTCAGCGACATTCGCCGCTTTGGAAACAATGTTCGAAGCGGCTCTCTCCTTCTTCCAACTGGCGGCGAGTGCGGTCGCCGCCGTTCGCCGGGAATTCACATCGTCGTCGCTTATGGTGACGCCGGAAATCCGCAGGTGAACCGCTATGTTGTCCATTATTGTGTCCCGTCCTTTCGCTCATCAATTAACTGATCGATCATCTTCTCGACCGCCCCCAGTTTTCCAGTACGGACAAGCATGTCGAATAACCTGCGTTCGAGCCCCAGCGACATCCGTTCATCGAAATTCTCCGAAAGCGCGTCTAACTCGACGAGAATGCGTAGGCGCTCCCCTTCGAGCAGATCCCGGAAGAACCGGAGCCGGGCGGTTTCATAACCCTCTGCTATCGGTGTCATGGATTGCAGCTCTCCTTCCAAGGACTCCATCGGAATCATCTCGATAGTCGGCGCCACGAAACATGCGCTTTCTTCTGCAACCAGTGCATCTGCAGGCTGAGCGACTGTATGCGTGTCCGGACGAGTCCCCTTGCGAAAAGACGGACATGCTAACCGGAAGTTGGGATCCTTACCTCCCAAACGCTTGTCATCGGCCTCGAAACACGTGCGCTGCGCATTCCACGCTCTTGGGTGCATTGTCACCAACAATCCGTCGATTTCTTCATCCCAATCGAACTCTATTATGTTGTAGGTGAAGGTGAAGACGTCGTTGGACTTGTAGGGGACGGTAGCGCCGGCGGCGAGCATCATCACGTCGGAGCCGATCTCGACATTGTCCACCGAGACCTTCGGGTCGTGTTCATGGCCCGATATGAAAATCCGAACCCGGCTGCGGATGTAATCCCGTACCTGATCTTGATCCTTGTACCAGTTCAAGGGATGATGAACGAGGACAATGTTTTCTACCCCGTTTGTGCGTGGGATGGCGAACTGGCGTGCCCCTATTACCAATTCGGGGTGTTCGTCTCGTTCTTCACCATGACAAAGGAGGGAGGAATTGAACCTGATAAAGCGGATCGCTCGCCCGGGCGCGAGGATTACCTCCATCTCGGACGCAAACACGCCCTCATTGTTGAGGGGGCAGTTGTAGCCGAAGCTGAAGCGACCGTAGTCCTCGAACCGAGCGAAAAGCGCGGCGCGGTCTGTCGGGTTGTTCAGAATATCCTCGTATTCCTTGGTGCCACCCGCACGGATGTGGTCTAGGATCTGTCTTCCGGAGAACGATAGCTTCGATCGGTCGAGATCATGATTGCCCGGCACCATCTGAACACGATGGATTTCCACGTTGATACTCGCCGCCAGTTCGTCCAGCCATTTGCCAGCGTCCTCATATTCCGCCCACTTTCCCGACTGGGCGATGTCTCCGGTAACCAAGATCCCATGAGCGACGCCGCCAGCTATACTTGAGACGACTTCTTTAGCATCGGCGATCAACTGCTTTTTCACGTCGGCATGGATGTACACCCGATCATCTTTTTCCTGTCCGAAATGGATATCGGAAACGTGGACAAAGACTGCGGGCATATGTCTCTCCTGTTTTGCAGCCAGTGAATGTATCGACGCGCGAGGACTCTAGACGAAGACCTCTTACTACCTTAAGTCGCCCCTTGTTCCTACCGAAAAGGATGGACTTCTCGTCGATCCTTCGTGCATACCGCACTAGCCAGCCCAAGTGAACGTAAAACAACCATCACCCAGGCTATAGCATGACGGCATTTTGCCACATTAAGGTTTTCAGTTGTTAGGGCAGCAACACGCTTGGCACTAACGGCGTACTCGAGGTCAGTATCCGGGGATGTCGCCACGGTCCGTTCAGGCCGATGAGCCGACTGGCTAATACGGTAAAGATTGCTCATTCATTGCTACCGCTGCAGGCAATGTTGCAGAAATGTAGTGCCCGTCAAGAAAAAATAATTCCTGCCATTTGTCCCGCGCTGTCCCTGTCAATCCCGATCTTTCTCCGCCTGTCTCGGTGATGCCGGCGCCACTCCGAACCCTCGCTTGACACCCGTTTCCCCAGTCGATTATCTTGCGTTTCATCAACCGTGACGCGTAACGCATCGCGGCGAAAGTGGTAGCTGGCCACACAAAACAAACAGCATTTATGAGTGGCGTTATCGGATTCCGGTGCGCCACATTTCTAAACGGCAGCCGACATCGGCATCCGTCGGATCGCAGGGCTCAAGAGAGTTCTCGTCCATTTAGGCAGTGATAGCGGTTTCGCTCGTCCCTGCATTCCATGGCAATGACCGCCTCGGCGGTTTTTATTTTCCATCCTGGCCGTCAAAGAGACGGGACGCGATAGAAAAATCGCGCACGCCCAGATGCCATGGGCCTTTTGACGCATTGGTGGTCATCCTGCCACTGCACTAAAACCACAACTAAAACTCACGTCCAACGCTCAAGACAACGGGGACCGCCGAATTTCGGTGGCCAGCAGGCCAGGCAATCTGCTATCCCCGCGATGAGAGTGACCCGGCGTTGAAAGATTCAGCACCGCACCGTCGGCCGCCATACCGACAGCCATCCCCCCGCCGGGCGCAAGCCCATCGCGATGGTGTGCGCGTGAATCCATGGGCACGAGGCCTGCCCCAAATAGCCTCATCCCTGTCGTGATCGACGACCAGCACTCCGCAGCGACCGGCTGATTCCGGTTCAACACTCACCAACGGGTGGCGGGGATCGGAGTGCGGTTGGACCCCGGATGATCGGTGTGGGTGCGTGATCTGCACCCCGCTTCGATCCTCGCCTCCCGTGGCCGGCGTTCAGTCATCGATCACCTTTAACACACCGAATTGGAAATCAGTATGAGCAAGTTCACCACGAAACGGAATTTTGGCTATGGCAAGCAGATGGACTGGGCCGGCCACCAGGCACTGTTGGATATCTATGGCCGGGGCCATTTCGGCTCGGTGGCCAGCCATACCCAACGTTGGCGACGATTCTGCCGCTGGGCACATGCAACCCCTGGCATTCGTGATGTCTGCGATATCGACCAAAGCGTTCTGGATGCCTACGCATCCGATTTGGCCAGCCTGGTACAGGAAGAGGTCATGGCAGTCAGCTACGCCCAGAACCTGATCGTCTCGGCGAACATTACCCTGGAAGCGTTACGTCAGGACAAGACCATCCGCATCGACTCCCCGGCGAGTTTGGTTGGGCGGCGCCAGACCGTGCGTACCACCCCACCGGACGGGTTGGATTGGACTGTCGTCGACATGTTGGTAGCCAGCTTACGCGCGAAAAATTTGCTGCGGGCGGCCGTCATTGTCCTACTGTGCCGCAGTTTCGGTGTTCGCCTCCGGGAGGCAATCCTCGCCAACTTGGCGGACTGGCAGCGCCAGGCAAGAGAACGTGGACAGATCGATGTCAGGGAAGGAACCAAAGGTGGCCGAGGCAGGGAGGTCGAGCGCTGGGTCCCCGTCAGCGAACGAGGTTCGGCCGCTATCCTGGATGCAGTCCGTGTTCGCAATCAGTTGGGGTGCGGACAGAACCTCCTCAAGCCTGACGAGACCTTTGATGCGCTGGTCAATGATGGCGAAATCCATCGTGCCCGAAAAGTCCTGCACGAATTTGGCATCAAGGGCTATCACGATCTGCGGGCAGCACGTGCTTGCGAACGCTATGAGGAGATGACAGGGTTTCCAGCGCTAGTTAAGCAGGCAGGACCATCGCCCGGCAGGGAGGTGGACTACCAGGTCAGGCTGAATCTAGGGCGCGAACTCGGGCATGATCGTGTCGATGTCGTGTCCGCCTACGTCGGGGCGCGACCATGAGCATTGGTACCTTGCTGAAGCGTGCGCTGCCGGGCTCAAAATCGAGCATCTCCGGCCACATTGAACGGGGTGAGCGCATCGCGCATGCGATACATCTGCGCTTCAGCATCAGCGAACCCCGCCAGTGGCAGGCCAAGCATCTGCGCTGGGTGATGGAACGATGGGCCAGCGAGAAATCGGAGGCGACGCGCTATGACTACTGGCGGACGGTCCGGGTGCTGGCATCAGTTCTGAATCACTGGCCGGGTTGGGAGCCGCATTTGCGAGGTCAGTGGTGCAGAGCTGGCAGAGGTGGGCGACCGTCGAAAATCTCCCATTCGAATTCATGCTGAGTCGCTGCTTTGAATCACCAGCGCTGGTAGCACCACCCACCAAGACGCCGATTTCAATCGTCCCCTGAATTCCGGATCGCCGATCATTGTCGATGAACGCCATACCAAACTCTCGACCACGGCGCGAACAATCTTGCCTTCCGGGATGTGGCCATTTTTGGCAAAGCGTCCGACGACCACACCTGACGAGGTTGTAATCTCCCGCCGGTCACCTTGTTGAATAATGAACAGCGGATCGCCCACGGCAAGACCCGCGAGTTCTCGATGGATCGGATCGTTCTGCTGCTTATATCCAGCAAAGTCCAGGAATACGCCTTTCAGCCCAAGCGAAACGTAGCGCAGCGATAACTCAGGACGGCGTTCGACGGTTGCCGGTAACGGGGAGCGGCAGGTCGTTTCGCCCGTGAGCGCTGGCGAGAATGGATTGGAACGCAGCGTTCCCTGACAAAGAACCAGATTCTCTTTCGCCCGCGTCATGCCTACATAGTAGAGGCGCCGCTCATCATCAGACGCTTCACGCCAGTCGCCGCCATCAAGGATCGCGACATGGCCGAACTCCCTTCCTTTGGCACCATGCACGGTCGAAATGACGAGGCGACCGCGCTGCGAGCGTCGTGCTTCGTTGCCAAACTCATACAGTTCGTCAAGCAGCCAGCTGGACGGAATGCAATCATCCGCCCAAGCCGCCTCGATCTCGTCAATGAACTGACCGAGCAGGGATTCCCATAAATTATCGGACCGCCCGCCGCCATAGCGCGCAAGGAACCAGCGCCTAAGTGCGGCCGGACGTATCCTTCGCTTTGGTTTGGTCTTGAGCAGTTCGAGTAGCGCATGTCCTTCGCGCACCTGATGCAGTCTGGGTTGACCTCCATCTCGGTCTGTTGTGGCGTAGCGTATGTCCTCGATCTCGCACCAAGCGCGGACAGGATCCAGGGTGGCGCGGTTGTGCGCCAGAACAGCAAAGTCAGACCAGTCCGCACCATGCGCAAGCAACTTGAGGCGCATGATTTCCTTCATGACCACCTCAGCCTGACCAACGATATTGTCTGGTACCTCAAGCACGTGGACGCGCCCTGCTGCCAGCGTATCAATCGTAGCCCAGCGGCCACCTGCAGGAGCAGTTCGCCGGGCATGATTGACGCGGATTGGATGTTCACGCTTCATGCGGTTGGTGCTCGATGCGATCAACTGGTTGGCCGCATCGATGATGTGAGCTGTCGAGCGGTAGTTTTCAACCAGGTAATCGATCCGTGCTTCGTAGTCCTGCTCGAAGCGACGGATGAATTCGTTGCTGGTGTTGCGGAAGGCGTAGATATTCTGGTCGTCGTCCCCGACCGCGAGTATCGTCAGCTTGGCGTCGCGGTCTTTGGTCTTGCGCCCTGCTAGCGCACTGATCAGGGCGTATTGGCGGGCATCGATGTCCTGATATTCGTCGACAAGGATATAGCGGTAGCCTGCCAGCAGTCGATCTCTCAGTTCGTCACCGTCTTCCGGCGTGGCAATGTCCTCGCGCCTGCCTTCGAGCAGTGCCAGTGCGTCGTCCAGGATGCGGTCGAAGGCGATGTCCTCACCGCACTCGGCAAGTTTTGCCAGGCTCGTGCCGGTCAGGCGCAAGGCCATGGCGTGATACGTCAGAACAGTGATGCCGGCCGCGTCATTGCCGACCAGAGAGTAGAGTCGCTGGCGTACCTCGGCAGCGGCGGCGCGATTGAAAGTGAGCACAACGATGCTTCGTGCCGGCTCCCGTAGCACGCGCAGCAGATAGGCGACTCGATGCACGATCACGCGGGTTTTGCCCGATCCTGGTCCGGCGAGGATTAGGCGATTGGTGTCCCCCTTGTCCGCAACGATCTGCTGCTGCAGCGGATGGCGCAGATCCTCAACGATACGTCGATAGGATTCCTCGGTCGTTGCGCGCTCCAGCAACTCCCGTCGCCCGGCGAAATAGCTGCGGATGAAGTCGAGCTTTGGCAACGTGAAGTAGGCCAGAACAAAGCTCAGTGCGTCCGATAGTTTCTTGAGCCCGAGTCGCGCGTACTCCTGAATGACGTGCACCTGGAAATTTTTCTCGCCGTAATGCTCGCGCAGCGGGGCATAGTCGGCATTGGTGAAGCCCCGCGGCTTCTCCTCCGGGAACACATGAATGGTCATTGCCTGGCGAAATACACTTTTGCCGCGATCTATGATCAATACCCCGTTGTCGTGCAGGTACAGAAGTCCCGCTTCGATTGCAGACACTTCATCCTTTAGCGTGGGGCCGAGCATCAGGTCGGCACGCATGGCAGCCGCCAGCTCGCCCATCTTGCATTCGACCCGCAGGTCGACGCCGCGCAGATGGGCATCGAGACGGGAGAGCAGAAACTGGAGCAGAACGCCCGCAGCCGCGCGGCGACGGCTGGCGATTTCGCGGATATTCGGCCATGACCGTAACAGACGCACCCTCAACAGCTCTCGACGCATCACGCGCACATCGAACATGGCGCGACGCCCGTGAGTTTCCTCGCCGAAGGGCCGCGCCAACGACCGCATCAGGATCAGGAGTTGGTCGGGCAGAACATCAGACCCCGAGCGCAGCTTGACCTCCTGGCAAACCATGCGCAAGTTCATGTCCTGCCAGTCGCCCCCGTCCGCCTCGGGTGCCAGTTCCGGCAACAGATCGAGCAGGGTTGCTTCAAGGCGGCTCAGCCGTTCCGCGCGGTCGCTTGATGCGTCCTTGACCCCGCGGCGCAGCAGTACGGTTAGTGAGATATCGTTGGTCAGAATCCCAAGGGTTTCCATCTGATGGAGCATGCGGATGCATTCCTCACTGGGCATCCCCAGTTGCAGCATCAGTGCATCCGTGCTGATGCCTTCGTCATCGTCGGCATTGATCAGGATCGAAACTAGGTCGAGGTACTTGCGCCGCATGTCATCTGATAGATCTGCGCGTGCCAGCCGCTTGCTGGCATCCTCCAGCGAACCCACCTTGAGACTGCCGGGGAAAACCCGAGTGTGGTTCTCGTTGCGCTCTAGAAAGCGGGCGCGCTCAAGCCAGGCAAGGGCGGTGCGGACCTTGGTATCCGCATCCGGGTTTTCTGCCTCGATAGACGTTTCAAGTTCATCGTCGGCGAGAATCTCGCCGGGCGTGACGACCACGTCGATGCTGCGGGTCTTCGCCGAATAGCGTCGTAGGCTACGCAGAATGCCGGCGATGTCCTGCCGCGTCAGGCGCGATCTGGCCGTCAGGGCGAACTGCGACTCCACATCTTCTTCGTCGTAAAGCAGGATGCAGCGAGATTCCTCCCGGTCGCGTCCGGCGCGCCCGGCTTCCTGTAGGTAGTTCTCAAGGGAACCTGGAATCTCGGCATGAATGACGACGCGGACGTCCGGCTTGTCCACCCCCATACCAAACGCATTGGTGGCCGCAATGACGCGCAACTCACCGGCGATGAAGTTCTGCTGGATATCCTTCTTGTGGCCGGGTTCCAGGCCGGCATGAAAATGTGCGCAGGCCCACCCCATGTCCTTGAGGAAGTCGGATATTTCCTCGCAGCTCTTGCGCCGGGCGGCAAACACAATGGCGCCCCCGGGGCTGTCCTTTAACTCCGACTCCAACAAACGGTGGATCAGTGGAAATTTTTCGGCCTTGGTGACCGGCATTACTTCGTAGTGGAGATTGTCCCGTTCGTGGCCGCCGTCGAAGATTGCCAGTTCGATACCAAGCGATTCCTTGAAATGGGCCTTAAGATCGGCGACGACTTCCTTCTTTGCTGTGGCGGTGAAACAGCTGACTGGTGCCAGTTCCTTTCCGTAGCGCTCGCGAATGAAGCGCGACACGTAGAGGTAATCGGGCCGAAAGTCGTTGCCCCATTTTGACAAGCAGTGCGCCTCGTCAAAAACCCAGGCACCAATCTCCCGATAGCGAATGGCATCGACCAGAGCCTTGTTGCGGAACTGCTCGGGCGAAACCAGCAGGAGACCGACATCGCCGAGGCGTACCTTCTCGAGGACGTCGTGGCGCTCGGGCATCGATAGCAGGCCGTTCAGGGTTGCTGCACGGTAGATGCCGAGCTTGACCAGATTGTCGACCTGATCTTTCATCAGCGACTGCAGGGGCGATACGATGACTGTCAGCGCGCCGTTGCGCCAATGCCGGGAAAGCGCGGGCAGTTGGTAGCAGATCGACTTGCCGCCTCCGGTAGGGAGGATCGCCAGGATCGATTTGCCGGCGTAGCCCGCACGGACAATGTCTTCCTGCAACGATCCGCCAGTTGCGTTGGGTGGTTCAGGCCGGAAGCCGGGATGACCAAAGTAATGATCAAGTTCTTTCTTTGGGTCGAGGTAGGTCTGGCAGTAGTGGCAGGCAGGATCGTCGCACGGGCTTTCGCGCAGTTCCCGGATCAGGTCGCGAACTACCGGGTACTGGAATCGCACCCAAGGTGGAATGACGGAATTGCCACCAGCAACGCGCAGCCAGGCGATGAGGTAGGACAGCGGCTTGCAGCGGGCCGTATCGTCAATTGCTTCTCCGAGTAGGGCGACGATCCGCGTGGCGCATACCTTGCCGGCCAACAGGTTGCTGGCCGCCGCCTTGACCTCCTCTGGCGACGGTGCTTTTGCGCGGCGCAAGATGGTGAAAAAACTGCCGACGCCGGCATTGGGATCCTGTGTCAGCAGATAGTGGTGGCAGGCCAGTTCCTCGGGCAAGGTTTCGCCAAGTGCTTTGAATGCGTCGAACTGGTCCTGCCAGAGCTTGAGGGATAACTGGGCGTCCTTGAGCGGATCGCTGCGCGCATCGCGCACCAGCTTGTAGTCCTTCACCAGGCTGTGATACGGATTCTGCGGAAAGGCAATCGGGGACAGCTCCAGCGTATCGACAATCGGGAGGGCAAGGAGCTTGAGCTGCGGAAAGCACTGTCGAAGCACGGGTATATCGTGTCGCAGCAGGTTGTGACCGACGACGAAGCTGGCGCCCTCTGTCAGCGCATCGAGTTGCTCGGCAATGTTGTGTGCCTTCGCCACATTTGGCACGACGACCTGGCCGTGGGTATCCGGGCGCCATGCCGCGATTTTGCGAACGTCCAATGCGTCGTCTGCAGCAGTCTCGATATCGAGGCAGAGACACTTGGGCGCAAAGGACATGGGCGAAGCGGCAGTCAGGTGGTCGGTTTGATGGGCCCGAGGGCATCGACCGCCGCCTCGAGTTGACCGGCGACGGTGTCCAGTTCGCGCAGCAACTGGACGTCGACATCGAAGTTGCCTTCGTATTCCGCCAGATTGCGTTTGGAATGGCAGCGGTCCAGCACGCGCCATTGGGCGGGGGAAAAGCCGACCGTATGTGCCAGTGCCTGAAACACAAGAATTCGGTTCTCGGATCGGTAGCCATGCCAGCGCAGTGCTGCAAGGGCCAAGGCGTGCACGGCGTTGTAGGCAAGATCGAAGCGGCTTTCCTCACCCAAGCCGGAGATGGCTGCATCCTTGCGCTTGCGTTTGGCCGAGCGCACCAAGCCATCGAACTCGGACTGGCTGGGGGCCTCCTGCTTCAGCCCGCCCTTACTGACTTTAAGCAGGTTGTCCAGCGGGGAGGTCATCCTCGGTTCCCTTCAGGAAAATCTTGGGTTGGGCCAGCACGCGCGTCACGAAGTGGTTGTCGTCACGTACCTTGCGCTCGAATTCGGCCGTGCCGTAGAGCGTGGGGCTGATCTTCCGGCCCAGGGTCTCTTCGGCCGCTGACAACGCGTTGAAAAGGTCGGCATAGGCCATGTCGTCGCTGACAACCAGAACATCGATGTCGCTGGCGGCGGTATCGCTCCCCTTAGCCACCGATCCGAAAATGAAAGCCACATGAATTCTGGCTGCCAAAGGGGCCAATACATCGCGCAAGACATCGGCGAGTCCGAAAGTCTTGAGCACGATGCCGCGCAATTCGCTGAATATCGGCGCTGCGCGGTTGGCCTGGTAGTGCTTCTGGTTGCCAACGATCGTTGCGTTGACGAGACCGGATGTGACCAAGCGTGCCAATTCCCGCTGAAGTCCGCCACGGCCAGTTGCCGTCAGGCGCAACAATTCATTGGTGTAGTAGGAACGATCCGGCTGGCCGTAGAACAAAGTCAGCAGCCGCCGTTGAACACCTGAGAATAGTGCTCCTGCAAGAGAGGTTTCTATCTGATCCATATTGGGGATCATAGGCCCCAATATGGGGATGCGCAAGTGTCCCGGAAAAGTCGGCGCTGACGGAACGGCGCCAGATCAGTACCCCGCCAGATTCTCGATCCGGAAAATCTGATCCAGTTCATTGCGTCCGGTGTTTGCAAAGAACTTGACGGTCATGAAGCGCCCGCCGTCATCCTGGGCCAGCATCAGCGGCGTGCCATAGACCTTGTGCTCAGCCAGCATCTTGTCCAGCGTATCGTCGCCGTTCAGGATGTGATTGCCCTTAGTCTCTATCAACAGCAGGCCATCGCCCGTGGTGCGGCCTGTCACCTTGACAGCGAAATCCGGGAAATAGCGGTCGCCGCTGGGCATGACGATGCCGATAGACCACGGCTTGCGCGGTTCATTGCGGAACCAGTATTCGACCGTGCCCGACGTGTCGGCGTCGAGGTGCTCGGCGAATGTACGCTCTGGCCCGTTCAAGTCTTGCGGCATGACGCCATAGACGTTGAGGCGTGACTTCTTCACGCCAGCTGGCAGCTCAACAAACTCCGGCAGCTTGTCGGTATCGAAAACCTCTTTGAACTTTGCAGCGCAGCTGCGCGCCGCCAGTCTGATCAAATTTGGGTACGCGGCCATGATGCGGTTCAAGGCGCGGTCGAGTCCATCGGTGTCGACGTCGATGCCTCGGTGAGAAAACTCGGTTTTCAATCTGCCCAACAGCGCATCGTGCAAATCGCGTGGATCCAGATATTCCGCATCGAACATCACGCTTTGCGCCCGGCGTGCGATTTCCGCGTCGGACAGGCGAGCCTGGATCGACTCCGTTTCCTCGCTGCCCTCGAACAGATCGACGGTCTGTCGTGTCACCTTCACCGACTGGCGAAAACCGGCGTTGAATACCTTGTCGTCGATGGCGATGTTGGCGGCAATGCAGGTCAGCAGATCGGCCGTCGACAGTGGTAGGCGTTCGGAACGATAAATGCAGGGCGTGCCATCGCGCAGGACATAGCGCCGATTGCCCGACAGTAGCGGCCCGGATGCGGCTGATTTTCCCGCAGTTGCCGGTGGCATTTCCGGAGAGGTGAGCACCAGATTCGTCAGAATCCCGGTCGGTTGCCATGCCGGCGCTTCGGCCGCGTGGCGTCCGTCGGTCGGGGGGATTTCAGGCGCCGGCCAGGCAGGTGGCGTGTAGGGCACCGTCAATAGTTGCGTCTGCCCATCCTGCGCGACCTGAATTTCGTTGCGCCCGGCAACTTTCACCACCATCGTGTAGGGGCAAACGTGGGAGAGCTCGCTCTGGATCGCGTTGATCTTGTCGCCGGCCTGCACCAGCCCGCTTTGATTGGCGGCATCGGCCAGAAACACATAACCGTGGCGCAGCAGTTCGGGCAGCTTGCGCTCCAGCGTCGGCCCCTGCAGGCGGCCATGCACGCGCAGAATGCGGCCGACCACCTGAATGCCGAAATCCGTGTCCTTTGCTCCGCGCATCGACACCAGCGTGAAGGCGCGTGGCGCATCGAAACCCAGCGCCACGGCCACCTTGAAGATCAGTACTTCCTTCTGTTCGTCGATGGCCACGGAAAGCAGATCGTCGTTCGGATCGTCCGCCGTGTACCAAGCGATTTTCGATTCCGCGATGCCCAGTGCCGCCAGCCGCGTGCGCGCCTCCTCCACTGCCGCATTGCTGTTCCCCACCTGCACCAGCATCAGCGGCACCAGCCCAATGCCAGCGGCCTGCAAGCCCTGCCTGATCGCACCGTGCATGTCCCAGCCATCGGCCAGCGCAGTGGCCGCGAAGTCGACCAACGCCTTTTGGTCATCCGCCGCCAGATAGGCAATCGACTTGATGCCATCCTTGATCAGGCCCGCATCCACCGCCTCCTTTCGACTGACGCGAATGCGGTGCAGATGGCCGATGCCGGCAGCCCTCTTAAATTTCTCCACATCCTGATCGTCGGGCGTGGCCGTGATCATCAGCGTGAAGTCCGGACGCAGCGTCTCGCGGTAAAAGCGCACTGCCTCGGCAGCACGGGTGAAACCATGGTGCGCCTCATCTACGACGGTACCGATGCGGAAGCCGTCGGCGCGCAGCTCTTCGATCAAGTCATCGAGTGCCAGTACGAATTCGCCGCCGCTGCGTACCCGCCGTGTTTCCTTGCTCGCTGCCGCCACCGAACCCCATGTCGTCACATAAACATCGCCACTCTTGGTGCCACGGGTCTTGCGGTCGCCTTGCAGGTCGCGCACGCGCAGGCCAACAAAAGTAGACTTGATCGCCCCCTTGGCCTGCTCAACCAGCCCGGCGAAGGGCGTGAACCAGAACCAGACGATGCGGGCGTTGCTGTCCCGATCCGGCGCGGCAAAGCTTTCGGCAATCATGCCGGCCATCAAGGTCTTGCCTGATCCGGTCGGCGCTTCCAGCAGCAGGCAGCCATTGAAGGCTGTCGCCGCCGTGCGACTGGCATCGTCGCCGGCCTGCCGCAACTGACTTTCGGCGTAGCGGAAAATCTCCAGTGCGTTGGCCACCGCCTCGCGTTGATACCCCTTGGGGGCCGGCGCGCTCATGGTCGTCCCGTGGCCGAAGTTGATCGCGCGCCGAAGCGATTGACCAGAAATGCCGGAATCGGCTCGAAGGCCACACGCGGATCGGTCAACCTCTGGGCCAGCAGTGCAGGCTGCCACGAATACACCACCACCTGCCCGGCGGCGCGAATGGCTTCCTGCAAAGCATCGAGAACGGTGTCAGTCAGCTTCGGTAGATAGATCACTAATCCGCGTCTGCCTTCTACCGTCTGCATCGGCAGGCTGGATTGATAAGGCGTCAGCGCCACGTCGTGAATCAGTTGCAGCGCTGTCCACACCTGGCCGTGCTGAATGCTGCGGAATACCGTCGCCGCCGGAATGCGCCGGCAGCGCAGATAGGCGAAGTCGCCGCCGAGGCCATCGACTGCCTGGCCCTTCTTGTTGGTGTAGCCGGAAATCACCCGCCGCACGCGCTCGGCGCAGACATCGCGGCAGAGATTTTTGTCCGGTGCGTCGGCCGTGGCTTCGGTGCTGGAAACGAGAATGAAACGGCGCTTGCCACCATCCTCCTTATTCAAGTTCAGCACCGCCTGTGCCGTGGTTCCGCTGCCTGCGAAGAAATCCAGCACGATGTCGCCAGGGTTGGTGGCAATGCGCATAATGCGCTCCATCAAGGCCACAGGTTTTGGCGTCGAGAAGACATCAGCCGTATTCTCGAATCGTAGAATGTCGTGGATTTCCTGCTTGGCATCCTGGGTGTGGCCGACCTCTTCATATTTCCAGAGCGTTTGCGGGACCACACCCCGTTGCACATCTGAAAGAAAGCGCTTCAGTCGAGGGATGTTGTCGCCATCCTTGCCCCACCAAATGCGGTTATCGCGATCAAGCTCCAAGAACTTTTCTTCGGCGAATCGCCAGTAGTTACCAGGCGGCGGTCCTGCGACAATACGGCCCGATGGGCAGGTGATCGAGTAGGTGCCCTTACTGTAGAAATTTCGCGCTGAGAGATCACCCGATGTCCACGGCCCGCGTGGATCTTTGTCTGGGTTCTTGTAGGCTTTGTCTTGTGCCACCGAGCGCGGCATCGGATTTGGCCGCCAGATGGTCTTGTTGAGCGCATAACAGACGATGTATTCGTGATCATCTGAGAAATGCTGCGCGGTTCCTTTGGGAGAAAAGACCTTCTGCCAGATTACATTGGCGACAAAATTCGCCGCCCCGAATACCTGTTCCATCAACAGCCCGAGGTGAAACACCTCGTTGTCGTCGATGGAGACGAAGATCACGCCGTTCTCGGTCAGTAGTTCCTTGGCCAGTTCCAGCCGGCGGTACATGAACTCCAGCCACTTGGAGTGACGATAAGCGTCGTCCTTATCGATGAAGCGGTCGTTGTAGATGAAGTCGCGGTTGCCGGTGTTGTACGGCGGATCGATGTAGATACATTTGACGCGACCGGCGTGGGTCATGCGCAGGTAGCGCAGGGCGTCGAAGTTGTCGCCTTCGATGATCAGATTGTCCTGTGAGCTTTCACCACATGACAGATCGGCATCCCAATCCAACGCGACAAAATCATTGTTGACTGACAGGTCGTGGTCGATCTCGTCGCGCTCCCACACCAGCCCGAAACGCGGGCGTCGGTCGCGTTCGCGCAGCAAGCGGACAAGCTGGTCCTTGGTGTAGTCGTCGTAATTGTCAGCCATCAGGCAGGAGCGATCAGGTTTCTGGATCAACCCAGGCGACCAGGATCGTGCGCCCGAGAATGACGTCGAATTGACGTGTGGCGTCATTGTAATTGACGTGGTGCGCTTTGCGCGAGGCGTCAATGCACACCAACATTCAGCCCATGCACATTGGGCAAGTTATTCGAGCTATCCGGGAGGCACGCAAGGCAACGCTTGAGGAAATAGCGTTCGCCGCGAACACCAATGCCAGCAACCTTTCCCGTATCGAGCGAGGGCAGCAGGGATATTCGCCGGAGGTGTTGGAACGGATTGCACTTGCACTTGGAGTCACAGTTGCTGAACTACACGTGCAAGCTGAAACGGCAGTCAGCAGCGGGGCAAAACCCGATCCGGGGAAACAGAGTCAACTATCTGCTGGTGTATTCACTACGAAATATGCTGCGCTCTCACGTGAACACCGGGAACTCACCGACGAGTTCATGGGCTTGCTGCTACGTCGGCAACGGGCGGCAAAATAAGGCGGTCTATTCAGCGCATCGCGCCATCCCGCTAGCGCCGACTTTTCGTGGCAGGAGGCAGCATGGTCGGTAGGTAATTGACTACCGGGTCCAATGCGCCGTATTCGGAATGGTCAGGCAGAAGCCCCTTGTAGCGTGCCATTCGTGCTGACCGCGATCAGATCCTCGATGCCGCATTGAAGTACTGCAATCAGGCCACCCAGCACGGTCGTGGAGACATGACTGGATTGTCCGTCGACGATGCGGATTAGTTGCGGCACCGATATATCGACACCAATGGACTTCAACATGCGCTGCAACGCGGCGACGGAACGAATGCCGCGCTCGGCCATGACGACACGGATACGAAAGGCCAGCGTGGCTGGGCCACCCTGGGCAGGGGCTTTATGGGACATGATGTCGATCCTCACAAAACGACAGGGTCCGAAACTCGGGACGGCAGGATTGCCGATTTCGTCAGTGTACCAAAAACCACGGATTAAAGAAAATAGTTTCATAAGATGATTGACAATTGCAGAATCGCTCTTCATACTCCGCCTCCATTCGATAACCAGCCGGTATAGGCATCAAGATAAAAGGATCAGACGCGGGGTAGCGCAGTTGGCAGCGTGCCGGGTTCATACCCCGGAGGTCGGTGGTTCAAATCCATCTCCCGCAACCAGAAAAAACTATGAAACCAAACCTCATCACCTCAATCGCGACACGACGTAATCCGGCTATTGCCGGCATACCGTCCTGTGCAGTCATGGTCAAACGCCATGGCTTTAAGCGACCCGAGAAAACGATTGCGTCGTTTGGTGGTAATGGCTTTGGTTATCCAACGAACTGCCATTCGTGGGATCTGGGAACAAGAGTCATCCGGGATGGACGATACATGGCGTAAGCCATCTGTCCTTGGCAAAAGAAGATGCCAAAGCCCGGATCTCCGCGAGGAATCCGGGCTTTGTGTTTTTGGTTCAGAAATCCTTCCCATTCGGAAGGTCCGCATCGAAAGTGAAGCGGCAGTTCTTAAACAATTCGGATGCGGTTCAACTGTCGAACGCGGGAAAAGGATGTCCTCACACGTCCGGATGCCGAATTCGACAGACCCAGGCACGCCGCTGGCCTGTCCATCCCTTCGGGGATGGAGAACAGCGGCACTCACAATCTGTTCAATAACTGTCGGGAGATGAAATCATGAAGCCAACAATCAAGCCACGAAATCCGCTCGTGGCGCCGTCAAAGTTCCGAAAAGCGGGCTTGCATCAAAAGCCCTTCAAGACACAGCGCCGTGCCGAGCGAATCAATTTGATGAAATCCATCAGTGATTCCACGAAGAAAACGAACAAACCTGAGTTTCAACCCAAGCAGCTGGTCGCCAGATGCTTCGGTTGAAGTTCAGGCACCGAATTCAAGCCACCATTCAGGAGAACACCATGCAAGCAGACATCATTCGCAAATTCCTCGATACCTCGAGGAACTATCTCAGGAGCGAAAACAGTAGTGCGGGGGAGTGAAACGGACAATCATCCCGGTCTCATAAGCCGGAGATAGCGGGTTCGACTCCCGCACCCGCTTCCAGTCAGGGTGTGGCGCAGTTGGTAGCGCGCCTCGCTTGGGACGAGGAGGTCGCTGGTTCGAGTCCAGCTACCCTGACCAACAAACCTTGGGCGTCTTGGTGCTATGGCGTGTGCACCGCCGGGCTGTAACCCCGGCCCCTCGTGGATAACATTCCTGGTTCGACTCCAGGGACGCCCACCACCAAATCATTGCCCCGCTGGTGTAGTGGCAGCACAAGAGTTTCCAAATCTCTTGGTGGGAGTTCGATTCTCTCGCGGGGTGCCATCAAGAACCGTAGCCTTTCTGGCGTAAGTGGTCTGCGCGCCTGTCTGAAGAACAGGAGGATGCCGTTCGATTCGGCGGGAAGGCACCAGTTTCATCGTGCAGTGGCCGAGTGGTTGAAGGCGTCAGTCTGCAAAACTGAAGGCGATAGCCCACGACGGTTCGAATCCGTCCTGCACGTCCAAGTCTTACCTGTGGTGTTCGTAGTGTAGTGGCCTGCATTTCTGGCTGTGACCCAGAAGGTACCGGATCGATACCGGTCGAACACCCCAACCAACTTAAGCCGGCCTGGCGCAATTGGCAGACGCGCCTGCCTTAGGAGCAGGATGTTCCGAGTTCGACTCTCGGGGCCGGCACCAATTTATGTCCGTCGCTCAAAGGGCGAGGCAGGGTTTCGCAACGCATGCGTTGCGCTGCCGTAGCCGGAATCCTGTGCAAAGGATTCCGTGGGCGCGAAGCGAGAGCGCCGGCCTACGAAGCCGGAGGTTGCAGGTTCAATCCCTGCCGGGCATGCCACAAGAAACCGCATTCGAATCTACCAATCTACTCGCCTGAAAGGGGCGAAGCAGGGTGACGACTATGGCGCAAATACTGGGACTCGACATCGCCGGCAATCCGGCGCAATGGCTCACTGCAGAACAGGCGATTACGGCTGCCGCTACGGGTGGTATCGCCTGGCAATGGGGCGAGGAACCCATCCTCTTTCGCGGAGGTTGGAATCGAGAGGGGGAGCGCTCAACCATTGAGTTGTTTCCGATCGTGGCCTTGGCTGGTCGTAAGCCTGATGCTTGGCTGCGTGAGGAACTGCCGCTCACCAATACCTTGCTGTTCCGGCGTGACCGCCATACGTGCGCCTACTGTGGGTACGAATTTGCGCATAGGGATCTCAGTTGCGACCACGTAGTACCTCGTGTGCAAGGAGGCCCTGACGTCTGGACTAATGTCGTTACCGCCTGCCGTGCCTGCAATCAGCGCAAGGGTGGTCGTCGGCCAGAACAGACCAGAGGCATGCAGTTGCAGTTTGTGCCTTATGCACCGTGCCTTTGGGAGCATTTCATCCTATCGGGTCGGGGAATCCTCGCAGATCAGATGGATTTTTTGGTGGCACGACTTCCGCGTCACAGCCGGATTCTGAGTTAGCTCATCACCTGAGCTGACTGGATATGATGAGTAGTAATTGGATAAGGGAGCAATAGAAATGCCCATCAAGGAGGTTCTGACTTCACAGCGCGTTCCAGTCAAGATCTGGACCGATGACGTCGATGATAAGTCCAAGCAACAGCTGGCCAATATCGCCAGCCTGCCGTTCATCCATCATCATGTCGCGGCCATGCCGGACGTGCATCTGGGCATCGGTGCGACCATCGGTTCGGTGATTGCCACCCACAAGGCCATTATTCCTGCCGCCGTCGGCGTGGATATCGGTTGCGGCATGGTGGCCTGTCGCCTGAGCATTACGGCGAATGATCTGGATGAGAAATCCCTGAAGGGCGTTTTCGATCAAATCAGTCGGGACGTGCCGGTTGGTCGTGGGATGCACAACAATCGCCGGGCGTTCGAGGAGGCGGCGCAGCCATTTGCCGCCCGTCTGGATCGTATCCTGGAGAAGCACCCGGTCCTGGAAAAGTCTATTTGCGGCACGACCAAATGGGTCAAGCAGATGGGCACCCTGGGCGGCGGCAATCACTTCATCGAAGTCTGCCTGGATGAATCCAACCAGGTATGGGTCATGCTGCACTCTGGTAGCCGAGGCATTGGCAACACGCTGGCCGAGTACTTTATCCAGTTGGCTCGGAAGGATATGGAGCAATGGATGATCCATCTGCCGGATCGCGATCTCGCTTACTTCCCCGAAGGCACAGTGCATTTCGACGATTACGTCGAGGCGGTGCATTGGGCGCAGGAGTATGCCTTCCAGAACCGGCAGTGCATGGTTGATCTGGTGCTCGAAGCGCTTCGCCGCCATTTGCCGGCCTTTGAAGTGACCAGCGAAGTGGTGAATTGCCACCACAACTATGTGGCGCAGGAGCACCATTACGGGGCCGACGTCTGGGTAACGCGCAAGGGAGCGATTCGCGCTCGCCAGGGCGATCTCGGCATCATCCCCGGCAGCATGGGCGCGAGGAGCTACATTGTGCGCGGCCTGGGGAATCCGGATAGCTTCAACTCCAGCGCTCACGGCGCAGGACGACGGATGAGCCGGACGGCGGCAGAAAAACAGTTCACCGAGTCCGACATGGTGAAGCAGACCGAAGGCGTGATTTGCAGAAAGGACAAGGGCGTGATCGATGAAATTCCTGGCGCCTATAAGGACATCGATGCCGTGATGGAAAACCAGAAAGATCTGACCGAGACGCTGCACACCCTGAAACAGGTGGTGTGCGTGAAGGGGTAGTCATAGAATCTGTCTTTGACCCGTGATGCACAATGAATCTTGAATTTGCCAAAGATGAGGAGATCGCCATGACCTAGTTACCAATAACTGGAGCTATGTCATGGCACGTACGTATCGCCGCAAGCGGGAACGTCACGAGTATTACTGGGTGCTGCACGATTGGGAGTCTCGGCTTCCCTACGGCTACTGGGTAAGACTCGACCCCCGATCCAAAGCCGGGCGCAAGGCTATTGCGCGTTTTCATTCCGACAAGTCGGTCACTATGGGCGGGTCTGCGCCGCGCTGGTACCGCAAAGTGTCCGACCACCAGATTCGCACTGGCAACAACCGCATGCTGCGGCGTTGGCTGGCTGACCCCGAATTCGATCCGGTGTTTCGGACTTGGCACAACCACGATGCGAACTGGAGTTGGTGGTGATTACTGAGTTTGTCCTGATGTATCGCTTCACAGGTTTCTTCATACGACCGGCCGGGCCCACCTCGGGTGCCGGCCGTAATCAGGAGAAATCCGATGAAGAACATGAAGCGCGCCCTGCGCCGGCATCATGCTGCTCGATTGAAGGCGGCACGCCGTTTCCACTGGGGTCGAGACATCCGTCACGACGCCAAATCCCTCGGCAAGGCTGTCGATACGCCGTGCCCTTGTAGTTGCTGGATGTGCGGCAATCCACGCCGACACTTCAATGAAATCACCCGGCAGGAGCAGGCCGCTATTGATCGAGCGAAGTCGTTTCAACAATGACCTCGAACTGCTCCAATACTTCCGGTCGCCGCTGTTTGATGAATCGGACGATGGATTTGTTGTCCAGCAACTTGGCCAAGTAGCCGCGCGCCAGCACCAAATTAAGCACGTCCTCCGCGTAAGTTTGCTCGACCAGCTTGTACTGCCCCTGCAGGTTCGCCATTTCTCGCTCCATGCGTGACATTTGCTCCTGGGTGACGCCGGTCAGCTTCTGCGGTTTCTTGCCGTCGACCAACATCTCGGTGGGCGTGGCCACGAGCAAGGCCTCGGCGTAGGCCACGGTGATATTGTTGGCCGACACCATCAGTTCTACACATTCGACCTGGCGTGTGGGCTTCATCTTCCGGATCACCCGGGAAATCTCGGCAGAGAATTGCCGATCCTTCAGGAGATCGGCAGCCTCGGGACAGATGCCATCGAGCAGGGTCATTTTCTTGATGATGTGGCTGACGTCCACGCTGAGCGCCTTGGCCAGACGCTCTGCCGACAGGCCACGCTCGATGGCGCGGCGGATCATGAAATGTTCCTGGATGGTGGAGAGCCGATTGATCCGGCTGTTGTAGGTGTACGCCTCGTCGTCGGTGGCGACCAGACACTGGGCTTCTTCGTAGCCCAGATCCATGAGTGCGATCAGGCGCACATGCCCATCGAGCAGCAGGTGTTGGCCGGAACTCTTATTCGCCGCAGTAACGGACAAGGGTTCGATCAGCCCGACATCCTCGATGGAGGAGCGAATCTGCTTGAACTTGACCGACGTGATGAGGCCGGCGGGTGTCTTGCGTGATGGAAGAATTTGTTCCAATGGCACCAACAGGGCGTCCGGGATGAAGCCGAGTGAAACTTTGCTCATGCCGTGCTCCCTCCGGACCAGACCCGGTCAGCGAGATACTCCGGCAAGGTATCCAGCCCTTCGGCGCGCAGCAGGTTGATGAAATTCTCATCGGCGAAGAACTGGCGCAGGGCGCTGATGACGAACAGCAATCGCTGCTGGGTGAGTTCGGCCTTCTTTACGATGATCTTCTGCCGCTCGACTTCCCGCTGGTAGGTGCGAACGAGACTGGAAGTGGTGACGTCAGCCATTTTGCGCGGCGTTGCTCGAGCGACGGAGCGCCCCAGGGTCTGCCGGCGCTCGATGATGCGTCGCACCTCCATCAACTGCTTGCCGCGCAACTTGCCAGTTTCGTAGGCTTCCTGCAGCGCTGCCTGCATAGCCTTGTCGTCGTCGCCGGCCCCGACGATGGACAGAGCGGCGTTGAGCGGTACGCTGCCCTTCTCGACGGCGATCAGCAGTCGCTCCTCGCCCTGCTGTATCAGGGTCAGGATGCCGACGACGTACTGGGCGGTGAGGCCGGTCTTCGTGGCGATCTCTTTGGGGCTGTACCCCTTGTCGAGCAGTTGTTTGATGCCGGCCAGGATTTCCAGCGGCCGGCATTGGCGACGGGCGATGTTCTCGGCCAAGCTCATGATGAAGGCGTCCTCGTCGTTGGCGACGACCACCAGCGCCGGGATCATGGCTTCGCCCAAAGAACGGAAGGCATTGAGGCGTCCCTCGCCGCAAACCAGCAGAAAGCGCTCGGTCCCGTCGTCCCCGGCGCGAGGGGTGACGGTGATCGGTTTCTTGAGGCCGATGGCCTTGATATTACCGACGATTTCGTCGAAGACCCGTTTGTTGCGGTCGCGAGGATTCAGGACGTCGATCCGGTCGACCGGAATCATCCGTACTTCGCTGGTGCGGTGCTTGGGTGTCATGCGGCCCTCCTGAGTCGTGAGCGTGCGGCCATGCCATAGAGGTAATCCAGTGTCTCGAAGCGATAGCAGTCGAACTCGATGGCGTTGCGGTCGGCAAGGCTGATACGGGGTTGTCCGAAATCCAGCCGGGGCAGCAGGTAGTAGTCCAATGCTGCTTGATTAGCGTGATCGAGGCGCACGGCGACCGTGATGTCGGGGCACAGGCTGGTGTCGAATCTCACCTTCCAGCGGTGGCTGCCACTGTCGTGAGTCTGGCAACGAGCGAGCACCAGGGAGACGCTGAATTCGTCATTGACGCGCAGGATGTCGGTGGCCGGATCGCGAATGACCGTGCCGCCGATGGCGGCGATCCTGGCCTCGGACTGGGCGACGATCTCGGGATGCAGTTGGCGCAGAAAGCGATTGACTTCCAGATAGCGGTAGTCGCGATCAGGGGTGAAGCCGACCATCCGGTACGCACGAATCAGGCTGCCGAAGCGATGAACATAGATCGCAGCGGACGGCATGCCCTCTGTCTCGTCGATGATCAGGCCGGAGAGGATGCCCCGGTTCTGGTAGAGGCTGCGCAGGCGCTCAATTAGTTCCTCGTCGTTGTAGCGTCGCGCTCGTGCCATGATGATGCCCTGCGCGGTGTAGAACAGATCGGGCTGGACGATGGGCTCGAAAGCGCCTTCCTTCTTGATCCACATGTCCGGGGTGTTCACCACCCGAGTTTTCTTGAGCTTGAATGAGATACGGTTGTAGATGTTGTTGCCGATGTATTTCTCGTTGGTCAGTACTTCGTGAACGGTGGCACGTGTCCAATCGCGGTCGAGGTCGGTGCGTACCTTCATACCGTTCAGGCGGCCGGCGATGGCCGACTCCACCAGACCCTCGTCGATGAACCAGTGGTAGATCAGATCGACGATGCGGACTTCGTCATCGGGGCCGGGCATCAGGATGACACGGTCGGTCTGCAGGCTTTTGTGCTCGCCCCGGGTTAGTTCGCTCTTGATCGAGCCATGCTGGTCGACCAGTGTTCGGCGCAAACCGTAACCAGCCGGGCCACCCTGGCGGAATCCCAACTCGATCAACCGGCACTGCCCTGCGAACACCTTGGTGGACAACTCCCGGCTGTATTCGCCAGCCATTGCCCGTTTGACACCTTTGACGATGGTGGAGACCGGCGAACCGTCATTCTCGAACTGTTCGGCGCAGTAGGTGACCTGGATGCCGGCGCGGCGGCAGATGTACTCGTAATAAGCACTTTCATCGGCATCCTGGAATCGACCCCAGCGACTGACGTCGTAAACAAGGATGATCTGGAAGTCGGCTTTGCCCGATTGGACATCACTGAGCAGTTGTTGCAGCGCGACGCGTCCATCGATACGTAGCCCACTCTTGCCCGCGTCGGCGTAGGTCTTGACGATCTCGATACCACGCCGAGCGGCGTACTCGCGAATCTTGTCGCCCTGATTTTCCGTCGAATACTGCTGGTGCTCGGTGGACATGCGCACGTACTCGGCGGCACGAAGGAGTGTTTCCTGTATCGGAGTGCTGTTGTTGGCGTTATTGTTGTCCATGCCGGGATGCCTTTGTCCTTGAAATCGCAACGTGGCTCCCGGCGGACAACTTGATGACAACTTACATCTCTTGGCAACGCTTGCCAGATGAGGGTTTTAGGCATCGTAAGATCGCGCTAAGAGCATCTCTCTCGGACGTTAACAGCACGAATGCTCCCAGTCGATAACGATCTCATTTGCAATCAGCAAAATCAACGCGTGAATTACGGCGGAGAACAAGCAATGGCCGTAATCTCGACGATCCACGCGTTACCATTTGCAACTCCTTCGGCGTTGATGCGAATCAGCTGATATCGACCTGATGGCAAAATGAATTCTGGGTTCCCTGGTGTGGCGATGCCTGACTTCAGTTTTCGAATCTTGGCATTCCTCTGCCGCTGAACCTGTCGATTGCGATCTGCGTATTCAGGATGATCTTCACGATACTGCGCCCAGTAGCCCAAATTCGCAGCCGTCCACGCGCGGTTATATTCGGCGTCAATCTTTCGGTATTTCGCGTCATGCAGGCGCTTGTCTTTTTGCCATCGACGATGACGTTCACGTTGGCATTCGGGTGCCGAGCAGAACGATTGATTGCGAATTTGAGGGCGCGGCGCAAATTCTTTGCCGCAGGCTGCACATAGTTTCTTGGCCATTTGGCGCTCCAGGTTGAAAGGAGCGCGAAACCTACGTGGCCAGATTCGTGAATCAGATACTTTGGCGCACTGGAGTGCCGATACGTGGCTGGCGATGGATGGTGGCGCAAATCTCCACGTCGAGATTCGAGGGGGTGACAAAACGGAGCCAATCCATCGGGGACTACTGGGGACAAACGGAGGCAATTCGGAGACACTTAAAACAAAAAAGCCGGCTTTTCACCGGTTATTTTGCTCCTGCTCGCTTCTGCCACTCTGTGGATTATTTTGCAGAATCACCTTGAAAATCAAGATGTCTGGCGGAGAGGGAGGGATTCGAACCCTCGTTAGGATATTATCCTAAACACGCTTTCCAGGCGTGCGACTTAAACCGCTCATCCACCTCTCCGCTGATG
>LNAP01000488.1_pt1 | contig 44074 bp, 42 predicted proteins | sample 602601 | NCBI WGS metagenome assembly LNAP01 (sample SAMN02440304, study PRJNA202911) | soil metagenome | biome: Subtropical and temperate rainforests or woodlands; isolation source: soil samples (1 kg each in a 20% v/v slurry with milli Q water) were... ...
TGGATCAGAACGGTCGATTGCTGACCTTGCCTACGGGTGAAGCCGGTGTCGACAGCAGCCGTCGCAACCTGGTCAACGACATAGAATCGCGTACCGTTCAGCGCATCCTGACCTTGCTGAATCCTTTGGTGGGCCCCGGCAATGTTCGGGCGCAGGTCACAGCCGACATGGACTTCGCGCAGCGCGAGAAAACGTCGGAAGTCTATCGCCCCAATCAAAAGCCAGGCGAAGGCGCCGTTCGCAGCGAGCAAACCAGCTCATCCGTGCAGAACAATGTATTGCCGCCGGAAGGCGTGCCGGGCGCGTTGACGAACCAGCCGCCTGCCAATGCCACGGCTCCTATCATCACACCCCAGGCCAATGCGCCGCAAGGGAATCCCGCTGACCCAAATGCCGCCAACCCCAACGCGCCCAATGGCGCCGCAGGCAATGACACGGTCACCAACCTGACTCCCAACAGCACGCTGTTGAACGGTACGGGCAACGCTCGCAATGACGCGACCATCAACTACGAAGTCGACCGCACAATCAGCCACGTCAAAGATCCCATGGGCAAGCTGCAACGCCTATCGGTGGCGGTTGTCGTCAATTACCGTAATATCGACGGTAAACCCGAGGCCTTGCCCGAGGCGGAATTGCAGAAGCTCAATGACCTGGTCAAGCAAGCAATGGGATACTCGCCCGAACGCGGCGACACATTAAGCGTTGTAAACACGGCATTCAGCGATGAAACCCCACCAGCGCTGCCGATCTGGGAAAACCCGGTCTATCTGGATTTCGCACTGCAGCTTGCCAAATACTTGCTGATTGCGTTGCTGGTGCTGTTCGTATGGCGCAAATTTGTCAAGCCAATGATGGAGACGGCAGCGGCGGAGAAAGTCGTAAGCGACGCTGAACTGGCGGAGAATGCAAGCAATCTGGAACAGATGGCGGCGGCCGAACGCCGCGCCAACGAAATCAGCCGTTACGAAGACAATATGAATACGGCCCGTACCATGGCCGAGAAAGATCCGCGCGCCGTCGCGATGGTGTTGCGTTCATGGATGGAAAAAAATGGCAACCGTTGATCCCAACCTGGACCGCTGCGCGATCCTGATGATGTCGCTGGGCGAGGACGCTGCGGCGGAAGTCTTCAAGTACCTGACCGCCCGCGAAGTCCAGCTAGTCGGGTCCGCCATGGCGAACTTGAAACAGGTGACGCGCGCCGACGTGGACGGCGTGCTGGAAGAGTTTCGCCAGGAGGCCGATCAGTTCATGGCGGTTACCCTGGGCTCGGACGACTATATACGTTCGGTGCTCAACAAGGCCCTGGGCAATGACCGCGCGGCCGGCCTGATCGAAGACATCCTGGAAGCGGGTGACAACTCCAACGGCATCGATGCGCTGAACTGGCTGGATGCGGCTGCCGTGGCCGAACTCATCGCCGACGAGCACCCGCAGATCATCGCGACGATCCTGGTCCACCTGGAACGCGACCGCGCGTCGGGCGTCCTGGCGCTGCTGACGGAACGACTGCGCAACGACGTCATGCTGCGCATCGCCACCTTCGGCGGCGTGCAGCCCTCGGCCCTCCATGAGTTGACCGATGTCCTGAACAACATGCTGTCCGGACAAGGCGCCAAACGCAGCAAAATGGGCGGCGTACGCACCGCCGCCGAGATACTGAATTACATGAATTCGCAGGAAGAAGATGCCGTCGTGGCCAGCCTGCGCGAACTGGACGCCGACCTGGCGCAACGTATCGTCGACGAGATGTTCGTCTTCGAGAATCTGGCTGACATCGAAGACACGGCCATCCAGCTGATCATGAAAGAAATCGACACGACGTCCCTGACGATTGCCCTGAAGGGCGCGCCGGAGGAACTGCGCGAGAAATTCTTCAGAAACATGTCCAACCGGGCTGCGGAGATGTTGCGCGACGACCTGGATGCACAAGGTCCGGTGCGCATGTCTAAGGTGGAAGAAGAACAGAAAAACATCGTGCAGGTCGCCCGCAAGCTGGCCGAAGCGGGCCAGTTCACGCTGGGCAGCCTCGGAAACGATGAATATGTCTGACAAACGCGTAGGCCGCTATCAGGAAGCCGAAACGTGGAAACGCTGGGAGATGTCGTCGTTCGATGCCCCGGCGGCAGCGGCCCAGCCAACTGTGCCGCAACAACCCATACCCAGGCTCGCCGATATCCACGCTGAAGTGCAACGCCTGCGTGATGCCGCCCAACTTGCCGGCCACGCGGAAGGTTACGCCACCGGCCATACGCAAGGCCTGCTTGCGGGAAAGGAAGAGGGCGGCAAAGCCGGACACGAAGAAGGCTATGCCGCCGGTTTCGAGGCGGGCCTGGCATCCGGACGGGAGCGCGCGCAACAAGAGATAGCCCAACTGCATGAGCTGGCCAATGCCTCTGCCCTCGCACTTGCCACCGTGGACGAGGAAATGGGCCAGGCGCTTATCGCCCTGTCCATACGCATCGCCGAACAGGTATTGCGCAGCACCCTGGATGCGCAGCCGGAAAAAATACTGGATCTGGTTCGTGATATCACCCATCTGGACACGAGCAAGGAAGCCATACTGAAGCTGCGCATCCACCCCGACGATCTTGACCTGGTGGACCAGTATCTGCAGCATGATATTGGCGTCAGCCACTGGCGCTTGGTGGCCGATGCAGGTATCGAGCGCGGCGGTTGCCTGGCACAGACCGTGCTGGGCAACATTGACGCCACCCTGCAAACCCGTTGGGAACGCGTTACCTCGGCGCTTGGACAGACCTTCACTGCGGCGAAAAAAGTCTGATGCCCAAGAGCACCGACCTGCTGTCCACGACGACCGATCGCTGGCTGGCCCAGCTCGAAACCGGGTCACGGCGGGTCGCGGCAACGGAGTCCTGGCACGTCAGCGGGCGCATCACGCGGGCCACCGGCCTGGTGCTCGAAGCAACGGGACTGCGCCTGGCTGTCGGTGCCGCTTGCAAGATAGAGATTTCACCGGGACAGGATTACTGGGCGGACGCCGAGGTGGTCGGGTTTCATGGCGATACCTTGTACCTGATGCCGCAAAGCGATACATCGGGCTTGCCGCCAGGCGCCCGTGTCGTCCCCATCGAACCCGGTGTCCAGAGCCGCATTCCACTGCCCTTGACAGCAATCGACACGTACAGTGCGCCGTCCATCCTGTCGCGGCACCTGCCCGTCGGCGAGGCTCTGCTGGGACGCGTTCTGGACGGAGCTGGCCGACCGCTGGACGATCTTGGCGCCCTGACCAATGTTGGCTCGGCCCCGTTGAATGCCCAGATCATCAACCCCCTGACTCGGGCGCCCGTAGACACCGTGCTTGACGTCGGCGTGCGGGCAATCAATGGATTGCTGACGGTAGGCCGTGGTCAGCGCATGGGTCTGTTCGCCGGGTCAGGCGTGGGAAAAAGCGTGCTGCTGGGCATGATGGCCCGTTATACCAAGGCCGACGTCATTGTCGTGGGCCTGATCGGTGAACGAGGCCGCGAAGTCAAGGAATTCATCGAACACAATCTGGGCGCTGAAGGCCTTAAACGTTCGGTGGTCGTCGCCGCGCCGGCTGATGTTTCGCCCTTATTGCGCCTGCAGGGTGCGGTCTACGCGACCAAGCTGGCCGAGTACTTCCGGGATCAGGGTCAGCACGTGCTGCTGATCATGGATTCACTGACGCGCTATGCCATGGCGCAACGCGAAATAGCGCTGGCCATCGGCGAGCCGCCAGCGACCAAGGGGTATCCGCCTTCGGTGTTCGCCAAGCTGCCGGCCCTGGTTGAGCGTGCCGGCAACGGCGCGCCCCTGGGCGATCGGCCTGCAGGCTCGATTACCGCCTTCTACACCGTATTGACCGAAGGCGATGATCAACAAGATCCAATTGCCGATTCGGCCCGGGCCATTCTGGACGGGCACGTCGTATTGTCGCGCAGCCTGGCCGAATCAGGCCACTATCCAGCCATTGATATCGAAGCGTCGATTTCCCGGGTGATGTCGGCCATCGTTCCTAAAGAGCAGTTCGCCTTGGTGCACAAATTCAAGAAGATGCTCTCGCGCTACCAACGCAACCACGACTTGATCGCCGTGGGCGCCTATACGCCCGGCAACGATCCACAAATCGACGAAGCGATCGAAAAATACCCCTGGCTGGAAAGTTATCTGCAGCAAGGCATAGAAATGCGGGTCGACTACGATGCCGCAACCAGTGAATTGGAAACATTGCTGGGCCACGGCGTCCAGCAACGAGGAGTAAACCATGGCTAGTACCGCATCGTTGAACGTCTTGATAGACCTTGCCAAAGACACCGCGAACGAGGCCGGCAAGCAGCTGCAGCTTCTGACCACCGAGCGCAATAAGGCCGAATCGCAATTGTCGATGTTGCATGACTATCGCCTGGACTATGCGCAACGGCTGCAAAAAGCCACTGAAACCGGCTTGTCAGCCTCGAACTACCATAACTTTAGGCAGTTCATCGCCACTTTGGATGAGGCCATTTCACAGCAAAATAGCATTGTTGGACAAATGGACGTCCGGATCGAGCAAGGCCGCCAGCAGTGGTATGCCCAGAAACGCCGTCTCAGCTCGTTCGAAGCGTTACAGTCGCGCCAGTCGCGTCAGCAGTTGGTGCGCGCCAACCGCAGCGAACAACTGGCCAGCGATGAACTCTCCGCCAACCAGTACCGCCGGGCACACCATTCCTATTAACCAGGGCAAGCCATGAATACACCGACGATTTCCTCTGCCCTCCCGGCCGCGCCCAGCAATCCGGGTGGTACCAGGACCGGCGATAGCCGCGAGCCGGATGCGAACACGCCAAACTTTTCGTCTGTGCTGACACGTCAGCAAACGAATGAGCCTGCACCTGTAAAAGTCATATCCGCTCCCACCGACACCGGATCCAAGCAAGGCGACCAGCACGATGTGGCAGCAGATGATGCCAAGCCCACGGATGAAGCAGCGGCGGAACAGATTGCCGAGCAAGGCCTTGGCCTGCCTCAAATCGCCTTGAATATCGCAGCGGAAGCGGCACTGGCCATCGCTGCCCGACTGCCGGGCGCCGTACACGCTACTCCCGGCAACGCTGCCGCGATCGACACGACGCTTTCCGCTGCCGCGCAGCAAAATATTACGCCTGCCAACGCAGACGGCCTTGCGGCCGAACTGGCTCGTGGCAATCCGCTGGTCACACCATTCCATGCCGCACAGGCTGGCGTCAACTCCGCTGCAGCCTTGGCGGCCGCCGCGAAACAGGACGCGACGGCCAAAGCACAAATGCTGGCGATCAGGCCGGACACGTCCGTCGGGACGCCTGCCAAAGCCATCGAACTACCGGCCGGGTTCGTCCCAATGCAAGCAAGGGCGCAGCCTTTTCACGCCGCACTTGATGCACGCAAGGCGCTGCCTCACCAGACCGAGCTGAACCTGCGCAAGGCGCCCGCTGTTGCCGCCAACATCCGAAAAAATGCGGTGTCGGCGCAAGGCTTGGCGGTTGATGTCGCCCTCGCCAAGACCGCCACATTGGATGCCACTGCGCTTGCCGCCGATATCGCTTCGGTGAGCGCCAGGACCAGCTTTGCGGCAGCGTCTACACAGATTGATTTAAGCGCCTCGCAGGCAGGCTCCATTACCGCTGCGAGCAGTGCTACTCCGTTTCCAACGAGCCTGGGTTCGCTGCCCAATACCGGCGCCCAAGTTGCCCTGCCCGGTATTGCTACGCCCTTGCAGAGTCCCCAATGGGGTGCCGAGTTCGGGCGGCAGTTCGTTTCGCTGACACAAGGCGGTCATAATATGCCGCACACGGCAGAGCTGCGGCTGGACCCGCCAGAGTTGGGACCGCTGCGTATCTCCATCAATATCAGCGATAATGTGGCGCACGCCATTTTTACCTCGCCTCATGCTGCAGTACGGCAGACGGTGGAAAATTCCCTACCCCAGTTGCAACAGCTGCTGGCGCAGGCCGGCATATCGTTGGGGCAAACCAGCGTCAACGATCAGGGCCAGGCCGACCAATCGTTTAACGAGTCGTTTGGCGCCGGCCGAAAATCCGCAAACACGGGCTCGGGCAGTAGCATCGTTGATGTTCCCGGACTGGACGCGCGTTCGCCCGCACGTAGCCGTGCCCCGGATGCACTTGTCGACACCTTCGTTTGATGCGCGACCACACTCATTCAAACCCCGGAGCTACCGAGTATTCCCTGCCCTATTCAACAGGATCGGGAATGGCAGCCTGGGGCACAATGGATTACCTTGAACGATAGTGCGTCAGCACTCCTTCGCAGCTTACGATGGCAACTACCTCCACCCGATCCGCCACCCGACCGGCCACGGCAAAACCTAAATCCGGCAGGACCTCCAGAATGTTCAAAATCCTGTTCGTGATCGTAGCCATTGCTGCGGCCAGTATTGGCGCGACGATGTTTTACTACGAGAAAACAGGGTTGGGCCTGGCCAATGCCGAAGGCCCTGAGGCGCTGCCTGCTGCAAAAGCATTGCCGCTGCCGTCGCCCATCTTTACGCCGCTGGAACCCTTTACCGTTACGCTACGCAGCGAACATACGCAACGCATCCTGTATGTGGCAATAACCTTGCGCATGACCGACGAAACTTCACGCCGCCTCGTCAACGAGTTCATGCCTGAAGTGCGTGATCGCGTTTTGCGCAGACTTGCTGAACAGCAGCCGGACGTGGTGCAAACCCCCGAAGGTCGCCAGGCGCTGGTACAAAGCCTCAGCGCAGCGCTGCAGGAGCCTTATCTTCCGCACAATAAGGGCCCCGACATCACCAGCGTGCTGTTCACTGCCTTCGTGGTGCAATAAATGTCATACCAAAGCGTTCTTTCCCAAGATGAAGTCGATGCACTGCTGGCCGGCGTAACCGGTGAAAGCGATGTAAAGGTCAGCAAGGTCGAAGACCCGCACGGCGTGCGACCGTATGACCTGAGCTCACCGGACCGCGTCGTGCGCCACCGCATGCAAACGCTGGAGCTCATCAACGAGCGTTTCGCGCGCCGCTTGCGATCCGTATTGCTAAGCTTCATGCGTCGTAATGCCGACATTACGGTCGGATCAATACGCATCCAAAAATATTCAGAATTCGAACGCAACCTGCCCGTGCCCAGCAACCTGAACATGGTCACCATGAAGCCTCTGCGCGGCACGGCCCTGTTCACCTTCGATCCCAACCTGGTGTTTCTGATCATCGACAGTCTGTTCGGGGGCCATGGCCGCTATAACACGCGCGTCGAAGGTCGCGATTTCACCACGACCGAACAGCGTATTATTCAACGCCTGCTGAACCTTACTCTTGAGAGCTATGGCAGTGGCTGGGAACAGGTATACCCCATTGAATTCGAATACGTGCGCTCGGAAATGCATACCAAGTTTGCCAGCATCAGCAGTGGCAACGATATCGTCGTGGTTTCCTCGTTCAATATCGAGCTCGGCTCCTCGGGCGGCAATCTGAACATCTGCCTGCCGTATTCCATGATCGAACCGGTGCGCGACCTGCTGACACGCCCGCTGCAGGAAGCCACCGCCGGCGACATCGACCAGCGCTGGTTGCAGCAGTTATCGCGCCAGGTGCGCAGCGCAGACGTCGAACTCGCCGTCGACTTTGCCAGAATAGACACCACTATTGCCGCCCTGCTCAAGTTGCAGGTCAACGATATCCTGCCGGTCGATATCTCGCCGACTGTCGTGGCCCATGTGGGCGGCGTCCCGGTCATGGAATGCGGCTACGGCACGTTCAATGGCCGCTACGCCATGCGCGTGAACAAGATACTGGCGAACTCCGAAACCGACCTCTCACAAGCAAGAAAACATGACTGACCCAACTAAAGATCTCGCCAACGACAATGGCGCATCCGACAGCCCGGAAATCGACTGGGCGGCGGCGCTATCAGAACAGGCAGCCCACACCAGCAGCCAGTCTACCCAGGCCGATGGCCTGGCCCAGGACGTCGATGACTGGGCAAGCGCGCTGGCCGAACAAACCGCAGCTCAGGCCAGTCCGCCGGCAAGTCCCGCGGCTACATCGGCTTCGGCAAGCGCCGCCCCGCATGTGTTCCAGCCGCTCGTGAACAGCGTTGTCGATAGCAATAGCGACATCGACATGATCATGGACATTCCGGTGCAGCTGACGGTTGAACTCGGCCGCACACGCCTGACCATCAAGAATATTCTCCAGCTTGGTCAAGGCTCTGTCGTCGAGCTCGATGGCCTGGCCGGCGAGCCTATGGATATTTTCGTCAATGGCTACTTGATCGCACAGGGCGAAGTGGTCGTCGTCGAAGAAAAATATGGCATCCGCATCACCGATATCGTGACACCTTCCGATCGCATTAGCCGGCTTAACAGCCGCCGTTGAACCGCCATGAACGAGGTCGATGTACTGCGCCTGGTGGTAAGCCTGATTTTCATTGTCATGCTGATACTGGCTTGCGCATGGATCACCCGCCGCGCCGGCTGGCTTCGAACCGGCGGCCAGCAAGCCATCAAGGTTGTCAGTTCGCAAAGTCTGGGCGCCAAGGCTTACGTCGCACTGGTTGAAGTCGAAGACGCGCGGCTGGTGCTGGGCATTACCGGCACACAGATATCCTTGCTCCACACCTTGCCGCCGGCCCAGCCCGGTACCCCTTCGGTGCAAGCCGTCACCCCAGCTCCCGGTTTTGCCGCCACGCTCAGTAAAATAATGAAAGGCCGCTAAGTGCGCCTGACAGCCCCTGCCTCAATGAATCGAATTTTTACCGCTGCCTTGCGCCTGCTGAATGCGCCCGCCATGCAGGTATGGATACTGCTGGCGCTATTCCTGCTAAGCATCTTCCTGCCGTCCATCAGCGTTGCGCAATCGCTGCCAGCGATCACATCGACGCCTGGCGCGAACGGCAGCCAGACCTGGTCGTTAAGCATACAGACTCTGGTCATGCTGACCATGATGTCCTTCCTGCCCGCCATGTTGTTGATGATGACGGGGTTCACCCGCATCATCATTGTGCTGGGCCTGCTGCGCAATGCCATGGGCACGGGCGCATCACCGCCAAACTCGGTCCTGATCGGCCTGACGATGTTCCTGACGTTCTTCGCCATGGCTCCGGTGTTCGACCAGATCTATGAACAGGCCTACCAGCCCTTGAGCGCCGGCACGATCTCGTTCGAGCAAGCCCTGGACCGCGGCATCAAGCCACTGCACACGTTCATGCTGCACCAGACGCGCGAGGCGGACCTGTCACTGTTTGCCAACATGGCCAATGTTCCCGAAATGGACAGCCCCGACCAGGTCCCACTGCGCATACTGGTGCCGGCATTCGTGACCAGCGAATTGAAAACCGCCTTCCAGATTGGATTCACGATTTTCATCCCCTTCCTGATCATCGACCTTGTCATCGCCAGTGTGCTGATGGCGCTGGGGATGATGATGGTGCCACCAGTGACGATATCGCTGCCGTTCAAGCTTATGCTATTCGTATTAGCCGACGGATGGCATCTGCTGCTCGGTTCGCTCGCGCGAAGCTTCTACCAGTAGGGGAAACGCATGAATTCAGAAACCGTCATGTCCATGACCTACCTCGCCATGAAGGTGGCCCTCAGCATGGCGGGGCCATTGCTTCTGGTTACCCTGATCGTAGGGCTGGTCATCAGCATCTTCCAGGCCGCGACGCAGATCAATGAAATGACCTTGTCATTCATACCCAAGCTGCTGGCCGTGGGTGCCGCCCTGGTGCTGTTGGGACCCTGGCTTATTTCCACCATGGTCGACTACATGCAAAGCCTGTTCGCGACCATCCCCAGCCTGGCGTCCTAGCGGCAATGGTCTCCGTTGATATCGACCAGATGTACATCTGGATCAACGCGTTCCTTTGGCCATTCTTCCGCATCCTGGGATTGCTGGGTACAGCGCCGCTGCTGGGCGAATCGTCCATACCCACCCGCGTAAAAATCGGTTTCGCCGCAGTACTGACCGTCGCCATTGCACCTACGCTGGGACCGATGCCCAACGTGCCCACGGGTTCCTTCGCGGGCCTTTGGCTGGCCGTGCAGCAAGTCTTGATCGGCATTGCACTGGGCCTCACCATGCGCATCGTGTTCGCCGCCGTGCAGACCGCCGGCGAGTTCATCGGACTGCAAATGGGCCTGTCCTTTGCCTCGTTCTTCGATCCGGCCACGGGCGCCAATACCGCCGTGCTCGCCCGCATTATGAATATCGTGGCGATGCTGGTGTTCCTGGCGATGAACGGCCATCTGCTGATGTTGGGCGGATTCATACGCACCTTCGATATTCTGCCGATACAGATCGGCGCCTTGAACCCCAATGGTTGGGGCGTGCTGTTCGAATGGAGTTCGCAGGTATTGGTGTCGGGCATGCTGCTGGCCTTGCCGCTGATTATCGTATTGCTGACCATCAATCTCGCGATGGGCATTCTTAATCGCACCGCGCAGCAGTTATCGATCTTTGCGGTGGGGTTCCCGATCTCCCTGATGGTCGGAATAACGTTGCTGATGATCGTGTTGCCACAGACAGCTCCGTTCCTGGCCCGGCTCTTCGATGCCGGATACGCCAGCATGTCGCGGCTGGCGCAGGCGCTGGCGGGGGGCTAGGCCTGGCCGGTGCCGAAATGCTCGTGTACAGTGTGACCGATCGTCAACATCCCGGAGCCATTCGATTCGCTGCGGCAAACGTTGCGCCAAATGACCTCGGCGCCCTGTATCGGACGCCGAGGTCTTTTCTATATGCCCAGCGCGGGCAAGGTTCAGGTCAAGAGTACGCGCCCTGCAAGGCGTTGTAGCCACCGGGACCTGATACGCCAGCCGCCTGGACGGGCATATCAATGACTTCGCTGGCATTGATCTTGAACACCGAGACCGCTTCCGTCAACCGGGCCGCCTGCTCTTGCAACGATCCTGCCGCCGCAGCCGCCTCTTCCACCAACGCCGCATTCTGTTGCACGGCGCTGTCCATTTCGGACACGGCGCGGTTGACCTGTTCAATGCCGTCGGACTGTTCACTGGACGCGGATGAAATTTCCCCCATGATGGTGGTCACACCCTGTACTGAGCCGACCACTTCCTGCATGATGTCGCCCGCCTGACCGGCCTGCTTGGCACCGGACTGGACTTTCAGTAAGGATTCTTCGATGAGAACCTTGATTTCCTTGGCGGCCTGGGCGCTACGCTGAGCCAGCGAGCGTACTTCGCCGGCTACCACGGCAAAGCCCTTGCCTTGCTCACCTGCGCGCGCCGCTTCGACCGCGGCGTTCAAGGCGAGAATGTTGGTTTGGAAAGCAATGCCATCGATCACGCTGACGATCTCGGACATCTTATTCGAGCTGGTGGAAATCTCATCCATTGTGGTGACCACTGCCGACACGGCCTTGCCGCCTCGCAACGCCACTTCGGATGCGCCCTTGGCCAGTTTGTCGGCTTGCGTCGCGTTATCCGTATTCTGGCGCACGGTACTGGACAATTCTTCCATGCTCGCGGCAGTTTGCTGCAATGCCGCGGCCTGCTGCTCGGTACGACTGCTCAAGTCGGTATTTCCCATGAATATTTCACGCGAACCCAGATTGATTTCCTCAACGCCCTGGCGCACGATACTGACGGTGCGGGTAAGACTTTCCTGCATGCGGCGCAGGGCTTCGTAAAGCACCCCGATCTCGTTGCGCGATTTGACCTCGATGCGCTGTGTCAGATCGCCGCTGGCGATACGGTCGAAATGCGAGCCGGCTTGAACCAATTGCTTGACCACGACGCGGCCGAAGACAACCCGCATGACGATCATCATCAGGAACCCAATCAGTATGGCTATGCCAATAGCGACCAACGCCTCCTGGAATTCCAACTCGGCCTGTTGAAAGAATTCCTTCTGCACTGTATCCATATACGCCGCGAACGCGTCGATGGACGTCTGAAAAGCTTCGCTGCGCGAAATGCCGAACTCGTTATTTACAAAATAAAAGGTGGTGAAGTCATTGCTATCCAGCGCCTGCACCATGGGATCAATACCATCGTCCAGATAGGGCTGATAGGTACTGACGATGCGTGTGGCCAGCCTGCGTGCATCGGCGGTATCAGCCGTGTTCTTGCGGAACTCGCTGAAATCCTTCTTTACCGACGCCAGCTGCTCGTTGGCTTTATCCAGCATTGCACGCGCATTGCTTAGCAACTTGGCATCGTTATTGGCGGCAGCCTCTTGCTGGTAACGCGCAGCGCTAAGCAGGGAGACACGTGCCGCCATCATGTCATTACCCAGTCCCGTCACTTGCTGGGCGCGCGCATTCTGGCGCTCCATGTTGCGCAGGCCATCATAATTATTTGACAGGAACCAGGCCGCCATGCCGCCGACCGCAATAATGAGGACCATGAAGATAGCCAATACCAACATCAGGATGGTGCTGACCTTTGCATCGGCAAATCGGAATCGACCACGACTGGCGCGTTTCTTGTTCTTTTTGTCGTGTGCTGGAGACTGCAAGGTATCGGACATAATTGGACCTGGATAGCGTTATGGATCTTGGCTTCACCAAATACGGCGGCGAAATGAAAGCATGGAACTACGGCTGCGTGGGATAAGAGACGGTACTGGCGTTCACGCGCGCGTCGCCCTGGGACATATACGCGCGAGGGATATTCGCGCTTTTTACAATGCGCTGAAAGCGGCCGTCGGGACCAAAGGCCAGCCACAGCTCCTGATTGAAGTAAATCGCATCGGTCACCATGGAAGCCTTGTGGGACCATCGTGCCGTAGCGGAGCCGTCTTGCTGACGGTAGGTGTCCGTGGGTGGGGACTGCAGCAAACCGCTGGCTTCATCAAGCGTAGTCTGGCCCGGCACGAGATAGCGCAGGCCAGATGAGTCAAAAGAACTGCCTGTCGTGCTGCACGCGGCAAGACCCAGCCCGCAGGCACTTGCTACGAACAGACGGGCAAACATGCGTCGCGTAAGGACGAGAAACCGCTGCATCAGAATTCGACCCACTCGTCATCGGTGGCTTGTTTGCGCATGGACGCGTTTGCCGCCGGGTTGACCTTGATGGCATCGATGCTGTCGCCGTTGGCGTTTGTTGCAGCCGCGCGCGGCGCAGCCTGCGGCTTTTGGACTGGCGTTGAACGACCGGGGTCTTGAGCGGGCTTTGATTTTGTCGATCCGTTGCCCAATCCCAGGGCGGCTGGTCGTGAACCGGCACCGGCTCCAGGAGCAGCAGACTTGGCGTTCGGCCTCTGGCCGGTTGCGGAATGCGACATGGTCGCGCGTTGCGGCGTGGACCGGATCTGCGTCGCGGCCACATCAATGACTTGATTCTCGAGGATCTTGAACACCGACAAGGCGCCGCTGACGTTGGAGACTTGTTCGCCCAGGCCGCTGGCCGACGACGCGGCTTCTTCGACCAAAATGGCATTCTGCTGCGTGACGCGGTCCATCTGATTTACCGCGTGGTTGATCTGATCGATGCCCGAAGCCTGCTCCGTCGTAGCCGCCGAAATCTCGCCCATGATGTCCGTGACGCGGGCCACGGACGACACGATTTCCTGCATCGTGGAGCCCGCGCGTTCGACTTGGGTGGACCCTTCGGTTACTTTTTTCACCGAATCCTCGATGAGACCCTTGATTTCCTTGGCGGCCTGCGCGCTGCGCTGGGCCAGCGCACGTACTTCAGACGCCACCACCGCAAAGCCTTTGCCCTGCTCGCCGGCACGTGCCGCTTCCACGGCCGCATTCAAGGCCAGGATGTTGGTCTGGAACGCAATACTGTCAATGACGCCGACAATGTCCGAAATTTTGCGTGAGCTGGCTGAAATAGCCTGCATAGTGGTGACGACTTCACCGACCGCCTGACCACCACGCTGCGCCACATCGGAGGCACTGGCCGCCAACTGATTGGCCTGACGCGCATTATCGGCGTTCTGCTTCACCGTGCTGGCGAGCTCTTCCATGCTGGCAGCGGTTTGTTGCAATGCCGCGGCCTGTTGTTCTGTGCGGCTGCTTAGATCGGTGTTGCCCGCAAGAATATGCTGCGAGCCCAGGCTGATCTGGTTCATACCGTGACGCGCCGTGCCCACGATGCGGCCCAGGCTGTCTTGCAGGCGCTTGAGCGCGACGTAGATGCTGCCGATCTCATTATCGGCGGACACGTCGATGCGCTGGGTCAGATCGCCCGATGCCATGTGGTCGAACACGTCGCCCACTTCGCGCAACGGACGCAAGACCGTGCGCGACAATGTGATGTAGGCCCACAGCGCAAGCACAATTGCAAATACGGCCAGGCCAATGAAAACATACTGCGTGTTTGCAATGGTCTTCGCGACCGTCGGATTAACGCTGCCTGCGCTGGAAAGCTGGGCAAGGATGTCCTGCTGGCCCAGCCAACCCACCGCGACGGCGGCCAGGGTCAGCACCGACAGCAATAGCACCACGATTAAAAGACTCGTTCTAAGTTGCAGTTGCTTGAATATCATTACTCGTTCTCACTTATTGTCTCCTGCCAGGCGGTTGGTGGATGGGACCGACCGCACGTGAGGCTAACCTGAATTACCTGTTGACCAATGCCTGGTGTGCGTTCTTGCAAACGCAATCCTGCTGTTTTTTAAAACCTATTTTGTGTTGAATAAACCGAGACTCTGGATTTTCTTGAAGGCCAGGGACGCCGCTTCAAGTGCTGTCGAGCGCAGCTGCAGCTGTGTCGTGGCCGTGTAGTAATCCACATCTTCCAACTTGGACAATTGCGCGCTATAGCTGAGCGAACGCGCGCTACCCGTCGCACCGATCGCGTCGAGTTCGTTCATGCGCGCACCGACCGAGGCGCGGACTGTCAGGATGTTGTTGTAGTTGACGTCCAGGCGCTGCATGGCAGTGGCTAGATTGTTCTGGAAGGCGGCTTGTGCTTCTGGGGAGTCCTGGATAGGAAGTTCGAGCGACTTGATGATGCCATCGAGTGTGGCGAACATATCCAGGTTGGTCTGAGTCGCGGCGGCTTGAATCGTGAACGTATTACCAGCAACAGGGGAACCGGAAATCTTGACTTCCATGCCATGCGGCAAGGTAAGCGTGTTCTCACGGCCGGGCACAAACTTCTCTCCCGCTTGAGTTATTGTCGGATAGAGAGGATTCGGGTTCGTAACGCTTACCGTGTATTCATCCACATCGGTGAACGCAATGCTATATACATCCCCTGGACGAGTAATCGAATAGTCGCTTACGACAGGAGACCCGATCCTGGCGTCACCGCTAGTCGTGGGGCTGGCTACATGGCTTGACGTATTCGCGGGCTCTACCACGAAACTGTCACCCAATGCGGGGCTTCCGGAAAACTTGACCTGTACACCCAGTGGGAGACCAATGGAGGTGCCTGACGCCGGATCCCATGAGCCAGTCGTAGTCCCGACCAGAGCACCTAGTCTGTCGTTAATTTCAACGGTGTAGCTGTTCGGAATCGTTTCCGAAAACTTGATCGCATAGGTATTGCCGGCACTTGCTTCATTCGGATTCGTGATCGTGGGCGTGCTAATGAGGCCCGTACCTGCGTTACCCAGGTTCGACAGTGAGTTCGTAGCCGCAGCGGTGAGATAATTGGTCGTACCTGGGGCAGCACGATTGAAGATATCAGAGCCTACATCGCTGCCAGCAATCTGACGCGTTTGATCGGCCTGGATTTTTCGTTGCCCGGCGTCGCCCATATAGGTGATTGTGCCGTTGACGTCTTGATAGGCTGCACTGCCGCCTTGAGCTCCGGAAAAAAGATATTGCCCGCTGCCATCGGTGGTGTTAGCGAGCCCCAACATACTGTCGCGGGCGTTCGTCAGCACATTGCTCAGCGTTGCACGATCAGCGTCCGATAAGGTGCCGTTGCCCGCTGCGATCAAATTGGTTTTCAAGTCTTGCAGCAGCAAGGTCATTGAAGTGAGCGCGTTCTCTTCCGTAGCCAAGTTGGTATTGGCCACCGCACGATTCGCCCCGAACCTTGCGTTCAGCGATTGCGACTGGCTGATATTGACGGCCTGTGCCGCCGCAAGCGGGTCATCCGCCGGCGTCACCATGCGCTTGCCGCTGCCGATTTGCTCGTAGAGATGCAAAAGGTCTGACTGCTGGGCAGTGATGGAATTAAGTCCCGTCTGGAAAAACAAATTGGAACTAATACGCATGACGAAAATCCTGAAAAATGACGCTTAAACTTGAACCTGACCGGACGCAGCTGAACCAACAGACGCTTAACGTATTCCCAGCAACGTATCGAACAAGGTGGAGCTGACTTCGATAAGCCGCGCAGAAGCGCTGTATTGCTCCTGATATCGGGTGAGATTGACGTACTCTTCGTCCAGATTCACACCGGAAAGATGCTGTTGCGCCGCGAAGTTCTGCTGGATCAATGCGGCTTGCGCCTTGGCCGCTGTGCCATTTTGCTGAGTCTGCACGCCGACTTTGTTGACTATTTGCGAGAAGGCTTCGTTCAGGCTCATGGCGCCATTCCCAAGAACCTTGCCTGTCTGCAACTGCGCCAACTCCAGGGCGACGCCGCCGTTCGCGGTGCCGGTATTTGCCGTAGCAGCGGCGATTTTTGCCGGGTCATCAATGGCCAATGCAATACTGCCGGCCGCATCCCGAGTAGGTTGAACCAGCCAAGAATCGCCCGACACTGCTGATGCGGTCGGCGGCGTAATCCTGATACCGTCCAGATCGTAGCTGCCACCAGTAAGAGGGCTAAGCGTCGTTACTGTGCCGTTAGGGATACTGGTCGCCTTGTAGGCAGTGCCGTCGTAGTCTATGCGGTAGTTTTGCGATGTAAGCTTATTGATGTCCTGAATCTGGACGGCGATTGGTGCGCCGCCTAGATTATTGGCATTGGAAATCGTCTTGACCTGGCCGAGCTTAAAAAACGCCCCACCCGCCGCTCCGCTCAGATCTTCACCGTTGGCGTGGATGGCGTTGACCGCGGTAGCTAGGCCGGCGGCAAGACGTCCAAGATCATTTTGGACCGCATCGAGCGATTCGCGCCGGTATGTGATCAGACCGCCTAATTTTCCGCCTTTGATCGTCGCTTCGCTCATCTCTACCGAGATTTGCTGACCGCCGCTACCGACGGCCGTAAAGGCCACAATAGTACGTGATGGATCAGCAGCTGCTGCCTGTGCGGCCAGGGGAAATACGGTGTCACCGCCTAGCAAGACCTGACCGTTGCCGACAGAAAGACTAACCTTGCCATCTTGTTCGTCGACATTCACCGCCACGAGCTGGCTCAGTTCGGACACGAGCTGATCGCGCTGATCCAGCAAATCGTTTGGTTCATGATTAGAGCTCGTGGCACGCGCTGTCGTAATCTGTGTATTCAGATCGCGCACGCGCTCTACATAGCTGTTGATTTGCGTAACCGTGGTCGTAATCTGCGTATTGATATTGTTGCGCTGACTTTCCAGGAAGGCATTGCTGTCATTCAGCTGCGACACCAGGCTGGATGCACGCCCCAGCATTTCCTGGCGCGCGGCACTATCGGCCGGAGCCGAGGCGACGGCCTGGATACTGTCAAAAAAATTCTGTAATGCCGGTGTAATGCCAACGGTACGGTCGGCGAACAGGTTATTGACCTGGGAGATTTCGTTGCCGTAGGAAACAAGTGCCGCCCCGGCGGTTTGTGCCCCAACAAGTTGGCGGGACAAGAAATTGTCGTACGCTCGCTGAACCGTAACCGCCTGGACTCCCCGGCCAATATAGCCGGCACCCGTACTGGTTGCACCGGCCGTTTGCACGAGCACCGTTTGGCGATTGAAACCTACCGTGGCGGCGTTGTTGATATTGTGGCCGGCCGTTTGCAGGCGGTTAGTGGCCGCATTCAAACCCGAAAGACCCAGGTTGGCTAAATTCATGAAAGATTCCGCTTTAGTCAGGCCGACGCACGCGTCAGCCCGTATATCAAGACTATGTACAACGTTAACGACAGCAGGCCTGAAAGCTTTAGGCCTTCACGACTCAAACACCGCGCTTCGGACCCGTGTCGAAGTAGCCCATGATGGATATCAGCTTCTCGGCATACGCCGGGTCAGTGGCATAACCCGCGGCCTGGATCCGGTGCGCGGCCACTTCTGCTGATGGTGCGCCTACCACATCGCTGTATCGTTTGCTCTGACCGATTAAACGGGCGTAGTCCGCAAACGACTCCGCATATGAGTCGTAGGCACGAAACGGCTGCTTCATCTTGCGTGCCACGCCGTCTACATATTCCGTCGTCATGACGTTGACGACCTTGCCCTTCCAGCCTGAGCTTGCCTTGATGCCGAACAGGTTATGGCTGGTCGTGCCGTCGTCACGCATGATTTCACGGCGACCCCATCCGGATTCCAGTGCTGCCTGGCTCAGTATCAACTTGGCCGGCACGCCGCTTTCATCGGCGGCGTATTTCGCTGCCTCTGACATCTTCGAGACAAAGGACTCGATATGCTTGGGTGCACCCTTGATCGCGGAAAAGATCTTGTCAGAACTCCTGCTCAGAAGATTGATCAGGCCCGAAATCGACGGCGCGTCCTTACCCTGATCGCCGCCTAGGCGCGACTTCAGCGCGGGCAGGCGGGTTGCAGCCAACTCGGGAAGTTCGCCACTCTTGTTGCCCGGATTGATGGATACTATGCCCTGCCCGCCCTGTATCTGTGCAAGCAACGCCTGGGCAAGGCCAATACCAGGGTCGGCAAGCTGCAACGACATCTGCTCGTCGCCCATGCTTTGGGCTAGACGGGTTTGCTGGCTGTCGAACACGCCCGTTGTTGTGGAACCCTGGCGAGCCTGCTTGAGCATCTGCTGGATAAAAAGCGCTTCAAACTGCTGCGCCACTTTCTTTTGTTCTGCCAGCGGCGCATTGGCACCTTCGCTCACGCCGCGCTTAAGGCTATTGAGCGCATTGAAATCCAGGGTCGATGCCGCTGGATTACTGGGACGTGGGGTATATTGCACGAGCGACATAATCGGCCTAGATGATTTCCAGGTCGGCGCGCAACGCGCCGGCACTTTTCAGATTCTGCAGAATGGATAACAAGTCCTGAGGCGTGGCACCAAGCGCGTTCAACGCTTTGACGACATCAGCCAGATTGGCGCTTGTGCGTACGCGCTGCAAGCCACCCTTCTCAGACGTCATTTCGATCTGGGTGCTTTGCGTCACAACGGTCTCACCGCCGGCGAATGGGGTATCGGGCTGGCTGACCCGGTCGTCCTGGCTGATCACGACGGAAAGATTACCGTAGGCGATGGCTGCTTCGTCTATCGTGACGGTACGGTTCATGACGACCGAACCAGTACGCGCATTGATGACCACCTTGGCCCGTGCGGGCGGCAGGTTGACCTGAAGGTTCTCGACCTGGGACAGGAACGCGGCCTGGGCGGCAGGGTCCAACGGACCCCGTAACTGGACGACCCGACCATCCAATGCTGAAGCGGTGCGGGCGCCAAACCGGGTGTTCAGGGCCGCAACCATATTCTGGGCCGCGCCGAAATCGGTGGTGTTCAGTTCCAGGTTGATGATGCCATCGCGCACATACGTCGTGGGAACACTGCGCTCGATAATCGCGCCGTTGGAGATAATGCCGCCGTTCAGCTGGTTCACCTGCACGCTGGAACCGCCGGACGAAGCGCCCGCGCCGCCGACCAGCAGGTTGCCTTGTGCAATGGCATATACCTGTCCATTCGCTCCCTTCATGGGGGTCATCAACAGTGTGCCGCCACGCAGGCTTTTGGCGTTACCCATGGAGGAAACCACGACGTCCACCGTTTGCCCGGGCTGGGCGAAAGCTGGCAGCCTGGCCGTTACGATGACTGCAGCGACGTTCTTGACCTGCATATTCGTGCCTTGCGGAACGGTCACGCCCAGCTGCGATAACATATTCGTCAGGCTTTGCTGCGTGAACGGCGTCTGGCGAACCTGGTCGCCACTGCCATCCAGGCCAACGACCAAGCCATAACCAATCAGTTGATTGGCACGCACGCCTTGCACCGATGCAATGTCCTTGATCCTCTCGGCCTGCACTACGCTTGCGGCCAGCACGCAGAGCGCGCCGAAGGCGAGGCGTCGGCCCTGATTGCCGAGTACGCTGAAAAAATTGGAGATCAAAACCGGTACCTTGTTAGAACGGGGAAACATTCAGGAAAAAGCGTTGCAGCCAGCCCATGGTTTGTACTTCGTCCATGGTGCCCTTGCTGCGGAACTCGATCCGCGCGTCGGCCACTTGCGTCGATGAAACCGTGTTCGAACCACTCACCGAGCGCGGATCGACAACGCCGGAGAAACGTATGTGTTCGCTGCCGCGGTTGATGGCAATTTGTTTGTCACCGGCAATCTGAAGATTGCCGTTAGGCAATACGCCGATCACTGTGGTCGTCAACGTACCGGAGAAGGTATTGTCGGCGCGCGTCGATCCCTTGCCCTGGGATGCATTCTCTCCAGTGATATCGAAATTCTGCTTGCCGCCAATCTCGTTCGGCAAAATCGCCGGAGCTAATCCCACGCCAAACATGGCGCTGCCAGTGCGGTCTGTAGTGGTCTGAACGTTCTTCGCGGCGTTGGTCTTTTCCTGTATCACGACGGTCACGATGTCGCCCACATTGCGAGGACGGCGATCTTCGAACAAGGGATAATTGCCATAGGCCGTAGGCTGGTAGATAGACCCGTTGGCCTCCACCGCAGGCAAAGGCGGCAGCGGCGGCGCCGCAGTCAATGGACCGGTCACCACAGGCTCCGGAGGTATCAGCGCACAGCCGGACGCGAGCGCCACAGCTAATCCCACCACGACAAGTCGAAGACGTTTAAACATTATCAAAGCTGAGTCAGGCGCGCCAGCATCTGGTCGGAAGTCTGTACGGCCTTGCTGTTCATTTCATAGGCACGCTGGGTGGTGATCATGTTGACCAATTCTTCGGCAACGTTCACGTTCGACGTTTCGGTGTACTGCTGCAACACGAGGCCGGCACCGTCTAGTCCAGGCTGGGCCAAATTGGCAGGGCCCGAGGCGTCCGTTTCCACGTACAGGTTCTCGCCGGCACTCTGCAAACCGGTGGGGTTGATAAACGTATTCAACTGCAGCTGACCGATTTCCACACTGATTCCGGTGGCGCCCGGTTGGGTTACCGACACAGTTCCGTCGCGACCAATCGAAATGGTCAAGGCGTTGTCCGGGATATTGATGGGGGGCTGTATGGGATAACCACCGGCCGTTACCAACTGACCGTTCTGGTCCACTTGCAGGCTGCCATCGCGGGTATAGGAAAACGTTCCGTCGGGCATCTCCACCTGCAGGAAGCCTTTGCCCTGAATGGCGATATCCAGGTCATTGCCGGTTTCTTTAAGGTTGCCCTGGCTATGAATGCGCTCGGTGGCAACTGTGCGCACACCGGTGCCGATTTGCAGGCCCGATGGCAGCTGGTTGGCGGCACCGACCTGTGCGCCCGGTTGGCGTATGGTTTGATACATCAGATCTTCGAACACCGCGCGGCTGCGCTTGAAGCCCGTCGTATTGACGTTGGCCAGGTTGTTGGAGATAACATCCATATTGGTCTGCTGAGATTCCAGACCAGTTTTGGCAATCCAAAGAGAGCGGATCATTTTTCTTTCCTTACTGTGCAAGCCGGGCCTGCACGGAATGCAACATTAGTTATTCGACGAAAGTATGGAGTTGGCGCGCTCGGCATTCGAGCTGGCGTCCTGGATAATCTTCATCTGCATTTCGAAGCGGCGCGCGTTGGCGATCATGCCCACCATTGCTTCCGCCGGGTTCACATTGCTTTTTTCGACAAAGCCGGAAATCATGCGCACTTGCGGGTCGGCCTGGGCGGTTTCACCACCGGCCAAGCGGAACAGCCCATCATCGCCACGCTGCAGGGACGCGGCGGGCGGATTCACGAGTTTGAGCTGACCCAACTGCTGGATGTCGCCCGGATTGTCGCCAGCGCCCAGCGCGCTGATCTGCCCGTCGCCGGAAAAGCTCACACTGCCGCGCTCGGGAATTTCTATCGGCCCGCCGTCGTTGGACAACACCGGGTAGCCTTGCTGGTTGACCAGCACGTTGTCCTGGTTCACGGCCAGTTCGCCTGCGCGGGTATAGGCTTCGCCCTGTGGCGTCTGCACGCTGAACCAACCATCGCCGGTCACGGCCAGATCCAGCGCATGGCCGGTCTCCGCCATGACGCCTTGCCCGAAATTGCTGGTGGGGGTGGCGGTTACTGTGGACACACGCGTTGGCAGGCCAGGCTGACCCACCACCGGCACCGACCGGTAAATCGCCATCTGCTCGCGAAAACCGGTGGTGCTGACGTTGGCCATGTTGTTGCTGATAACGGCCTGCTGTTCCAACACCCGCGCAGCGCCGCCGGCGGCCGTGTAGATAATGCGGTCCATTTACGCGTCGGCCTAGCGCAGGTTGATCAAAGTCTGCAAGACTTGATCCTGGGTCTTGATCGTCTGCGCATTGGCTTGATAGGTTCGTTGCGCAATGATCATATTGACCAGTTCCTGGCTCATGTCCACATTGGACTCTTCGACCGACTGACCGACGATCGACGCCATGCCATTGGTTCCAGGGCGACCGACGACTGGCTGACCAGACTCGGATGTTTCGGCCCAGGCATTTCCGCCGACGGGTTGCAACCCTTGAACGTTGTTGAAATCCGCCAGTGCCAGGAATCCGACGCCCAGCGTTTCTCCGTTGGTATAGCTGGCAACAATGGCACCATCGGAGGCTATCGACATGCTGGCGTATTCGCCGGTGGCATAACCATTCTGATTGCGGCTGGCCGAGAATTCGCCTCCGAACTGCGTGGTGCCCGTATAAGCCACGCCTATGCTCAAGGGCGCTGCTGGAGCCGCTGTGCCACCAGGTTGTACGAAAGTAAGTGGGACCGGACCCGTTGGAGCCGTTAACACGCCATTGTCGTCGAAGGTCATAGCAATGCTACTGCCGGCAGGGGTCGGCAACGCTTGCCCATCAAGCCGGTAGTGCACCTCCCACGAACTGCTGGTTGCGGTTCCATCACGCTTCACGAAATACTGCGTAAGTTGATGGGAGTTACCCAAAGAGTCGTAGATGCTCGTCGGCAAGGAATGAGTATAGGTCGATGGTTCATCAGGATTGAACGCCGGCGCCGCAGGCACTACCGCCGCATTCGCGTCGAGGTTTGCCTTCATCGTTATGCTGGTTGTCGCCAACGGAGCAATGTTGCCTACTGGCACCGTGATAGGCACCAGATCGGTGCCATTGCCTTGGTAACCCGTCAGGCGCTGGCCTTGCGCGTTGACAACGAAATTGTTTTTATCCGCGAAGAATTGACCATTGCGGGTAAACAGTATATTTCCGCTGGTATCCTGCACACGAAACAGCCCTTTCGGCCCATCAATCGCCATATCAAACTGGTTTCCGCTGCTGGAGACCGTACCAACCGTGAAGCGCTGGTTGATGCTGGCAACGCTGGTACCCAGGCCAACTCGAGAATTCGCATAAACATCTGCGAAAGTCGCTGTTCCTGCCTTGAATCCCACCGTTCCGGAGTTGGCAATATTATTACCAATGACATCCAGATTCTGCGCCGCGGCGTTCAAACCACTTAAACCTTGTCCGAAACCCATGATTAACCTCGTTTTCTCTTTAACTGTATAAGTAATGCGGCGTGCCTTCGCGACCCCGCAAGCGACCGCAACTACATTATTTTGCGCAGATTCAGCAGGGAATGCGATCCCGCCAGACCAAGATCCATGGTCAAGCCGCCCGAGCTGTAGGCGACGCTGCCTACTTTTCCATACGTCAGCGCATCGGCGGACACGGCTTGCTCGCTGGCATTGGTCGCCTTGACGTTGAAGGTGTAGGCGCCTGCGCTTACCGCTGTACCGGCATCGTTCTTGCCATCCCAGTCGACCGATATAACGCCCACCGGCTGGCTGCCCAGGTCGATGTTGCGCACGACATTGCCCGCTGCATCCGTGATGCTGACAACAACCTTGGTTGCTTCGGAAATCATGTCCACGCCGAATGGCGTGACATGAGTGCCGTCGGCATCGACGCCGACCGAAATCTTGGTGCCGGGTACGAGGACGTCTTTACCGATGAGGCTGGCGGCCTGCATGGACTGCGACACGTCCATCTGGCCGGACAAGGCCAGCAAGGTGTTATTCAGTTGCGTGATGCCCGTCACAGTGGACAATTGCGCCATCTGCGATGTGACCTGCGCGTTGTCCATGGGATTCAGAGGATCCTGGTTCTGCAGCTGCGTCACCAGCAAGGTCAGGAAACGGTCTTCGGTGTCGGAAACCAGGTCCTTTGTGTTTGCATTAGCCGTGGCAAGCGCAGTGGACGTTGCATTATTGACTGTGGTCAAGGTTGTGCTCTCTTAGGGATAGGGGTGACGGCCGAGAAAGAATTACTGTCCTATGGACAGGGTACGCATCATCATGCTTTTGGCGGTGTTGATGACTTCGACATTTGCCTGATAAGACCGTGAAGCAGAGATCATGTTGACGGTTTCCGCCACCACGTCCACATTGGGCATTGCGACATAGCCGTCGGCATTGGCCAACGGATTCTTGGGGTCGTACTGCATGCGTGCCGGCGCGCCGCTCTCGACGACTGCCGCCACTTTCACGCCGCCAACCGACTGGGAATAGGCCTGGCCCGGCACCGGCGCCATCTGGAAAACGACCTGGCGGGCACGATACGGCTTGCCATCGGGGCCAGCAACGCTGTCGGCATTGGCCAGGTTGCTGGCCGTAACGTTCATGCGTTGGGATTGGGCCGTAAGGGCCGATCCGGCGATCTCGAAAATATTCATCGTCGACATGGACTTTCCTGTTTTCCTGGTGCTGCGGTTTACTGCTGCAATGCCGCCATCATGGATTTGATCCGTGATGAGATAACGGCAAGATCGGTTTGGTAACGCATGGTGTTGTCGGCAAACTGCACGCGTTCGACATCCATGTCGACGGTATTGCCGTCTAGGCTGGGCTGGAAGGGCTGGCGATATAAAAGTTCTGCCGGATCAGGGGTGACTGCCTTGGCCGGAATATGGCGTGCGGACGTCAGCGCAAGCTGCGTATCCGGCAAGCGCAGGCCTTCGCCCATGGCATTGCTCAGCGCTGAGCTAAAATCAAAGTCGCGCGATTTGTAGTTGGGCGTGTCGGCATTGGCAATATTGGCTGCCAATACTTCCTGCCGCTGCTGGCGCAAGTTGATGGCTTTTTGGTAAAAGCCCAAGTCTTCGCCTATCCGATCGATCATTTGCCGTTCACCCGGTAATAACGATGCCCGCAATGGATGTCCGCAGGCAATAGACCCATGTGGCGACCTACTGCCGTTCACATAACAGAATAGTAATGGCGAGGCACTAAGCCTAAAGTAGGAAATAAGCCACTATTTATCATCCAGTTCCGGGTATGACGCACTATTGCCTTCGATAAAATGTGCATATGCTCAAGTTCCCCGCCACTATTAGTTTGCTTGCCGCCAGCCTGTTTGCCTGGCCTGCAAGCGCCAGTCCCTCGGGCGCGGCCATTGCGTCGCAAGACCCCGCCATCGTTGCCGCCAAAGTCGAGAACTTTCTTGCGCGCCAGGCCCGAAGCTACCCGGGGTCCTCAAGGGTCACGGTCAATATGCCGGGCGTCGCGAATCAGCCCGCATGTAAGCAGCTGCACGTTTACCTGCCTAACGGCCAGCGGCTCCAATCGCGTATGACAGTTGGCGTGCGCTGCATGGCGCCTGTCGAGTGGAACACGCGTGTTCAGGCTAACTTGAACATACAGGGCTATTACTACGTTGCCAACCACACGATCCAACCCGGCCACACCCTCTCACTGAGTGATTTGACCGGACGCGAAGGCGATTTGCTCAGCGTGGCGCGCGGTGTCGTGTTCGATCCCAGCCAGGCCGTCGGCTATGTCGCCAAATACCGCATTTCAGCGGGCGGCGTCATCAAGTCCAGCGCGCTGCGCGATCCCGATTCCATCGCGCGAGGCCAACAGGTACGCACCGAGGCGCGGGGCGTAGGCTTTGTAGCCACGGGCGAAGGCAAGGCGCTAGAAGGCGGTGCGCCAGGCGCTCAAATCCAGGTAAAATCCAGCTCAGGCCAGATCGTCAGCGGAACGGTGCTCAACTCGAATACGGTCCAGGTAATCATGTAACGATATGGCGGCACTCGTAATTTTGCGTAAGTACGGGCCAAAGACCTAAACTTTCCAGGAACGGGGCCGTAAAACGATACACGAACGCATTACACTGCCTGCCAGGATTCATCCGGAGACCGACTTGAAGATCACTTCACCCGCTATAACCAGTACCGCCAGAACCAGCGTCGCCGGCTCACGTACTGACGGCGTGACCCGTGCAAGCGCGTCGTCGCCCAGTTCCAGCAAAGGCGCGGTCGACCTAAGTTCGACGGCCCGTCATCTGTCCAATCTCCAGAACAGCGATGGCGATATCAACGTAGCCCGTGTCAACGAGATCCGCGACGCCCTGGCATCTGGCCAACTTAAAATAGATCCCAGCCGCATTGCTGACGGCCTCATCGCAAGCGTACGCGATCTGCTGAAATAGCCAGGCAACGGGTCCTTCCACACCGATCAGCGCATCGCGCCCGACTCAAACAATCGCCAAATGAATAACGTTGTATTGCAATTGGAACAGTGCCTGGAGCAGGAAGTCGATCTGGTCCAGTCGTTTATTTCCGTTCTTGAAGAAGAAGCCCAGGCGCTGACCGAAGCCGGCGATACCGATGCGCTGGGCGAGTCGACTGTAGCCAAAAATCGCTACGCGGATCAACTTGCCTTGGTGGCCGACGAACGCCAGGCATTGCTGGCCCAACTAGGCTACCCCGGCGACAAGCCCGGACTCGATGCCGCGGCACTCGATCATCCCCAACTGCGCGATTTGTGCAAGGCCCTATTGGAAAAGGCGGATACAGCCAGCCAGTTGAATGCGTCAAACGGTATTGTCATCAACACTTTCCTGGCCCACAATCAGCAGGCGCTGGATATGGTGCGCGGCTTGGTCGGCGCCAGCAATCTGTACGATGCCAGTGGTAGGAAAAATTCCGCCCAGCCCGGCTCCGGCAAGAAGTTCAAGGCCGGTTGATCACCTCGCCGGCGGGACTGTGGTCGCCAGTTAAACGGCGACCATTTCTTTTAGCGCGAACAACTTCAGCATGGCGGGCATGGCGGTCAGCGACGGCAGGCCCGGCTTTCCGGTGACAGTGCCTCCCACCTTGCGTGCCAGTGCAGCGCCTGGGTCTTGCTTATACTGCCATGCCGCCATCCCCAACTGAGTCGCCAACATCGCTTTCTTGGGTAATGATTCCGCATCCTTGCGTTGCTCCAACAGTTGCCACGCGCGTGCGGCATGGCGCATGCTGGCTTTGGCTTCGGCGCGCAAGACCAACCAGGCGGCCAGCACGTCGGACGCCGTGTCCAGTGCAAACATGTTGCTGAGGCCATAGAGAGTCTTGATGACCAGCCCATCGACCCGGTTCACGATACGCACGCATATGACCTGCAGAAGCAATGAATCCTGCTGCCGTGCAACGATCTCGACGGTTTCGCTGGCTACCCAAAGCGCGATGTCTTCCGCAGGCTTGCCCGCAATCTCCGTGATCACCCCCGCATAGACCGGAATAGCCACCGGATGGAAAATGAGTGTCTTACCCAACGCGCCAACCGTGGTGGCGCAAGCGTCCAGTTCCACACGCGTGGTGGCCGGGCATTGAGTCAGCCACGATACGTCCAGGGACGAAATGCTGCGCCACAAGGACTGGGTCCCGCCTTCGAACAAATGCACGATAGGCATGGCCGAGGGATGTTCGCTCAGCCACTGGACCTGCCGGTGCAAGGCCATGCCGGTCGCCGGCGCCTGTTGTGCGCTCGCGCCGCAGGACGAGTGCCAGCCATCGGCCAGCCCAAGCTGTTGCACCGGCGATGTCAATGGCATGCCATCTTCGGCGACCAACAGGCTGGCGCGCAAAGAACCGCGCGCGCCTGACGACGATTTGATCGTTACCTGATCGTGCAAGGCCAACAAATGCTTATGATTTTTTTCGCCCGCGACGCCCTCTGCAATGCGCAACCCGTGCTCGACGTGACCGGCCAGCGTTACGGTATCGGGCTTCGATGCGGTATAGCTGCGCCACAGACCGTAAGCCTCGATGGGCGCCGTCGCCTCATCGATATAGGCACATGCCGCGTCGAGGTCTTCCATCGATATGCTGGAGGCGGGCTCCAGCGCCATCGACAACAGGCCTGGCAGCAGGCGCTTGCGTCGGCTCTCGACATCGGCACTGCGGGCATCGTCGGCAGGCGGCTTGGCCAGCGACATCAAGGCGGCAAAATCGGCTTCGGTCGGCGCGTACAAGGCGCGACTGAGCTGGTTGTGGACCAGTGCCTGGTCCACCAACTCCATGGCGGACGGAAACGCCAGGTTTTCCGGCACCTTCTGGCCGGTGGAAATATAATGGATAGGCAGGCGGTAGCGTATGGCTGTGTCGAGCGCGGCGCCCAGGCGGCTGGCTTCGTCGACCTTGCTGATGATGCAGCCCTTCAATGGTGTGCCGCCGTCGTTGCAGTACGTGCGGGCCACTTCATCGAGCGTGTCGCCGTGGCTGGATGCATTCAGAACCAATAGCCGGCTGACCTGTCGCCCTGCCCCCGCAAGCATGGCGGCCTGCTCGGCAATATAGCGGTCACGCTGGCTGATTCCAACATTATCGATAAGAATGGTTTGGTCTTCGCGTATCCCTTGCATGACCTTGCGCAGTTCGATGACATCCTGCACCACGTGTACCGGAACGCGCATGATTTGGCCGTAGATCTTCAATTGCTCGTGCGCGCCGATGCGATAGGTGTCGGTCGTAAGCAGTACCAGCCCGTCCGGCCCAACACGCTTGAGGCAGCGCGCGGCCAGCTTGGCAATGGTCGTGGTCTTTCCAACGCCGGTCGGACCCACCAACGCAAGCGCCAGCCCGGGCGTCCATAGTTTGTCTTCGCTGGACACTACCGGCAGGTGGGTGACCAATTCATTGCGCGCCCACTGCAAAGCTGCCTTGGCAGTCAATTGTTCAGGCAGACGCTTGAGCATGGCGCGCAACAGCGCGGTGCTAAAACCGTAGCCGAGCAAGGTCTGGAATAGCGATACCGCCTGGGGCGCTCGTCGCAGTTGATTCCCCCACACCAACTCGTCGATACGGGTTTCCAGTGCGCCACGCATGGCGCCTATGGCGTCCATGACATCGACCTCTTGCTCCAGTGCCGGAGCCGACCCTGCGAAAGCCGGCATGCGCGGCGCTGCCGAAGCGGGCCTTTGACCACCAGGCATCGGCGTCGGCGCCGTGGGAAAACCACTGACTACGGCTGGCTCCTCAGTGGCGACGGCCACCGATGTGGCGTCTGATGCCAGGATTTCCACGCCTCCGTTGATACGCCGGTTCGACACGATGAGCGCGTCTGGTCCAAGCGCCATGCGTACCTGACGCATCGCTTCGCGGTTGGTACTGCCAAAAAAACGACTTATATTCATTAAGCGGCTCCGCCGATCACAGCGGTGATGCGCAAGGTGCGCTCATCCGGTATTTCGGCGTTGGAAAGCACCCCGATCTGGGGGAAATGGTGACGCAGGAAGCGGGACAAGGATGCCCTTAACACAGGAGGCACGACCAGCACGGTGGCGTCGCCGTTGGCCTCCTGCACCTGGACGGCGCGCTGTGCGTCGTTCAGCACGCTGTCGGCAAGGCCGGGTTCCAGCGCACCACTGGTGGTCAAGGCCTGGGTCAGCACACGTTCGAGACGGGGATCGAGGCCGATGACGCGCAGCTCAACATCGCCGGGGAACCATTGCTGGGTAATGGCACGACCTAATCCTACACGGGTCAGCGCCAGGAGCTCGTTGGAGTCGGGGCCGGTGCCGGTCGCGTTAAGTGCAGCAAGGCGGGGCGCATGCTCGGCCAAGGTTTCCACGATCGTGCGCATATCGCGTATGGGCACCTCCTCGGCGAGCAGGCCACGCAGCAATTTTTGAAGCAGCGTCAGACTGACCGTCTTCGGAACGAGGTCTTCAATGAGCTTGGGCACTTCGCGCCCCACGTGATCGAGCAGAGACTGCACTTCCTGACGGCCCAGCAGTTCGCCACCATAGCGATGCATGAGGTGGTTCAAGTGGGTGGCGATGACGGTGCCCGCATCGACAACTGTGTAGCCGGCGATCTGCGCCTGCTCGCGCAAGCCCACATCTATCCACACTGCAGGCAGACCGAAGGCGGGGTCTGTCGTGATGTTGCCCGGCAATTTCATGGTTACGCCGCCGGGATCGATAGCGAGCCACTGGCCCGGCGTGGCAGAGCCGCGTCCGACTTCCACGCCCGAAAGCAGGATACGGTAATCGTTGGGCTTGAGCTCCAGATTGTCGCGTATGTGGACCACGGGAGGCAGAAAACCGACATCCTGGGCAAATTTCTTGCGCAGGCTGCGTATGCGATGCAGCAGTTCACCGTTCTGAGCGTGGTCAACCAGCGAGATCAATCGATAACCCACTTCCAGACCCAGGGGATCGACCAATGCCACGTCGTCCCAGGTTGCCTCGGCCGCGGCCGCTTCGACCGCCGCCTGCACTTTTTCCGGTTCTTCGGCTTCCGCCAGCTTCTCCGCCTGTTGGCGCTTGTACATCAACCATCCGCCAGCGGCCAGCGCGGCTGCAAGTAACAGGAAGGCAACGTGGGGCATATTGGGGATCAGGCCCATGGCGGCCATGATGCCGGCAGTGATGAACAGCACATTCGGATTGGCAAACAGCTGGCTGACCATTTGCTGGCCAACGTCCTCGTCTGTCGCCACGCGCGACACCACGACGCCCGCGGCGGTCGAAATCACCAGCGCGGGAATCTGGGCGACCAGGCCATCGCCAATGGTCAACAACGTATAGACACGCGCAGCCTCGCCAAAGGCCAGGTCGTGCTGCCCTACCCCGATGAACAGGCCGCCAATGACGTTGATGATCATGATGAGCAGGCCCGCAACCGCGTCGCCGCGCACGAATTTGCTCGCGCCGTCCATGGAACCGTAGAACTCGGCCTCCTGCGAGACTTCCATCCGGCGCCGGCGCGCTTCATCCTCGCCCACCAGACCCGCGTTCAGGTCGGCGTCGATCGCCATCTGCTTGCCCGGCATGGCATCCAGCGTGAACCGCGCGCCCACTTCTGCGATCCGGCCGGCGCCCTTGGTGATGACGACAAAGTTGATGATGACCAGGATAACGAAAACGATGATACCGACCGCAAAATTGCCGCCCACCAGAAAGTGACCAAAAGCCTCGATGACTTGGCCGGCCGCATCCGGGCCTTTATGGCCATGCAGCAATACCACGCGCGTCGATGCCACGTTGAGCGACAGGCGCAACAAGGTGGCGAACAGCAGCACGGCCGGGAAAGCAGCGAAATCGAGCGGCTTCTTGGTGAACATGGCCACCAGCAATATCATCACCGACAGCGAGATATTGAAGGTGAACAACAAGTCCAGGATGAACGGTGGCAGGGGCAGGATCATCATGCCCAGCACCATCAGGATCAGCACCGGACCAGCCATCAGGCGGGCATGTTGTCCGCCGTTGGCCTTGAGTAAAGCAAAAAAATTATTCATTATGTCTGTGCCGCAACCTTATGTATGCCCTCAGGATCGAGCTCTGGCGGGACCACCAGGCGGGAAGGCTTCGGAGGCTCTGTTCCCGTACCCATATTCCAGCTGCGCAACTGGAAGACCCAGGCCAGCACTTCTGCCACTGCCGAATAAAGCTCGCCTGGTATTTCATGACCAAGTTCCACGTTGTGATACAGCGCCCGAGCCAATGGCGGCGCGCTAAGCACGGGCACCTTGTGTTCGGCGGCGAGCGCGCGCACCCTTGCCGCGACCAGGCCGGTCCCCTTGGCCACGACCCGCGGCGCCCCGCCCTGTCCTTCCTTGTAGACCAGTGCCACGGCATAGTGCGTCGGATTGGTAACGATGACATCGGCATTGGGCACTTCGGACATCATGCGGCGTCGAGCCATCGCGCGTTGCTGCTGGCGTATCCGACCCTTGACGTGAGGGTCGCCGTCACTTTCCTTGTGCTCCTGCTTGACGTCCTGCTTGGACATCCGCATTTTCTTGTAGTGACTGAACAATTGCCAGGGCGCATCGATGAGCACGATAAGGAACAGCGCCGAGACGATCAAGGCACAGCAAAGGGCCACCAGCTCCATCCCGGATGTAAGTGCTTCGGTAGGCGTGGTGTGCATCAGCGACAACATCTGGTCGCGGTAATTCCAGATTACCATTGCACCAACGGTACCAATTACCGTCGCCTTGGCCAAGGTTTTGATCAATTCCACCACAGTCTGCGCCGAGAACATGCGCGCGACGCCTTTGATGGGATTCATGCGCTCGAACTTCGGCTCGAGCGCTTTCGTGGAAAACATGAAGCCGCCAAGCAGCACAGAAGAAAAAATAGCCACCACCACCAGCGCGATGAAAAGAGGTGCCAGTGCCAGCAAGGCCTGCAAGGCGGAATTGCCAGCGACCGACAGCATGACGTTGGTGTCCCGCCCCACCCGCAGATCGAACCACAAGCCGGATTCGAGGATGCCATTCAGGCTGTGATAGATTTGCGCCCCGCCGAACCACAGCATCGCCACGCCAGCGCTCAACAACATAAAGGTGTTGAGCTCGCGTGAACGTACGACCTGGCCTTCTTCGCGCGCCTTCTCCAGGCGCCGCGGCGAGGCGGGTTCGGTTTTTTCGAGGTCGCTGTCCTCAGCCATTCATGGGTAGAAAAACGTGGGTTGGTACGGGAAGATCCGATGAAACACGATTCTAGACGAACCACCCACAGGCGAATGCCCAAGCAAGCCCACTAAACCCGCTTAATTCATCTCCACGAACTTGGCGTAGTCGATGCCAATGCGCACCGCGCCCCAGCGGCTGTTGTCGATGTCCACGGGAATGGACACATCGGTGACTATTTCGCCGGTGTCCCGTGTATACGTCTGGCACAGCACGCCGGACTGGTTCTTGACTGCCGCCTGGCAGACCGGGTCTTCGAAAATGCGCTTATTGCGTACATGCCGGGTATCGTGGTCCAGGTTGCCCGTCGGCGTACGCGAGTAGCGCGTATTGTGCGTGGGACAGTAACCATGCCGATCGACCAGCAGCGTATAAAAACCGCCAGGCAATTGTTCGAGCACGTAATCCAGTATCTGCGTCAACGGCTCGTCGATGGCCATGTCGTAGGCCGTGTTGAACCGCGCTGGGTTGCTGTTGGGAATGCGGCGGTACTGATCGTCGAATATGTCCGCCCCGCGGCGACTGGCCTGGCGCAACAAGGTCGCACAGGCCGAATTGAGTGACTCCAGCACGCTGACCAGGGAATCGAAAGGCGTATTGCCAGTACGCAAGGCCGCCAGCATTTCTTGCAAGTTTTCCGACTTGACGCGTACGGCCGTCACCTGCTGGCTCATGGCTCCCATCCCTTGCTGGACCTGGGAACTCAGCGTTGCGATACGCTCGATGGAACGGTTCATTTCCTGGTTGGTTACATTGACCTGCTCCACCGTGGAGACGACCTCGATCATCTGCGTGTCTATGCGCTCGAACTCACTGACGAACTGATTAAAGCTGATGGTGAACCGGCCCACGACATGGTCCGACGTCGTCATGTCTGTATGAATGTCATCGGTCTTGCTGCGTGTGTCGGCGACGAGGTCCAGAATCTCGCTGGTGTGCTTGACAATCTCGCCCGTGGCCGAATTGACCCGTTCCGCCAGCTTGCCCACTTCGCTGGCCACCACGGCGAAACCGCGCCCTGCATCGCCGGCGCGGGCAGCCTCGACACCTGCGTTCAGGGCCAGCAGGTGTGTCTGAAGTGCAATGTCCTTGATAAGGCGGCTGGTGTCTTCGACCGAGTGGGCGCGCTGACTGAGCTGCGACACCACGCCGGAGAACACTTCCATCTGGGCAGCCACCCTCGACACCCGGGTTTGCAGGTCGTTCAGTTGCTGCAAAGTCGCGTGCGCCACTTCCATTTGAGTATGGAAAGCGGCTGCGATTTCGGTGACGGCCGCTTCCGTCTGGTTGGACATGGTGGAAATCTGCTCGCCACGGGTCGCCAGACCTTCGGCCTCGAGCGCTTGCTCGCGCGCCATATCGCCGCACACTTCTGTTTGTGTCTGGAGTCGAGCGGTATTGAGCGAGATATCGATGCTGGCATTGCGCATGGTGACGAAGCGATCGCGCAAGGTGACCAGGAATCTGCCAAGCGGCCAAGCTATCGGGCTAAGCGTCCAGGCTCTGTCCGAGAGCGTGGCCTCGCCACGACTTAGCCGCCCGAGCAAACGCGATACACCCACGGTGCGGCCGGATTTCTTCTTCATTTTTGTCTCCCCAGACGTTCACTTTAATTTTTATAAGCTGACCCGTTGTCCGGGCCGCCCTATCGTAGCAACATCACCGCCTGGCAGCAATAACATCCTGTACCCGACACATCGTCTGTGCCGGCGAAACTCCTATCGGTCAGAATCCCAGGCTGGAGAGCAGATCGTCCACCTGATCCTGGCTGGTCACCACGTCGACCTTGCCCGCCGGGTTGACATCGGGTCCATTCAATAGCGACGCGGCTTCCTCGCGTTTTTCCTGGGGAACGCTATCGATCAACACTTGCACCAGTTCCGTCTCGATGGCAGTGACCACGCCCAGCATCTTCATGATGACCTGGCCAGTCAAGTCCTGGAAGTCTTGCGCCATGATGATGTCCAGGAGATTACCTTGGGAGGCCTGCGTCTTCCGGGGAATATCTTTAAGCAAGGTGCGTGTGTCGTCGACAAGCTCGCGAGCCTGATCGAGTTCCACCGGATGATCGAACCAGCTTTGCCAACGGGCATCCAGCGCCTTGGCGTCTTTCTGCATGCTTTCCTGCAGCGGCTGTGTCTGCTCGGCGGCGTTCAACACACGGTTGGCGGCCTGCTCGGTCATGCGCGCCACATAATGCAGCCGATCGCGCGCGTCGGGAATGGCATGGGCTGCGTCCTTGATAGCTTGGTCCAGGCCCAGCTCGCGCATGCTTTCCCGTAGTTTGCGCGTGACTGAAGCAATGCGATGAATCAGGTCTACCGGTTGCTCGTCGGTCTCGTTGGCCAGGGGAAGTTCAGTTGTACTCATGGCTATCCCCTTATGCACCGAGCTTTTCAAAGATCTTGTTCAGCTTCTCTTCCAACGTAGCCGCGGTGAACGGCTTGACAACGTAACCATTCGCGCCGGCCTGTGCCGCGGCAATGATGTTCTCTTTCTTGGCTTCCGCAGTAACCATCAGCACCGGCAGCTTGGCCAGGACGGGATCCGCCCGAATGTTTTGCAACATTGCCAGACCGTCCATATTGGGCATATTCCAGTCGGAGACCACGAAATCGAAATTTCCGTTGCGTAGTTTTTCGAGACCCATGGCGCCGTCTTCGGCCTCGTCCACGTTCTCGAAGCCCAGGTCCTTAAGCAGGTTCTTGATGATCCGACGCATGGTTGGAAAGTCATCGACAACCAGAATTTTCATGGTTTTCTGTACCACTTAACACGCTCCAAAATAATAAATAGCCGAGAATCTTCGGGGAAAATCAGACTCTATGGCCATATGAGCCAGCACTTGATAGGATGCGCTGGCTGATTTCCGATAACGGCACCGCGCTGTCGGCTGCGCCTATATGCAGCGCCTCGCGCGGCATGCCAAATACAACACAACTTGCTTCGTCTTGTGCGAAAGTAATGGCACCGGCCTGCTTCATCGCCAGCATACCCAATGCCCCATCCTTTCCCATGCCCGTCAGGATCACGCCGACCGCATTCTTTCCAGCCACTTGCGCGGCGGAGTGAAACAGCACATCGACCGAGGGACGATGCCTGTTCACCGGATCGCTGTAGTCGAGCTTTACGACGTAATTGGCGCCAGAGCGTGCCAGTTTCATGTGTGCAACCCCGCCCGGGGCAAGATAGACATGTCCGGGCAAGACCCGTTGACCGTCTTCGGCCTCGTGCACTTGCACAGCGCACAAATTGTCTAGCCGTTGCACGAACGAGCGGGTGAAACCGGCCGGCATGTGCTGGGTGATCATGATGGCCGGACTATTTGCCGGCAGAGGTTCCAACACTTGACGTATGGCTTCCGTGCCACCTGTGGACGCACCGATCAGCACGAGTTTCTCGGTGGTCGAGAACACAGGCGTCAACCGCGCGGCAGGTGCGTGGCCCGCCTGACGTGGTTGCCTGGGGCGCGAGGTGGCGGCCGCACGGATCTTGTCCGCGATCAACTCGCTGTATTCGAGCAAACCGTCGCGCAGGCCAAGTTTGGGTTTGGTCACGAAATCGACCGCACCGAGTTCAAGCGCGCGCAGCGTGACTTCAGAATTGCGTTCGGTCAAGGACGAGACCATGACCACCGGCATGGGCCGCAAACGCATCAGGCGTTCGAGAAAATCCAGGCCGTCCATGCGTGGCATCTCGACGTCCAGCGTCAGTACGTCAGGATTGTGCAATTTGATCAACTCGCGCGCAATGAGCGGATCGGGCGCGGACGCGACGACTTCCATATCGGGTTGCCCGTTGATGATCTCGGTCATCAAGCCTCGAACCAGAGCCGAATCGTCCACACACAGGACTCGAATTTTCTTCATTTATGATGCAGCTCAATAAACACGGTGATCGGCCTCGCGCTACGCGAGCTCGTACACCGTCTGACCTTGCAGACGAAATGCAGTGGTCAGATAGGTGAAATTCTCGGAGTGACCCGCAAATAACAAGCCGCCCGGCTTCAGCATGGACGCAAAGCGCTCCAGAATGCGTGTTTGAGTCGGCTTATCGAAATAAATCATGGTGTTGCGACAGAAAATGGCATCGAACTTCTGATCGGTGGGCCAGTTGCTGGAAAGCAGGTTGAATGTCTGGAATCCGATCATGTCGCGGATGGCCGATTTGGCGCGAACCATGCCGACATGCCGCCCCATGCCACGCTGGAAGTACTTCTTCAGATAGCCCTCCGGTATGGGCTGCACGCGTTCCAGCGAATACACCCCTTCCTGCGCGCGCTCGACAGCGCGCGTGTCGATGTCGGTAGCCAGTATCGAAACACCGACATCTGGCTGCGGACATGATTCGCGCAAGGCCATGGCGATGGTGTAGGGTTCTTCGCCGGTGGACGATGCAGCGCACCAGACCGAGAACGGCTTCTTGCGCGACTTCGCGAACTTGGCCAGGATATCGAAATGGTGCTGTTCACGAAAGAATGCGGTGTGATTGATCGTGAAGGCGTTGACGAACGCTTCCCACTCGGGCGAGTGCGGATTCTGCTCAAGGTGATCCAGGTACTGCTTGGCGCTACCCATTCCCAGGGCCTTGGCGCGCATGCCCAAAGTACGCGCCGCCATCTCGTGCTTATGATTACCAATCACAATACCGGCTCTGGCGCGCAGCACACGGGCGGAGCGCTCAAAGTCGTGCTGCCCGACCTCGACAAGGACGGGCATGGTGAATATCGATTGCGATTGAGGCGATGACATGCTTTCAGGAATGCGCGAGCGCTCCAAGAGATTGCGTCAGGCCCGAGGACTGGGGTTCTGACCTGGAATGCTTGAGCTGGTTGGCCGTCACATCGATAACTTCGTTAGTGTTGATTTTGAAAACGGCCACTGCCTCGGTCAGGCGAGAAGCCTGGTCCTGAAGGGAGCCGGCAGCGGCAGCCGCCTCTTCGACCAATGCTGCATTCTGCTGCACGGCAGCGTCCATTTCGGCCACCGCCTTATTGACTTGCTGGATGCCATCCGATTGCTCGTGAGATGCCGCCGATATTTCGCCCATGATCGCCGTGACCCCCTGGACGGACCCCACAACTTCCTGCATGATTTCGCCGGCCACGCTGGCCTGCTTTGATCCGGCTTGCACCTTGATCAGCGATGCTTCGATTTGCTCCTTGATTTCCTTGGCGGCTCCAGCGCTGCGCTGCGCCAACGAGCGCACCTCGCTGGCCACCACGGCAAAGCCTCGACCCTGCTCGCCTACCCTGGCTGCTTCCACCGCCGCATTCAGCGCAAGAATATTGGTCTGGAATGCAATGCCATCGATAACGCCGACGATCTCAGCCATCTTGGCCGAGCTGACGCATATTTCGTCCATGGTAGAAACGACAGTGGCCACTGCGACGCCGCCGCGTTCGGCGACTTCCGAGGCATTCTTGGCCAACTGGTCGGCCTGTTCTGCATTATCGGTATTCTGGCGTACGGTGCTGGCCAGCTGTTCCATGCTGGCTGCCGTTTCTTGCAGCGCAGCCGCCTGCTGTTCGGTGCGACTGCTGAGGTCGGTGTTGCCCATAAAGATCTCGCGCGAGCCCAGCGTGATTTCCTCGACCCCCTCACGCACCGCACTGACCGTACGGGTAAGACTATCCTGCATGCGGCGCATGGCTTCGTACAGTACCCCTATTTCGTTGCGCGACGCGACATCGACGCGCTGCGTAAAGTCTCCGCCGGCGATCCGGTCGAAATGGGTGCCTGCAGAGCGCAGGGGACGCAAGACCATGCGATTCAGAAAGGCATAGGTAACCAGGGCAATGGCGAGGCAGACCAGCATGGCCACCGATACCAGTTGAATGACCAATTGATACTGCCGGTCTTCACGTTGATAGGCTTGGTCGATAAGGCGTTGCTGGTAGTTCTGGAGGCTGCTCAAGGAACTGTAGAGATCTTGCTCCAAAAACAGCGTCGTCCCGCCCAGGAAGGTATGGTATTCCTTCACCTTGCCCGAGGCCAGCATGTCGAACAAGGGTTCGACGCCACCGCTCATCAGCGTGGTGTAGCCTTCGACCACCCGTGCATAGCGGCTTTCCGGATCGGGCACGCCTTTGATGAGCTCGACAAAACCGGAAAAGCGGGCCTGGGACTGGTTGAATTCGCTTCGTGCCGATGCCAGCAAGGCGTTGGTTTCGTCGCTCAGCGCGGCGGCGTCGGTATTTTTTGCGCCCCCCCACTCGGCGGCAATGGCATTGGCCTGTTGATCGCTGTTGACGATGAAGCTTGCGACGGTACGGCCCAGCCCGGTCTGTACATTCTTGTATCCGTCGATGGACTCGTACAAGGCAGACCCGAGGCGTTGATTCTGAACGATATTGTGCAACGACATATTACCGGCGCGCAGGGACAGCACGCCCAATGCGGCGCCCGCGACAAGCATTAGAAGAAAGAAGGCCAGGACCAGGATCAAACTGGTTCGAATCTTCAAATTGGAGAACAGCGAAAACTTTCGCATACCACAATGCCCTTTTTTCTATTTATCAGCAAATGCAAACCTTGCCCGAGCTGAATCAGACTGCCGCGCTTTCGACGAGTGCCATTTCTTCGCTGGTCATCAATTTCTCGATGTCCACCAGAATGAGCATGCGCTCGCCTATGGTGCCGATACCGGTCAGATACTCAGTGGAAAAGGCGGTACCGAACTGCGGCGCGGCACTGATGTGGCCGGGCTGCAGCATAAGAACGTCGGAAACGCCGTCCACCACCACGCCCACGACACGGGTCTTGAGGTTCAGGATGACCACGACGGTCTGGTGGTTGTACTCGACCGTTTCAAGATTGAACTTGATACGCATGTCGACGATGGGAACGATGATGCCGCGCAAGTTTGTAACGCCCTTGACGAACGATGGAACATTGGCGATGCGTGTCACTGTCTGTGCGTCATAGCCGCGAATTTCCTGGACTTTCAGGATGTCGATACCATATTCCTGCGCAGCCAATGTAAACACCAGGAACTCCTGGCCGGTGGTGTCCACCTGGGTAGAGTTGGACTCGAATTTGTTGAACATGGTTTTCTCCGAAACTTTAAAGAGGCGTTAGATCGTTGTTTTGTCGCGTGTGAAGCGCATCAGGGCAAACACGTCGACAATCAAAGCGACACTGCCATCGCCCAATATGGTGGCTGCCGAAACGCCCGGTATCTTTCGATAATTGGACTCAAGGTTCTTCACCACGACCTGGTGCTGCCCAATAAGATGGTCGACGAGCAAGGCAAAGCGGACGTCCTGCGCCTGCAGGACGACAGCAATCGATTTTGTGATGTCAGTTTCCGCGCCATCCACCGCAAACACATTATGCAAAGCCACGATGGGAAGGTATTCACCCCGAACCTGCAATACATGTTCGGTATCGGAAATGGAACGGATCTGGTCGGGGCTGGGCTGCATGGACTCGGTGACATGGCTGAGCGGCAAGATGAAGGTTTCTTCTCCCACGCGCACCGACATGCCGTCAAGTATGGCCAGCGTAAGCGGCAGGACAATACGGGTGGAGGTACCCTGGCCCAGGCGCGATGACAACTGAATATGCCCGCCCATGGCCTGGATATTGCGTCGCACTACATCCATTCCCACGCCGCGACCTGAGATATCGGTAACCTTTTCGGCTGTGGAGAATCCCGGCGCAAAAATAAGCTGCCACAATTCTTCATCGGGGGTGTTCTCGCTGACCGCCATGCCTTGTGCCATGGCTTTCTTGAGTATGCGCTCGCGGCTGAGACCCGCGCCGTCGTCGGCGACCTCGATGACGATCTGCCCGCCGTGGTGCTGCGCGGACAACAACAGATTGCCCTCCGGACTTTTGCCGGCTTCAACGCGTTTCTCCGGCGATTCAATGCCGTGGTCGATACTGTTGCGCACCAAATGGGTGAGTGGATCGATAATGCGCTCGATCAGGCTCTTGTCGAGCTCGGTGGCTTGGCCTTGCGTGGTCAGCTTGATCTGCTTGCCCATCTTGCTGGCGCTTTCGCGTACAACGCGCGGGAAACGGCTGAACACGTAATCCATGGGCATCATGCGTATGGACATGACAGCCTCTTGCAGGTCGCGCGCGTTGCGGTCGAGCTGTTCAATGCCATTGAGGAGGCGATCGTGCAGTACCGGATCCAACGTCGAAGCCGTCTGGACCAGCATGGCCTGGGTGATGACGAGTTCGCCCACCAGGTTGATGATCTGGTCGACTTTCTCGACACCCACCCGAATCGTGCTGCTGTTGGAGGCCGCCGCTGGCGCCTTGCCTTCTGTCTTCGCGGCAGGACTGGCCGCGGCCGACGCGACCGTGGCGGGTATAGCAGCAGGTGGCGGAGGCTCGGCTGCCGATGCCGGCGACGCGGCTTCAGATAGGGAAGTTGCGGCCATTCCAACGTCCGCCGGGGCGCCGGCCGCCGTGTCGATGGCTGCCAACAGCGTGGCGCCAGCCGTCGCAGGCAATGCCTCGCGCGTGATCTCGACTTGATCGGCATTGACGATGAAGCAACACACCGCTTCGAGGTCGCTGGCCGAGGCCGTGGTATTCAGCCATATGGACAGAGACTTGGCGGTACGTTCCTGATGCAGCACATCGCCCAGCAAGGCCATCTCGTCGGCCAACGCCGCGGCGTCTTTCGCGTCCAGACTGTTCACGCGGATGTGCAAGGGCAGGCCAGCCGTACTGGCAGCCGGCGCACCGGCTGGAGAAGATGGTGGCGCAACGACAGGCGCCGCCGCTACCGGTTGGAGAACAGCAGACTCAGGCGCAGCGGCCGGTGCCCCGTTCTGCTCCTGAGCCAATTGTCGAAGCTGTGCGCAAATACGCTCGTAAGCTTCCGAATCAGGTTCATTTGAATTGCGATAAGCCGCCACTTGCGCTGTCAGCACATCTTTGGTTTCCAGGAAGAGATCGATCATATCTTTACGCAGGGGCATCTCGCCCCGGCGGATTAGATCAAGCAGGTTTTCAAGAAGGTGGGTGGTATCGGCCAACTGTCCAAAACAGCCAAAGGTGCCGGCTCCACCTTTAATGGAGTGAGCAGCCCGGAAAATGGCATTGAGCTCGTCGTTATCCGGGTTCGCAAGATCGAGACCGAGCAGCAATCGCTCCATGTCGGCCAATAACTCGTCAGCTTCATCAAAAAATGTCTCGAAAAACTGACTCAGGTCAACGCCGGTACTCATGATCGCTTCCTTTTACTGTAGAGCTTTGTCATCTGGATAATCGCTTTCGGAACTGATTCATTGTTAAGGCCGTCTCGACCCGCGCGGTACATTGCGCAAGCAGGTGACCGCGCACGGACAAATGCCCGCACGCGTTCGTTGGATTTACGGTCGCAAAGGCGTGGCCGGTAGCGTGGGCATGTCAGGAACGTTGACGCTCGCGGCCGGCTCCATGATTTCCTTGAGGTTGTATGCCGTCGTTCCGGATGCATTTTGCTCGTCGATGCGCCGTTCTGCCTGCTTGTTGAGCACAACGACACTGATACGCCGATTAACGGCAGCCAAGGGATTATCTTTAATGAGGCTTACCGAGGACGACATGCCCAGAACCCGCTTTACCTTGGTTTCCGCCATGCCGCCTATAACGAGTTCCTTGCGCGCCGCGTTGGCCCGGTCGGCAGACAGTTCCCAGTTACTGTAGTAGCGCTCGCCCGCTGCATATTGCATGGAGTCGGTGTGGCCGGCCACACTTACGCTATTGGGCAAATCGTTCAACAGGGGGCCCAACTCGCGCAGAATGTTGCGCATGTAGGACTGCATGATGGCGCTGCCGGTGGCGAACATTGGACGATTGTCTTTGTCGATGATCTGTATCCGGAGTCCGTCGGGCGTCATATCGAGGAGCAACTGTGGGCGAAATGCGAGCAACACTGGGTCAGTCTGGATCAGTCTCTCGATCTCAGCTTTCAAATCCTCCAGCCGCCGCGTATCGCGAATGTCGCCTTCGGTACGCGTGTCGCCTCGCGACGAGATAGGGTTCACATTCGGTACGGGACTGGGCGAGCCGCCCGGTATGACTGTGCTTCCGGTATCGTTTCTTTTACCGCCTGTGATGGCTTCCATCAGGGGCATGCGAAAATACTCTGCCATTTCCTGGAGGTCTTTCTGCGGGACCAGCGATACCAGCCACATCACCAGGAAAAACGCCATCATGGCCGTCATGAAGTCGGCGTAGGCAATTTTCCAGCTGCCGCCGTGCGGGGCTTCATGCCGTCGCTTTGCGCGACGGATTACGATCCGGGGTTCGGATTTGTTCATAGATCCGCCCGCTACGCTTTCTTGCCGGGAGCGCGGGTTTGACGCACGTGCTCTTCAAGTTCCATGAACGAGGGGCGCAAGTAGGAATACAACACTTTGCGGCCGAATTCCACTGCCAACTGAGGCGGGTAGCCATTCATGCTGGCCAATAGCGTGACCTTGATGCATTCCAAGACTTTTTCCGAGGCAACCGAACGACGCTCGATTGACGCAGCGATCGGTGCGACAAAACCATAGGCCAGCAAAATACCCAGGAAGGTCCCGACCATGGCCTTGGAGATGAGGTCGGCCAGAATGGCCGGAGGCTGATCGACTGACGCCAGGGCTTTGATGACTCCCAGCACAGCTGCCACAATACCAAACGCGGGAAGAGCATCCGCCACCGCCCGCAATCCCACGGCGGGCACATTTTTCTCGTTGTGGTGTGCTTCTATTTCCTGGTCCATCAACGCTTCGATTTCATGCACGCTCATGTTGCCGCTGATCATCAGACGCAGGTAGTCAGTGATGAACTCCATGAGGGCGGGATCGTTCAACACAGCGGGATACTCGGTAAAAAGCGGGCTGGTTTCAGGCTCTTCGATATCGGATTCGATGGACATCAGACCGTCACGACGCGCCTTGTTCAGCAGGACGTACATCAGGGCCATGAGCTCCATGTACAGTTCCTTGCTGTAGGGATTCTTCCTGACAATCTGGGGCAAGACCGAGAACAGCATCTTCATCGACTTGCCGCTATTGGACGCTATATAGGCACCCAGTGCGGCGCCTCCTATCAATACGAACTCGAAGGGCTGATACAGCGCACCCAGATGTCCGCCCAGGGCAACGAAACTACCGAATACCGAGACAAAGACAATTACAAACCCTAGCAGAATAAACACGGATACGCCCTAGATAAACACATATGCATATGATCCGTTCTTTTTGCTTACCAAAAGCGCCCTTCAAAGGGTGTTTTCAAGCCCAAATCCCGGCTCTGCTACGAAAAACCGCCCGGAAAATTTCCAAGGCGGCAGAAAA
>LNAP01001102.1_pt1 | contig 44065 bp, 38 predicted proteins | sample 602601 | NCBI WGS metagenome assembly LNAP01 (sample SAMN02440304, study PRJNA202911) | soil metagenome | biome: Subtropical and temperate rainforests or woodlands; isolation source: soil samples (1 kg each in a 20% v/v slurry with milli Q water) were... ...
GAAGACAGCTTCGGCTGGTGCGATGACAGCGGCGAGGCCATCGGCCTGAAACGCCTGCTGATCAGCCCGACCACCAAGTACTGCATCGAAGCTCAAGAGCGTCACGAACAGATCGACAAGCACCAGCGTCAGGCTTGATTCAGTAGCGCCCCCATCGCGGGCAAGCCTCGCTCCTACGGATATGACCTGTAGGAGCGAGGCTTGCCCGCGAAGCTTTTTGTCGCTCAAAAAATTTTCACGCACTTCTATTGATCTGCTGCAACCCCCCACTACTAACGGACCATAGATAATGGCTTTGTAGTGGCGTTTAATGCGATCACAACAACTAGAAGACGTGTGGGGGTGACGAAGATGACGAGGGACGGATCTCTGGTTGGGGCAATGCCTGCACCAGCACTTTTGCCGAAAAACCTTTGGCTGACGCCGACCCTGCAAAGCATCGCCCTGATGCTATTGCTGTGCGGCATGGCATTGGCTGGCTGGTCGCTTTACCTTGGTCTGCCGTTGGCCGTGCTGATTATCTGGCTGCCGCGCCTGCGCTCGCGCACTCTCCCTGATGCAACCCCCGCAGACAGTTCCGGCGCCATCGCCGAATTGACTCGCGATCTTTCCTACACCACCAGTCATAACGCCTTGTCGGCTGCCGGCGTGGCCTATTCGGTCAAGCAACTGGCAGACAAGCTGCAATCGCAGCTCAACGCCGCGGCGCAGATTGTCAGCAGCGCTGAAGTGATGATCGCCACCGAGCACGCTACGTCGAAACTCAGTCGGGAAGCCTTGGGCGCGGCTAGCGAAGCTCATCAGAGCAGCGCGGCAGGCCGCACGGAACTGGTCGAGTCCATTGCGCGCATGCATCAACTCAGTGAGCGTGCCAGCAGCAGTCGCGAGCTGATCGAAGCGCTGAGCCTGCGCAGCGACGATATCCAGCGGGTCACGCTGGTGATTCAGTCCATCGCCAGCCAGACCAATTTGTTGGCGCTGAACGCGGCCATCGAAGCGGCGCGGGCCGGCGAGCACGGTCGCGGTTTTGCGGTGGTGGCCGATGAGGTTCGCGGGCTGGCCGCGCGCACAGCGACGGCGACCGGTGAAGTCGGGGAGATGGTCGCCGACATTCAGCAGCGCACCGCGCAAGTGGTGGAACAGATTCGTCAACTGGCGAGCGATCTGAATACCGGTGTTGCGCAAGTCGAGCACACCGGGCAGCACCTGGAAAACATCGCGCGCCTGGCCGCCGGGGTCGAAAGGCAGGTCGGGGAAATCGCTCAGGGCGCAGACACCAACCGCGAACAACTCGACAGTCTGTTCCACGCCATCGAACAGATGCGCAGTGATCTGGCGATCAGCGACCAGCAGACCCAGCGGCTTGCCCTGGCAGCGGTGCAAATGGAAGGGCAGGCCGAAACCATCAGCGAACGCCTGGCCGAAGTCGGGCTGGATGAGTATCACCAGCGGATTTACGACTTGGCCCGCGAAGGGGCGAGTCAGATTGCGGCACGCTTCGAAGCGGATATCGATCAGGGCCGGATCAGCCTCGATGACCTGTTTGATCGCAGTTACCAGACGATCCCCAACACCAGCCCGGCCAAATACCAGACCCGTTTCGACCGCTACACCGATCAGGTATTGCCGGCGATTCAGGAACCGTTGCTGCCGCGCCATGAAGGCCTGGTGTTCGCCATCGCCTGCACGCAGCAGGGTTATGTGCCGACCCATAACACCGTGTTCAGCCAGCCGCTGACCGGTGACATACAGATCGATACCCTGCACAACCGCACCAAGCGCAAATTCGCCGACCGCACCGGGATCCGCTGTGGTAGCCATCAACAGGCCGTGTTGTTGCAGACTTACACCCGCGATACCGGTGAACTGATGCACGACCTGTCGGTGCCGATCATGCTCAAGGGCCGGCATTGGGGTGGTTTGCGGTTGGGTTACAAACCACAAAAATCTCGCTGAGCTTAAGTGAACAGCATTACCTGTAGGAGCGAGGCTTGCCCGCGAAGGCGGTGTGTCAGTCGGCATCAGTGTTGAATGGCACACCGCCTTCGCGGGCAAGCCTCGCTCCTACAGAGTGAATCTGGCTAGTGGATCTGGTGCATGCGCAGGTTCAGGTCGTCGACCACACGCGCCCAATCGGCGTCTTCACGCAGTTGTTCCTTGAGGAAGCCGGCTTGCTGCGGGGTCCAGAACTCGGCGTCGATGAGCTTCTTGTCATCGGCCAAGGGGGAATGACGGTCAATGAAATCGTCGATGGCCTTCTCGCTGGAGTCCAGACCGAGCTGGTCGAACAGGCCTTTCAAATCATGTGTGGGTGAGTCCATCTTCATCTCCTTGCAGATAATCCGTCGCGTCGAGTGCGAGCAAAAGCAGGGATGAGCATAGACTGCAAATCCGATGATCAGGCTTTCAATGCACCTTCATCGACGGCAAGCTTCAGCGCCTTGGCGGCATCCTGGGCGGCAACGGCCGCGACATCCGCGGTCTTGAACCAGCGATCCTTTTCGACCTGGTGAGACGTCACAGTGGTCAACGGCGGTTTGGCGCGCATGATAATGACTGCCTGGAATTCGCCTTCGACCTCTCTGGCTTCGCCCCGGATAAAAAATTCACCGATATCAAATTCCGTCACGTAGCAGTCTTCCCTTGGAAATAGTTGTTGTGTTGAACGCCGTCCGCCCTGGGGGCGGGTTTCATTGGTCGGGCAGTATGGCAGTAGTTGCCTGCCGGCGGCTGAGTTAAGTCACCGGTGTGACGAAACGTCTATGGAAGTGAGCGCTGCAGGTGCCTCGACTGCGTGCCTCGAGTAAACGGGCAAGGGCGCAGGCATCGTTATGATTGCCGCGGAAACCTCTTACACGTCCGGTGGATATTTCCCTGATGTGGAAAAAGGCGTTTCCGGCCAATACCACCTGAAAACGTGGGAGCAGACGCTCTTCAGGCAGGAAATCCTGCTCGTGGAACACCATCGAATGCAGAGATGACGAGCCATCTGTGTGTCGGATGTGAGGCTGGGCAAAGTGAGTCAGTGTGCACATATGAAGTCCTTTTCGTGGTTTTACCGACGTGTGTACGGTGTTATGGGTAGTCTCGGTGAGCATGGCTGCTCTAGAATCGCCATTGATGGTTGACGATTGATGCCCATCTAAAGCAATTTTTTACTGGCGATATGTCGGAAAAGTGCTTTTTTTAAAGAGAATTTTCCCTAAAGTTGGTAATCCGGTTTTATCTGGCCGTCAGAAGGGCGTTTTCCTTCAACATCTGACGACCGCCAGGCAAGACGACGTGAGGGATGTTCCAGTAATCTTCTCAAACCTCACGATGAATGGGCCCTCTGCTCATTCCAGGATTCGACCCGGGTCATTTGGCTACACCTCGGCATTGCCGCTTTTTTCTGCTGTGCGCGTTTCCCGTGTACGGCGTCATTTTCAGATGTGGGGATGTTTCCTTGGCAGTAAGTAATCTCGATATGCATGCTTTGTTCGTACTGGGTGATTTGCGCGCAAAGCTGGTTAAACAGTTTCAGTCACGTTTCGTCTACATCACCGAACAGAACGCTGAAGGCATTTACATTGCCGAGCTCGACACCGAAGCAGCGCTGGTGGTGGATGACAAGCCAGGGCTTAAACTCAAGGTCGGCGACCATTTCAGCGCCTCCGTATTGCCCAGTCGCGAAGGCGGCAAGCTGGACATCAAGTTCCGTGAAATCAAACTGACGGTGTACGGGCTGGGGGATTACGCGTTCGTGACCACCGCAGACGGCCACGGCATTGTGTTCAAGGAAGGTCATAGTGTGGTGATGGTGTTCGCGGCCCATCAACAATTGCAGGAAGGCCTGACCAAAACCCTGAAAGCCGTGACCGCCAAGGCCGCCAAGTGGCGCAAGGGCGAACTGGTGACCTTCAAGGCCAGCGAGTAATGACCCTGACCCGCGCCGACTTCCACGAACAGAACCAGGCCAGTGCGCACACCGAGGCGCAGCGTCTGTTGGCTCAAAAGGCCGTTCTACAGGGAGCCTGGCTGAGTTGGGTGGCGTCACAGATTTACCTGTTGCGTCCGGCGGCGTACGCCAGCATGGTCAGAAGAGAGCTTGCACGCTTGCAGGAACCTTCCGAAAGTTAATCCTCGTCCCTCGAAAGCAGGAACCTCAACTACAGTCAGATGACTGAGTATTCAGAGGCTTGCGGTCTTCTTTGTCAGGCCATCCTGCTATTGCTGTGAACAGCGCGAGGTGCAAAAGCATGAGGGGATTTCGACGGTTACTGGCCGCTACCCTGGCCACGTTCGGTTTATTGGCTTCACCCGTTCCGGTGTTCGCTGCCCAGGCGCCGATTCATTTCGCCGACCTGAACTGGGAAAGCGGCAGCCTGATCACCGATATCCTGCGGATCATCGTCGAGAAGGGCTATGGCTTGCCGACCGACACCTTGCCGGGGACGACCATTACCCTGGAGACCGCGCTGGCCAACAATGACATTCAGGTCATTGGCGAGGAATGGGCCGGTCGCAGTCCGGTCTGGGTCAAGGCTGAGGCCGAGGGCAAAGTCGCGGCCCTGGGCGATACGGTCAAGGGTGCTACCGAAGGCTGGTGGGTGCCGGAGTATGTGATCAAGGGCGACCCGGCCAAGGGCATCAAGCCAATGGCGCCGGATCTGCGCAGTATCAGTGATCTGCCACGCTACAAAGATGTGTTCAAGGACCCGGAAACCCCGGGCAAGGGGCGTTTTCTCAACAGCCCGATCGGCTGGACGTCGGAAGTGGTCAACAAGCAGAAGCTCAAGGCGTATGGGCTGGACGACAGTTACGTGAATTTTCGCAGTGGTTCGGGGGCGGCACTGGACGCAGAGATCAGCTCGTCGATTCGTCGCGGCAAGCCAGTCCTGTTCTATTACTGGTCGCCGACACCGTTGCTCGGCCGTTTCAAGCTGATTCAGTTGCAAGAGCCACCGTTCGACGCCGACGCCTGGAAAACCCTGACCGACGCGGACAACCCCAATCCGAAACCGACGCGTTCGCTGCCCTCCAAGCTGTCCATCGGCGTGTCCACGCCATTTCAAAAACAATATCCGCAGATTGCCGAGTTCTTCACCAAGGTCGATTTACCGATCGAAGCGTTGAACAAGGCCCTGGCCGACATGAGCGAAAAACACACCCCGCCACGTCAAGCGGCAGAGGCCTTCATGAAGGCGCACCCGGACGTGTGGCAGGCCTGGGTGCCGAAGGATGTGGCGGATAAAGTTTCTGCGGCCCTGAAATAGAGGGGGCAGAGGACTGGATTGATCCCGGTATTCCTGGCCGACGCGAATCCAGTGTGGGAGCGGGCTTGCTCGCGAAAGCGGTTCGTCAGTCACCTTCAGTTTGGATGTGCCGCCGTCTTCGAGCAAGCCCGCTCCCACAAGGGGAACTCCGTCAATGACGAATACCCTTACAAAAACGCGTGAGGAAGTTCATCCTGCTGCAACATTTCACACCGGATGCCTGAATATGAGTCTTTTGGTCGCGCAATGGATTGCTGCAATCTTTTTATTGATCAGCCTGGTCCACCTGTATTGGGCGGCGGGTGGCAAATGGGGCAGCGAGGCGGCGGTGCCGCGTGTGCCCGGGGAGGGCGGTGAGGCATCAAGGCCGGCGTTCAAGCCGTCGGGCTTTGGCACGTTGCTGGTGGCGGTGGGTTTACTGCTGATCGCGATGCTGGTGTGCCTGCGGGTCGGATTGTATCTGCCCACGGTGCATCATTGGTCCCTGCAGTGGGTGATCAGCGCGATCGCGATGCTGATGTTCGCCCGGGCGATCGGCGATTCGAATTTGGTGGGGTTCTTCAAGCAGGAGAAGGACTCGAGATTTGCCCGCCTTGATACGTGGGCGTATTCGCCGCTGTGTGTGGTATTGGGGGCCGGATTGCTCACAGTGGCCTGGATTTGAAAAGCTTCGCGGGCAAGCCTCGCTCCTACAAGGTCTGCGCATAACATAACCTGTAGGAGCGAGGCTTGCCCGCGAAGAGGCCCTGCAATTCAACGCAAATCTATGGATTCAACTCCCGCTTTCGGTCCGCCGACTACTCACCTCAGCCGGCACATCATCCCCCGCCATGCGCTTGCGAAACAGCGCCGCCCGAGCCAGCAGCAGCGTGGTCACCGGCACGGTGATCGACAACAGAACCGGAATCAGCCAGGCATGCAGCACGGGCGCCGACTTGAGCGCCGAAAAGTAAATGATCGAAGCCAGTGCCACGCACCATGCGCCTAAAGTCGAGGCCAGCGCCGGTGGGTGCATGCGCTGGAAATAGTCCTTCATCCGCAGCAACCCGACCGCGCCGATCAGCGTAAACAGGCTGCTCAGCACCAGCAGAATCGCCACCGCAATTTCCACCCACAGAGACAATTCAGGCCTCATTCAATCACCTCGCCACGCAGCAGGAATTTGGCCAGGGCGAACGAGCCGACGAAGCCGAACAGGGCGATCAGTAGCGCCGCCTCGAAATAAGTGTCACTGGCATAACGAATACCCAACGTGAGCATCATCAGCATGGCGATGATGTACAGGTAATCCAGCGCCAGAACCCGGTCCTGAGCCGACGGGCCCTGGAACAGCCGGATCAGGGTCAGAATCATCGCCATCGAAAAGATGAACAGGCTCAGCAGGATTGCGTTCGACAGCAATGCGCTCATTCGAAGATCTCCATCAAGGGGCGCTCGTAGGTCGTCTTGAAGTGCTGGATGAATTGGCTTTCGTCATCCAGGTCGAAGACGTGCAGCAGCAGAATGCTGCGATCCAGCGCCAGTTCCGACCAGACCGTGCCGGGCACCACCGTGCAGATTATCGACAGCGCCGCGAGGCCGTTGGCGTCGCGCAAATCCAGCGGCACCTTGATGAACCGCGAGCGAGGCGCACGACGGCCCGCATTGAGCACGCCCCAGGCCACGGCGAGGTTGGACACGATCACGTCGCGCCCAACCAGCAAGAACAAACGCAGGATCACCCCAGGCCGATGAATGCGGATCGGCAGCGGTCGCAGCTTGCGCATCATTAACGGCGCGCAGAACCCCAGCATGGCGCCCAGCAGTAGATTGCCGGGGCTCATCGACAGGTTCAACACCAGCCACAGCAGCCACAATGCCAGCGACAGCCACGGTGCAGGAAACAGGCGCTTCATGGTTGCACCTCCAGCAGCGCTGCCTTGGCATGCGGGCCTGGAATTACACGGGTTTCGAGCACCGCCATCACGTATTGCTGCGGGTTGTTCAATGCAACGGCCGCCGCTTGGGTGTAGCGCAGCAGCGGTTCGGCCTTGAACGTCAGCGCAATGCTCAGCCCCAGCAGAACGACGATTGGCACGCATTCCAGGCGCCGCAGCAAGGGCGACGGCCGCTCTTGCGGGGTCCAGAAACGCTGGATGCCCAAACGCGAGAAAGCGATCAGCGAGGCCAGCCCGGACAAGATCAACAGGGCGAGCAAACCCCACGCGCCGTTCGATATCGGTTCGTCGCTGCCATTACCCAGCCCCAGCGGATTGAGCAAAGCGCTGAGCAGGCTGAGTTTGCCGATAAACCCGGAAAGTGGCGGCATGCCGATGATCAGCAGGGCGCAGGCGATAAAGCTCAAACCGAGGAAAGCCATGGTCCAGGGAATCACCTGGCCGACCACGGCTTTCTGTTCGTCATCAAGGTTGAAGCCTTTGGGCGGTTGCAAGGATTCCAGGGGCCGTGGCAGCAGCTCGCCGTCATCGAACAGCGGCATTTCGTTGGCTGAGCGCGAGCGCTCGATCAATTCGGCCAGCAGGAACAACGCGCTCAAGGCCAGGGTTGAGCTGACCAGATAGAACAGCGCCGCGCCGATCAGGTTCGGCTGGGCGAAACCGATGGCCGACAACAGGATGCCTGCCGACACCAGAATGCTCAGGCTAGCCATGCGCTCCAGGCGTTGCGCGGCGAGGATCGCCACGGCGGCGCAAACGATGGTCGCCATGCCGCCGTAGATCAGCCAGTCGCCACCAAAATACGCGGATGCCCCGGCCTGCCCGGAGAACAGCAGCGTCCACAAACGCAGCAAGGTGTAGACGCCGACCTTGGTCATGATCGCGAACATCGCCGCCACGGGCGCGCTGGCCGCGGAGTAGGCCGGCACCAGCCAGAAGTTCAGCGGCCACATGCCGGCCTTGGCCAGGAACGCCACCGCCAGAATCGCCGCGCCGGCATGCAGCAGGCCACGATCGGCCTCCGGCACCAGCGGGATTTTCAGCGCCAGGTCGGCCATGTTCAGCGTGCCGGTAACGCCGTAGATCAGCGCCGCGCCAATCAGAAACAGCGACGAGGCCAGCAGGTTGATCGAGATGTAATGCAGGCCCGACGACACCCGCGCCCGGCCTGAACCGTGCAGCATCAGCCCGTAAGAGGCGGCCAGCAGCACTTCGAAAAACACGAACAGGTTGAACAGGTCTGCCGTCAGGAAGGCGCCATACAGACCCATCAACTGAATCTGGAACAGCGCGTGGAAACTCGAACCCGCACCGTCCCAGCGGGCCATGGCGAACAGCAAGGCGCTGACGCCGATGATCCCGGTCAGCACCAGCATCAGCGCCGACAGACGATCGACCACCAGCACAATACCGAACGGCACCTGCCAGTTACCTGGCAAATACACGCCGATGGAGCCCGGCACGCCGGTGGTTTGCGTCCATTGCAGCAGCATCACGGCAATGCCCAGCCCCAGCAGGCTGGAGAACAGATTGATTTTGGCCTTTAACGGGCGGTGTTTCTCGCCCAGCATCAGCATCACCGCGGCGGTCAGCAGCGGTAGCAGAATGGGGGCTGCGATCAGGTGCGCCATCGGATTCATTCTTTAGGCTCCCGGCCATCCACATGGTCGGTACCGGTCAGGCCTCGGGAGGCGAGCAGCACCACCAGGAACAGCGCGGTCATGGCGAAGCTGATGACGATCGCGGTCAGCACCAACGCTTGCGGCAGCGGGTCGGTGTAGTGCAGCAAATCCTGAGGCACGCCGTCCTTGATGTTCGGCTCCTTGCCGATGAACAGGCTGCCCATGCTGAAGATGAACAGGTTGACGCCGTAGGACAGCAGGCACAGGCCCATGACCACCTGGAATGTCCGTGGCCGCAGCACCAGCCACACGCCGGACGCGGCCAGCACACCGATGGCGATTGCGATGACTTCTTCCATCAGATGGCTCCTTGCGTGGCAGCCGCTTTGGCCACGGGCTTGGGTTGCGCGCTGGTTTTATGACCGCGTACCGATTGGTGGGCGAGGGCGGTCAGGATCAACAGCGTCGAGCCGACCACCACGGCGTACACGCCAATGTCGAAGAACAGTGCGCTGGCGATGTGAATCTCGCCGAGCAGCGGCAATGCGAAATGCCAGGTGTGAGTGGTAAGGAATGGATACCCTGCCACCATCGCCCCGAGCCCGGTGACCGTGGCGAACAGCAGCCCGGTGCCCATCCAGCGCAGCGGCCGCAGGCTCATTTGTGCCTCGACCCACTGGGTGCCGGCGACCATGTATTGCAGGATGAACGCCACCGACATCACCAGACCGGCGACGAAACCGCCTCCCGGTTGATTGTGCCCGCGCATGAACAGGTAGACCGACACCACAAACGCAATCGGCAGCAGCAGACGCACCAGCACCGCTGGCACCATCATGAAACCGAGCGCGGTGTCGCTGGCGTGACGCGGGTTGACCAGGTCGGTGACCACGTCGGGCGCCAGCAAGCGCTGTTGGGCCGGCAGTTGCAGGCTTTCTTTCGGTGGACGGAAGCGTCGCAGCAGGGCGAACACAGCCAGGGCCACCGCCACCAGTACGGTGATTTCGCCGAGGGTGTCGAAGCCACGGAAGTCCACCAGCATTACGTTGACCACGTTGCTGCCGCCGCCTTCGGGCAGGGCGCGACTGAGGTAGAACGAGGAAATGTCGTTGGGCGTCTGGCGGGTCAGCATCGCGTAGGACAGCAGCGCCATGCCGCCACCGACCGCGATCGACAGCAGCAAGTCGCGGATACGGCGGATGCGTGCCTTGCGCAGGCTGCTCGGCAATGGTGACACCTCTTCGATTCGTCGTGGCAGCCAGCGCAGACCGAGGAGGATCAACACCGTGGTCACCACTTCCACCGCCAATTGCGTCAGGGCCAGATCCGGCGCCGAGAACCAGACGAAGGTCACGCAGGTCATCAGGCCGCAGACGCTGACCATGGTCAGGGCCGCGAGCCGGTGATACTTGGCTTGCCACGCCGCGCCAAGGGCACAGGCAATCGCCAGCAGCCAAAGGATCACGAACACGATCGAGCCCGAAATTTTCGGCCGGTCACCCCAGCTCAGGCTGCTGTGCAGCATCGGGATCAACCCGGCCAGCACGGCGGCGAGCACCACCAGAAACAATTGGGTTTGCAGGCGCCGGGTGCTGATCCGCCGCTCCAGACGACGGGCCAGGCGCATCATGATCACCAGGCTGCGTTCGAACAGGCGCTTGCCGTTGAAGTGGCTGATCACCGGCGGGTGCGGGAAGCGCCCGCGCTTGAGCTGATTGCGCAACAGTAGATAGAGGATGATGCCGCAGGACATGGCGATCAGGCTCATGATCATCGGCGCGTTCCAGCCGTGCCAGATCGCCAGGCTGTACTCGGGGAGCGTACCGCCCACCACCGGCAATGCCGCCGCCGCGAGCAACGGGCCGACCACTTGAGCGGGGAAGATCCCCACCACCAGACAGGTAAACACCAGCAATTCCACCGGCGCGCGCATCCAGCGTGGCGGCTCGTGCGGGGTGTGCGGCAGGTCGGTGGCGGTCGGGCCGAAGAACACATCGACAGTGAAGCGCAGGGAGTAGGCGACGCTGAACGTCCCGGCGATGGTCGCGACGATTGGCAGGGTCATCTCGATCCAGGCCGTCGCGTTGATGAACACGGTTTCGGCGAAGAACATCTCTTTCGACAGGAAACCGTTGAGCAGCGGCACGCCGGCCATGGAGGCACTGGCGACCATGGCCAGGGTGGCGGTGAACGGGATCAGTTTGACCAGGCCGCTGAGTTTGCGAATATCCCGGGTGCCGCTTTCGTGGTCGATGATTCCGGCGGCCATGAACAGCGAGGCCTTGAAGGTAGCGTGGTTGAGAATATGAAACACTGCGGCGACGGCGGCCAGCGGACTGTTCAGGCCCAGCAGCAAAGTGATCAGGCCCAAATGGCTGATGGTCGAGTAGGCCAGCAGGCCCTTGAGGTCGTTCTGGAACATTGCGCAGTAAGCGCCGAGTAACAGGGTGCAGGCGCCGGCCCCGCTGACGATGTAGAACCATTCTTCACTGCCGGACAGCGACGGCCACAGGCGTGCGAGCAGGAAGACCCCGGCCTTGACCATGGTCGCCGAGTGCAGATACGCCGAGACCGGTGTCGGCGCCGCCATGGCGTGGGGCAGCCAGAAGTGGAAGGGGAATTGCGCACTTTTGCTCAAGGCGCCGATCAGGATCAGGGGAAGCAGAATAGGGTAGAGGGCATGTGCGCGAATCAGATCGCCGGCGGCCAGGACCTTGTCCAGGTCATAGCTGCCCACCACATGGCCGAGCAGCATGACCCCCGCCAGCAAACACAAACCACCGGCACCGGTGACCATCAACGCCATATAGGCGCCACGTCGCGCATCGGCGCGGTGGTGCCAGTAGCCGATCAACAGGAATGAAAAGAGGCTGGTCAGCTCCCAGAAAAACACGATCTGGATCAGGTTGCCGGAGATCACCAGCCCCAGCATGGCGCCCATGAACGCCAGGAAAAACGCGAAGAAACGCGGCACCGGATCATCCGGCGACATGTAGTAGCGGGCGTATAGCGAAACCAGCGTGCCGATGCCCAGCACCAGCATCGAGAACAGCCAGGCGAAACCATCCATGCGCAGAACGAAGTTCAGGCCCAGGCTCGGTAGCCAGAAGAACTCTTCGCGGATCACGCCGCCATCGGCGATTTGCGGGTACAAGAGCGCGACCTGCACGGTGCCAATCAGGGCCACCAGGCCAGCCAACAGCGATTCGGTATTACGCGCGTTGTGCGGCAGCAAGGCTGCCAGACAACTGCCGATAAAAGGCAGAAGCAGTAGAACTATCAGAGACATAGGCTTCTAATCTGCGGAAGTTTGTGAAGCATCATACGTGCCAGCTCCCTGATCACCAAACGCCAAGCTGTCGCAGAATCCTACAAAATAGACGGCAAATTCGTGTTTATCATTGTTTCAGTGAGCGCGATTTCGCTTGTCCCGGCCCCTTCGCGAGCAAGCCCGCTCCCACATTAGGGTTTCGGTGCGACACTCATTGTGTGTACGCCGTAGATCCCCTGTGGGAGCGGGCTTGCTCGCGAAGACGATCCATCAGACGCCGCAGATATCGGGTCTTACCCTTGTGTTTCCCGCTCCAAATCCTCTTGCGCCGTAACAACCTTACCCTTGGTCTTCAACTCACTGACAATCACCGCCGCGACAATCAACCCCGCGCCAACCAATGCAATCGCCGGCAACCGCTCTCCGGCGATCCGCCCGACAATCCCGGCCCACACCGGCTCTCCGGCATAAATCAACGTCGCCCGAGTCGGCGAAACACTCTTCTGCGCCCAGTTCATCGCCACCTGAATCGCCGCACTCGCCGCGCCCAGCCCCAATGCGCTGCACAACAGCAACCAGGAGAACCCTGGAATCACTTCCTGAGTCGGCACCACCATCAGAAACGCCAGCACCGAAGTCACCGCCAGCTGCACCACCGTCACCCGGCGCACGTCGACTTGGCCGGCATAGGTGCTGATCAGAATGATCTCTGCCGCGATTGCTACGGCGCTGATCAGTGTGGCGATTTCACCAGGGCTGAAATTGAACGAAGCGCCGGACGGCCCCGACAACAGCATCAACCCGGTAAAGGCCAGCATGATCCCGATGCTCGGCATCAACCCCGGCCGCCGCCCCAGCACCAGCCATTGCAGCAACGGCACGAACGGCACATACAGCGCGGTAATAAACGCCGACTGACTGCTGGGAATGCTCTGCAAGCCCACGGTCTGCAAGCCGTAACCGAGCATGATCGCCACGCCGATAAACGCCCCGGCCTTGAGTTCGAACAGGGTCAGTTCGCGCAGATGACGCCAGGAGAACAGCGCCACGATGCTCGCCGCCGCAGCAAAACGCAGACCGACGAAAAACATCGGCCCGCTGACGGTCATCGCATGCTGCACCAGCAAAAAGGTTCCGCCCCAGACCATGGTGATCAGCACCAACACGCACTCAGCTTTGCTGAACCGTGAGAAGCGGGAGGAAGCAGGGGAGGAGTTCATCGACGTCATGACCTTGCGCGCTACCTGAGGGAGACGCACAATGCGCCGGAAGTTGGGCAGTATACTGCGCAACACCATCAAGTGAGCAATATAGTGCACAAAGATTCCACCCAACGGGCGTCGGTCCTCCAGCACGTCAGTCAGAACGTCCGACGTTTGCGTCATGCCGCCGACATGAGCCAGAGCGCCCTGGCCGAAAAGTCCGGTGTCAGTCGCCGCATGCTGGTGGCCATCGAGGCCGGCGAGAAGAACGTCAGCCTGACCACCCTCGACCGCGTGGCCGAAGCGCTGGACGTTGCCTTCAGCGACTTGATCCAGGCCCCTGAAGCCCGCGACCCGAGCCGCATCAATGAACTGGCCTGGGCCGGCACGATACCTGGCAGTAAAGCGGTGTTGCTGGCCAAAGCTACCGCCACTCGTGAAGTGGAACTCTGGGAATGGCGCCTTGAGCCAGGCGAGCATTACCCCTCGGAGCCGGATGCCGATGGCTATAGCGAACAGATTTATGTGTTTGAAGGCTGTCTGACGTTGATGCTGGGAGGTCAACCGCAGAAAATCGCCGCTGGTGAGTTCTTCATGTTCGCCAGCAATCAGCCCCATTCCTACCGCAATGAGGGTGATGTGGCGGCGCGGTTTGTGCGTAATGTGGTGATTTGATTGTGCAGTGGCCAGCACCGGATACTGTGGGTTAAAGCTGCAAGTGTTTCTCTGAATATTGTTTAACTGTTTGAAATATAAAAATTGTTGTCAGGAGGGGGCTCCAGCGAAAAGAGCGATCTGCACGACTTCTATCCAAACATTGACCAGTGAGAACGCCATGACTGACACCCCAAGCGGACAGGCGACCGACGCCATCCGTCACGCGGACATCCTGATCATCGGCGGCGGCCTCAGCGGTACGATGCTGGCGGCGCAATTAGTGCGTCTGCCCGGCAAGCGTCAGGTGCTGGTGATCGAACCTCGCGCCGAACTCGGTCGGGGCGAGGCCTACAGCGCGGTGGAACTGGGCCATACGCTCAACGGCAACGCGGCGCGGATGAGCGTCGATCCGGACAACGCCGATGACCTGACCCAGTGGCTCACCGATCACATCGCTGCCGGTGGCTGGCCGGAGTCGGATCAGCAGCCTGTGCCGATCAGTGAGTTGTTCCCGCCGCGCGGTTTGTTTGGCGTTTATGTGCAGCAGCGTCTGGCCGAGGCACAAGCGGTGGGGGCCGTGAACGGTTCAACGGTCGAGCATGTGCGGGCCGAAGTGGTTGACCTGCAGATATTGGATGATGCGGTGCGGCTGACCTTGAACGACGGGCAACGCTTGCAGGGCGCTTATACCGTATTGGCAACGGGGATGTTCCCCGCCGCACGCACGCCGCAAAAACAATCCAGCAGCCTCAACGCCGCCGCCCTCGATCCGTGGGATGTGGCCGCCATGCGCCAGCTCGATCCACAGTCGACGGTGCTGATTATTGGTTCCGGGCTGACGATGGTCGATGCCGTGGTGTCGCTGGAGCAGGCTGGGCATCGGGGGGCGATCGAAGTATTTTCCCGGCATGGGCTGTTGCCCCATGTTCGCCGGCAGCCGCCGGAGTGGGTGGATTTTCTCGCCGAGGACCACAGCATTCGCACGCCGCGTCAGCTAATGCGCGAACTGCGCCGACACTGTCGGGAAGCTATCGCTCAAGGCATCGACTGGCAGGCTCCGCTCGATACGGTTCGTGCGCACATCGGGCGTTTGTGGAGCCAGGCGAGCGACGTGCAACGCCGGCAATTCGTGCGCCATGTGCGGCCGTGGTGGGAGAGCCATCACCATCGCTCACCGCCGTTGAGTGCCGAGTTGGTGGCGCGGCTGCACGGGGAAGGGCGGTTGCGGATTCATGCTGCATCGTTCAAAGGGTTGGAGCCTTCGTTGAGCGGTGGGGTGAGTATCCGCATCCGTCGCCGTGGCGAGGCCGAAACCTGCGTGGTGCACGGCGCGGCACTGATCAATTCCAGCGGCATCGAATACGACTGGCGGCGAGTAGCGAGGCCATTGCCGCAGCAGCTATTGGCGCGCGGGTTGGTGCGGCCGGGGCCATTGGCGTTGGGCATTGCGGCCGCGGATGACGGCGCGGTGTCAGGCGCTGATGGGCTGGTCGCCAACCGTTTGTTCGCCATGGGCCCGCCGCTGCGCGGCATGTGGTGGGAGAGCACGGCAGTGACCGACGTGGCGAGCCAGGCCAAGTCTCTTGCGGCGCGATTGGTGGTTTGACCGAAAGTTGGAGGGGGGCTTTCGGGCCTCTTCGCGAGCAAGCCCACACACATTTGATCTCAGGCGTACACAGATAGTGTGTTCGCCGAAGATCCCCTGTGGGAGCGGGCTTGCTCGCGAAGAGGCCAGTACAGTCACTACAACGCTCAGGCCACTAAACAAGCATTGTTTAAACGACACTCTTTTCCACGTCGACCCCGAGGTCGATAACGCAACCCTGCTGGCCGCAACCCAACGGGGGCAAGCCTCTCGCTGCTGTATCGAGCCCGCCGCGTGGTTTAGTTGGTCTGACACAATTGATATTAATTTCCTTGTCGGCTGAATTTTTCAAAATGTGTGGGGTCTGTTTACCGTCCGTGATGGCTGGCGTCATTTAGCCAGCATTTCTGGCATCAATTTCAGGGTGACCACGACCCTTCCCCTGCGGGCATCAACGTACGCCCTCAGCACTTATGACATGGAGCGTTATGCTTATCTCCCCACGGATGTGGCCGGTGCTGTGCGCGCTATTGCTTGGCTTGGGTACACAGAGCAGCGCCGATGGCGCCAGCCTGCCAACTCCGGGCGACCAGGACCTGATCCGCGATCGCCAGAACCGCCTGATTGAAGAACAGCAGCGTCGACTGGAAGAACTCAAGGACCTGCCGGGCAAGCCAACATTGCCCGCAACACCGGCCGCCCCGGTGGATACACGTTGCTTTCCTATCAAAGACATCGAACTCAAGGGCGCCGACAGTCTGTCCGCTGCCGACCGCGAGCGCTTGCTCAAGCCTTATATCGGTCAATGCCTGGGCGTCTCGCAACTCAACGAATTGCTCAAGGTCATCACCGACCATTACATCGGCAAGGGCATGATCACCAGCCGCGCTTACTTGCCGCAGCAAGACCTCTCCAGCGGCCACTTAAGTGTGTTTGTAGTCGAGGGCAAACTCGAGGGTTTGAAGGGCGCTGACGACAGCCATATCTCCGATCGGGAACTGTCCATGACCTTCCCCGGTAAAACGGGCGAATTGCTCAATCTTCGTGAAATAGAACAACTGGTGGATCAGTTGAACCGCTTGCCCTCCAACCAGGCGCAAATGGAACTGACCCCCGGCGTTCAGGTCGGCGGCAGTAACGTGCTGGTCAAGAACAACCCGCAAAAGCCTTGGCGTGCCAACCTGTCGCGTAATAACGACGGTCAGAAAAGCACCGGTGAACAGCAGTGGGGCGCAGGCCTGGAGTGGGACAGCCCGCTGGGGCTGGCCGACCAGTTGATGTTGCGCGGCGGCCATGACGCGGTGAGCGATCACCAGAAAACCTCGAAAAACGCCATGCTCTATTACAACGTGCCTTGGGGCTGGTGGAACTTCAGTTATACCTACAGCCAGAGCGAATACCGCTCCCAGGCCCAAGGCAATGGTTTCAACTTCAGCCAGAGCGGCGACAGCGAGAATCATCAATTTCGTGCCGAGCGCCTCGTCCATCGCGATGCGGTGAGCAAAACGTCGATCAATGCCGGCTTCGCCCATCTGCGCACTAACAACTACATCGAAGATAGCCGCCTGGATAACAGCAGCCAGCGTATTACCGAAGCCCAGTTGGGTATCAACCACGGCCGGCGTATTGGCCAGTCGTTCGTCAACCTGGACCTGGGCATGCAGCAGGGCATCGGCGCGCTGGATGCACAAGGCAACGACCAGCGTCGTGATGATGCCGGCAATCTTACCGCCAACGCTCGCTATCGAAAGTACACCGCCACGGCCAGTTACCTGTTGCCGTTCAACTGGCTGGGCGAGTCCTTCACGTTCAGCAGCCTCGCCACGGGCCAGCGCAGTGAAGACGTGTTGTTCAGCCCGCAACGCATCAGCCTGGGTGGCAGTTCATCGGTGCGTGGCTATAAAGACCAGTTTTTATCCGGAGACAGCGGCGGCTACTGGCGCAACGAATTGCGCTGGACCCGCCCGGTGACTGTCGATTGGCTGCGCCCGGCACTGAGCGAGTACGGCACCAGTGTCGGCTATGACCAAGGCGTGATCAGCAATGACCGATACAACAGCGAAGTGCATGGCCGAATGTCCAGCAACTCCCTGGAACTCTTCGCCCGTGGCAAGTACCTCGCCACTCGCGTGACGTTCGCCCACTCGCTGGAGCGCCCCACCGTGCTCACCGAGCGCGAGGCGCCGATCTATTTCCAGGTCGACCTGTTTCTTTAATTCATTTGTTATCGCGTCGAGATTCTGAATATGGACGTTCACCAGCTTGCCTTTCTGTCCCGCCAGCCTTCGGCTGCCGTGGCCCCTCGCACGCACTTCCTGGGCATGCCCAAACGCTTGCTGGCATTGCTGTTGGCGAACGTCATGTTCTGGCAGCCGATCTGGGCCCAGGCCGAGGGCATCGCCGTCAGCGGCAACACCCAGACCGGCATAGGGCAGGCCGGCAACGGCGTACCGGTGATCAATATTGCCGTGCCCAACGGTGCCGGGCTCTCGCACAACCAGTTCAAGGATTACAACGTCGGTCGCCAGGGCGTGATCCTCAACAACGCGACAAACGCAGTGCAGAACACCCAACTGGGCGGCCACATTCTGGGCAACAGCCAGCTCGGTGGACGGGCAGCCGGCACCATTCTCAACGAAGTCAACGGCGGTAGCCCCAGCCAGCTCAACGGCTACACCGAAGTGGCAGGTCGGTCAGCAAGGGTCATCATTGCCAACCCTTACGGCGTGAGCTGTAACGGTTGCGGCTTCATCAACACGCCGCGCGTGACCCTCAGCACCGGCAAGCCTGTACTCGACGGCAGCGGCAAGCTTGATCACTTCGAGGTTGATGGCGGCAGCATCACCATCGATGGCATGGGGCTTGATGCGGCCAACATTGACCAATTCGACCTGATTACCCGTTCGGCGAAGATCAACGCAGACATCCATGCCCGGCAATTGAATGTCATTACCGGTGCCAACAACGTCAACGCCGACAGCCTGGCCACCACCCCTCGCGCGGCCCGTGATGCCGACAAGCCTCAACTGGCAATCGATGCGGCGGCGCTGGGCGGGATGTATGCCAACACCATCAAACTGGTGGGCACCGAGCAGGGCGTCGGGGTCAAGCTGGCGGGCAACATGGCCGCCAGTGCCGGCGATATTCAAATCGATGCCGGCGGCCATCTGAGCATGGCGCAGACATCGGCCCAAGGTGGCTTGCGGGTCAACGCGCAGAGTGTCGAGATGACCGGCAAGGCTTACGCCGGCAGCGTCGATGTACGTACGCCCGGCGAGCTGGTCAACCGGCAGAGCCTGGCCGCCCGCAACCGCATCGACATTAATGCCGACAAACTCAGTAACTCCGGCGTGATTGCCGCGGGCATCGAGGCCGATAACAGCCGCAACACCACGGGCGACCTGAGCATCACCAGCCCCTCCGTGACCAACAGCGGCAGTCTTGAAGCCAGTCGCTCGTTGAGCATCCGTGCGAGCACAACCCTGACCAATCAAGGCGTGGTTCAGGGCGCTGCGGTCGATCTGACCAGCGCCCGGGTTACCAATCAGGGCGCTGCTGCACGAATCGTCGGTGAGCGGTCGCTGGTAATCACTACACCCGCCATCGTCAACCTGGCAGGGGTGATCCGCTTCGGCGCAGGGCAGGCGGCGTCCTTGCAACTCGACAGCCTGGACAACCGCGAAGGCCTGATCCAGGTGCTGGGCGGCAGCCTGACAATCACCGCCCGCCAGCTGGATAACCGTGGCGGGCAAATCGACGCTGGCGGCCTCATCGTCGATACCACCACGCTTGATAATCGCGCCGGCCTGCTTTCTGCCAGCGCCGGTAATGCGCGGGTGAACACCCGCGGCAGGTTCGATAACACTTCGGGCACTCTCCAGGCGCAAAACCAGCTTTCAGTCACGGGCCAGGAGGTCATCAACCAGGGCGGCAGGCTGCTGGCGGTCAACGGTGACCTCGATCTGAAAGCCTCGAGCCTCGATAACCAGCTCGGCAGCGTGCTGGGGTCCAAGGTCAGCATTCGCGCGCCGGGGGGGCAGGTCGACAACCGCGGCGGGAAAATCGTCGGCGAGCGCATTGATCTGAACGCCTCGGGGCTCGACAACAGCAACGCGGGGCTGCTGGCGGCAGGCGCCCAGGGCATGAGCCTGATCTTCGATCCGGCGGCCATCAAGGCGCAGTTGCTCAATAACAAGGGGCACATTCAGAGCGACGGCGGCCTTTTGCTGCAAGGTGGCTGGCTGGACAACAGCGCGGGCACGGTGCTCGGTAAAACCATCCAGGTCGATGCTCAACGCCTGATCAACAACGGCAAGGGCGCACTGGTCAGCAATGGCGGCAACGTTGTCCTGAATGTCAGCAACCTGTTGAGCAACCTGACCGGTGTGATCGATGCCGGTAACAACACGGCCACCGTCACCGGCGCGAGCCTGATCGATAACCAGGGCGGCACGATTCGCGGCCAGCAACTGGGCCTTCAGGCGGCCACTTTGCTCAACGGTCAGAAGGGGCAACTGGTCGCAGGGTCCGGTGGGTTGACCTACCGCGGGAACCAACTGGACAACAGCGGCGGCGTTATTCTCGCCGACGGTGGGCTTGCCAGCCTGAAGCTCGGCAAGGGCAGCATCGGCAACCTTGGCGGCACGATCCAGGGCGACACCGTCGAGGTGACCGCCGGCAGTCTCGATAACAGCAGCGATGGCACCAAGGCCGGCATGATCGCCAGCCTGGCGGGTGAACTGAAGTTGACCGTCGATTCACTGACCAGCCGCGCCGGCAAACTCTTCGCCAAGACCGCGCTGGTGTTCAAAGGCTCCACGCTGGACAACAGCGGTGGACAGCTCAGTGGCAACACCGTTGACCTGACGGCCGACCAACTGACCAACCAGGGCGGCCTGATCGAATCCAACACCTGGCTTGCACTCCAGGGCGGCACGCTGGACAACAGCGCTTCCGGGCGGATCCGTGCGCTGGGCAACAACGTCAATACTCTTAACGTCTCGACAGACGACATCAGCACGCTCGATTTCAGCGACACCGTCAATAACCACAATGGCACCATCGAGGTCGGTAACTCGTCGTTCAGTTTCAAATCCAGCACGCTGGATAACCGTACCGGGACCCTCGAACACGCCAACACCGGGTTATTTACCCTGCACCTCGATCGCCTGACCGGTGCCGGTGGTGACATCACCGGCCTGGGCAGCGGCGACTGGAACTTTAGCGCGGTGGATGGGCTGGGGCGTGCACAGCTCAACGAGGCCCTGACTTACACCAGCGATTCGCTGACGCTTCAGTCTGGCGATCGCCTGGCCAGCAGCACCGCCCTGGTGCTCAACCTCGGCAGCCTGAATAACGGCGGCGAGCTGCTCAGCGATGGCGATCTCACGCTGAACCTTACGGGCGATCTATCCAACAGTGGTCGGTTATCCGCGCAAAAAATGCTGGCTATCACCGCCCATGACGTCCGCCAGAACGGCGGACGCATGGGGGCCGGCACCGACACACGCCTCAACCTGAGCGGTACGCTGGATAACCTCGGTTACCTGACTGCCCGCCAGAACCTGCGCATCGACGCGGCGCAAATCGACAACCACGGCACACTGGGTGCCCAAGGCAAAGTCAACCTCACCGCCACCGGCGGCATCACCAACGGCGCCGATACATTGCTGTTCAGCGGCGGCGACATGACCTTGCGCGCCAGTAGCCTGCTCAACTGGTATGGCGACCTCTATAGCGCCGGCAATCTAAGCTTCGCCGGCATCGACGGCGCCGCCGCGCAAAGCTTCAGAAACCTCTCCGGGACCGTCGAAAGCCAAGGCAACATCAGCCTTCACGCCGTCTCGCTGGAAAACGCCAAGGCCGAATTCGAGCTGGAACAACAACGGGTAAGCGGCACCTTGAGGTGGGCGTGCAGCCAACACTGTGGCGGACATGACTCCTTCAAACGCGGCTGGATCACCATCGGCCAAACGTTCATCGAGCGCGCCATCAAAGACTCTGCTTCGGCGCGCCTGGTTGCAGGCAAAGACCTCAACATCCAGGCCTCAAGCGTGCAGAACCGCTACAGCCTGCTGGCCGCCAATAACAACCTGACCATCATTGCCGATGACCTGCTCAACCAGGGCGCGTCCACTCGCACCGGGCAGAACACCATCGTGATCCGTACACCGAGGCGCATTTCCACCGGTTATTGGGATCAGATGGAGTACGTCGACGTCCCGGCCTTCAACGCGGCCGTTGCCGCTGGGAACTACGACGACGCCCGCTTCGAACTGCTGAAATCGCGTTCCAGCGACAGCCGCTTCCAGGAGCGCAGCAACGTCACCGTCTGGACCGACAACCCTGAGCCGACCTACGCCGCCACGATTCAGGCCGGCGCCACCGTCAACCTCAGCGTCACGCGTACCGTGCAAAACGGAACGCTGCACCAGAACACGCTCGAACAACTGACCGGTACGCTGGGCGACGACCAGACCGGCGTCGGGGTAGGTGAGGTCAATATCAACCTCAACCCGCAGGCGACCAGTGCCGCCGCCGTGACGCCTGCCGCTGTGCAACCCATCGAGCGTATCGCGGCGGATGGCAGCGTACAGACCGTCTTCAAGCCGGTGGATTACAGCGGGCTGCCTTTCACATCCGTGGACCCGACGGCCGGGCCGAATTTCCAAACGCCCAAGGGCGATTACGGGTTGTTCATCAAGAACCCCGACCCGACAAGCCGCTACCTGATCGAGACCAACCCGAACCTCACGAACCTGTCGCAGTTCTTTGGTTCGGACTACCTGCTCAAGCTGTTGAACGTCAACGCCGACAGCACTTGGCGTCGACTCGGCGATGGCCTGTACGAGCAGCGCCTGATTCGCGATGCGGTGCTGGCGAAAACCGGCCAGCGTTTTCTCGCCGGCGGTTTGACCAGCGATTACGAGCAATACCGCTACCTGATGGATAACGCCCTCGCCAGCAAAGACGCACTGCGCCTGAGCCTTGGCGTCTCGTTGACGGGCGAGCAGGTCAGCGCGCTGACCCATGACATTGTCTGGATGGAAAACCGCATCGTCGACGGGCAAAAAGTCCTCGTGCCGGTGCTGTACCTGGCCCAGGCAGATACCCGCAACGTACGCGGCAGCAGCCTGATCCAGGGTCGGGACTTGAACCTGTTCACCGGCGGCGATCTGGTCAACGTCGGCACGCTTCGCGCCAGCAACAACCTCAACGTCCAAAGCGCCGGCAGCGTCTACCAGGGCGGGCTGGTCGAGGCCGGTAACGACCTGCAAATATTGGCGCAAGACAGCATTCGCAACGCCATGGCCGGCGAGATCCGCGCCAGCCAGGTCAGCCTTGTCGCGCTCAAGGGCGACATCATCAACGACCGCACCGCGATTCAGGTTCGTGACGGCGCCGGCATGCGCACCCTGACCGATGCGGGCAGCAGCATCAGCGCCCGGGAAAACCTGGCCGTTGCGGCCGGCCGCGACCTGACCAACCACGGCGCCTTGAGCAGTGGCGGCAACGCGACCCTGACGGCGGGGCGGGACATCAACCTGGCGGCCAAAACCGATACCAGCGAGAAACACGAATTCAGCGACGGCGGCCACAAGTCGAGCATCACCACTGACGTGAAGAACCTCGCCGCGACCGTTACTGTCGGCGGCAACCTGACCGTGGATGCGGGCCGCGACGTCAATGTCATCGCCAGTCAGGTCAAGGCCGGGAACAACCTGACCGTCAAGGCCGGCCAGGACTTCAACGTGACCTCTGCCGACGACATCCACAACGTCGCGAGCAAAACCAAGGACGGCAAAAAACGCATCACCGAAGAAAACGACCGCACCACCCAAGCCGCCAGCATCCTGAGTGCGGGCAACAACTTCAACGCCCAGGCCGCCCGCGACATCAACCTCATCGCCAGCAAGATCAGCGCCGGCAACGAAGCGTATCTGTACAGCGGCAACAAGCTGAGCCTGCTGGCCGCGCAGAACAGTATGCATACGCTGTATGACATGAAGGAGAAGGGTAACTGGGGCGCCAAGAAGGCTCAGCGCGATGAAGTCACTCAGATCACCCACGTCGGTACCGAGATCAACACCGGCGGCCGTCTCACTCTCGCCAGTGCCGGCGATCAGCGCTACCAGGTCGCCAAGCTCAACAGTGGCAAAGACCTGATTCTTGAAAGTGGCGGTGTCATTGCTTTCGAGGGGGTCAAGGACTACCACGACGAAAGCCACACCAAGAGCAAGAGCGATTTGGCCTGGACCAGCTCCAAGGGCAAGGGCAATACCGATGAAACGTTGCGTCAGAGCACGCTGATTGCCCAAGGCTCGTTGGCCATTCGGGCTGTCGATGGGCTGAAAATCGACATCAAACAGATCAATCAAAACACCGTCAGCCAGACCATCGATGCGATGGTCAAGGCCGACCCGCAACTGGCCTGGGTCAAGGAAGCGGAAAAACGCGGGGATGTGGACTGGCGCCAAGTGAAGGAGGTGCATGATTCCTTCAAGTACAGCCACTCCAGCCTGGGCCAGGGCGCGATGCTGGCGATCATCATCATCGTGACGATCCTCACCGCAGGTGCTGCCAGTGGTCTGGCTGGCGCGGCGGCCGGGGCTCAGGCCGGCACCGCCTCCGCCATGGCGGCGGCGACGACTGCCGAGGCCGTGGCCGCCGGGGCGACCTATGTCGGGGCTGGTTGGGGCAACGTCATGGCCACGGCGGCGATGACTTCCATGGCCAGCACGGGTGCCGTTAGCGTCATCAACAACAAGGGTAATCTGGGCGCGGCTGTTAAAGACACGTTCAGCAGCGACAGCCTGAAAAATGCCGCCATTTCCGGGATGGTCGCCGGGTTTACCACCGGCGTGATCGACCCGAAATTGGGCGGGACAACCAAGCCTTACAACAGCATCACCAAGGGTTTTGACTTATCCACCCTTGAGGGCATAGGTGGTTTCGCCGTGCATGCCGGCGCACAAGGCGTTACCTCGGGCGTGGTCAAAACCGCAGTCAACGGCGGCAGCCTGGGCGACAACCTGGTCGATGAACTCGTGGCCCAGGCCGGGACCGTTGCCGCGGCTGTGGGGTTCAGCCAGGTCGGCAGCTTCGCTCAGAAAGAGTACCTCAAGGCAGCGGCCGATAAAGACTCGGTCGGCATGGCGCTGTGGGCCGAGGGTGGCGCTGGACGAACCGCGCTGCACGCCATGATGGGCGGCGCGATGTCCTCGGCCACCGGCGGCGACTTCGCGACCGGTGCGGTGGCCGCCGGGGCCAGCCAGGCCATGGCTGGCGCCTTGAATGATGTCTTCAAAACGCAGCCGGAATATCGCGAGGCCGCCGCACAAATCGTCGGCCTGACCGCCGCCGGTCTTGCTGGTAAAGACGTTGAGAAAGCGGCCTGGGTTTCGCTGATGGCCGATCAGTACAACCGCCAACTTCATCCAGACGAAATTCCGCTTCTGAAGAAACAGGCCGACAGTCTGGCGAAGGAAGCCGGACTCAGCCCTGCAGAAGCGGAAAGACGCCTGGCCAAAGCGCTGGTTTATTACACCGACAAAGACTGGAACGGTGTGCTGAGCGGCCAAGGTGCTGCGCCCGATGCCATGACGGTCAAACACTTGGGCATCGCGCTTTCACCGCTGGGTGCCACGTACGCACCCGCAGCAGCGACGGATATTCCGGCAATCGGTCCCGCGAAAACCTACACCCCCACCGAAACCGCCGCGTTAATTGCCAACTACAGCAGCACCCATGCGGCGCAGTACGCGGACAACACAATCAATGCAATCAACCTGCAAGGGCTATTCACAGGCGATCTCGGTTATGAATACGCCAATTACTACCACAAGAACCTGGCGGTCGGCCCGGGCCTGACGGATTGGGGAACGGTAACCGGCAGCACCCAAGGTGCGGGGAAGGCATTGTCGGAGGCAACTGGTTCGGCGTGGGCCTTGCTGAGCAATCCGGCGCAAGGTAGCGAGCAAATCGTCAATGGCCTGGTAGGGCTGACCAAGCACCCGGTCGACTCTTTGATGAGCAGCGTCGAGGCGAGCCAAACCAAAGTGGCGTTGGCGAGCCTTTACGACATGCAGGGCAACACCGCCGCCAGTGCCGCGATCCGGGCGCAAAGTGATGTTGAGTTTGCGTTGAACCTCCTTCCGGTGAACCGGGTTAAGACGCTGGCGGAGCTTGGAGTAGCAGGCAAACAGGCAAACGGGCTGTCCATTACTCGTGCTCTGGCAGAAAACAAAGGACCTTGCTGCTTCGCTGCAGGAACAAAAGTCTCTACACCGCAAGGCGATCGCACGATTGAATCGCTCAAGGTCGGCGATGTGGTCTGGAGCAAACCCGAGAAGGGCGGCAAGCCGTTCGCCGCTACCATCCTGGCGACACATCAGCGTTCGGATCAGCCGATCTATCGCCTAAAGCTCAAAAACGTTCGTGGCGACGGCAAAGCCGAAGGCGAAACCCTGATGGTCACGCCAAGCCACCCTTTCTATGTCCCGGCCAAGCGCGACTTCATTCCAGTCATCAACCTGAAACCTGGCGACCTGCTGCAATCACTGGCTGATGGCGACACCGAAAACACCTCGTCCGAAGTCGAGTCGCTTGAGCTGTACCTGCCCGAGGGTAAAACCTACAACCTGACGGTCGATGTGGGGCATACGTTTTACGTTGGAAATCTCAAGACCTGGGTACACAATACGGGGCCTTGTGATCTGCCTGCTGATTATTTTGCAGGTGGTGCAAAAGGCGCAGGTACTGCGCTGGAAACAACCAATCCCATTGTTGTGAGTGGTAGTCGGGCCATCGATAAAGCGCAAAGCTACGAGGGCGGTGTACGCGGGATGTATGGCGGCTCTACGGCATTTGAGGAACGTCAGTTCAGAACGATTGTGGATGGGAAAATTGTAAATGGTGTTGCAGACGAAGTTGCTGTTATAGGCGGTAAGAAAACAGCTATCGAAGCGAAGTTTGTGGACGACTGGGGTAGCTCTATTCGGAATCCAGCAAGCCCCGCAGGATCGAAGCCTTGGTCAGTGGCGGAACAGACGAAAATGGTTGATCAAGCGAAGAAGTACTCTTCAGGTTTCGATGGAGGCGCTATTTATCATACGAACAGCCCAGAGTTGGCGAGTTTCTATTCAAAAGTATTTACCGAGGCAGGCGTCGAAAACTTTAAGTTTTTAATCACTCCGGCGACTAAGTGAGGCGTGTAATGAGTAGTGATCGGGAAGTGTTGGAACAAATTCTTGGCGGAACAATTGAGCAGCGTGGGCAACGTACGCTGCCAGGCTTAAGACCTGTTGAGGGGGTGGAGTTTGTTTACTACGAAGACGATGGGAAGAGTAAAGCCAAGAAGCAATTTAACGCCATCTTGGATTCTGCAGGTTCAATAAGGGCAACTAGCGGTGGCGTTGTGTCCGACAGTTGCAAAATTTATATGCCGGATGGCCATCTGTTTCATGTGTTGTCTTACCATGGAGATATAGATGGTTGGCGGGAGGCAGTTGAGTCAGGAGCAAAGGCTCGTGGCCTGCTTCTTGCCCGAATTGAAGGTGATCAATTTGTTATCTCCGATGGCCGCTCGATCCCTCTGTCAGAGTGCAAAATAGAGTTCTCTTGAACCCTGCCAACCTTCAACACCGGCCTCGTGCCGGTGTTGTTTTATCTGCCGAACTGTTGATTCTTTTCTGCTATTCGGCAGCTACCGAACTGCTACTTATCCGCTCTCAACTGGTATCAGGAAAAGGGGATGGATTTATTTTTTTTTGCTTCGGGCGCATGGTCAGAAAATAAATCCCCTTATGTCACGAGGTGTAGAACATCAGGGAGGCATTAATAGAGCGCAAGGTTCAGCAGAAAAATTATTTGGTAGATAACTATGAAAAATGCAGTAGAAATGCGAAAGCTTATAGACGCAATAACATCCGCTGAGCTTTATGAAGGGGGTTATGGTGACTGTATATCTAATGTTGATGCCATACTGAACGGCGTTGACGATTCGGACCGAAAAGGTGTGCCTACTGATTATCTGGAATTTCTTGCGGACTTTGGGTTCGGTGAGCTAGACGCTGCGTTTTATGTAAATGATGGTCCAGTAAAGTATTCTTTTATGTCCGGTAGAGAAGTAGATGGGTATGAGGGTATGTATGTATTTGCTGGTAACTCAAGTGATGTGCTATATGCTTTTGATTCCAGGGATAATTGGTCGGTAGTGGAGATTAGCTCTGAAGCTGATGGGTTTAAAGTATTGTCGGTGGATTTTTCTAGTTTTATATTGGATAAGCTTAAATATGTTAAGGGGTTAGTCGATTGGCGTTCAGATAACTGAGCGTCGAAAGATTTAAGAGTAAAGGAAAAGAGGGCAGGAAAAGGGGGCGGATTTATTTGTTTGCTTCGGGCGTAGTGGTCAGAAAATAAATCTGTCCCCTTATTTATGTCCCCTTATTTAAAGGATCTTTCAAAATGAAAAAAGAACAATTGCTGTCTAATCTTTCTGCTATTGGTGTTAATGCCACTAGCTATTCTTTGGGTGAGATCCGACACAGCGATTGTGTGTGCCTCGTTGCAGAGAATGACAAGTGGAAGGTTTATTATGTAGAGCGTGACAAACCTGCTGAGCTTGCGGTGCTTGATACAGAGGAGCAAGCATACGATTTTGTGTATGAAACATTCTGCAAATGGCTTGGTGTGGAGAAGCTGCAGTAGGGGGGGCTGTCGTTGGCATTGGCTCTCGCAATGAGTTCAGCCCATCCACCACAAAACCCGAAGTGATAAACAGGCGATGTTTAATCGACATCTCCAGACACTCACTCAGACTACACAGCCTTGCGCCGCTGCCTACGACTACGCCAGAATCCGCCGGCTTGTGCGCCTTGAGGCCGGGCTCTATCGTTTCCGGGTCGTTGACGAATCAGCGATCGGGTCTCGCAGCCCGTGTATCTCTAGACGCACAACATCCTCCGTTCGTGAACAGGTATGCCTGTCCGTTCATGTTATGGCGGCTGTACGTGGGAGACCTTCGGGTCTGCCGGTTCTAGAGTCCCGGTCTGCGACCTGCGTATAGCCGCCACCTCTTTTCGTCTCGCAGCGAACCGTGGCAGCTCCATGACTCTAGGAGCTTCATCTATGATCAAACCAACACCCAATCCCCCGGAAACCGATCCAACATCCCCCTACGAATCCCTCGATTCGAAAAAACTCCACGAAGCCGCCGACCGCGCCCTCGATTACTACCTCAAGCCGCCCATCCCCAAAGACACCAAGCGCAAACCCAGCACCATTTACCATGTCGGCGCCGAGGTCGATAACGAAACCCTGCTGGTCAACGCCTGCGAGTCCCTGGCGTCAGCGAGCATGATGCTCAGTGAGTTCGCCGGGTTGATGGACATGCCACATCGCAACATGATGTTGGGGATTCAATCGGTGGTCATGCTCGGGGAGTTGGCGGTGAATCGGGTGCTGGATAACCTCGATCCGTCTGTCTGACACAGGATCGGAAGTGATTGGGCATCTGTGGCGAGGGAGCTTGCTCCCGCTCGGCTGCGCAGCAGTCGCAAAATCGGTATACGCGGTGTGCCAGAAAAAATGCGGTTGCAGGATTTGGGGTCGCTTCGCAACCCAGCGGGAGCAAGCTCTTATCAAACAAAAAATAACTCATTGTTTTTGCTCTTAAAAAATCAAGCGGCCTTGACCAACTGCATCCCCAACTTGCGCGCCTTTCTTGACGGTCACGGCTCTTCTCCTCAAATGCTTCAAGCCCCTTTTCTACATACGGTTGACCTTTGGTCAGCATGGCGTAAATGAGCCGTGCTAATTGGTGAGCTGTGGCTTTGATCGCGCAGCTGGTATCCATTCTCGTCAGTCTGGCGCGATGGCTGGCACCGATAAAGCTCTTGTCTTGGCGCGCGCTGGTTGCGGCCTGTTTCAGGGCTTGTGCGGCTCGATTTATGATTTTCGGTGCTTTACCTGGAAGTGGTTTTCCGCCTGATATCCGCGTCGGCGGTGCCAAACCAAGCCAGGAGCAAAAGTGTTGGGCGCTGGGAAACTTGGATAAGTCTGGCCCCAGTTCGCTGGCTAACACGAGTGCCGTATCGATTCCGATAGTGGGGATCGCCGTTAAATCCACGCCCATTATTTTGTTCAAGGCTCGGTGCAAGACCGATTGTTCATCGCTTGTGCGGTGCGGGCTGCGTAACGATTTACCCGGTGCCTCGACCTTTTCCTCAAGAACCGGGAGTCGAGCCAACGCTTGAGCGATCGCCTGATCGCACTCGCCGATCTGCTTTTCCAGGAAATCATGACAAGCCAATTCCTGATCCAGGGCATGCAGATGTTCGGCTCGCCAGTTGCCATGCAAGCTTCGCGCGATAGTCGCCCGGTCGGCTTTGATGCGGCCATCCCGAAAAGCTGCGAGCTTTTCGGGATCCCGTTCTCCTTGAACGATAGCCCGTAAAATCTTCAGGCCGGTCACCCCGGTAATGTCGCTGATGACGTTCGCCAGCTGGATATTCATCTGGGTCAGGGCTTTTTGCATACGATTGATCGTCTTGGCCTGATCGCGGACTTTATTGGTCCGTTGGCGGACCAATGAGCGCAATGAGCAGATTTGATCCGCAGGGCGAAACGCGCCACTGAGCAACCCGTATGTCATGAGCTGGCGAATCCACTGACAATCAAGCACATCGGATTTGCGCCCGGAGGTCTGACGGGTAGCGCGCGAGTTGACGAGGTAGACCTCGAACCCGCGGGCATCGAGCACTTCGAAAAGGGGAATCCAGTAAACGCCGGTCGCCTCCATTGCCACGACTTTGACGTCCATTGAACCGAGCCAGTCGGCCAAGGCAATCAAATCATCGGTAAAGGTGGAGAATTGACGAACGGGGTCGTCGCATTTTTCTGGGTCGACGGCGACCCAGTGCTCTGAGCCGCCCACATCAATGCCGGAACAATCAGGATGGACGATTTCAAATCGCTTTTGGTTCTTGCGCGCCATGGCAATTCCTCGCAGGATTGAATGACGCGCGCGGGGTACACGGTGGCGAGCGGATTCACTCTCTTATACGAGGTCATGGCTTACGCCATGCCTTCAACGACTCCACGCCGATACCGTGCAGGCCACTCTCCCTCGCGGGTGCTGACACACCAGTGCTGGTTACGGCCTTTGCCCCGCGCGCGTACTTCAACTTTACGATGCCCCAGTTTGCTGCGCGACAGCGCTGCGTCGAAGACGGTGCGGGGACTCCCTCGCCACAATGGGCTCCACTGACACACTCCCCAAAAAACAAGAAACCCCGCATCACGCGGGGTTTCTTGTCAAAGTGTGGGAGCGGGCTTGCTCGCGAAAGCTGCTTAACATTCAACAGAGATGTCGACTGTTACGCCGCCTTCGCGAGCAAGCCCGCTCCCACAGGGGTGATGTTAAAGCTCACATTAATATTGTTACGCCACCACCTGATAACACGGCACATATTCCGCGCCACCCGGCAGTTTCATCCGGTGCTGGGCGACGAAGGCTTTGAGCAGTTTATCCAGCGGCTGCATGACGGCGGCATCGCCACGGATCTGGTACGGCCCGTGTTCTTCGATCAGGCGAATGCCCTTGTCCTTGACGTTGCCGGCGACGATGCCGGAGAACGCGCGGCGCAGGTTGGCGGCCAGTTCGTGGGAGGGCAGGTTGCGGCTCAGTTGCAGGTTGGCCATGTTGGCGTGGGTCGGGTCGAACGGGCGCTGGAAGCCTTCGTCGATCTTCAGCAGCCAGTTGAAATGGAACGCGTCGTTGCGCTCGCGGCGGAACTGTTTGACCTCTTTGAGGCCCTGAGTCATTTGCCGCGCCACTTCAACCGGGTCGTCAATGATGATCTCGTAGTGTTGCTGCGCGGCTTCACCGAGGGTGGCACCGACGAAGGCGTGCAACTGCTCCAGATACGGCGCGGCGCTTTTCGGCCCGGTGAGGACCACGGGGAAGGGCAGGCTTTCATTGTCCGGGTGCATCAGGATGCCGAGCAGGTACAGGAATTCTTCGGCTGTGCCCGCGCCGCCCGGGAAAATGATGATGCCGTGGCCGACGCGGACGAACGCTTCCAGGCGTTTCTCGATGTCCGGCAGGATCACCAGTTCGTTGACGATCGGGTTCGGCGCTTCGGCGGCGATGATCCCAGGCTCGGTCAAACCGAGGTAGCGGCCACCGTGGATGCGCTGTTTGGCGTGGGCGATGGTTGCGCCTTTCATCGGGCCTTTCATCACGCCCGGGCCGCAACCGGTGCAGATGTCGAGGCTGCGCAGACCGAGTTCGTGGCCGACTTTCTTGGTGTACTTGTATTCTTCGGTGTTGATCGAGTGGCCACCCCAGCACACCACGATTTTCGGTTCGACACCGGGGCGCAGGGTGCGGGCGTTACGCAGCAGGTGGAAGACGTAGTCGCTGATGCCCTGGGAGGTGCTCAGGTCGATGCTCAAGGCGTCGAGTTCGTTTTCGGTGTAGACGATGTCGCGCAGGGCGCTGAAGAGCATTTCGCGGGTGCTGGCGATCATTTCGCCATCGACGAAAGCGTCGGCCGGGGCGTTCAGCAGTTCCAGGCGTACGCCGCGGTCTTGCTGGTGAATGCGGATTTCGAAGTCTTTGTAGGCTTCCAGGATGGTCTTGGCGTTATCGACGTGGGCGCCGGTATTGAGGATGGCCAGGGCGCACTGGCGGAAAAGGGTGTAGGTGAGGCCGGTTCCGGCTTCGCTCAGTTGCTGTACTTCACGTTGGGACAGTGTTTCCAGGCTGCCTTTTGGGCTGACCGAGGCGTTGATTACATGTCGTTGGGTCATTCAATGATCCTTAAAACGATGTCACCCGCCGGCAGGCGCATGGCATCCGAATAGTGTGTATCCATGGAGAAGATGGCACGAACTGCGCTGTATCGCTATGTCCCCGTTTGATGATGAAAAGATGAAAAGGAGCTCCAGCATAGCTAAATCCTTCGGGGAGGCGATAATGCCCCGCAGTCTTTTTGCTACAGAGCCTTTTACCATTGATGCAAGGAACCCCGTCGCGATGTTCGAAATCCAGCCGATGAATGCCGAAACCTATCGACGCCAGACGCGGCGCAGCACGGTGATCATCGCCCTGATGTTCCTGGCGCTGGCGATGGTGCTGTCCACGGCGGCGGTGGCGCTGTTCGGCGAGCCCGGCGGCGACAATCTGCGTTTCAACGTGGGCGGGGTTTTTGCCGCATTATTGCTGATGGCGGCGCTGATGCGCGGCAAGTTCTGGACCCAGGAATGGATGGCGCCAGCGGTCTACGGTTGGCAGCTCAAGCGCAGCCTCATGAGCATCACCAACGTCATGCACCAGGTCACGGCGGCAGTGGAGAAGGGCGATCCGAGCGCCATGAAGCTGCTGCGTTTTTATCACTTGGGGTTGAGCCAGATGCACCAGTTGGACGGCAACTCCAGCGACCATAGCCAGCTGACCCGTGAAATGGACCAGCACAAGGCGCGGATGGAAGCGCTGGGTATCGAGACCGAACAGACGCAATTGAATCCGGCCTGGCTTGAGGCGGTGAAACAGACGCAGATGTAGCCTTGCGATTGTTGGCGATGAGCATTTTCGCGCAAATCACCTATCGTATTCGTTGATGAGTCATAGTGGTCTGAGCGCCAGCCACGGCTGGCTGGCGCTAAAAGGGCGAACGGGAAAATTCGCCATGTCATAAGGGATTAAGGGAGCGTCATGGGGCATCCGTTCGTCAAAGATCGTACTGAAAGCACCCGGCTCGCCACGCCGTGGGTACCCGGGCAGGTTGAGTCGAAACTCAAGGTTCGATATGCAGTCTCCCTACTCATTGCGGTGTGCCTGTCCATGACGGCCATTGTGATCGGGGAAGGCTGGAACTCGCGTCAGTATCATTTGCGTGACAGCGAAGTGGCGATGTCCAACCTGGCGCAAACACTGGCCTCGCAGGCGCGAGCATCGATCAAACAGGCTGACACGCTGCTGTTTGCCGTGGTGGACCGTCTCGAAAACGATGGCATGGAACCAGCGAAAATTCCCAGACTGCAACGTTTGCTCCACGCCCAGCGCGGTGAGCTGGCGCAGATCCATGGGCTGTTCGTTTACGACGAAGAAGGACGCTGGCTCGCCAACTCCAATAACGCTGTCCTGCCCAATGCCAATAACTCTGACCGTGAATATTTCATCTACCACCGTGATCATCCCGACCGCGGTCCTCATATCGGTCCATCGATAAAAAGTCGCTCGACCGGTGAGTGGGTCATGACCGTATCGCGCAGGATCAATCACGCCGATGGGCGGTTTGCCGGCGTGGTGGCGGCTTCGATATATCTCAATCATTTCCTGGACCTGTACAACAGCATCGACATGGGCACTAACGGGGTGGTCAATTTGATCGCCGACGACGCCACCATCGTCGTTCGCCGACCGTTCAACGAAGCCGATATCGGCACCAATGTCGCCAAGGGGCCGCTGTTTACCCAGCTGTTGCCCAAGGGCGATTCCGGTACGGCAATCGTCAAATCCTACGTGGACGGGGTGGAGCGGGTGGTGGGATTTCGGCGGGTCGAGGGTTATCCGCTCATCGTTTTTACCGCCCTCGACAAGGAAGAAGTTCTGGCCAGCTGGCGGCAGGAGTCAATACTCAGTGCGGGCATCGTCTCATTGCTGCTGGGGTTTGTGAGCGTTCTCGGCTATCGCCTGATCCGTGTCATGAAGCAGCAGAATACTATTCAGAACGAATTGCTGGAGGCTCAGGAAAAACTCCTTGAGGTCAACCATAGCCTCAAGTTGCTGGCGCTGGAGGATGCACTGACCGGCCTTTCCAACCGGCGTCAATTCGACCTGTTCATCCTGGCGGAAATGGGCCGTGCCAGGCGTACCCACACCAGCCTTGCGTTGCTGATGATCGATGTCGATCATTTCAAGAGTTTCAATGATCACTACGGTCATTTGGCAGGCGATGAGTGTTTGCGCAAGATCAGCACCATCATCACCGACAACATCCAGCGCCCCGGCGATCTTGCTGCCCGATTCGGTGGTGAGGAGTTTACGGTGGTGCTGCCCGGCACCGATTATGTGGGGGCGTTTCTGGTGGCGGAAAAGATCCGTCGCGCGGTTCAGCAAATCGACATCAAGCATAGCGGCAGCCCCGAAGGGCTCGTTACGGTCAGCCTGGGGGTCTGTGCCTACAACCAGACGGCGCAGAGCGAGCCCGAAGATTTGATCGGCGCCGCAGACAAGGCGCTGTATGTGGCCAAGGCCAGTGGCCGGAACATGAGCGTCATTGCCAACTGAACTCAACCAGACCTGAATGAGTCGGATGTCGCAGCTTCCATAAGCGGATCAGCCGCAGGTAGATCAGCACGTTGATCGCCAGCACCACGCTGCCCAGCCCCAGTTGAATCGTGGGTGTCAGCCCGGCCGGATAAATAATCGGCCACACATAATGCTCAATAAAACCGCCGCCATAACCGGTTTGCCCGGCCGCGTGGCGCATGAGGTTTTCCCAATCGGTCAGTGGGCACGTCAGGTGGAAAACTTCCACGATCACGCCCCACGCGGCGGCGGGCAGGTGCCACCAGGCCAGGTGGTGCCATTTGAGCACCAGCAGCCCGCCGAACAGCACGAACAGAATGAACAACAAGTGAGACAGGACCAGCCCGTCAGCGGCGATTCGGTAAAGCATGTCGATTCCCTGACGCGTTATGTGAATCGCTCCATGGTACTCGCGCCGGATAATCGCCAAAAGTGCGCAAGATAGTTCAAGCCATGGGCCGTGACTGCTGGCACAGTCTGGAGTCTTTCCCTGGTTGTAGAGCGTTATGTCCAATTCACTTATGCCGCGCAGTGCATTCCTTCGCGGTGCCGCGGCCATCATGCCGTTGTCCCTGGCGACCGCGCCTTGGGGGTTGCTGGCCGGTTCCATGGCCATCGAGGCCAATCTCACACCGCTGCAAGGCCAGGGGCTGTCGAGCATCGTGTTTGCCGGCGCGGCTCAACTGGTCGCCATCGGCATGCTCAAGGGCGGTGCCGGGGTCTTTTCGATTCTGTTGACCACGTTGTTGCTGACCTCCCAGCATTTGCTTTACGGGATGAGCATGCGTTCGGTGATTTCCCCGTTGCCGGGCCGCTGGCGTGTGGGGCTGGGTTTTTTGCTCACCGACGAGTTGTTCGCCCTGACCAGTCAGCATGACAAACAGCAATTCAATCGTTGGTATGCCCTGGGTGTGGGCCTGACGTTTTACATCGCGTGGAACCTCTTCACCCTGGCGGGCATTGTGCTGGGCAGCAGCATTCCGGGCCTTGAACACCTGGGGCTGGACTTTTCCATCGCGGCGACCTTTATCGCCTTGATCACGCCAGTGGTGCGCAATGTTCCGACGGTGGTCTGCGTGGCGGTTTCACTGTTCTGTTCGGTGCTGTTCAGCTATTGGCAATGGGGCTCGGCCCTGGTGTTGTCGGGGTTGGCGGGCATGACCGCAGGCTTTATCTGCAACAAACTCTATGTGGGGCGCGCATGATGGTCTGGGCTGTGATTATCGGGATGGGCCTGCTGGTGTTCCTGAACCGCTACGTATTTCTCGAGCCTCGGCTGCCGGTGCGCTTGAGCAGCAATGCCCGGCAGTTCCTCGGTTTCGCGGTGCCGGGCATGCTCACGGCGATCTGCGGGCCGATCGTGTTCATGCCCGACAAACAGTTGAACCTGCAGTGGGACAACCCGTACCTGATCAGTTCGCTGGTGGCCGTGGGCCTGGTGCTTTACACCCGCAACACCTTGCTCAGCATGTTGTTGAGCATGGGGTTCTTCTTTTTGCTGCGGTGGTGGCTCTGAATCGTCCCCGGAGAAACTGTTCTACGCTTAAGGAAGATGACTGATCCCTTGAGGAATGGAGGTGGACATGGCCACTGAACCAAAGCGTCCGGACCCGGATGAGGACATCGATGAGCCGACGGAGGAAGAGCTCGAGCAGCAGAGGCGTTCGACACCGGACTGGAAGCATCCTGACGACGGTAAAGAGCTGTCGGATCGCGACCAGGAGCGTCCGTTGAAGCCCTGACAGAACTGCGCATGCCAAAAGCCCTGCCACTGATGGCGGGGCTTTTTAATGGCGGGGCTTTTTAGCTTCCAATGCCTGAAATGCAATCAATTGCAGAACATGGCACAGAGTCTTCATCTTCCTTTTGACGCCCCCCGGAACCAAACACTGTGTACCCTTATCCAACCTCGGCTTGCAGCGATCTGCGGGCCGGTCGAGGGATGAATGGGCGAGGGGTTTTTGCCATTAAACGTGATGACCGCAAGGTCTGGTCCAAGGCAAAACATGAAGCAGCTGGTCAAGGTTTTCTCCGCGTTCGCCATCGCAGTCGGCCTGCTGGGCTGCATTGCCGCGCCCATTGAAATGACGCCGCAGACGCAACAAAGTCTGCGCGCACAAGCGCCGATCCGCTTTCTGCTGACCTTCGACGACGGGCCGAGCGCGTCGGGTTTTTACAACCCGACCATCACCGTGCTCGACAGCCTCGCGCGCAATCCGCTGCAACCCGACATTAAAGCGGTGTTCTTCGTGCAGACCCGTGACTCACGCGCCGGCGGCAGTGAAGCGGGTCGACAGATCATGCGTCGCGAACACGCCGAAGGTCACCTGCTGGGCTTCCACACCGCCACGCGCCGACACACCAACCATCGTTCTCTGGACCCGGAAGAGCTGGAACAGTCGCTCACTGATGGCAGCGCAGACATCACCGCGATCAGCAAAACCACGCCGACCCTGGTGCGTCCGCCATTCTGGAACTACGACAAGCGTACCTTTGCGGCCTATCAACAACATGGCATGCACGTATTGTTGACCGACCTGAGCGCCAATGACGGCAAGATCTGGGGCTTCAACGCCAGCCCCCGTCGGCGGGCCAATATGCTGCGGCAACTGTCCGAAGTCCGAGAGCGCATTGCCCTCGGCGAGTTGCCTACGGTGGACGGAGTGATTCCGGTGGTAGTGACCTTTCACGACCTGAATCGCTACACCGCCCGGCATACCCGGGAATACCTGCAAATCCTCCTCGACAGTGCCAGTGCAGCCGGTATGGTCACGGCGCAGAAAGCGTTTTACGACGATACGGCAGCACTGCAGCGGGCGGCCATGGCGCGTACTGTCCGTGACAGTTCAGAAGCGGTTGAGTTGCCAGGGATCTGGAACTGGTTATGGGGCGCAGATACCCACTGATCGATGTCGGGCGATTAACTGTTCAAAGTGAGAAGTAGCTAACACTAATTATCAGCGTTCGCTGGCGCGGGTTTATTGAAGTTGATCTACGCTGAGTGGATCCAATCGGAAAACCGTCCCCGAGGGCGCTCGTCATGATTCCAGTTCCCCAGCTTTGCAGCATTGTGGAGTCCGGTTTCAAACCGTTGTCCTGCGAATGCACCGTGAATCGCGATGAAACATTGCGGATCAAGGTCTTCGATCACAGCACCGGGCGGATTGAACTGTTGATTACCGGCGTATCGCCCGACGAGTTGACCAGTGTCCGCGATATTTCCAACCTGATCGGCGAACTTCGCACCGAAATGCGCGCCGGGCGCCGAGCGTTTGCCGGGGTCATGGCCTGATTGACGAACCTTGGCGCGGCAGCAGTTCATCAATCATCTGCAAACAATGATTCAACCCCGGCGATACATCGCCCACGCGCCTGCTGAGGATAATCGGTGAGGTCGCGTTGTCTTCCAGCACCGGGGTAAAACCAATGTCGTCGCGGTGCAGCAACTGCACTGAGGCCGGCACCAACGTCACCCCGATTCCCGCGCCCACCAGACCGATCGCTGTTTGCAGCTCATTGGTCCATTGCGCCACGTTGATATGCACGCCATAGGATTCGAATAACGCGATCACGTGGTCGGCGTAGCTGGGCCGCGGGTTGCCGGGGTAGAGCACGAAGGGTTCTTTTGCCAGGTCACGAAGGCTGATCGGTCCGGCCAGTAATGGATGGCCGGCGGGCAGGGCGGCGACCAGCCGGTCTTCAGTCAAAACAGTCTGGATGATCGCCGTGTCGTCGATGCGGATTCGCCCGAAACCAATGTCGATGCGCCCGGCCTTGAGCGCCTGCACCTGTTGCAACGTGGTCATTTCCGAGAGCCCCAACTCAAGCGCCAGCGGCTCACCGCTGCGTAGTCGGCGGATCAGCTCCGGCAGGACGCCATACAGTGTCGACGGCGCAAAGCCGATGCCCAGCCAGGTCTTTTCGCCCAGCCCGATCCGCCGCGTGTTGTCGCACACCTTGCCCAGTTGTTCGAGCAGGGCGGTGGAATGTTCGTGGAAAAACCGTCCGGCGTCGGTCAGCTTCAGCGGTCGGCCGCGCTCCAGCAGAAGCACCCCGAGTTCGTCTTCCAGCTGCTGGATCTGCCGGCTCAGCGGCGGTTGGGCGATATGCAGCAGTTCGGCAGCGCGGGTGAAGTTGAGGGTTTGAGCCAACACCTGAAAATACCGCAGGTGACGCAGTTCCATGAGGCCTCCGGACGTCGGTCTGTTGAATACCTTTAAGCTGTTAAATACCTTTAAGGTATCGAGTCAGACCAATTCTATATTGGCTTCCCGAAAAAAGCCGTACCAGAATCCGTTCCAGAACTTTAAGAACCTGACGGGTATCGACATGCGTGCAACTGCCATTGAATCGATCGAGACGATCATCGTCGATCTGCCGACCATCCGCCCGCACAAGCTGGCGATGCACACGATGCAAAACCAGACCCTGGTGATCATCCGTGTGCGCTGTGCCGACGGTATTGAAGGGATTGGTGAATCGACCACCATTGGCGGTCTGGCCTATGGCAACGAAAGCCCGGACAGCATCAAGACCAATATCGATACACACTTCGCGCCATTGCTGCTCGGCCAGGACAGCGGCAATGTGAATGCCGCAATGTTGCGCCTGGAGCGCAGCATTCGTGGCAACACCTTCGCCAAGTCAGGTATCGAAAGCGCCTTGCTCGACGCCCAAGGCAAGCGCCTCGGCCTGCCGGTCAGCGAGCTGCTGGGCGGTCGCGTTCGCGATGCGCTTTCGGTGGCGTGGACCCTGGCCAGTGGCGACACCGCTAAGGACATTGCCGAAGCGGAACAAATGCTCGACCTGCGTCGGCATCGGATCTTCAAGCTGAAAATCGGCGCAGGCGAGGTCAACCGCGACCTGGCCCACGTCATTGCGATCAAAAAGGCGCTGGGCGATCGCGCCAGCGTGCGGGTTGATGTCAATCAGGCCTGGGACGAAGCGGTTGCCCTGCGGGCCTGCCGGATCCTCGGAAGCAACGGCATCGACCTGATCGAACAACCGATCTCGCGCAATAACCGCGCCGGCATGGTGCGCCTGAATACCGTGAGCCCGGCGCCGATCATGGCCGATGAATCCATCGAATGCGTGGAAGATGCCTTCAACCTGGCGCGCGAGGGCGCGGCTTCGGTATTCGCCCTGAAAATCGCCAAGAACGGCGGCCCACGTGCCGTGCTGCGAACCGCCGCGATTGCCGAGGCGGCGGGTATTGGCCTGTACGGCGGCACCATGCTCGAAGGCGGCATCGGCACGCTGGCCTCGGCCCATGCCTTCGTCACGCTGAACACACTGGGCTGGGACACCGAGCTGTTCGGCCCGCTGCTGCTTACCGAAGACATTCTCAGCGAGCCATTGGTCTACCGCGATTTCCAACTGCACGTCCCGCAAACACCGGGACTGGGCCTGAGCCTGGATGAAGAGCGCCTGGCGTTTTTCCGTCGGGACAAAGTCTCCAGGACCACATCCACTGCCGTTCATCGAGCCTGAGGAGGGCCATCATGCTGTTTCACGTAAAAATGACTGTGAATTTACCGGTCGACATGAACCCGGAACGCGCCGCTCAGCTCAAGGCCGACGAAAAAGCCCTGGCCCAGCGCCTGCAAGAGCAAGGCAAGTGGCGTCATCTATGGCGTATCGCCGGGCTCTATGCCAATTACAGCGTGTTCGATGTCGACAGCGTTCAGGAACTGCATGACCTGCTGATGCAATTGCCGCTGTACCCGTACATGGCCATCGAAGTCACCGCGATGTGCCGGCATCCTTCTTCCATTCGCGAGGATGACCGCTGAACCCAGCCTGTTCAGTTCGCTACGCTAATAATTACAAGATGAGGAACCACCATGAACGTCAAGATTTCCCACACTGCCAGTGCCCAGAAGTTTCTCGAAGACGCCAGCGGTCTGCATAACGAAGCCGGCGATCCGCGGGTCAAAGCGCTGATTTACCGGATCCTGCGGGATTCGGTGAACATCATCGAAGACCTGGCCGTGACCCCGGAAGAGTTCTGGAAAGCCGTCAACTACCTCAACGTGCTGGGTGCGCGTCAAGAGGCCGGGTTGGTGGTGGCCGGGCTCGGTCTGGAGCATTACCTCGACCTGCTGATGGACGCCGAAGACGAGCAGGCCGGCAAGGCCGGCGGCACACCGCGGACCATCGAAGGGCCGCTGTATGTGGCGGGTGCGCCACTGTCGGAAGGTGAGGCGCGGCTGGATGACGGCGTCGATCCGGGTGTAGTGCTGTTCATGCAGGGCCAGGTGCGCAACACCGCCGGCGAACCGCTGGCTGGCGCGGTGGTGGATGTCTGGCACGCCAACACCGGCGGCACTTATTCCTACTTCGATACCACTCAATCGGAATTCAACCTGCGTCGTCGTATCGTCACCGATGCCGAGGGCCGTTACCGTTTTCGCAGCATCGTGCCGTCGGGCTACGGCTGCCCGCCGGACGGTCCTACCCAGCAATTGCTCGATCAACTGGGCCGTCATGGTCAGCGTCCGGCGCACATTCACTTCTTCATCTCCGCGCCGGATCACCGTCACCTGACCACCCAGATCAACCTCGACGGCGATCAGTACCTGCATGACGATTTCGCCTACGCCACCCGTGACGAACTGATTGCCAAGATCACCTTCAGCGACGATCCGCAGCGAGCGGCGGCTCATGGCGTGAGCGGGCGCTTTGCCGAAATCGATTTTGACTTCACCCTGCAGACGTCTGCCCAGCCTGAGGAGCAGCAACGCCACGAACGGGTTCGCGCGCTCGAGGACTGATACCCTCGACCAGCCGAACCGGGCCATGAGATGACCGATCGTTTATCTCGTGGCCTTGTGGGAGCGGGCTTGCTCGCGAAGAGGCCGGAGCATCCTGCATCTCAGTCTACTGACACACCGTTACAACCACTGCCCTGGAATGGCCTGACGCAACCGATAACAACAATGAGAGTGAACCGATGATGCAAGCGCAATTGTTGAGTCATCGCAGCAGAGTCTTCGACCATGCCGACCCCTACGCGGTGTCGGGCTACGTCAATCAGCATGTCGGCAATCATTGCCTCCGGATGCCCAGGGCCGGCCGGCCGCTGGCCAGCCTCGATCATCGAAAATTCGCCAGCCTCGACCTGTGCCGCATCAGTTACGGCGCCAGCGTGCGGGTTATGTCCCATGCGCTGGACAGCATCTATCACTTGCAAGTGTTGCTGCGCGGCAACTGCCTGTGGCGCGGCCATGGTCAGGAACATTACTTCGCTCCCGGCGAGTTGCTGCTGATCAACCCTGACGATCCAGTGGATCTGACCTATTCCAGTGATTGCGAAAAATTCATCCTGAAAGTCCCCACCCGGCTGCTGGAGTCGGTGTGCGAAGAGCAGCGCTGGCGGTACCCGGGGCAGGGCGTGCGGTTCCTGGAGAACCGTTATCAGCTCAATGAGCTGGAAGGTTTCGTCGGTCTGCTGGCGATGATTTGCCAGGAGGCGGAAGCCACCGAGCAGATTCCCCGGGTGCAGGAGCACTATGCGCAAATCGTGGTCAGCAAAATGCTTGGCCTGATGAAGACCAACGTCATGCGCACCGATCCCGGCTCACCCTCGGCCACGTTCGAGGCGCTGGTCGATTACATCGCGTGCAACCTCAAGCAGGACATCGACAGCGAAGAACTGGCGCGCCAGGCACGGATGAGCCTGCGTTCGCTGTATGGGTTGTTCGAGCGTAACGCGGGGGACACGCCGAAAAACTACATCCGGCAGAAAAAGCTCGAACGCATTCACGCCAACCTGAGCGACCCGACCTGCAACGTGCGCAACGTCACGGAAGTGGCCATGGATTACGGCTTTCTGCACCTGGGCCGGTTCTCCGACAGCTATCGCAAACAGTTCGGCGAATTGCCATCGGACACCCTCAAACGCCGTCATTGACCTGACCTGTAGGAGCCAGGCTTGCCGGCGAAGGCGCCCTTGAAGACGCTTTCGCCGGCAAGCCTGGCTCCTACAAAAAATCACTCTGCACAAAACGGATTTGATCGTTCCCACGCTCCCGCGTGGGAATGCCTCAACGGACGCTCCGCGTCCGCTTTTGGGACGCAGAGCGTCCCGCGCTGCATTCCCACGCAGAGCGTGGGAACGATCGGGCATCAGCACTAACGGATTGCAGTAAACGGATACAGGTCTGCACCCCGCGGATAGTCCGCCCCATCCCCTCGTCCTAGCATGGCCCTGCCTGAATAAAAACAATGGAGGCGGCGGCCATGTCCCTGCGACCCGAATACCTTCACTCCCTGCTTGAAGAAGACCCTGAGCAGGGCATCTATCGCTGCAAGCGTGAGATGTTCACCGATCCGCGGCTGTTCGACCTCGAGATGGAACACATCTTTGAAGGCAACTGGCTGTACCTCGCCCATGAAAGCCAGATCCCCGACAACAACGATTTCTACACCACCACCATGGGGCGTCAGTCGATCTTCATCGCGCGCAACAAGGACGGTGAACTGAACGCCTTTATCAATGCGTGCAGCCACCGTGGCGCGATGCTCTGCCGGCACAAGACCGGCAACAAGAGTTCGTACACCTGCCCATTTCACGGCTGGACCTTCAACAATTCCGGCAAGCTGCTCAAGGTCAAGGACCCGGCGGCGGCTGGCTACCCGGCGAGCTTCAATTGCGAAGGCTCCCACGACCTGACCAAAGTCGCGCGTTTCGAATCCTATCGCGGCTTCCTGTTCGGCAGCCTCAAGGCCGATGTCGTGCCGCTGGTTGAGCATCTGGGCGAGTCGGCGAAGATCATCGACATGATCGTCGACCAGTCCGCTGATGGCCTGGAAGTGCTGCGCGGCTCCTCCAGCTACATCTACGAAGGCAACTGGAAACTCACCGCCGAAAACGGTGCCGACGGTTATCACGTCAGCTCGGTGCACTGGAACTACGCGGCGACCCAGAACCAGCGCAAGCAGCGCGAAGCCGGCGATTGCAATCCGACCATGAGCGCCGGCACCTGGGCCAAGCAGGGCGGCGGTTTCTATTCCTTCGACAAGGGCCACATGCTGCTCTGGACCCGTTGGTCCAACCCCGAGGACCGCCCGCTGTACGAGCGTCGCGACGAGTTGGCCCGGGATTTCGGCAAGGCTCGCGCCGACTGGATGATCGAGAACTCGCGCAACCTGTGCCTGTACCCGAACGTGTACCTGATGGACCAGTTCAGCTCGCAGATCCGCATCGCCCGGCCGAT
>LNAP01000831.1_pt1 | contig 44052 bp, 37 predicted proteins | sample 602601 | NCBI WGS metagenome assembly LNAP01 (sample SAMN02440304, study PRJNA202911) | soil metagenome | biome: Subtropical and temperate rainforests or woodlands; isolation source: soil samples (1 kg each in a 20% v/v slurry with milli Q water) were... ...
GAAGTGGCCAAGCGTGACCATTCGCGCATCACCTCCACCGACCTGGGCTTCATCCTCGGCCCGCGCCTCAACGCCGCCGGTCGCCTCGACGACATGAGCCTGGGCATCGAGTGCCTGCTCTGCGAGGACGAGGCGCTGGCCCGCGACATGGCCCAGCAGCTCGACCAGCTCAACCACGACCGCAAGGCCATCGAGCAGGGCATGCAGCGCGAGGCGCTGGCCCAGCTCAAGGACCTGCAGGTGGACGAATTGCCGTTCGGCCTGTGCCTGTTCGACGCCGACTGGCACCAGGGCGTGATCGGCATCCTCGCCTCGCGGCTCAAGGAGCGCTACCACCGCCCGACCATCGCCTTCGCCGATGCCGGCGACGGCGTGCTCAAGGGCTCGGCGCGCTCGGTGCCGGGCTTCCACATCCGCGATGCGCTGGATGCGGTGGCCGCGCGCCATCCGGGGCTGATCAGCAAGTTCGGCGGCCACGCCATGGCCGCCGGCCTGTCGCTGCCGCAGGCGAACTTCGCTGCCTTCGCCGCCGCCTTCGATGCCGAGGTGCGCCGCCAGCTGGTGGAGGACGACCTCACCGGTCGCCTGCTCACCGACGGCCAGCTGGCGGCCGACGAGTTCCGCCTCGAGCTGGCCCAGTCGCTGCGCCAGGCCGGCCCCTGGGGCCAGCACTTCCCCGAGCCGCTGTTCCATGGCGTATTCGAGATCATCCAGCAGCGCATCGTCGGCGAGCGCCATCTCAAGCTGGTGCTGAAGAGCGAATGCGGCGGCGCCCAGCTGGACGCCATCGCCTTCAACGTCGACCGCGAGGTCTGGCCCAATCCGACCGTGCGCTGGGCCGAGGTGGCCTACAAGCTGGACGTCAACGAGTACCGCGGCCAGGAAAGCGTGCAGCTGCTGGTGGCGCATCTCGAGCCACGCTGACCGTTGCCCCGCTGAGGGTTCCACGCGCCTGCGCGGGAACCCTCCCTTGCACGCGCCGTCTCCTGCTGCGGTCTGGATCGGGGCGCGACGGGCGCGCCCCTTGATTCTCCCCGCCACTGGCGCAATATCCGCAAGATAACGGACGACTTGCGGAGCCTCGCCATGATCCAGCTGTTCCAGCCGCTGACTTTGCGGCAACTGACCCTGCCCAACCGCATCGTGGTCTCGCCGATGTGCCAGTACAGCGCCCGCGATGGCCTGGCCAACGACTGGCATCTGGTGCACCTGGGCAGTCGTGCCACCGGTGGCGCGGGGCTGATCATCTTCGAGGCCACCGGCGTCACGCCCGAAGGGCGGATCAGCCCGCAGTGCCTGGGCCTGTGGTCCGACGAGCAGATCGAGCCGCTGCGGCGCATCACCCGCTTCATCGACAGCCAGGGCTCGGTGGCCGGCATCCAGCTGGCGCATGCCGGGCGCAAGGCCGGCACCTGGCGGCCGTGGGAAGGCAAGCCGGGCTCGGTGCCGCTGGAACAGGGGGGCTGGACGCCACTGGCGCCGTCGGCCATCGCCTTCGACCCGCACCATCACGTCCCGCAGGCCATGAGCCGCGAGCAGATCGCCGCGCTGGTGCAGGACTTCGCCCGCGCCGCCGAGCGCGCCCTCAAGGCCGGCTTCAAGGTGGTCGAGGTGCATGCGGCCCACGGCTACCTGCTGCACCAGTTCCTCTCGCCGCTGAGCAACCAGCGCGACGACGAGTACGGTGGCAGCTTCGCCAACCGTAGCCGTCTGCTGCTGGAGGTGGTCGATGCGGTGCGCGCAGTGTGGCCGGCCGAGCTGCCGCTGTTCGTGCGCCTGTCCGCCACCGACTGGGTGGACGGCGGCTGGAGCGAGCGGGAAACCGTCGAGCTGAGCGCGCAGCTGCGCGAGCGTGGCGTCGACCTGATCGACGTGTCCTCCGGCGGCCTGGCGGCCAACGCGCAGATCCCGATCGGGCCGGGCTATCAGGCACGCTTCGCCGAGCGCGTGCGCCGCGAGGCCGGCATTCCGACGGGGGCGGTGGGGCTGATCACCGAGCCGGCGCAGGCCGAGCATGTGCTGCGTTGCGAGCAGGCCGATCTGATCCTGCTGGCCCGCGAGCTGCTGCGCGACCCCTACTGGCCGCTGCATGCCGCCGAGGCGCTCGGCCATCGACTGCCCTGGCCACCGCAGTACGTGCGCGCCGCCCAGCGCGACACGCCGATCCGCGAGCTGGGGGAGGATCTGGACTGAGCGTTACATGCGCTTGCAGTTTCCAGGGCCGCCTGCCGCCGTGGCGGCGGCATAATCGGCCGATCTTCACAGGAGCGTGACCCATGGATACCCGCAGTCTGCTCGACCAGTTGCTCAAGGCCGCCCCCGGCCTGCTCGGCAGCGCTGGCAGTCAATCGAAACCGCGCCACGCTGAGCGCACCGCCGACAAGGACAGCGGGCTGGGCAGCCTGTTGTCGGGCGCGGCCGGCGGAGGGCTGGCGGCCGGCGCCATAGGCCTGCTGCTGGGCAACAAGAAAGCCCGCAAATACGGTGGCAAGGCCCTGACCTACGGCGGCCTGGCCGCCCTCGGGGTGATGGCCTGGAAGGCCTACAGCAACTGGCAGCAGCAACAGGGCGCCGTGAGCCCGTCAGCCAGCGAGTCGCCGCAGACCGTCGACCGCCTGCCGCCGCAGCAGGCCGAGCAGCACAGTCATGCGATCCTGCAGGCGGTGATCGCCGCGGCCAAGGCCGATGGCCATATCGACGAGCGCGAGCGCCAGCTGATCGACGCCGAGGTGGCCAAGCTCAGCCAGGATCCGCAGTTGCTGCAGTGGGTCGACCGCGAGCTGCACCAGCCGCTGGACCCGGCGGCGGTGGCCCGCGCGGCGCAGACCCCGGAGATGGCGGCGGAAATGTACCTGGCCAGCCTGCTGCTGGTGGACGAGCAGAACTTCATGGAGCGCGCCTACCTGGACGAACTGGCTCGCCAGCTACGCCTCGACCCGGCGCTGCGCGGCGAGCTGGACCGCCAGGTGCAGCAGGCGCAGTAACGGCATCAGCCAGCGGCGCGGTACTCCGGCAGCTCGATCAGGCGCAACTTGAGGAAGTCCACCAGCTGGCGCACCTTGGGGGAGAGGTTGCGCTGCGGCGGATACAGTGCCCACACCGCGGTGTGCGGCGGCCGGTGATCCTCGAGCAAGGCGAGCAGCGCGCCGCTCTTGAGGTGTTCCTGCACATAGTAGTCGGGCAGCTGGCACAGGCCGAAGCCGCGCAGGGCGGCGTCGAGCACCGCGGGGCCGCTGTTGCAGCGCCAGTTGCCCTGCACGCGCAGCTGCTGTTCCCGGCCGTCGTCGGCGAAGGTCCACACATCGCTGCTGCCGATCAGGCAGTTGTGCCGCGCCAGCTCGGCCAGGCTCTGCGGTGCGCCGGCGCGCGCGAGGTAGGCGGGCGCCGCGCACAGGTACATCTCCCGCGGCGCCAGGCGGGTCGCCACCAGTCGCTCGTCGCCCAAGCGACCGAGGCGGATGGCCAGGTCGAGGCCCTCGTGCAGCAGGTCCAGGGTCCGGTTGGTCAGCTGGATCTCCACGCTCAGCTGCGGATGCAGGCTCATGAACTCGTTGACCAGCGGCACCACGAAGCGCTCGCCGTAGGCCACCCCGCAGGTCATGCGTAGCAGGCCCTTGGGCTCCGCGGACAGATCGCTGACCGCGCGCCAGGCCTCGTCGCGGGCGTCCAGCAGGTTGCGGCAGTGCTGCAGAAAGGTCTGCCCGGCCTCGGTCAGGCTGACCCGCCGGGTGCTGCGATACAGCAGGCGGGCCTGCAGGCACTCCTCGAGGCGAGCGATCTGCCGGCTGACATGCGAGGAGGAGACGCCGAGGTGTTCGGCGGCAGCTGTGAACTGGCCGCACTCGGCCACGGCGACGAATTCGTCCAGTCCTTCCCAGCGGTTCATGGCGGCTCCTTGGGTGGTGGGATTATCCCCGTACAGCAATAATATTTTGCCTGGGCGTCGATTACTCGTTGTTCTGTGCTGATCTACACTTTGTGCCATTCGTTGTGGCGTGGCGCTTTGGTTTTCGCCGCGCATGGCCCTTATCGTTTCCAGGAGTTCCGCATGATCAAGTCGCGTGCCGCCGTAGCCTTTGCTCCCAACCAGCCGCTGCAAATCGTCGAGGTGGATGTGGAGGCGCCGAAGAAGGGCGAGGTGCTGGTGCGCATCGTCGCCACCGGCGTGTGCCATACCGATGCCTATACCCTGTCGGGGCAGGACTCCGAAGGCGTGTTCCCGTGCATTCTCGGCCACGAGGGCGGCGGTATCGTCGAAGCGGTGGGCGAGGGCGTCACCTCGCTGCAGGTGGGCGACCACGTGATCCCGCTATATACCGCCGAGTGCGGCGAGTGCAAGTTCTGCAAGTCCGGCAAGACCAACCTGTGCAGCGCGGTGCGCGCCACCCAGGGCAAGGGCCTGATGCCGGACGGCACCAGCCGTTTCAGCTACCAGGGCCAGCCGATCTACCACTACATGGGGTGCTCGACCTTTTCCGAGTACACCGTGCTGCCGGAAGTCTCCCTGGCCAAGATCCCCAAGGAGGCGCCGCTGGAGAAGGTCTGCCTGCTCGGCTGCGGCGTGACCACCGGCATCGGTGCGGTGCTCAACACCGCCAAGGTCACCGAAGGCGCCACCGTGGCGATCTTCGGCCTGGGCGGCATCGGCCTGGCGGCGATCATCGGCGCCAAGATGGCCAAGGCTTCGCGCATCATCGGCATCGACATCAACCCGGCCAAGGAGGCCGTGGCCCGCGAGCTGGGCCTCACCGACTTCGTCAACCCCAAGGACCACGCCAAGCCGATCCAGGAGGTGATCGTCGAGATGACCGACGGCGGCGTGGACTATTCCTTCGAGTGCATCGGCAACGTGCAGCTGATGCGCGCGGCGCTGGAGTGCTGCCACAAGGGTTGGGGCGAGTCGACCATCATCGGCGTGGCGCCGGCCGGCGCCGAGATCAGCACCCGGCCGTTCCAGCTGGTCACCGGTCGCGTCTGGCGCGGCAGCGCCTTCGGCGGCGTCAAGGGTCGCAGCGAGCTGCCGAGCTACGTGGAAAAGGCGCAGAAGGGCGAAATCCCGCTGGATACCTTCATCACCCACACCATGGGTCTGGAGGACATCAACAAGGCCTTCGACCTGATGCACGAGGGCAAGAGCATCCGTACCGTCATCCACTTCTGAAGCTGAACCGCGAGGTTCTCTGGCCCCGCGGGTCTCTCGTAGGGTGCGCCGTGCGCACCGAAACCCATGGGTGCGCACGGCGCACCCTACGGAGTGGTTCATGACCCTCGAAATCATTTCCAGCAACAAGAGCTTCGGCGGCTGGCACAACCGCTACCGTCACCGTTCGGCCACGCTGAACTGCGAGATGGTGTTCGCCGTCTACCTGCCGCCGCAGGCAGAGCCGGGCGCGAAACTGCCGGTGCTGTACTGGCTGAGCGGGCTGACCTGCACCGACGAGAACTTCATGCAGAAGGCCGGCGCGCAGCGGCTGGCCGCCGAGCTGGGGTTGGTGCTGGTGGCGCCGGATACCAGCCCGCGTGGCGCCGAGGTGCCGGGCGATCCGGACGGCGCCTGGGATTTCGGCCACGGCGCCGGCTTCTATCTGAACGCCACCGAGCAGCCTTGGGCACAGCACTACCGCATGCACGACTACGTGGTGCACGAGCTGCCGGCGCTGGTCGAGGCCAGCTTCCCGGTGAGCGACCGGCGCGGCATCAGCGGCCACTCGATGGGCGGCCATGGCGCGCTGGTCTGCGCGCTGCGCAATCCGGGGCGCTACCGCTCGCTGTCGGCCTTCGCGCCGATCGGCAATCCGAGCAGCTGTCCCTGGGGCGAGAAGGCGTTTTCCCGCTATCTCGGCAGCGATCGTGACAGCTGGCGGCAGTGGGATGCCTGCGCGCTGCTGGCAACCGCCAGCAAGCGCCTGCCGATCCTGGTCGACCAGGGCGAGGCCGACAGCTTCCTGGCCATCCAGCTCAAGCCAGAGGTATTGCGTGCCGCGGCCGCCGCCGTCGGTCATCCGCTGACCCTGCGCCTGCAGCCGGGCTACGACCACAGCTACTACTTCATCGCCAGTTTCATCGACGATCACCTGCGTCATCATGCGGCGGCGCTGCACGGCTGAGCCGCTCTCCTACACGCTGGCCAGTCCTGTAGAATCACGCCCTGACTTTTCCAGGGCGTTCTTCTATATGCGTATCGGCCACGGCTACGACGTACACCGCTTCGGCGAGGGCGAGTTCATCACCCTCGGCGGCGTGCGCATTCCCCACAGATTCGGGCTGGTCGCCCATTCCGACGGCGACGTGCTGCTGCATGCGCTCAGCGACGCGTTGCTCGGCGCGGCGGCGCTGGGCGACATCGGCCGGCACTTCCCGGATACCGATCCGCAGTTCAAGGGCGCCGACAGCCGCGTGCTGCTGCGCCACGTGTTCGCCCTGGTGCAGGCCAAGGGCTGGCAGGTCGGCAACGTCGACGCCACCATCGTTGCCCAGGCGCCGAAGATGGCCCCGCACATCGAGGCGATGCGCGCCACCATCGCCGCCGACCTCGGCATCGTGCTGGACCAGGTCAACGTCAAGGCCACCACCACCGAGAAGCTTGGCTTCACCGGCCGCGAGGAGGGCATCGTCGTGCATGCAGTCGCCCTGTTGCTGGCGCGATGAGTAGCGTACTCGGCGAACTCGACCTGCTCGGCCTCACCGCCTGGGGCGAGCCCTGCGGCCAGGCCGTGCTCAAGCACACCGCGGAGGACTTCCAGGTCAACGAGGTGCTGGATATCCCGCTGTCCGGTGCCGGCGAGCACCTGTGGCTGTGGGTGGAGAAGCGCGGGCTGAACACCGAGGATGCGGCGCGGCGCATCGCCCGTGCCGCCGGGGTGCCGCTCAAGGCGATCAGCTATGCCGGTCTCAAGGATCGCCAGGCGCTGACCCGCCAGTGGTTCAGCCTGCACCTGCCGGGCAAGGCCGATCCCGATCTGGCCGCCGCCGAAGGCGACGACCTGCGCATCCTCGAGCGCGCGCGTCACTCGCGCAAGTTGCAGCGCGGTGCCCATGCCGCCAACGGCTTCATCATCCGCCTGACCGCGCTGCAGGCCGAGCGCGAGGCGCTGGAGCAGCGTCTGCAGCAGATCGCCGGCGCCGGCATCCCCAACTACTTCGGTCTGCAGCGCTTCGGTTTCGACGGTGGCAACCTGCACGAGGCGCGCCACTGGGCGGAGCGCAAGACCCTGCCGGAGCAGCGCAACCGCCGCTCGCGGGTGCTGTCGGCGGCGCGCAGCTACCTGTTCAACCGCGTGCTGGCCGCGCGCGTGGCCGATGGCAGCTGGAACCGCGCGCTGCCCGGCGACCTGCTGGCGTTCACCGACAGCCGCAGCTTTTTCCCGGCCGGCGAGGCCGAGTGCAGCGATCCGCGTCTGGCGGCGCTGGACCTGCATCCCACTGGGCCGCTGTTCGGTGCTGGCGAGCTGGAAACCGGCGGCGCCGTGCGAGTACTCGAGCAGCAGGTCCAGGTGGACGATGCCGTACTGGTGAACTGGCTGGCAGATGCCGGTCTGGAGCAGGCGCGACGCGTGCTGCGCCTCCCCATCGGCGGGCTGACGTGGCATTATCCTGCCACTGACATCCTGCAACTGGAATTCGTCCTGCCGGCCGGCTGTTTCGCCACCGTGCTGGTGCGTGAACTCGTCCGGCTGCTGCCAACAGGACCTGTGGACACCCCATGCGAATATTGATCGCCAACGATGACGGCGTGTATGCCCCCGGGATAGTCGCGCTGCACAACGCGCTGGCGGATTACGCCGAGTGCGTGGTGATCGCGCCCGACGCTGACCGCAGCGGGGCAAGCAGCTCGTTGACCCTCGACCGTCCCCTGCATCCGCAGCGGCTGGACAACGGCTTCATCAGCCTCAACGGTACACCGACCGACTGCGTGCACCTGGGGATCAACGGCCTGCTCGAGCACATCCCGGACATGGTGGTGTCGGGGATCAACCTGGGGGCCAATCTGGGCGACGACGTGCTGTACTCTGGCACCGTGGCTGCCGCCCTGGAGGGGCGTTTCCTCGACAAGCCGGCATTCGCCTTCTCGCTGCTGTCGCGCCAGCCCGACAACCTGCCGGCGGCCGCGCACATCGCCCGGCGCCTGGTGGCGATGCACGACCAGCTCGAGCTGCCGCCGCGCACCGTGATCAACGTCAACATTCCCAACCTGCCGCTGGAGCGCATCCGCGGCGTGCAGCTGACCCGCCTCGGCCATCGTGGCCGCGCGCCGGCACCGGTCAAGTCGGTCAATCCGCGCGGCAAGGAAGGCTACTGGATCTCGGTGGCCGGCGATGCCGAGGATGGCGGGCCGGGGACCGATTTCCATGCAGTGATGCAGGGCTACGTGTCGATCACGCCGCTGCAGCTGGATCGCACCTTTCACGAAGCCTTCCGTGGCCTGAGCATTCTGGAGAATCTGCTGTGATAAGGGATGATCTGCAGCGTCGGGGGATTGGCATGACTTCGCAGCGTACCCGCGAGCGCCTGATCCAGCGCCTGTGCGAAGAGGGCCTGAGCAATGCCCAGGTCCTCGAGGTGATTCGTCGCACGCCGCGCCACCTGTTCGTCGACGAGGCGCTGGCGCACCGGGCCTACGAGGACACCGCGCTGCCGATCGGCCACAACCAGACCATTTCCCAGCCGTTCATGGTCGCGCGCATGACCGAGCTGCTGCTGGCTGGCGGCCCGCTGGACAAGGTGATGGAGATCGGCACCGGCTCCGGTTACCAGACCGCCGTGCTGGCTCAGCTGGTCGAGCGGGTGTTTTCCGTCGAACGCATCCAGTCGCTGCAGGATCGTGCCAAGGAACGCCTGCTCGAACTCAATCTGCGCAATGTGGTCTTTCGGTGGGGTGACGGTTGGGAAGGCTGGCCGGCCTTGACCCCGTATAACGGCATCATCGTCACCGCTGCCGCCGCACAGGTGCCGCAGGCTCTGCTGGATCAGCTGGCGCCCGGCGGCCGGCTGGTGATTCCGGTAGGAACCGGCGAAGAGCAGCAGCTGATGCTGATCGTGCGCGAGGGCGAGCGTTTCTCCCGCCAAGTGCTGGACCCGGTGCGTTTCGTCCCGCTGTTGAGTGGCTCGGTATTCTGAGTCGTACTGCTGTTTTACGGAAAAACCCGATGCGAAATACCTTCCTGCAACTGTGGCCATGAACGAAACAATCCGCGCGAGCAATAAGGAGCTGGGCCAGGTGGGGCACATATCGAATTGGATGCCGCGGCTGCTGGGCGGCCTGTGCCTGAGCCTGTCGCTGGGTCTGCTGGGCGGTTGCGCCTCATCGAGCGGTACCAGCGAGACTATCGGCAGCCAGCATGGTGCCGGCTCCTCGCGTCAGCCGGTGACCCACGGCCAGTACCGGGTACGGCGTGGCGACACCCTGTACTCGATCGCCTTCCGCTACGGCTGGGACTGGAAGGCGCTGGCCGTGCGCAACAATATCCCGGCGCCCTACACCATCCGCGTCGGCCAGGTGATTCGCTTTGGCGGCAGTGGGCCTGCAGTCCCCATGGCGGCCACGACGCCGCCGCCAGCAGCGGTGCAGGCGCGTGGCGGCAACCCGGTCGCGACTCGGCCGCAGACCGTCGCACCGGTATCCGCGGCTGCGGCCGGCAATGCCGGTGAGGCGCAGGCCGCCCGGTCCGCCGCGGGCTGGACATGGCCGGCGAATGGCCAATTGATCAGTTTGTTTTCCTCGAACAGCAGTTTGAATAAAGGCGTTGATATCGACGGTGAATTGGGCCAGCCTGTTCTCGCAGCTTCCGGAGGAAGCGTGGTATATGCGGGCAGTGGACTTCGTGGGTATGGTGAGCTTGTCATCATCAAGCATAACGATACCTACGTCAGTGCTTACGGACATAATCGCAAGTTATTGGTTCGGGAGGGGCAGCAGGTCAAGGCTGGAGATAAGATTGCGGAAATGGGGGCGACAGGTACTGATCGTGTGAAGCTGCATTTCGAGATTCGCCGTCAGGGTAAACCCGTCGATCCGTTGCAATATCTGCCGAGTCGTTGATTGAGCTGTCATTTCGTCCTGATAGTGTGAGTAAGCGGGCTTTGACCAAGCAATAGATTGCGTGCAAAAGCCTGTCGTCGAGCTCAGAAAGGGACCGAGAAAAAATGGCAACTACAAAAACAACGCCGGAATTCGACCGTGACGATGAAGTGCTCCTGATGGAGCTGGGTGTCGCTCCGGAAATGCTCTCTTTGAATGTCGACGACGAGGTTGAGTCCGTCGCTAGCACCACCTCTTCCAGCAGTGCGCGGCAGCACAAGTTTGTCGACTACACCCGCGCACTGGATGCCACCCAGCTCTACCTCAACGAAATCGGTTTCTCGCCGTTGCTCAGCCCGGAAGAGGAAGTGCATTTCGCGCGCATGGCCCGTCGCGGCGAAGCGGCTGGGCGCAAGCGCATGATCGAGAGCAACTTGCGTCTGGTGGTGAAGATCGCGCGGCGTTACGTCAATCGCGGCCTGACCCTGCTCGACCTGATAGAGGAGGGTAACCTCGGCCTGATCCGCGCGGTAGAGAAGTTCGATCCCGAGCGCGGTTTCCGCTTCTCCACCTACGCCACCTGGTGGATTCGCCAGACCATCGAACGGGCGATCATGAACCAGACGCGCACCATCCGCCTGCCGATTCATGTGGTCAAGGAGCTCAACGTCTATCTGCGTGCCGCCCGTGAGCTGACGCAGAAGCTCGATCACGAACCCACCGCCGATGAAATCGCCACGTTGCTGGAAAAGCCGGTTTCCGAGGTCAAGCGCATGCTGGGCCTGAACGAGCGGGTGACCTCGGTGGACGTCGCCCTCGGTCCGGACTCCGACAAGACCTTGCTGGATACCCTGACCGACGATCATCCGACCGATCCCTGCGAACTGCTGCAGGATGAGGACCTGGGGCAGAGCATCGACCTGTGGCTGTCCGAGCTGACCGATAAGCAGCGAGAGGTGGTGATCCGCCGCTTCGGCCTGCGGGGGCACGAAAGCAGCACGCTGGAGGAGGTCGGCCGTGAGATCGGCTTGACCCGGGAGCGGGTACGGCAGATCCAGGTCGAGGCGCTCAAGCGCCTGCGCGAGATTCTGGAAAGCAACGGCCTGTCCAGCGAGTCGCTCTTTCAATAAAGCGCGTTCTGCTCCAGCCCTGCATGCGAACCCCGGCCTCGGTCGGGGTTCGTGCTTGTGGGCATACGGATAAAGGAGCGCGTGGCTACCTTGCTTTGAGAAAGTTCCGGCGGTTCGCCTACAGGACATGTAAGTCATTGCTTACATGTCTTGTAGGATGATCTCTGGGGTGTTTGCCGGAATTTATCCTTTAATTTTTTATGGTTTTTTAATTGATTGTTTTTAAAGGATTAATTTTTTGGTGAGGCGTTTTTCCCGAGTGGAAAGCGGCTGGCCGCGTGCTTGTGCAAAACCCCGCCACGGCTAATATCTACCTTGCGTACAGGGAATGACGCAGCCGGCACGGATGCCGGTCAGGACACCACTGGAAGTGGTTCACCAGGACGGTGATTAGGGAAAAAAAGAGTGGCGGGGTAACCCGCCCTTTTTTTTGTCTGCGTTTTTTGCCGGCGTTGTTCCCGCCGCCAGGCTGGCCGCCACAGGAGGATTGTGCGTGCTCAGCTATCGCGCGCCACCGGCCTGGCCGGATCGGTAATCCACTCGCTCCAGGAGCCGGCATACAACCTGGCCAGCGGGTAGCCCGCGAGGCACAGGGCGAACAGGTTGTGGCAGGCGGTTACCCCGGAACCGCAGTAGGCGACCAGTTGTTCCGGCGGACGCATGCCGAGCAGCCCTGCAAAGCGCCGCCGCAGGACTTCGGCTGGCAGGAAGCGGCCGTCGTTGCCCAGGTTGTCGATGAAGGCTGCGCACTGTGCGCCGGGAATATGCCCGGCCACCGGGTCGATCGGTTCCACCTCGCCACGAAAGCGCGGCAATCCCCGCGCATCCAGCAGGATCAGCTCGGGGTCGCTCAGGCGCTGCAGCAATTCGTCGCCGCCCAGCACCAGGCTGTCGTCCGGGCTACCCGCGAAGTCGCCGGGCTCGGGTTGAGGCTGATGTTGCTCCAACGGCAGTCCGGCACCCTGCCAGGCGCTCAATCCCCCATCCAGCAGGTAGACACCTTCGCGCTTGCCCAGCCACAGCAGCAGCCACCAGGCGCGGGCGGCAAAGGCACCGGGGCCGTCGTCGTACAGCACGATTTCGCTGTCGTTGCTCGCTCCCCACTCGCGCAGACGCTGGCACAGCTGCTGCGGATCCGGCAGCGGGTGGCGGCCGGTCTTGCCGGCTATCACCGGTGCCGACAGGTCCTGCTCCAGATCGGCAAAGCAGGCGCCGGGCAGATGCTCGGCAGCGTGGGCGCGCCGGCCATACGCCGGGTCCTCCAGGGCGAAGCGGCAGTCGAGAATCACCAGGCCGGGCTGCCCCAGGCGGCGGGCCAGGTCTTGCGGGCTGATCAGGCGGGCGAGCGACATCGGGGGACCTCGGCAAATGGGTTGTCTTGGGGAGCGCCGGTAAACGGCTAAAGATTACCGCGGCCGGGAACGCCGCGCAGGCCCGATTCGCAGCTGTTCGCCAGGCTTGCGCGGTATACTGCACTTTTTCCGCAGGAGAGCCCCGTGCCCGCTATCGATATCCGCTGGATCCTGGACGACGCCAGCCTCGCTGCCTGCTGCAGTGTCTGGCGCACGCGGTCGTTCGTTGCCCTGGATACCGAATTCATGCGGGTCGACACCTTCTATCCGATCGCCGCGCTGGTGCAGGTGAGCGATGGTGAGGCGGTGTGGCTGATTGATCCGCTGCAGATCCGCGACTGGGCACCCTTTGCCGCCCTGCTGGAGGATCCGGCAGTGGTCAAGGTGCTGCACTCCTGCAGCGAGGATCTCGAGGTGTTCAAGCGCCTGACCGGCAGCCTGCCGCAGCCGCTGTTCGATACCCAGATTGCCGCCGGCTACCTGAACATCGGTTTTTCCATGGGCTACTCGCGGCTGGTCAAGGAGCTGCTGGGCCTCGACCTGCCGAAGGACGAGACCCGTTCCGATTGGTTGCAGCGTCCGCTCAGCGAGATGCAGGTGCGCTATGCCGCCGAGGACGTGGAGCACCTGTGCGAGGTCTACCGTGAACTGGAGGCGCGACTGAGTGCTGACAAGCGTGCCTGGCTGCTGGACGACGGCGCCGAGTTGGTGGCTGCCCAGCGTGAGGTGAGCGATCCGCAAGAGGCCTGGCGCGAGGTCAAGCTGGCCTGGCGCCTGAATGGCCAGCAGCTCGCCGTGCTGCGTGCACTCTGCACCTGGCGCGAGGAGCAGGCGCGCCGGCGCGACCAGCCGCGCAACCGCATCCTGCGCGAGCGTTCGTTGTGGCCGCTGGCGCGTACCCAGCCGCGCGATGTGGTGGCGTTGGCGCGCATCGAAGACATGCACCCGCGGACCGTGCGTCAGGACGGCGAAACCCTGCTGCGGCTGATTGCCGAGGCGGCGGCCCTGCCGGCCGAGCATTGGCCGGCGCAGCTGCCCGAGCCGCTGCCGCTGGAAGCCTCGGCACTGTTGAAGAAGCTGCGCGCGGTCGGCCAGCGCGAGGGCGAGCGCCTGCAGATCGTGCCCGAGCTGATGCTGCGCAAGAAGGTGCTTGAGGCTTTGCTGAAAACCGGCTATCCCGCCGGCCCCTACACCCTGCCGGATTCCCTGCGCGGCTGGCGCCGCGCGCTGATGGGCCAGGCCCTGCTCGATACCCTGGCTTGAGGTTGACGATGAAACGTATCTGCTCCATCTACAAAAGCCCGCGGCGCGAGATGTACCTGTACGTCGACAAGCGCGAGGCCCTGAAGCGCGTGCCGGAAGGCCTGCTCGGCGCCTTCGGCGCGCCGCAGCACGTGTTCGACATGCTGCTCACCCCCGAGCGCAAGCTGGCCCGCGAGGATGCGGCCCAGGTGCTGGAGAACATCGAGAAGCAGGGCTACCACCTGCAGATGCCGCCGCCGGAGGACGACTATATCGAGCACCTGCCGGACGAACTGCTGCGCCGCAACGATCCGGTCTGAGCCTGCCGAGCTGGCGGCGTCTTGGGTTTGCCGCCAGCGAGTCCCGTGCGCTTGTTCCGCATCCGCGTGTGGAAGGCGTCCGCGCTGGGCGCCGACTTGATCGGGGTCAAGCACAAGCGGTCGCGGCGTTCTATCGTAACTGCTTCGAGGCATAGGCAAGAGGAAGCAACATGAGCGCAGGCAAGATAGGTCGGTTGCTGTTGGGTGGGTTACTGGTGAGTCTGGCAGCCTGTGTGCAGACGCCATCGTCACCCGGTGCGGGCGGCAGTGAGGTTCAGCAGCATTGTCAGTTGATGCAGCAGCAATGCTTGGCCATTCACGGGGCGAAGACACCCGAGGAACGGCAGAAGCTGATGCTGGAGCACCGTCAGGCGATGATGGCGGGCGGCATGGGCATGTCCGGCGGCTGCCCGGCCGCCGGTGCGCACGGCGGTATGGGCATGGGCATGGGGCCGGGGATGATGGATGGGGGCATGGGTCACGGCATGGGGTCGGGCGCGATGGGCGCTGCGCCGACCGCCGAACAGCTCGACCGGCAGATCGAGCACGTCGAAATGATGCTCAAGCAGCTCAAGGCCCAGCGCGCCGGCATGGGCAAATAGCCAGTGGCGACCGGCGGCGGCCTCCGCGCCGCCGGTCGCAGCGGTCTCCAGCCTGCACTTGGCTGCGCCGAGGCAGGCGGCTAGACTGCCGCACCCTCACGGAGACCCCGCCATGGCCGCCAAGACCGAACCCTTCTGGAAGCGCAAGACACTCGTTCAGCTCGATCGCGACGAATGGGAGTCGCTCTGCGATGGTTGCGGCCTGTGCTGCCTGCAGAAACTCGAGGATGAGGAGGATGGCAGCGTCTACTACACACGCATCGCCTGCAAGCTCCTCGACCGGGACACCTGCCGCTGCAGCAACTACGCCGAGCGCAAGCAGCATGTTCCCGACTGCATCCAGCTCACCCCTGCCGATGCCGCAGAGTTCCGCTGGCTGCCGCCGACCTGCGCCTATCGCCTGGTGGCCGAAGGCAAGGATCTGCTGCCCTGGCACCATCTGGTCTGCGGCGATCCACAGGCGGTGCACGATGTGCGCATTTCCCAGGCCGGGCGCATGCTCGCCGAGTCCAGCGTGGCCGAGGAAGACTGGGAAGAGCACCTGATTTTTCGTGCCGGCTGAACCTGTCTGCGCACAGGTTATCCAACTGCCCAGCATAAGGAGATTCCGTCATGTTCCAACGCTTCAAGACACCGTGGGCGGTGCTGCTGCTCGGGCTTGCCACGCCGCTGGCTGCGGCGCAGCGGGTCGACGTGGATTATCGGGTGCGCTTCCTGCCGGACAGCGACCAGGCCGAGGTCACCCTCACCCTGGAACGCGGCCAAGCGCTGAGGTACCTGGACTTCAGCCTCGGCGACAAAGGCTATTACAGCGACTTCCAGGCCCAGGGCGAGTGGCAGCAGAGCAGTCCCGAGCACGGGGTCTGGCGCCCGCAGGAAGGCAAGGCGCAGCTGACCTACCGGGTGAAGATCAGCCACCCGCGTGCCAATGGCCGCTTCGACGCCCGCATGACCCCGGACTGGGCGCTGCTGCGCGGCGACGATCTGGTGCCGGCGGCCAAGATCGATGTGCAGGACGACGTCGAGCTGGTTTCGCGCCTGCAGTTCGAGCTGCCCGAGGGCTGGCAGAGCGTGGAAACCGGCTGGCCACGGGTCGGCAAGAATCGTTTCCGCATCGACAATCCAGAGCGGCTGTTCGACCGCCCCACCGGCTGGATCCTGGCCGGCAAGCTCGGCACCCGGCGCGCTACCCTGGGCAAGACCGACGTGGCGGTGGCCGCGCCGGTGGGCGAGGGCGTGCGGCGCATGGACATCCTCACCCTGCTGACTTTCGTCTGGCCGCACGCCCAGGCGGTGTTTCCCCGCGAGCCGGCCAAGCTGCTGATCGTCGGCGCCGGCGACCCGATGTGGCGCGGCGGTCTGTCCGCGCCCAATTCGCTGTACATGCACCGCGACCGTCCGCTGGTCAGTGAAAACGGCACCAGCTCGCTGGTGCATGAACTGGTCCATGTGTTCAGCCGCATCAGCGATACCGACCGCAGCGACTGGATCACCGAAGGCATTGCCGAGTACTACGCCATCGAGCTGATGCGTCGCGCCGGTGGCCTGAGCGAGGATCGCTACCAGAAGGTCCGCGAGCAGTTGACCCGCTGGAGTCGCAAGGTCACGTCCCTGCGCGGCGAGCAGGCCAGCGGTCCGGTGACGGCGCGGGCCGTGCTGCTGCTGCAGGACCTCGACGCCGAGATTCGTCAGGCCAGCGGCAACCGGCACTCGCTGGATGATGTGACCCGCGGCCTGATGCGCCTGGACAAGGCCAGCACGCGGGACTTCGTGCAGGTCAGCGAGAACCTCCTGGGCGGGCCGTCGAAGGTGCTGGATACCCGCCTGCTGCGCTGAGCGGGGTTGGCAGTAACGACAAAGGGCGCCGACGGGCGCCCTTTGTCGTTGATCGGTCGGGCTTCAGGCCAGGCCGAACACTTTGAGCAGGAAGGCGTATTCCAGCGCCGCATCCTTGAGTGCCTGATAGCGGCCGCTCATGCCGACGTGGCCGGCGCCCAGCTCGGTCTTGAGCAGCAGCAGATTGGCGTCGGTCTTGCTGGCGCGCAGCTTGGCCACCCACTTGGCCGCCTCCCAGTACTGCACGCGGCTGTCGTTGTAGCCGGCGACGGCGAGGATCGCCGGGTAGGCCTGGGCGCTGACGTTCTCGTAGGGCGCATAGGCGCGGATCCGCTCGTACACCGCCGGCTCGCTCGGGTCGCCCCACTCGTCGTACTCGGTCACCGTCAGTGGCAGCTCGGGGTTCTGCATGGTGTTGAGGATGTCGACGAAGGGCACCTCGGCGATGGCCGCGGCGAACAGCTCGGGGCGCTGGTTGAGCACGGCGCCGATCAGCAGGCCGCCGGCGCTGCCGCCGCTGATCGCCAGCTGCGCCGGGGTGGTGTAGCCGTCGGCGATCAGCTTTTCGGCACAGGCGATGAAGTCGCCGAAGGTGTTCTGCTTGTGCTCCAGCTTGCCGGCGCGGTACCAGGCCTCGCCCAGCTCGCCGCCACCGCGCACATGGGCGATGGCGAACAGGAAGCCGCGCTCCAGCAGGCTCAGGCGCGCGTGGGAGAACCAGGGGTCGAGGCTTTCGCCGTAGGCGCCATAGCCGTACAGGTAGAGCGGCGCGGGGCGGCCGAAACTGTCGCGGCGGCCGACCAGGCTGATCGGCACCTGGGTGCCGTCCGCCGCGCTGGCCCAGACGCGGCGGCTCTCGTAGGCGTCGGCGTCGAACGGGCCTTCCACCGGGGTCTGCTTGAGCACCGTCTGCGTGCCGCTGGCCAGCTCCAGCTGGCGGATCTGCGCCGGACGGTTGAGCGCCTCGTAGCGCAGGCGGATCGCCGGGCTGTCGAACTCCAGGTCGTCGTAGACATGCAGGCTGTAGGCCGCATCCGGCAGTTGCACCCGGTAGCTCGCGGCGCCGCGGGGCAGCACCTCGATCACCGGCAGGCCGTTGTCGCGCAGGTCGAGGGTGATGGCGCCGGCGTTGAGGCTGAAGTCCTCGAGCATCAGCGCCTCGCGGTGCGGCACCAGCACCTGCCAGTGCTCGCGGGTCGGCGCGCTTTCCTCGGCACGGTACAGGGCGAAGTTGATGCCGGCCTGGTTGCTGCGGATCAGCCAGCACCACTGGCCATCGACCTGGCCGTGGTCGGGGTAGTACTCGTGGTCTTCCGCGCGGGGGGCCAGGCAGCGGAACTCGCCCAGCGGTTGCTCGGCGTCGAGCACCCAGGCCTCGCTGGTGGTCTTGCTGGCCAGCAGCAGGATCAGCTGGCGCTCGGAGCTGGAGCGGTGGCAGCCGAGGAAGAAGCGGCCGTCCTGCTCCTCGAACACCAGTTCGGCATCCTTCTCGCCCAGGCGATGGCGATACAGCTTGTGCGGGCGATGGGTGTCGTCCAGCTCGCCGAAGAACAGCGTCCGACTGTCGTTGGCCCAGGTCATGCTGCCGTCGCAGTCGGCGAAGGGCAGGGCGATGACTTCGCCCGTGCCCAGTTCCTTGACGTACAGCTGGTAGATCTCGTCGCCCTCGGTGTCCAGACTGTAGGCCAGGCGGCGGTGGTCGGGACTGATGCTGAAGGCGCCGAGGTCCAGGTAGCCGTCGCCGGCCAGCAGGTTGGGGTCGAGCAGCAGCTGCTCGCCGGCTTCGTCGATGCCCAGCGAGCCGTCGGCCGGGCGCGGGCAGCGGTAGTGGCGCGGATACTCCTCGCCGGCCGTGGTGCGCTGATAGTACAGCCACGGTCCCCAGGGCGTGGGCAGCGACAGGTCGGTCTCGCGGATGCGCGCGCGGATCTCCTCGAACAGCTGCTCGCGAAGTTCCCCCTGGTCGGCGAGCTGCTGTTCCAGCCAGGCATTCTCGGCATGCAGGTAGTCGAGCACTTCGGCGCTGTCGCGCTGCTCCAGCCAGGCATAGGGATCGGCGCCATCCTGGCGGCGGGCGAGGGGCGGGGTGAGGGACATCGGCTGACTCCAGCCGCAGCTGACGCGCGGCTCCGGGGAAAAGCCGCTATCATAAGCGCCCTTATTCCGCTGCCGCCACGCACCGATGACTGAACAAGATTACCTTCTCGCCTGGGCCGTCTACGCCGTTGCCGCGCTGGGCTGCCTGCTGGTCGGCTTTCGCATCACCCGCTGGATGTGGCGCGGGCTGCGCGAGCCCTTGCGGGTACTGATGGCCGTGCTGCTGCTGAGCCCGACGCTGGTCGATCCGGTGCGCGAGTTCTATGCCCCGGCGATCGCCATCACCGCACTGGATCTGCTGATGAAGACCGGCGGCAACCTGTGGCGGGCGATCAGCGACCTGGCGATGTTCGGCATGATCGGTTTTGCCCTCTACCTGCTGTTCGTCGTCATCCGCTGGCCGCTGCTGCGCCGCAGCCGGGCGAAGCGTCAGGCCGCCGAGGCGGCGCGCGAACCGACCATGCGTGAAGTGCTCGAGCAGCGCAATCTGGACGACGGTCGCGTCGAGCCGCGCCTGTAAGCCCGCCGTCCTGAGGGAGTCGTCGCATGTGTGAACTGCTGGGCATGAGCGCCAACGTGCCGACCGATATCGTCTTCAGCTTCACCGGACTGATGCAGCGGGGCGGCCGCACCGGCCCGCATCGCGACGGCTGGGGCATCGCCTTCTACGAAGGCCGTGGCCTGCGCCTGTTCCAGGATCCGCAGGCGAGCAGCGAGTCGGAGGTGGCGCGGCTGGTGCAGCGCTATCCGATCAAGAGCGAGGTGGTCATCGGCCATATCCGCCAGGCCAACGTCGGCAAGGTCGGCCTAGCCAACACCCATCCGTTCGTGCGCGAGCTGTGGGGGCGCAACTGGTGCTTCGCGCACAACGGCCAGTTGGCGGGTTTTGCGCCACAGCCCGGTTTCTACCGGCCGGTGGGCGATACCGACAGTGAAGCGGCCTTCTGCGATCTGCTCAATCGCGTCCGTCTGGACTTTCCCGAACCGGTGGAGATCGCGCAGCTGCTGCCGACCCTGGTCCAGGCCTGCGCCGACTATCGCCGCCTGGGCGTGTTCAATGCCCTGCTCAGCGACGGCGACTGGCTGTTCAGCTTCTGCTCGACCAAGCTGGCACACATTACCCGGCGTGCGCCTTTCGGGCCGGCGCAGCTCAAGGATGCCGATCTACGCGTGGACTTCCAGGCGGAAACCACTCCGGACGACGTGGTGACGGTGGTCGCTACCGAGCCGCTGACCGCCAACGAGGCCTGGGCGCTGTATCTGCCGGGGCAGTGGATGCTCTGGCGGCGGGGCGAAGTCGCGGCGTGCGGACAGGTCGCCGGCTGAGGCGGGGTTTGCGAACGGTGGAACCAGCGCTAGGGGCTTGCGCTGAATCGCGGGCATAAAAAAACCCGGCTCGAGAGCCGGGTTTTTTTCACAAACAGATCAGCGATTAGCCGATGATCTGGATGTTGGAAGCTTGCTTGCCCTTCGGACCAGTGGTCACTTCGAAGGACACTTTCTGGTTTTCGGCCAGGGTCTTGAAGCCCTGAGCGCGAATTTCAGAGAAGTGGGCGAACAGGTCGTCACCACCGTCGTCCGGCTTGATGAAACCGAAGCCTTTGGTGTCGTTGAACCACTTAACAGTGCCAGTTGCCATTTCGTGTAATTCCTAGGTGTTGATTTGTAGCTGAACCGGAGTTCATCGGTGTGGAATCAAGATATCGAGAATGACGAACTGACGTACTGAATCAGTGCGTTCACAGCTTACGTATTCCGCCTTGACCTACACCTTCACTTTGCCCGTTCCCGTCCGGCATGGCAAACACTTTTTCGCCATGCCGCGAAAAATCCCTTCAAGCCCAGACGTGGCGCGGGTTGGCCGGCTTTTGCCGGGCTGTCCGGGCGGTGCCAGGGGAACATGTCGCTCCTCTGGCCGGGGCGGTTACTGCTGCAGCTCCTGCTCGCCGAACAGGCCGTCGAACAGCATGGTCGACAGGTAGCGCTCGCCGGAGTCGGGGAGGATCACCACGATGGTCTTGCCCTGCATCTGCGGCTCCTTGGCGATGCGCACCGCGGCGGCCATGGCGGCGCCGCAGGAGATGCCGCAGAGGATGCCTTCCTCGCGCATCAGGCGCAGGGCCATCTCCTTTGCCTCGTCGTCGCTCACCGTCTCGACACGGTCGACGATCGACAGGTCGAGGTTCTTCGGCACGAAGCCGGCGCCGATGCCCTGGATCTTGTGCGGGCTGGGCTTGACCTCGGCGCCGGCCAGGGTCTGGCTGATCACTGGCGAGCCGGCCGGCTCCACCGCCACCGAGAGGAGCGGCTTGCCCATGGTGTTCTTGATGTAGCGCGAGATGCCGGTGATGGTGCCGCCGGTGCCGACGCCGGCCACCAGCACGTCGATGGCGCCGTCGGTATCGTTCCAGATCTCCGGGCCGGTGGTCTGCTCGTGGATCGCCGGGTTGGCCGGGTTCTCGAACTGCTGCAGCAGCAGGTATTCGCCCGGGTGGGCGGCGGCCAGTTCGCTGGCCTTGTCGATGGCGCCCTTCATGCCCTTGGCCGGCTCGGTCAGCACCAGCTCGGCGCCGAGCCCCTTGAGCACCTTGCGCCGCTCCAGGCTCATCGAGGCGGGCATGGTCAGCACCAGCTTGTAGCCCTTGGCGGCGGCGACGAAGGCCAGGCCGATACCGGTGTTGCCGGAGGTCGGTTCGACGATGGTCATGCCCGGCTTGAGCCGGCCGCTCTGCTCGGCGTCCCAGATCATGCTGGCGCCGATCCGGCACTTGACCGAGTAGGCCGGGTTGCGGCCCTCGTTCTTGGCCAGGATGGTCACGCCCTGCGGGCCGAGGCGGTTGATGCGGATCAGCGGCGTATTGCCGATGGCTTGCGCGTTGTCTGCGTAGATGCGGCTCATGGTCGGGACTTCTCCTCCGATGAAAAGATGAACCGGCTCAGCCTATGCGGTCGTGGCGGGAGCGTCCAGCACCGCCGTTTCCTGCGCCCGGGCCGGCACGCTATAGTCGGGCATTCGCCGCCCGCAGGGCCGGCCATGCCTGTCCGCGCAAGGATTGATACCGATGAAGTTCGAAGGCACCGCCTCCTACGTCGCCACCGACGATCTCAAGCTGGCGGTCAACGCCGCCATCACCCTGCAGCGCCCGCTGCTGGTCAAGGGCGAGCCGGGCACCGGCAAGACCCTGCTCGCCGAACAGCTGGCCGAGGCGCTGGGCACCCGGCTGATCACCTGGCACATCAAGTCGACCACCAAGGCCCACCAGGGCCTCTACGAGTACGACGCGGTGAGTCGTCTGCGCGACTCGCAGCTGGGCGTCGACAAGGTCCACGACGTGCGCAACTACATTCGCAAGGGCAAGCTGTGGGAGGCCTTCGAGGCCGGCGAGCGGGTGGTGCTGCTGATCGACGAGATCGACAAGGCCGACATCGAGTTCCCCAACGACCTGTTGCAGGAACTCGACCGCATGGAGTTCTTCGTCTACGAGACCGGCGAGACCATCAAGGCGGCGCAGCGGCCGATCATCCTGATTACCTCCAACAACGAGAAGGAGCTGCCGGACGCCTTCCTGCGCCGCTGTTTCTTCCACTACATCGCCTTCCCCGACTGCGCCACCCTGCAGCGCATCGTCGACGTGCACTTCCCCGGCATCCGCCAGGAGCTGGTGCAGGAGGCGCTGGAAATCTTCTTCGACATCCGCAAGGTGCCGGGGCTGAAGAAGAAGCCGTCCACCTCCGAACTGGTGGACTGGCTCAAGCTGCTGATGGCCGACCAGATCGGCGAGGCGCTGCTGCGCGAGCGCGACCCGGGCAAGGCCATCCCGCCGCTGGCCGGCGCGCTGGTGAAGAACGAGCAGGACGTGCAGCTGCTCGAGCGCCTGGCATTCATGAGTCGGCGCGCCGGGCGGTAGGGCGGGAAAACCCGCCAGGCGGTTTTCCACCGGTGGGCAACGCTGCGCGGTTGCCCACACTACGGTCATTCCCGGGGGCATAGAGATGCTGCTCAACCTGTTCAACGAAATGCGCGCGGCCAAGGTGCCGGTGTCGCTGCGCGAACTGCTCGACCTGCTCGCAGCGCTCGAGCGCCAGGTGGTGTTCGCCGACATGGACGCCTTCTATTTCCTGGCGCGCACCGTGCTGGTGAAGGACGAGCGGCATTTCGACAAGTTCGATCGCGCCTTCGCGGCCTACTTCAACGGCCTGCAGAGTCTCGATGCGGCGCTCGAGGCACTGATTCCCGAGGACTGGCTGCGCAAGGAGTTCGAGCGCTCGCTCAGCGCGGAGGACAAGGCCCAGCTGAACAGCCTCGGCGGGCTGGACCAGCTGCTCGAGGCGTTCAAGCAGCGCCTGGCCGAGCAGAAGGAGCGCCACGCCGGCGGCAACAAGTGGATCGGCACCGGCGGCACCAGTCCGTTCGGCTCCGGTGGCTATCATCCCGAGGGTATCCGCATCGGCGATGCCGGCCAGCGTCAGGGCCGCGCGGCCAAGGTCTGGGAGCAGCGCGAATACCGCAACCTCGACGACCAGATGGAGCTGGGCTCGCGCAACCTGCAGCTGGCCCTGCGCCGCCTGCGCAAGTTCGCCCGCGAGGGCGCGGCCGAGGAGTTCGACCTCGACGGCACCATCGAGCACACCGCGCGCGACGCCGGCCTGCTCAACATCCGCATGCGCCCCGAGCGGCGCAATGCGGTCAAGCTGCTCCTGCTGCTGGACATCGGCGGCTCCATGGATAGCCACGTCAAGGTCTGCGAGGAGCTGTTCTCCGCGTGCCGCACCGAGTTCAAGCATCTCGAGTACTTCTACTTCCATAACTTCGTCTATGACACGGTGTGGAAGGACAACCAGCGTCGCCACGGCGAGCGCCTCGCCACCCTCGACCTGCTGCACAAGTACGGCCCGGACTACAAGGTGGTGTTCGTAGGCGACGCCGCGATGGGTCCCTACGAGATCAGCCACGCCGGCGGCAGCGTCGAGCACTGGAACGACGAGCCGGGCTACGTCTGGATGCAGCGTTTCATGGACACCTACAAGAAGCTCATCTGGATCAACCCCTACCCGCAGGATGCCTGGAAATACACGGCTTCCACCGGCATGGTCCGCGAGCTGGTGCACGAGCGCATGTACCCGTTGACTCCGGCGGGGCTGGAAGAGGGCATGCGCTTTCTGGCTGCCAACTGAGCGCGTCCCGCTGCCTCTTCCGGCGTTGCGTTGCGGCTGCTACTGTCCGCGCCCGTATGCCGGCGCAGCGGCTGAAGCGGAGGCACTGTCGCTATCCTCTCCCGCCGGCTGACCGATTCTGCCCCGCGGCTTCCTGCCGGCGGTTTGCCGTTTTTTCAGGAGTTTTCGATGTCTGCCACACGCCAGGGCGTGGATGCGTTCGCCCTGCAACTGATGGTGCTGCTGTGCGGCATCTGGGGACTGCAGCAGGTCGGGATCAAGCTGGCCGCGCCGGACATGGCGCCGCTGCTGCAGGTCGGGTTGCGCTCGGGGATCGCCGCCGTGCTGGTGGCGCTGTTCATGCTCTGGCGCCGCCAGCCGCTCGCCCTGGGCGATGGCACCCTGCGCGCCGGTCTGCTGGTCGGCACGCTGTTCGCCCTGGAGTTCTTCTTCGTCGCCGAGGGGCTGCGCCACAGCAGTGCCGCGCACATCGTGGTCCTGCTCTACACCGCGCCGATCTTCGCCGCGCTGGGGCTGCACTGGCGCGTGCCCAGCGAGCGCCTGCGGCGGCTGCAGTGGCTGGGCATCGTGCTGGCCTTCGCCGGAATCATCCTGGCCTTCGCCGGCGGGTTGCTGGGGCAGCAGCTGTCGGCCGGCATGCTGCTGGGCGATCTGTACGGTCTGCTGGCGGGCATGTCGTGGGGCGCGCTGACCGTATCGGTGCGCTGCAGTCGGCTGTCCGAGGCGCCGGCGGCCAAGACCCTGCTGTTCCAGCTGGTCTGTGGCTGCCTGCTGCTGCTGCCGCTCGCCTGGCTGGGCGGGCAGACGGAGGTGGTCCGCCTTACCCCGTTGGTGTGGGGCAACCTGCTGTTCCAGGGCGTGGTGGTGGCCTTCGCCAGCTATCTGGTGTGGTTCTGGCTGCTGCGCCGCTACCTGGCCACGGGGCTGGGGGTGTTTTCCTTCATGACCCCGCTGTTCGGGGTCTGCTTCGGCGTGCTGCTGCTGGGCGAGCGCATCGACGCCTTGTTTATCGGTGGCGGTCTGCTGGTGCTTTTCGGCATCAGCCTGGTCAGTGCCGATGCGTGGTGGCGCCGCTTGCTGAGCTGAGGCGCATGGCTGGGCGCGCTCCGCCGCGCATGCGAAAATGCGCGCCATGTCCCGAGTCCAATGCCCGCGCTGCGCGCGCCCGCTGACACACTGCCTGTGTCCGCTGATCCCCCATCTAGCCAGCCACACCCGGGTGCTGATCCTGCAGCACCCGGACGAGACCCGCCACGCCCTGAACACCGCGCGGCTGGCCGCGCTCGGGCTAGCCAACGCCGAGCTGCGGATTGGCGAGCACTTCCCGGAGCTGGAGAGCGAACTGGCGATGGATGGTGTGCCGGCGTGGCTGCTGTTTCCCGGCGAAGGCACCCAGACGGTCGAGCAGTTGGCGGCGTCCGCCGCGGGCGAGCCGGTCGAGCGGCTGCTGATCGTGCCGGACGGCACCTGGCGCAAGGCGCGGCGTCTCCTCTACTGCAACCCCTGGCTGGCAGGGTTGCCGCGGCTGGCGCTGGAGGACGGGCTGGTCAGTCGCTATCGCCTGCGCAAGGCCCCGGCGGCCGGTGCGCTGTCGACCATCGAGGCTATCGTGCATTGCCTGAACGGGCTGGAAGGGGCGGGGCGTTTCGATGCTTTGCTGCGCCCGTTCGAGGCGCTGATCGAGATGCAGATTGCGGCGATGGGCGAGGAGGTCTACCGGCGCAATCACCTGCGCGGTGATGCGCCGGCCGAGTGAGGGTCAACGCTCGCGCAGCGCTTCCGAGCGCGCCTTGAGCACCGGCTTGAGCAGGTAGTCGAGCACGCTCTTCTGGCCGGTGATGATGTCGACGTTGGCCACCATGCCGGGAATGATCAGCAGCGGCTTGTCCACGCTGCCCAGGTGGCTTTTGTCGGTGCGCAGCTGGATCAGGTAGAAGCTCTTGCCATCCTCGTCGGTGATGGTATCGGCGCCGATCATCTCCAGTTTGGCCTTGAGGCCGCCGTAGATGGTGTAGTCGTAGGCGGTGAACTTGACCATCGCCTGCTGGCCGGGGTGGAGGAAGGCGACATCCTGCGGGCGGATGCGGGCCTCGATCAGCAGGCTGTCTTCCAGCGGCACGATTTCCAGCAGGTCGCTGCCGGGCTGCACCACGCCGCCGATGGTGTTGACCTTGAGCTGCTTGACGATGCCGCGCACCGGGGAGACCACGCCGGTACGGCTGACCCGGTCCTCGATGGCGCGACTGGAAGCGGTGATCTTGCTCAGCTCGGTGCGCACTTCGTTGAGTTCCTTCAAGGCGTTGGTGCGGAACGTCAGGCGGGCTTCCTCGATCTTGCGCTCAACCTCCTTGACTCCCGATTCGGCACGCGGAATGGCCAGGTTGGTGGCATTCAGCGAGCCGCGGGTTTCCACGGCGCTGCGGCGCAGGCGCAGCACCTCGACCTGGGAGATGGCGCCGCTGGCCACCAGCGGCTCGGACATGTTCAGCTCGCTTTGGATCAGGCCGAGGCTGGAGCGGTACTGCTGCGCCTTGGCGCGGAACTCCGCCAGCTCCTGGGTTTTCTGCCGCAGTTGCTCCTGCAGGATGCTGACCTCGCTGCTCAGCCCCTGCTGGCGCGAGCGGTACAGGGCCTCCTCATCGGCGGCCAGGCCCGGCGCGACCTTGGCGATCTCCTCCGGCAGCTGCAGCGGGCGGCCTTCGCCTTCGGCACTCAGGCGCTCGACCCGGGCGAGCAGGGCGAGGCGATCGGCTTCGCTTTCGCTCATGTTGGACACGAAGCGGGTGTCGTCCAGACGCAGCAGCGGGTCGCCCTTGTCCACCACCTGGCCTTCGCGGACGAAAATCTCCGCGACGATGCCGCCTTCCAGGTTCTGGATGGTCTGCACCTTGCTTGAGGGAATCGCCTTGCCTTCGCCGGTGGTCACCTCGTCGAGCACGGCGAAATGGGCCCACACCAGCGCGGTCAGCAGGAACAGGGCGGTCAGCCAGACCGTCAGGCGGGTCAGGCCGGTGGAGTCCTCCACCAACGCGCCCTGGACTTCCGGCATGAACTCGGTATCGCGGGACTGACGCAGCGGGTTCAGGTAACCACCCAGGCTTTGCAGAGTGCTCATGAGCGTCTCCCTAGACCGATGCCGGGCCGATACGGCCCTTGCGCAAGGCTTCCATGACCGTTTCCTTCGGCCCGTCGGCAACGATCTTGCCGCCGTCGAGCACGATCAGACGATCCACCAGGCTGAGCATGGAAGTACGGTGGGTGATCAGGAGCAGGGTCTTGCTGCGGCTCCAGTCGTGCAGGCGCTGGCGCAGCACTTCCTCGCTGCTGTTGTCCATCGAGCTGGTGGGCTCGTCGAGCAGCAGCAGCGGTGGATTGAGCAGCAGCGCGCGGGCCAGTAGCACCGCTTGGCGCTGGCCGCCGGAGAGCAGCTGGCCGCGTTCGCCGACCGGCCGCTCGAAGCCCTGCGGGTGCTGGCGGGCCAGCTCGCTGACGCCGGTCAGCTCGGCGACTTCGAGCAGGCGTTCGTCGCTGATGTAGCGGGCACCCAGCGTCATGTTGCTGCGCAGGGTGCCGGCAAGCAGGGGGAGATCGTGGGCGACGTAGCCGATCTGGTGGCGCAGGTCGGCGACATCGATTTGCCGCTGGTCGATGCCGTCGAACAGGATCTGCCCTTCGCTCGGGCTATAGAAACCCATCAGCAGGCGCGCCAGGGTGCTCTTGCCCGAGCCGCTGCGGCCGATGATGGCGATCTTCTCGCCGGGGGCGATGCGCAGGTTGATGCCCTGCAGCGCCGGTGAACTCTGCTCCGCATAGCTGAAGGCGACCTGGCGCAGTTCCAGTGCGCCGTGCAGGCGGGTGTGCTCCAGCGGCCGCTGCTGGCTGTCGCGCTCCTGCGGCAGGTTCATCAGCATGTCGGTGCTTTTCATGGTCAGCTGGGCTTGCTGGTGGCGGGTGATCAGGCTGGCGACCTGCCCGAGCGGTGCCATGATCCGGCCATTGAGCATGTAGCAGGCGACCAGCGCACCGACACTGAGGTTGCCGGCGATGATGCTGTAGACGCCGGCAACGATCATCGCCACGCCGGCCAGTTGCTGCAGGAACAGGGTGCCGTTGAGCGCCACGGCGGACAGCAGGCGCGCGTGACTCTCGAGCCGGCTCAGGGCGCCGTGGGTGCTTTCCCACTGGTGCTGACGCTCGCTCTCGGCACCGCAGCTCTTCAGGGTTTCCAGGCCGCCGAGGGTTTCGATCAGCAGCGCCTGGCGTTCGGCCCCCAGGGCCAGGCTGCGTTGCACGGTGTCGCGCAGGCGGTGCTGGATGACGTAGGCGAACAGCGCGGTGATGGGGAAGGCGAGTAGCGGAATGACCACCAGCCAGCCACCGAGCAGGCCGATAACCACGGTCATCAGCAGGGCGAAGGGCAGGTCGATCAGACTGGTCAGGGTGACGGCGGTGAGGAATTCGCGCAGGCCCTGGAAGTCGTGGATGCTCTGCGCGAAGCCGCCGATGCTGGCCGGCCGGGACTTCATCATCATCCCGGTGATGCGTTCGAACAGGGTGGCGGAGAGCACCACATCGGTCTTCTTGCCGGCCACATCGAGCAGGCGGAAGCGCAGCACTCGCAGCAGCAGCTCGAACAGGGTGCCGATCAGCAGGCCGATGGTCAGCACCCAGAGCGTCGAGAGCGCCTGGTTGGGGACCACGCGGTCGTAGGTTTGCATGACGAACAAGGGCACCATCAGCCCGAGCAGGTTGATCAGCAGGCTGGCGAGGATGGCGTCGGTATACAGCCCGCGCGACAGCTTGAGGGTGTCGCGAAACCACGACTTCACCCGGGGGACCAGCGGTGTGCGCAGCTCTTCCAGCTCATGGCGCGGGCGAGCGAACAGTGCCTGTCCGGCGTATTCGGCAGCCAGTTGTTCGCGCTCGACCCACTGCTCGCCACCGTCTGCTTCGCAGGGCAGGATTTGCGCCTGGCCCTTGTCGTTCCACCGGCGCAGTACGGCGCAGTGGCCGTCCTTGAACAGCAGCAGCACGGGAAGGTTAAGGGCGGAAATAGCCTCCAGCGGCCGGCGCAGCAGGCGTGCCTGCAGTCCGGCGCGCGCGGCGGCACGCGTCAGCAGGTCGGGGGAAAGACGCTGCCCGGGCAGCGGCAGGCCAGCGCTGAGACTGGCCCGGCTGACCGTTCGGCCGTGCAGCCTACTGAGAATCAGCAGGCCGTCGAGCAGCGGATCATCATGCATATGCCGAGGGTCATCGGCTTTGCCCACCTGTTCCATGGTCGTCATGAAGCATCCCCCATCCTGCAAGCAAGTCCCTGCTTTTATTATTTTCAGGCGCGGACTGCGGAACGTGTCACTTCATGCTCGGCAGGCGCGCCTCGCTTTTCACTTCGGTGCGGGCCAGGGCCTCGCTCGGCGGCACGACATTGTGGGTGCGCAGCAGGTCGCCCATGGACGCCACTACCCGGTACATCGAGAACTCTTCCGTGTAGCGCACGTCGGTGTAGCGGCGATTGGCGGAGAACAGTTCGTTTTCGCTGTCGAGCAGGTCGAGCAGGGTGCGCTGCCCCAGGGAAAACTGCTGCTGGTAGGCCTCGCGCACCCTGGACGTGTAGCTGGCGTAATCACGGGCCTTCGGGGTTTGCAGGCGGGCGTTTTCCATGGCGTTCCACGACAGCATCAGGTTCTCGTTGAGTATCCGCAGGGCGTTGTTGCGGATGTCCATCGACTCGTTGATCTTGTGCGCGCCGGACTGCAGCAGGGCCTTGTCGCGCATGCCGTTGAACAGGTTGTAATTCATCACCACGCCGGCATACCAGCGGTTGTAATGACCCTCATCCCCCTGGATGTTGTCGTCGGCATTGCCGGAGAGTTCGACATCGAAGCGTGGATAGAACTTGGACTTGGCCGATTCGTACTGTTTCTCGGCGGCCTGTACGTCGGACTGGGCCGACTTGAGCAGCGGGCTGTTGTCCATGACCCGGTCGCGGGCGCTGGCCACGCTTTCCGGCATCTGGCCGCGGATCGAGGCCGGGGTTTCCAGCTCGTCGGGCATGCGGCCGACGGCGCTGAAGAAGTTCGCCTCGGCATCGGCCAGGTTCACCTGCTCGGTGTAGAGGTTGTTCTCGGCCAAGGCCAGGCGCGCCTGCGACTGGTCGCGGTCGGCGGTACTGCCAACCCCGCGCTCGGCACGCATGCTGATCTGGTCATGGATGCGCGTGTGCGCCTGCAGGTTGTTCTCGGCCAGGGCCACCATCTCGCGCCGCTTGAGCACGTCCAGGTAGACCTCGATGGTGCGCAGCGCCAGGCTTTCCGTGGCGCCCAGCGCACGGTAAGCCCGTGAGTTGACCACCGCTTCGTTGCGCGCCACTTCATTGGGGGTATAGAAACCGTCGAACACCATCTGCCGCAAACGCAGCTCCGCGGTGCGGGAGTTCAGGGTTTCCGTGTTGTGATCGCCGATGATGCGGGTGCTGGGACTGTCGGTTTGCTCCCGCCCATAGCTGGCCAGCATGTCGACCGTCGGCAGGTAGCCGCCTTGGGCAATCTTGAGTTCTTCGTCAGCAGACAACCGGCTGTTGTTGGCCGCATGGATCTCGGGGTGGCTATCGATGGTGCTCTGAATTGCTTCCGTGAGGGACATGGCCGAGGCTTGATTGAAACCTGCTGCCAAAAGCAGCCCAACCCACATTGATGTGTGGCGCATGGGTATCTCCTTACCATTGGTATCCACTTGCTAATGGTTGTCGCCAAAAAAATGACTTCTGCTGCTGCCTGGCGATTTTTTTATTCCGTTCTCAAGTATCTAAGAACATCCTCCATGGTTTGCGTAGAGCGATTTCTCATAAGGGTTATGCAGAAATGGTCTTATCTGTCGCTGAAAACGCGCCACATTGTTTAGAGAGAAAAGCCAATGGAAATCCGTTTTCAGCCGGATTTTGCAGACTTCAGAAGATCGGGCGGCAGGGAGAGCGAAAGCAGGGGGGAACTGCTTTGTGGAGGGGGGAGTAAGTGGTCACTGGAGTGACGGTTTTTCGTCATTTGCTCTGCGGTAGGCGGAGCGCACTAACACACACACCTCTGCAGTCACCACCCTGGTAGCAGCTGTTCTGTCCTGTCCGGGCAATCAGCGACGCACGACAGTCGACGCTTGCGACTGTATCGGAGGGTGGATTCATGGCTAAGTTGATCGGATTTGTCAGGGCGGTTGTCGGAGAGGTTTTTGCCGTAGCCGCGGACAGCAGCAAGCGCCAACTGGGCGAGGGGGATCGGGTTTTTGCCGGCGAGCAACTGCTCACTGGTGCCGGGAGCGCTGTAGCCATCCGCCTGGTTAACGGCGGCGAGTTGACCGTGGGGCGTGACAGTTCGCTGATGCTGGATACCCAGCTGCTGGCCGGAGAAAATGCGCGCGCGCCGATTCAACCCGCCACCCCCGAACATGTGCCCAGCGCCCAGGAGCTGGCCGAAGTCGAGGAGGTCCAGCAGGCCATCGCCTCCGGTGTCGATCCCACCCTCAGCCTGCCCGCCACGGCGGCCGGCCCCGGCACTGGCGGCCCCGCCGGCAGTGGTGGTGGCGGTATTTCCTTCGTGATGCTGGGGGAAACCGGCGACCGCGTGGACCCCAACATCGGCTATCCGACCGGACCGCTGCAGTTTGCCCCGCTATTCCCGGAGATCTTTCCGCAGGGGGCGGATGAGGAGCTGGATCCCATTCCTTCGATTCGAGTCGAATACTTCGCCGATGCCACGGGGCAGGTTCTGACCGAGCGCGGTGTCGTGGACGAGGCTGCACTGCCGGGGGGCAGCCGAGCAGAAAGCCCAGCCGAGTCGACCTTCGGTCGCGTGGTGATTTCTTCGCTGGATGGCATTCAAGCCATTCAGGTCCAGGACAAGGACGGCAACTGGATCGACGTCTTGGACGGCGGCGTGGTCCAGGGGCAGTACGGCACCTTGCAAGTCGCACCCAATGGCACCTGGGTGTTTACCCTCAACGGCAATACCCTCGATCACAAGGACCCCAATGCCACCACGACGGATGAGGTGGTGCAAAGTTTTCCGGTTCGCGTGATCGACGCAGATGGGGATATTTCGCCACCGGCATCCTTGGTGATCAACATTGGCGACGACGGTCCGCAGGCGATCAATGACAGTGTGCTGACGCCTGAAGATACGCCGGTGACGGTCAATGTCCTGGGCAACGACATCCAGGGTGTCGACTCCGGCGCCACGCTGGTTTCGGCCGTCCTGACGGGCGGCAGCGGTACGGTCAGCTTCCTGCCGGATGGCTCGGTGACCTTCACTCCGGCGCCCGGCTTCGAGGGTTTGGCGTCCATCAGCTACGTGATGCAGGATGCGGACGGCGATACCTCGCAGGCGGTGCTGACCGTTGGCGTGGGGGTCGACTCTGTTCCTGATCTGGCCATTACCTATGGCCCTGGTGCCGGGGTGGTCGACGAGGCGGCGTTGAATGCCGGTGGTAGCGGAGATGGCTTGCCGGGCAGCAATCCGTCCAGTACGGCCGAGCAGACCTCCGGTTCGATTGTGGTGGATACCAAAGGTGACTCACTTGGCAGTGTGACCATCAGCAGCGTGGTCATCGGTGGGGTCGATGTGACCAACGGCGGCACGGTCAGCGGCCAGTACGGCGTGCTGCAGGTGAGCAAGCTCACCGAGGGTGAGTACAGCTGGACCTACACCCTGACCGACAACAGCCTCAATCATGAAGGCGCCAACCAGACCGGCCCCGCTGACCAGCTGTTCGATGTCTTCAGCGTGGTGGCCACGGACAACGAAGGCGATCCGGTGGGGCCGCAGGCGCTGACCATCGCCATCAACGATGACGGGCCGACGGCGGTCAATGACAGTGTGTTGACTCCCGAGGACACGCCTGTAACGGTCAATGTGCTGGTCAATGATGTCCAGGGCTCGGACACAGCGACTCTCATCGGTGCCTCTCTGACCTCAGGCAATGGCTCTGTAAGCTTCCTGCCGGATGGTGCGGTGACCTTCTCACCCGCTCCGGGCTTCGAGGGGGTGGCGACGATCGCCTACACCATCCTTGATGCGGACGGCGATACCTCGCAGGCGGTGCTGACCGTTGGCGTGGGCGTCGACTCTGTTCCGGATCTGGCCATTACCTATGGCCCCGGTGCCGGGGTGGTCGACGAGGAGGCGTTGAATGCCGGTGGTAGCGGAGATGGCTTGCCGGGCAGCAATCCGTCCAGCACGGCCGAGCAGACCTCTGGCTCCATTGTTGTGGATACCAAGGGCGACTCACTGGGCAGTGTGACCATCAGCAGCGTGATCATCGGCGGAGTCGATGTGACCAACGGCGGCGCAGTCGACGGCCAGTACGGTGTGCTGCAGGTGACCAAGATCGGCGAGGGTGAATACAGCTGGACCTACACCCTGACCGACAACAGTCTCGATCATGCGGGTGTCAATCTGACCGGCACCGATGATCAGCTGTTCGATGTCTTCAGCGTGGTGGCCACGGACAACGAAGGCGATCCGGCGGGCCCGCAGGCGCTGACCATTGCGATCAACGATGACGGGCCTACGGCGGTCAATGACGACAGCAGCCTGAGCGAAGACGCCACCAGCGTTAGCGGCAACGTACTGGTTAACGACATCGCCGGTGCCGACGCTGGAGCGGTCGTCACCACGCCTGGGACCTCTATCGGCAGCTACGGACAACTGGTTCTGGGTGCCGGCGGCGCCTACACCTATACCCTGAATACCGCCAGCCCGGTCGTGCAGGGTCTGGATACGGGGGCGAGCCTGACCGAAACCTTCGCCTACACCATGCGCGACGCTGACGGTGACGAAAGCTCTGCGACAGTCACCATCACCATCACGGGCAGCAACGACGTACCGAGTCTGACGGTGGATCCGGGGAACGGCGGGGCCAACGATGTGGTCGACGAAGCCGGCCTGTCGAGCGGCTCGGATGCCGCGTCGCCCAGCGAATTCGCCAGCGGCACCTTCACCCTGTCGGATGCCGATGGGCTGGACGACCTGCAGAGCGTGACCATCAACGGCATTACGGTAGCCATCGGTAGCCTGGCTGGCTCCAGCTTTGCCGGAGCCAGCGGTACGCTGACCATTACGGCCTATGACGCGGCTACCGGCGTAGCCACCTACACCTATCAGCTGACCTCGCCCACCACCGACCTTGCCGGCATCGAAACCGACACGTTCACCCTGAGTGTGTCCGACGGCACGACTCCTTCGGCACCGGCGACCATCACCATCGACATCCTCGACGACCTGCCCAATGCGGAGGACGACGTCCCAGCCAGCCTGGTCGAGGACGGTCTGAGCCTGGTCGAGGGCAATGTGCTGTCCAACGACGAGCACGCCAATGGCCAGATCGGCGCAGACGGACGCTTCTTTGTCGCTTGGGAGAATTCCACCGCAAATATCCTGTCGACCTATGGCACCGTGGTACTCGGGGATGACGGCAGCTACCGCTTCGTCCTCGACAACACGCGCCCTGCGACCCAGGCGCTCAATGCCGGAGAGGTGGTGAGCGAGACCTTCACCTACACCATCGCGATACGGACACTGCGATCCTGACGCTCAGCGTGACCGGCACTGCAGACGGCGTCGTGCTGGGTGGCCTGGATGGAACGGGTAGCGAGATCGTTGTCGACGATGCCAACCTCGCCGACGGCAGTGCCGCGAATGCGGCGCTGCTGACGCAGACCGGCAGCTTCACCTTCAGTGCACCGGATGGCGTACAGAGCCTGACGGTGGGCGGGAGCCCGTTGATCAGCGGTGGCGTGTTGGCCGGGACGCTGCCGACCTTGACCAGCGGGCTGGGCAACACGCTGACGATCACCGGGGTCGACTACGATCCGGCGACGGGCGGTGGCACGGTGTTCTACAGCTACACCCTGCTGGACAACGAGATGCACACCCAGCCGGCCAACGACACAGCGCTGAGCGAAAGCTTCGCGGTGGAGCTGGTCGGCAGCGGCGGCAGTACGACCAGTCAGAGCCTGGATGTCACCATCCTCGACGACGTGCCCAATGCGGTGAGCGGCAAACCGGCCAGCCTGGTCGAGGACGGCCTGAGTCTGATCGAGGGCAACGTGCTGCTCAATGACGTGCACACCAATGGCCAGATCGGCGCGGACGGGCGCTTCTTCGTCGCCTGGGAGGATTCCACCGCAAATATCCTGTCGACCTACGGCACCGTGGTCCTCGGCGATGACGGCAGTTTCAGTTTCGTCCTCGACAACACGCTCCCGGCGACCCAGGCGCTCAATGCCGGAGAGGTGGTGAGCGAGACCTTCACCTACACCATCCGCGATGCCGACGGCGATACCGATACCGCGACCCTGATCCTGCGTGTGGCAGGGGCCGATGACGGTGCCGTGCTGAGTGGCCTGAACGCAACGGGTGGCGAGCGACGCCAACCTTGCCGACGGCAGTGCTGCGAATGTGGCGCTGCTGACGCAGACCGGCAGCTTCACCTTCAGTGCCCCGGACGGCGTACAGAGCCTGACGGTGGGCGGCAGTGCGCTGATCAGCGGTGGCGTGCTGGCCGGGACGCTGCCGACCCTGACCAGCGGGCTGGGCAACACGCTGACGATCACCAGCGTGAGCTACGATCCGGCGACGGGCAGCGGCACGGTGTTCTACAGCTACACCCTGCTCGACAACGAGATGCACACCCAGCCGGCCAACGACACCGCGCTGAGCGAAAGCTTCGCGGTGGAGCTGATCGATGACAGTGGCAGCACGACCAGTCAGAGCCTGGATGTCACCATCCTCGACGACGTGCCCAATGCGGTGAGCGGCGAACCGGCCAGCCTGGTCGAGGACGGCCTGAGCCTGATCGAGGGCAACGTGCTACTCAATGACGTGCACGCTAACGGCCAGATCGGCGCGGATGGGCGCTTCTTCGTCGCCTGGGAGGATTCCACCGCAAATATCCTGTCGACCTACGGCACCGTGGTCCTGGGCGATGACGGCAGCTACCGCTTCGTCCTCGACAACACGCGCCCTGCGACCCAGGCGCTCAATGCCGGAGAGGTGGTGAGCGAGACCTTCACCTACACCATCCGGCGATACCGATACCGCGACCCTGATCCTGCGTGTGGCAGGGGCCGATGACGGTGCCGTGCTGAGTGGCCTGAACGCAACGGGTGGCGAGGTCACCGTCAGCGACGCCAACCTCGCCGATGGCAATGCCGCGAATGCGGCGCTGCTGACGCAGACCGGCAGCTTCACATTCAGCGCACCGGATGGCGTACAGAGCCTGACGGTGGGCGGTAGTGCGCTGATCAGCGGTGGCGTGCTGGCCGGGACGCTGCCGACCCTGACCAGCGGGTTGGGCAACACGCTGACGATCACCGGAGTGAGCTACGATCCGGCGACGGGCAGCGGCACGGTGTTCTACAGCTACATCCTGCTGGACAACGAAATGCACACCCAGCCGGCCAACGACACCGCGCTGAGCGAAAGCTTTGCGGTGGAGCTGATCGATGACAGTGGCAGCACGACCAGCCAGAACCTGGATGTGACCATCCTCGATGATGTGCCGCAGGCCTTCCTCCCCGAGCACGGCATGCTGGTCGATCAGGTTGCGGCTACCCGAACCATTACGGAAGACCTGCGCTTTGCCGAGGCGGCTGGCGCTGATGGGGTGGGCAATGTGGTATTCGTGCCCACCTTCGGCAAGGCGGAAGGGGATGCGGCCAGAGACGGCAGTGGCCATCTGATCACACTGTTCAATCCAGATACCGAGACGGAGGAGCAGCTGTACCTGCACTACAGTGCAGATGGCCACACGCTGGAGGCCATTACGGCCGGTGGCAGGGTCGGCTTCACCATGGTTCTCGATCCCGCGACCGATACCTACACGCTGACGACCCTTGGTGTGCTGTCCAACGACACCAGGACCGTCATCGACGCTCTCTCCGCTACCGGCAGTGCCGGTCATGACAATTTCAAGGCGCTGCTGAACGTCGATCCGGTCACGCTGCAGGATGTGCTGATGTCATCCACAACTGGTTTCATCAACAGCACCCCGGAAGACATCGGCATTGCTGATCAGTGGATCGATACGGGTGATGACATTCGCTTCGACTTCGTCAACGGTCTGGCCGTCAATGCGGCCAGCACGACGGGGTTCAGTTACAGCACCCACAACCTGATTCACAGCTTCCGCCAGAGCATTTTCCAGGTTCAGGGTGAAAAAGGTGTGGTGAATCTGACCCTGCTGGCGATCGTTGCCGATAATGACAACGTGTTTGGTGCGACCGATCCAGACGAAACCCAGGTCAATCTGTCGACGAGCGATATCAAGGTGTACGACGCTTTGGGCAACACTGTGACTCCCGGCGTCGCGAGTGGCCTCAGCCTGATCGACAACGGCAACGCGATCACCATCAACGGTATGCAGGACGACTGGAGTTACGAGATCAACTCGGCAACCCAGTTCAGCGCCGTGCAGGTAACCGGCGCGAGTGGCTCCACGGACTTTGCGCTCGGTACGTTCAGCTACTCCCAGGTCTTGCCATCGCAACCTATCGATCTGGCCTACCAGATCCAGGCTAGCGATGGTGATGGGGATGCCATTCTCAGCACGCTGAACGCCACGCTTTACCCGCAGGAAAACACCATCGCGGGCGGTGCTGGTGATGATCCGCTGGTGGGTACGGCGGCGGCTGACTGGATCTTTGGCCATGACGGCAACGATAGTCTCAGCGGCCTGCTGGGGGATGATGCGTTGTCAGGCGGCGATGGCGATGACCGCCTCGACGGCGGGCAGGGGAGTGATCTGCTGTCCGGCGGTCTTGGGGCGGATACCTTCGTATGGAACGCTGGTGATTCGGGCATCGACCGCATCACCGACTTCACCCCGGGCGAAGACACGCTGGATCTCTCCCAACTGCTCCAGGGGGAGACCAGTACCGTCGAGAGTCTGACCAGCTATCTGAGCTTCACGTTCGGGGCCAGCACGACTATTACCGTGGACGCCAATGGAGCCAATGCCGTGCCGGTGCCGCCGCAAAGTATCATTCTGGAGGGCGTGGATCTTTCGGTGGCTTATAACTCCCCCGATGCTGCGGGTGTCATCGCCGGCATGCTCGGCGACGGCACGCTCAAGGTCGACACCGTCTAATCTGAAGTGAAACGACCAGCCCGCCACCATGACTGGTGGTGGGCTTTTTCATGGAGTGAAGGCCATGGTTTATGTTCAGCGATCCCTCGATGGTCAGTTGTTGCGCGTGGAGCGTCAGCCCTTCGAGGGGATGACGGAAACCCTGGAACTGGAGAGCGATGAGCTGCACGCCTGGCTCAGCCGCGAGGAAGTTCGCAATCGCCTGAACAAGCTGAAGGATTCCGACCTCGAGCTGATCCGCGTGCTGGAGGACTTGGTCGGTGTGCTGGTCGAGCAGGGGGTGATTCGCTACACCGATCTGCCTGCGGCGGCGCAGCGCAAGCTGCAGGATCGCGCCGAGGCGCGTGCCGGACTCGGCGGCTTGAGCGGGTTGCTGGGCGACGAGGATGAGCAGCAGCTGATCTGACTCTCTCGCCCGGCGCCCGCCGCTGTTCTGTCATCGCCCCGCAGTCGTTGCTGTGGGGCGATGTCGTTTCTGAGGGTTGTTCAGCCTTGCCACGGCTTCGGGGCGCCGATCAGGCGTCCCATCAGACCGTGGACACCGAGCTCCTGCAGGGCCTGTGCCTCGCCCTCGCGCTCGACCATCTCGGCGATCAGTGGCAGGTCGATGTTGTGGGTGGCGCGCTGGATGGCGTCGATGAACACGCGCTTGTCGGCTTCCTGGTCCAGCCCTCGGATATAGCTGCCGTCGATCTTCAGGTAGGCCAGGCCGAGATGGGTGAGGTTGCCGATCAGGCTGAAGTGGCCGCCGAAATGCTGCAGCCCGAGGCGGTAGCCGGTTTCGCGGAAGGACTGGCAGAGCGGTTGCAGTTGCTCCGCGGGCGGTAGACGGCGCTCGTCCAGCTCCAGGCAGAGCAGTTCGGCATGCTGGGGATGCTTGCGCAGGGTGTGCAGGAGCAGCGCCAAGCTGACCTGGTCGTGCAGGGTGGCGCTGGACAGGCTCAGCGCCAGGGGCTGGCGGTATCGCTCGATGTGCGCCAGGGCGTGTTCGAGCATCAGCTGGTCGAGCCGGGCGGTCCAGCCGAGCCGGGTAATCCAGGGCAGGAACAGTCCGGCGGGAATGGCCTTGCCCTGCGGGTCGAGCAGGCGGGCGAGGACCTTGTGCTGGAGGATCACCGAGCGATCGTCGCTGCGCACCACCGGCTGGAAGTGCAACTGCAGTTTGCCTTCGCCGAGGGCATCGTCCAGCCACAGACGCCACTGGTGCAGGTCGAGACTGGCGCTCGGCTGGTAGTCGTCCAGGCGCTCCCAGGGTTTGTCAGGCCGGTGCTGGGCCTGGGCCAGCGCCTGGTCGGCGCGGGCCAGCACATGGGCTTCGGCTTCGCCGGGATGGAAAACGCAGAGCCCCAGGTAGGCGACGGGAGCGCAGTCGCTGGTTCCGGTGTCGCGCAGGTTCTCCACCGCCTCGCTGAGTTCGGCGGCGAGCGTGTCGGCTTCACTGGCGCTGAGGCCCGGGGCGAGCAGGGCGAACTCGCCGCCGCGGCTGCGCGCTCCGAGCCAGTCGGGGTGACCGTGCTGCTCGATCAGGCGCTGCAGCAGTTCGCCGATGTCGCGGATCAGGCTGTCGCTGCGTGCGCCACCGAGGCGCTGGTTCAGGCCGGTGAGGTCATTGATGCGCAGGACCAGCAGGTAGCCCGCGGCATTCTGTTCGTTGGCCAGCAACTGGGTATTCAGGCGCATGTCGAACAGGCGGCGATTGGCCAGCCCGGTGAGGGTGTCCTGATAGGCCTCGCGGCGCAGCTGCTCGCTGCGTTGCGCCTCCTCGACGAACAGGCTGCGCAGCTTGTCCACCATCTGGTTCATCGCCATCACCACCCGCCGCAGTTCGGGCGTGCGCGGCAGCTGCGGCAGACTGAGGAATTCGCGCCGGCTGATGGCCTGGGCCTGCTGCACCATGCTGTCCAGCGGGCGCAGCTGGACGCGCAGCAGCCAGCCGCCGAGTGCGGCACTGAGCAAGCCGCAGAGCAGCAGCCAGGACAGGCTGCCCATGGCGCTGTCCCACAGGCGGGCGAGGGCGAACTGCGGATGGCTGACTACCTCGATCCTCGCCGCCTGTTCCCAGCCGTGCATGATCAGGGCTTCGCCACCCTCGGGCTTGAGGTCGACCAGGCGGGCGAACCAGCCGGGCACCTGCTCGGTGCCGGGCGTCATCTGCCGTTCGAGCAGCACGCGGTCGTCGCCGATGCGCAGCACGCGGATGCTGGAGAAGTAGCCGCTGTCGAAGATCGAGCTGACCATCAACTCCATCATCGCCGGGTCGTCGACGTGCGGGGTCAGCGACAGGCCCAGCGCCGTGGCGGCATCCTGGGCATGCGAGCGCAGCTGGCTGATCATCTGCGCGCGCGAGCTTTCCAGGCTGGTGACGAAGCTGCCGGTGAAGGCCACCAGCAGGAACAGGCAGATGGCGATGAACAGTTGCTTCAACAGGGACATGGAGCCTCCTAGCTTTCGTTCAGGGCAAATCCTTCGGCGCGCATTTTGTTCAGCAGATCCTGCCAGCGCGACAGTTTCTTGCTGTCCGCCGTGCGTCTGCCGCCGCCGGGGCCGGGCAGCCAGAGGCCTTCGGCATTGAAGGCGTACACCGGCAGCAGGTCGCGGCGTTGCGAGGCGGGGCGGATATCGGGGATCAGGTTGTCCAGCACCAGCGGATCGCTGGTCGGCGTGGCGTACCAAGTCAGCACCATGTGCGCCTGGTTCAGCTCCAGTGCCTTGACGTAGGTGATGCGCAGCTTCTCGCTGGGGATGCCGAGACGGCGCAGGGTCAGGTACTTGGCGATGGCATAGTCCTCGCAGTCGCCGGCACCCTTGATCAGCGCCTCCACCGGGGTTGCCCAGTAGTCGGTCTGCTGCCAGGTGCGTGCATCGTCGATGAACTGCAGGGTGCGGTTGAAGAAGCCGTTGACTGCGCGCAATTGCTCCAACTCCTTGAGGCTGGAGCTTTGGCTGATCAGGTCAGACCATTCCACCAGGCGGGTCTTGCCGGGGCCGAGGGCGCCGTGCTGCTGTTCGGCCAGGTGAATGATCCGGGCGAAGTCCCACCACGCCTGTGCGCTCGCGCCGAGCAGCAGGGCGGCCAGCAGACACAGGATAGCGATGACGCATTTGCCCCCCGACGCTTTCGGGCTCATCCCTTGCGGCTCCATCGACTGCCCATGTCCTGCAATGTCTCGTTTCAGGATAGGTGTAATTGTCGCGGCCTGCGACTGCCGGGCTCAGGGACGTTCCCGGGTTTTCTGGCGCAGGATGTAGAGCGTGACCAGCACGGCGCTGGTCAGCATGAACAGGCGCGCCGGCAGCAGCGGGACGAGGTAGCAGGACAGCAGGATGCTCGCCCACATCAGGCCGATGGCGTAGACCTTGGCCTTGAGCGGAATGCCGTGGCCGTCGAGGTAGTCGCGGATCCACGGGCCGAGGCGCGGGTGGGTAACCAGCCAGACGTAGACGCGGCGCGAGCTGCGCACGAAGCAGGCGGCAGCCAGCAGCAGGAAGGGGGTGGTGGGCAGGATCGGCAGGAAGATGCCGATGACGCCGAGCATCACGCTCAGCCAGCCAACGCCCAGCAGCAACCAGCGCAACCAGGCATGACGGGTTTCGGGATACTCGCGTGGCGCCATGCGGCGCGACTCAGTGCTGACGGGGCTTGAGCAGCGCAGGCTTCTCTTCGGGCGCCTGGCAGAGCAGGAACAGGGCGGTCAGCAGTTCGGGAATCTGGTCGATCATGCTGTCCACCAGGTCGCGATCGCGGGCGATGTCGTCGAACTCGGGCTGTTCGTCGAACAGGCCGGAGCCGACCATGATCGGCAGCAGCAGTTCGCTGACTTCGTCCTCGGCATCCTCGAACCACACGCCTTCGCGCAGGAACACGCCTTCCATGAAGCCGATGCACCAGCCGCGCAGGTCGGAGGCATCCGGCTCGTCGCCGAGGTCGAGGTCGCAGGGCAGCTCCATGTCCTCGTCGCTGGCCAGCTGGCGGCCGATATGGGCCTTGAGCTTGATCAGCGCGTCCTCGATGTCGGCCTTCTCGTCGTCGCTGCGGTAATGCGGCGGTTCGGCGAACAGGGCGTCGATCCACTCGCGCTCGGGCACCTGCTCGGGGCATATGGACAGGGCGGTCAGGTAACCATGGGCAGCCACGTAGTCCAGCGCTTCCTCATGCAGATCGTCGGCATCGAGAAAGGCTTGCAGGCGGGAGAGTTGCTCGGCGAAGGACATCGGGATACTACCTCAGGACGTATGCGTTCCGGATTGTAGACGAGCGGGCGACCTGCCGCTAGGCAAGTGGCGCACGGTTGCGGCGCGCCGCTGGCGTATAATGCGCGGCTTCATCCGGAGGCCACATGCTCGATTCCGCCCTGCGCACCCTCAAAGACGTGTTCGGTTACGACGCTTTCCGCGGCAACCAGGCGCGGATCATCCAGCGCGTGAGCGAGGGCGGCGATGCCCTGGTGCTGATGCCCACCGGCGGCGGCAAGTCGCTGTGCTTCCAGGTGCCGGCGCTGCTGCGCGATGGCGTGGCGGTGGTGGTGTCGCCGCTGATCGCCCTGATGGACGACCAGGTCGCCACCCTAGACGAACTGGGCGTGCCGGCGGTGGCGCTGAACTCGACGCAGACCGCGGAGGAACAGCGCGAGATCGCCGACCGCCTGCGCCGCGGCGAGATCAAGCTGCTCTACCTGGCCCCCGAGCGCCTGGTGCAGCCGCGCATGCTGGCCTTCCTGCAGAATCTGCCGATCGCCCTGTTCGCCATCGACGAGGCGCACTGCGTGTCGCAGTGGGGCCACGACTTCCGTCCCGAATACCTGCAGCTCGGCCAGCTCGCCGAGCTGTTCCCGCAGGTTCCGCGCATCGCCCTGACCGCCACCGCGGACATGCGTACCCGCGAGGAGATCGCCCAGCGCCTGCACCTCGAGCAGGCCGAGCTGTACCTTTCCAGCTTCGACCGGCCGAACATCTTCTACCGCATCGTGCCCAAGGATCAGCCGCGCAAGCAGCTGCTCGGCTTCCTGGCCGACCGCAAGGGTGACGCCGGCATCGTCTACTGCATGTCGCGCAAGAAGGTCGAGGAGGTCGCCAGCTTCCTCAGCGAACAGGGCTATCCGGCGCTGCCGTACCACGCCGGCCTGCCCAGCGAGCTGCGCGCGCACAACCAGAAGCGCTTCATCAATGAAGAAGGGCTGATCATGGTGGCGACCATCGCCTTCGGCATGGGCATCGACAAGCCCAACGTGCGCTTCGTCGCCCACCTTGACCTGCCCAAGTCGCTGGAAGCCTACTACCAGGAAACCGGTCGCGCCGGCCGTGACGGCCTGCCCTCGGAGGTGTGGATGGCCTACGGCCTGCAGGACGTGCTGTTCCTGCGCCAGATGCTGCAGAACTCCGAAGGCGACGAGCGTCACAAGCGCGTCGAACGGCACAAGCTGGAAGCCATGCTCGCCCTCTGCGAGGAAACCCGCTGCCGCCGCCAGGCGCTGCTGGCCTACTTCGACGAGGAGCTGCCCAAGCCCTGCGGCCACTGCGACAACTGCGTCGACGGTGTGGAAACCTGGGACGCCACCGAGCCGGCGCGCCTGGCGCTGTCGGCGATCTACCGCAGCGGCCAGCGCTACGGCGTCGGCCACCTGATCGACCTGCTGCTCGGTCGCGAGACCGACAAGATCCGTGCGCTCGGCCAGCAGCACCTGGCGGTGTTCGGCAAGGGCAAGGAGCTGGCCGAGGCCGACTGGCGCACCCTGTTCCGCCAGCTGGTGGCGCGCGGCCTGGCCGACGTCGACCTCGACGGCTTCGGCGGCCTGCGCCTGACCGACAGCTGCCGTCCGCTGCTGCGCGGCGAGGTCAGCCTCGAGCTGCGTCGCGACCTCAAGCCGCAGCGTGCCGCGCGCAGTTCCGGCGGGCCGAGCCAGGCCAGCCAGCTGGTGCGCTTCGAGGAGCGTGAACAGTGGGAAGCCTTGCGTGCCCTGCGGCGCAAGCTGGCGCAGGAACACAGCGTGCCGCCTTACGTTATTTTCCCCGACTCGACCTTGCTGGAGATGTTGCGCGAGCAGCCGGCCACCCTGGCCGAAATGGGCCGGGTCAGTGGCGTGGGCGCGCGCAAGCTGGAACGTTATGGCCAGGCCTTCCTCGAAGTGCTCGGCGGCCAGGCCGAAG
>LNAP01000490.1_pt1 | contig 44017 bp, 41 predicted proteins | sample 602601 | NCBI WGS metagenome assembly LNAP01 (sample SAMN02440304, study PRJNA202911) | soil metagenome | biome: Subtropical and temperate rainforests or woodlands; isolation source: soil samples (1 kg each in a 20% v/v slurry with milli Q water) were... ...
CGGCCGCACCGTGGCGCGAGCCTCGGCGGCGTAGTCGAGCGAGGGAGCCATCGGCCGCAGGCCGGCGGCGCGGGCGGCGAGTACGCGGCTGAGCAGGACTTCGGCAACGATCAGGTGCTGGTGGCAGGCCGCCCGGCGGTCGTTGTCGTCGACCACCGGAAAATAGACGAAGCGGATGCGGATCTTGTTGCCGGCCGTGCTGAACCGGGTGGCGGCTTTCGCGCCATGGCAACCCTGCCCGGCGATCCGGCGCCCGATCGGCAGGGCGCGATGCGCGGTAGGCAGGTCGCCCAGCAGGGCGTCGATGGATGGAGCGGAAACAGCGAAAGACTTGGCCGTTACGGCCTCTTGCACACGCACACCTGCGGTTATCGGCACACTCACAAAAACAACCTTCGTCGCTGTGGGCGGTCACGACGCTCAACTCTGCCAGCGCCCCGCCCTGCCCGGATCTTCATGCCGTCCCGCCTGGACAGCCACGGCGCCACTTTTGCATCACCCGTGCCATGAAAGTGTGCGTTGGCACGCAATAACTGAATCTCGGGTCTGCTTGGGTCGGGCCGAACGATCAGGGCAGCCGGCCGACATTCTCCGAAGCCCGGCCAAAAAGCAGGCAAAATAGCCGGTTGGCGACGCGCCTGCCCTCTACTCCTCGACTACGGATGCCCCTCTTGACGATCACACCTGCCCCCACGCCCCTGCCCGACGACGCGGATGCCGCGCTGCTGGAGCGCCTGCGCGCCGCAGCGGCACTGCTGGAATCGGTGGCGGCCGACCGCCAACTGCTGGACCGGTTGCCGGCAGACGACCGCCAGCGCCTGCACCAGGCGGTGGCGCAGGTCTATCACCCCGACCCGGTGGCGCGCCGGATCAAGCTGAAGGCGGCCGAGAAGGCGCGCCATGCCAACAAGGTCGAGACCGAAGAGACCGTGCTGAACCAGACCGGCATCCGCACGCTGCGGCGCAAGCCGGTGTTCACCACGCCAAACGCGTACGCGCCGGAAGGTTTCCTGCCGCACGACATCCCGCCCGCGGCCGACGCTGCGCAGCCGCGCGAATCGATCGAACCGAAGCACTGCTACGTGTGCAAGCAGAAGTACACGGCCATCCATTTCTTCTACGACCAACTGTGCCCCGGCTGCGCCGCGTTCAACTACGCCAAGCGCAGCGAGCTGGCCGACCTGCGCGGGCGCGTGGCGCTGCTCACCGGCGGCCGCGTGAAGATCGGCTACCAGGCCGGGTTGAAGCTGCTGCGTGCCGGTGCCGAGCTGATCGTCACCACGCGCTTTCCGCGCGACTCGGCGGCGCGCTACGCGGCCGAACCCGACTTCGGCGAATGGGGCCACCGCCTGCAGGTCTACGGCCTCGACCTGCGCCATACGCCCAGCGTCGAGGCGTTCTGCCAGGAACTGGTGGCCACGCGGCCGCGGCTGGACTTCATCATCAACAACGCCTGCCAGACCGTGCGCCGGCCGCCGGATTTCTACGCGCACATGATGGAAGGCGAAACCGCCGCGCTGCACGATCTGCCCGAACACGTGCGCCGGCTGGTCGGCCATTACGAAGGCCTGCGCGGCGCGAACATCCTGCCCGAGGCCGGTGCGACGGCGCTGGCCAACCGCGGTTCCGACCTGCCCGGGCTGAGCCGCGCTGCCGAGTTGTCGCAGCTGCCGCTGCTGCCGGAAGAGCTGCTGGCGCAGAGCCACCTGTTCCCCGAAGGCCGGCTGGACCAGGACCTGCAACAGGTCGACCTGCGCGAGCGCAATTCGTGGCGGCTGCTGATGGCCGAAGTGCCGTCGGTGGAATTGCTGGAGGTGCAATTGGTGAATGCGATCGCGCCGTTCATCATCAACGCGCGGCTGAAGCCGCTGATGCTGCGTACGTCGGAAGGCGACAAGCACATCGTCAACGTGTCGGCGATGGAAGGCCAGTTCTACCGCAACTTCAAGACCACCCGCCATCCGCACACCAACATGGCCAAGGCCGCGCTGAACATGATGACGCGCACCTCGGCCACCGATTACCACAACGACGGCATCCACATGAACAGCGTCGACACCGGCTGGGTGACCGACGAGGACCCCGCCGAGCTGGCCGCGAAAAAGGTGCTGGCGGAACGCTTCCACCCGCCGCTGGACATCGTCGACGGCGCCGCGCGCATCGTCGACCCGATCATCAGCGGCCTCAACACCGGCGAGCACGTGTGGGGCCAGTTCCTGAAGGATTACCGGCCCACCGACTGGTAAGCCGGGCACTGGCGCGAAAACAACGACAATCCGTTTCCTTCGCGCCCGTTTCAGACGGCGCTGCGTAGCCTTATGTTGTACCCAGGCGCCAGCCTGGCGCGATCAACATGAGGAGCACCGCCGTGATTGAACGCAGACCCTTCGACAGCCTGGGCGGAGCCGACCACGGCTGGCTCAAGGCCAAGCACCATTTCTCGTTCGCCGGCTACAACGACCCCTCGCGCATGGGCTGGGGCGCGCTGCGCGTGTGGAACGACGACACCATCGCGGCGCAGACCGGCTTTCCGCCGCATCCGCATGCGGACATGGAGATCATCACCTACGTGCGCGAAGGCGCGATCAGCCACAAGGACAGCCTCGGCAACGCGGGCCGTACCGAGGCCGGTGACGTGCAGGTGATGAGCGCAGGTAGCGGCATCACCCACGCCGAATACAACCTGGAGAACGAGACCACGCGCATCTTCCAGATCTGGATCATCCCCGACGAGAACGGCAAGCCGCCGTCGTGGGGTGCGCGGCCGTTTCCCAAGGGCGATCGTTCGGGCCGCTTCGTGGCGCTGGCCAGCGGTTTCAAGGACGACACCGACGCGCTGCCGCTGCGCACCGACGCGCGCGTGCTGGGCGCCACGCTCAAGGCCGGGGAAAGCACCGAGTACACGCTGGCTCCCGGCCGCTACGCCTACCTGGTACCGGCCACCGGCACGGTCGAACTCAACGGCGTGAAGCTGGACGCCCGCGACGGCGCCGCGATCCGCGACGAGCCGGTGCTGAAGGTGACCGCGCTGGAAGACGCGGAACTGGTGCTGGTCGATGTGGCGGCGTGATCCGGTCGGCGGCGGCTGATCGGCCGCCGTTATCCCTCAGTGCGACAAGGATCCATCATGTCCATTCCGTCCTCCTACTCGCTCGGCCCGTTGCTGGACGACCCTGCATCGGGCCTCTCCTTCCGCCTGCACGAGCCGTCGCCGGCCGCGCCGAAGTCGTTGCTGGTGCTGCTGCACGGCGTTGGCGGCAACGAAGGCAACCTCGCCTCGCTCGCCGCGGCGGTGAGTCCCGATACGCTGGTGGTGCTGCCGCGCGGGCCGCTGGTTTTCGCCCCGGGCCAGTACGGCTGGTTTCGCGTGGCATTCACCGCGAATGGCCCCAGCATCGACGCCGCCGAGGCGGAGCACAGCCGGCTCGCGCTGATCCGCCTGGCAGGACAACTGCAGGCGACGTACCGCATCGAGCCACGCCATACGGTGATCGCCGGCTTCAGCCAGGGCGGCATCCTCAGTGCCAGCGTGGGCCTGACCGCACCACAAACTGTGGCCGGGTTCGCCGTGCTGTCCGGTCGCATCCTGCCCGAGCTGGAGCCGAACCTGGCTGATCGTGCGCAGCTGGCCACGCTGCGCGCCTTCATCGCCCACGGCGCCCACGACAGCAAGCTGCCGGTGAGCTGGGCACAGCGTGCCGATCAATGGCTGGATGCGCTGCAGGTACCGCACGAGACCCGGATCTACCCGATCGACCACGGCCTGAGCGCCGAGATGCAAGCCGACTTCCTCGACTGGCTGAAGGCCGGCGACGTCTGAGCCGGCATGCTTGATTTCGCGTGTATCGCCGCCAGTGATGCCGGCATCACCACGCGATTGCGGAGCCCGCCCATGCCCACCATGCAAGCCATCGAGATCACCCGCCCCGGCAGTCCCGACGTGCTGCAGCTGACCGAACGCCCGACCCCGCAGCCGGGGCCGGGCGAGGTGCTGATCAAGGTGGCCGCGGCCGGGGTGAACCGGCCGGACGTGTTCCAGCGCCAGGGCAACTACGCGCCGCCGCCGGGCGCTTCCGACCTGCCCGGCCTCGAGGTGGCGGGTGTTCTGGTCGAAGGCGATTTCAGCGGCAACAACCCGTTCGGCCTCGGGCCGGGTGACTCGGTCTGCGCCCTGCTCGCCGGCGGCGGCTACGCCGAATACGCCGTGGCGCCACTGCTGCAATGTCTGCCGGTGCCGGCGGGATTCTCGATGGTCGAAGCGGCGGCACTACCGGAGAACTACTTCACCGTATGGAGCAACGTGTTCGAGCGCGGCCAGCTCGGCCGCGGCGAAGGCGGCGCCAGGGAAACCCTGCTGGTACAGGGCGGTTCCAGCGGCATCGGGGTCACCGCGATCCAGCTCGCCCACGCGTTCGGCCATCGCGTGTTCGCCACCGCCGGCAACGCGGAGAAATGCGCGGCGTGTGTGCGGCTCGGTGCGGAGCGCGCGATCAACTACCGTGAGGAGGCTTTCGTGGCGGTGGTGAAACAGGCTACCGATGGCCGCGGCGTGGACGTGATCCTGGACATGGTCGCCGGCGACTATATCCCGCGCGAGATCGACGCGTTGGCCGAAGGTGGCCGGCTGGTGTTCATCGCCACGCTGGGCGGCGGCAAGGCGGCCATCGACGCCGGCACGATCATGCGTCGCCGGCTCACCCTCACCGGTTCCACCTTGCGTGCGCGCGATGTCGCGTTCAAGGGGGCGCTGGCCCGCCAGCTGCATGAAAAGGTCTGGCCACTGCTCGAAGCCGGCACGGTGCGGCCGGTGATCCATCAGGTCTTTCCCGCGGCCGAAGCGGCCCGGGCGCATGCGCTGATGGAAAGCAGTGCGCATATCGGCAAGCTCGTGCTGGCGTGGTAAGCCGGAACCTGTAGGAGCGCACCCTGTGCGCGATGCTTTTCGTCACGTAACGAAAAGCATCGCGCACAGGGTGCGCTCCTACAGGCGGGAGCCGGTTCGAATTCGAGCGCAAGACCCGGGGTGCCGCAGCGGTTGTTGATCCGTAGATTGAGCCTTGCGCGATAATCTGACGGAAGGAACGACCATGAAGACCTTCGACAAACATGCCGAGCTTGCCGCCGCCACCGTTGCCGACCCGCGCTGGGCCGCAGTGCAGGCGCGCGACGCGCGTGCCGACGGCAGCTTCTTCTATTCGGTGAAAACCACCGGCGTGTACTGCCGCCCGTCCTGCGCGGCGCGCCCGGCCCGGCCCGAGAACGTGGCGTTCCACGCCACCGCCGCCGACGCGGAACGCGCCGGTTTTCGCCCGTGCAAGCGCTGCAAGCCCGATCAGCCGTCGCTGGCGGAACAGCATGCAGCGCTGGTCACCGCCGCCTGCCGCGCGATCGAGCAGGCCGAGATCACGCCCACGCTGGAGCAGCTGGCGCAACCGACCGGGCTCAGTCCGTTCCACTTCCACCGCGTGTTCAAGGCCGTCACCGGTGTGACTCCGAAGCAGTACGCCACGGCGCATCGCAGCCGTCGCGTGCGCAACGAGCTGGAGCGCGGCGCTTCGGTGACCGCAGCGATCTTCGACGCCGGCTACAACGCCAGCAGCCGCTTCTACGAAACCGCCAACCAGGTGCTGGGCATGACGCCCTCCAGCTATCGCGCCGGCGGCGTCGACAGCGAGATCCGCTTTGCCATCGGTGAATGCTCGCTGGGTGCGATCCTGGTCGCGCAGAGCGAACGCGGCGTGTGCGCGATCCTGCTCGGCGACGATCCGGACGCGCTGGCGCGCGACCTGCAGGATCGCTTTCCCAAGGCCAGGCTGCTCGGCGGCGACCGCGACTACGAGCAACGGGTGGCGCAGGTGGTCGGCTTCATCGAGGCACCGGCGATCGGCCTGGACCTGCCGCTGGACGTGCGCGGCACCGCGTTCCAGCAGCGCGTGTGGCAGGCGCTGCGCGAGATCCCGGCCGGCAGCACTGTCAGCTACAGCGAGATCGCGCGGCGCATCGGCTCGCCCAAGGCCATGCGGGCGGTGGCGCAGGCCTGCGCCAGCAACCTGCTGGCGGTGGCGATCCCGTGCCACCGCGTGGTGCGCAACGACGGCGGCCTGTCCGGCTACCGCTGGGGCGTGCAGCGCAAGCGCGCACTGCTGGAGCGCGAGGCGCAGGTATGAATGCGCAGTTGCGAGCCGTCACCCAAACCGGTGCGCGGCTGCAGGTGTACGACTGGGCCGGCATCGCCGATGAACTCGACGCACACGGCTGCGCGATGCTGGAAGCCCTGCTGTCGCCGCAGGAGTGCGTGGCACTGGCTGGCATGTATACGGACGATGGACGCTTCCGCAGCCGCGTGGTGATGGGCCGCCACGGTTTCGGCCGTGGCGAATACCGCTACTTCAACTACCCGCTGCCCGAGCTGGTGGCCGAGCTGCGCGGCGCGGTCTACCCGCAGCTGGCGCCGATCGCGAACCGCTGGAACGCGTCGATGGGACTGGCCGTGCGCTATCCCGCCACGCACGCCGAATTCATCGGGCGCTGCCACGCCGCCGGCCAGCGGCGCCCTACCCCGTTGCTGCTGCAGTACGGCGCGGGCGACTACAACTGCCTGCACCAGGACCTGTACGGCGAGCACGTGTTTCCGCTGCAGCTGGCGATCCTGCTGTCCGAGCCGGAACGCGATTTCGGTGGCGGCGAGTTCGTGCTGACCGAGCAGCGCCCGCGCATGCAGTCGCGCGTTGAAGTGGTGCCGCTGCGCCAGGGCGATGCGGTGGTGTTCGCGGTGCACCAGCGACCGGTGCAAGGTACGCGCGGCAGTTATCGGGTGAATATGCGCCACGGCGTCAGCCGCGTGCGCAGCGGGCATCGCCACACGCTCGGCATCATCTTCCACGACGCCACATGATCACCACCGACCTGTTCGCCGCTGCACCCGCCCCTGCCCGCCAGGACGAGCCGTTGTGCGAGGGCGCGATGGTGTTGCGCGGGTTTGCCCTGGCCAGCGAGGCGGCGTTGCTGCAGGCGCTCGATGCGATCGTGGCGCAGGCACCGTTCCGCCACCTGGTCACGCCCGGCGGTTTCCGCATGTCGGTGGCCATGACCAGTGCGGGGCCGCTGGGCTGGGTCAGCGATCGTCGCGGCTACCGCTACGACCCGATCGACCCAGACAGTGGCAAGCCGTGGCCGCCGATGCCACGGGTCTTCCTGCAGCTGGCGGCTACTGCCGCGGCGCACGCCGGTTTCGCTGGCTTCGTGCCGGATGCCTGCCTGGTCAATCGCTACGAAGCGGGTACCCGGCTGAGCCTGCATCAGGACCGCGACGAGCACGACCTGGACCAGCCGATCGTGTCGGTCTCGCTGGGCATTCCGGCGGTGTTCCTGTTCGGCGGTTTGCAGCGCTCGGATCGTGCGCAACGGGTGCCGCTGGCGCATGGCGACGTGGTCGTGTGGGGCGGCCCGGCGCGGCTGCGCTATCACGGCGTGTTGCCGCTGAAGCCGAACCATCACGCCGCGTTGGGCGACTGCCGCATCAATCTCACGTTCCGGCGGGCTGGCTAACGCCAGCCGGATGGAACTTCGATATCTGTCCGCGTCCGCGGACGACGTGTCCGCGGACAGTGCTTTGATGACCCGCGCAGGGGAACCTCGAAAACCCCCGATGACGTCATTCCCGCGAAAGCGGGAATGACGAGCAAAAAGGCGGCTATTCGAGGTCCCCGCAAGGCGGCGCATCCGACACCACTCGTTGGCATGACTTGTGCTGACGTCATCCGGGATATCCGGCTTGGCCACGAAGAAATCCGCTGTCGCGGACTTCGGACATCAGGCAGCACTTCGGGGGAAAGGCGATGCCATGGTGACCTATTATCTTCGGCTGGCCCTGATCAGCTTCCGTCGCAACCCCATGCTCACCGCCCTGATGGTGGTCGCCATCGGGCTGGGCGTGGCGATGACCATGACCGCGTACACCATCCTGTATGTGATGGCCCGCGACCCGATTCCGCAGAAATCGAGTCAGCTTTACGCCGTGCAGCTCGACAACGGCGGTCCGCGCAGCCGCAAGGCGGGCGATGACGAGCCGCCCACGCAGCTCACCTATCGGGACGCGATGGCGCTGCTGGCCGCGCATGAGGCGCGCCATCAGGTGGCCATGTATCAGGTGTCGGCGACGGTGATTCCGGCGGATCGCAGCCTGAAGCCTTTCTCCATCGCCGCGCGGGCGACGTCGCCGGACTTCTTCAGGATGTTCGACGTGCCGATGCGCTACGGGCATGCCTGGGATGCGTCCGACGATGCCAAGGCCGCTACGTTGATTGTTTTAAGCAAGTCGCTCAACGAGCGCCTCTTCGGCGGCGCCGACAGCGTGGGGAAATCGGTGTATCTGAACGATGCCAGCTACCGGGTGGTGGGCGTCATCGACGCGTGGGACCCGAAGCCGCGCTACTACGACGTCATCAACGGACAGGACTTCGAGGAAGGCGAGGATGCGTTTCTCCCACTCACGCTGACCATTGGCAAGCAGATGTCCACTTCCGAGTATGAGTTCTGCGACGCCGGCCCCCGCGGCGAAACCTTTGATGACCTGATCCGCTCGGAGTGCGTGTGGCTGCAGTTCTGGGCCGAGCTGCCCACGTCGGCAGAGGCTGAGGCGTATCGGCGCTTCCTGACGAATTACGCGCGCGACCAGGAGCAGGCCGGCCGGTTTGCCTGGAAGCCGAACGTGCGCCTGCGCAACGTCCGCGACTGGCTGGTGGCGCAGAAAGTCGTGCCCAACGATGCGAGGCTCTCGGTGCTCGTCGCCTTCAGCTTCTTCGTCGTCTGCCTGGTCGGCGCGCTGGGGCTCATGCTCGCCAAGTCGCTCGAGCGCGCGGGCGAGTTCGGCCTGCGCCGCGCGCTGGGCGCCAGCGGCCGCAACATCTTCGCGCAGGCCATCATCGAGTCCGGCGTCATCGGGTTGCTCGGCGGCGTGTTCGGGTTGTCCCTCACCGTACTGGCGCTGTGGGCACTGCGCACCCTGTTCCCGGTTGGCATGGGGCGGATCGCCAGCATGGATGCCTCGCTGTTGGTGATCACGCTGGCGCTGGCGACAGCCGCGACCCTTGTCGCCGGGTTCTATCCGGCATGGCGGGCCATGCGGATCGCGCCTGCGCTGCAGTTGAAGGTCGGTTAGTACTTTCGAATTTTGTATAGCTGCAGTGCATCCCACCATCCGGACACCGAGAGATAAGCATGGAAGTTGCACCAATCCTGGCGGCACTGAGGCGAAGCAAGATCGGCGCCTTGCTGGTGGTGATACAGGTCGCCCTGACCCTGGCGATCATCAGCAACGTGATCTCCATCGTCGGTGAGCGCACGGCCTTGCTGAGGCGGCCCACCGGGACGGACGAGCACAACCTGTTCGCGATCGGTTTCCGGCTCACCAGCGGCAGCGGGAGCAAGGCGGCACTGGATACGGACCTGAGCCGCGTGCGGGCCGTTCCCGGCGTGGTCGATGCGGTGGCGACCAACACCTACCCCCTGCGGGGCAGCGGCTGGAGCGAAGGCGTCAGCCTGCTTCCCGGTGCCAGCAACCAGCGGGACCAGAACGCCCAGACCGCCGTTTACGCGATGGATCAGCACGGCATCGGCACGCTGGGCCTGCACCTGCTCGCAGGGCGAAATTTCACGTCCGAAGACGTGCTGCAGGGCAACTTCAATGCGGGGCCCATGCCGGGCGTCGCCATCGTCAGCCGGGCGCTGGCCCGGCAGCTGTTTCCCCGAGAGGAGGCTCTGGGCAAGTCGATCTATCTGTCATCGGATGCGGGCAAGCCGGTCGCCATCATCGGCGTGGTGGACCGTCTGCAGTCGCCGGCCGCGGCCGGCACCATCGACAAGGCGGTGAGCGAAAACTCGATCATCGTCCCGATCGCCAGTGCCGGCCCGGGCGGCCTGCTCATGGTACGCGTCAAGCCCGGTACGCTCGACGCCACGATGCCGGAGGTGAAGAAGGCGCTGATCGCGTCGAATCCGGAGCGGATCTTCGGGCGACTGCGGCCGCTCGACGAGATCCGCAGCACCGCCTATGAGAAAGATCGCTCCATGGCCATCGCGCTGGGTATCGTGTGCTGCGTCCTGGTGCTGGTCACCGCCTTGGGCATCGTGGGCCTGACCAGTTTCTGGGTGGCGCGGCGAAAGCGGCAGATCGGCATTCGCCGCGCTCTCGGCGCGACACGCGCGGCCATCGTGCGCTACTTCCTGATCGAGAACGCGCTGCTCTGCCTGGCCGGCGTCTTGTGCGGCATGGTTGTCGCGCGCGGCTTGAACATCTGGCTGTGGAGTCATTACGGGGTGGGACGGTTGCCGGCGTGGGAGCTGCTTCTGTGCGCGCTCATCGTGATCCTGCTCGGACAGGGCGCCGCCGTGTTCCCTTCTCTGCGCGCCGCGAAGGTCGAGCCGACGCAGGCGTTGCGTTCCGTGTAGTTCATGCAAACCTCTGGAACACCGATGTCAGGATGTCGATGCGCAGTCCGCGAACCACAGGGGCGATGCCGCCGATGAAAAACCGCGAACCGTCCCGGGCAGCGTATGCCGGAGCATCGGTGTTCCTGGCCTCGATCGACGCCGACTGGGCACGTCTGATCGCGCAGGTCGGTCCCTGCGGCCACGAACCGAAGCCGGCGCGCGAGCCGTACGAGGCGCTGGTGCGCGCGGTGGCCTACCAGCAACTGCACGTGAAAGCCGGCGACGCGATCCTGGCGCGGCTACTGGCCTTGCATCCGCGGCGAGCGTTTCCGTCGCCCGCGCAATTGCTCGATGCCGACTTCGACAGCATGCGTGCCTGCGGTTTTTCGGCGCGCAAGATCGAGACGATCCGCGGCATCGCCGCGGCCACGCTGGATGGTGTGGTGCCGGACCTGGCTACGGCCCTGATGCTGCCCGATGAGGGACTGATCGCCCGGCTCAGTGCGCTGAAAGGGATCGGCCGCTGGACCGTGGAGATGTTCCTGATCTACAGCCTGGACCGGCCCGACATCCTGCCGGCAGACGACTTCGGCGTGCGCGAGGGCTACCGCCTGCTGAAGTCGCTGGACACGGCGCCCGCACCGAAGGCGTTGGCGGCGATCGGCGCGGCCTGGAGCCCGCATCGCACCGCCGCCGCTTGGTACCTGTGGCGCGTGCCGCGGCTGTCGAAAGCGAAGGCTAAGCAGGCGGCAGCGGGCTGACGCCGAGCCGGTGTCCGTACACCAGCTTGCCGCCCAGCCAGCCGGCCACGCCCAGGCACAGGAAGCCCAGCACGCTCAGCCCGATCGCCAGCAGGCCCGGCTCGACGAAGTGCGTGCCGTGCAGGCGCAGGAACAGGCTGGCCACGTAGCAGGCCAGCGCGCCCATCACCATGATCATGTGCCGGTTGACGTCCTTGATCGCCTGGTTGTCCCCGTCGACCCTGGCCAGTTCGAGCAAGCCGGCCAGCATGGCGGGAATCGAAAAACCGATCCCCGCCAGCAGCAGGATGCCGGCAAAGCGCCACGCCGGTTCGCCCCAGGCCAGGCTGGCAAGATCCGCTGCGGTGGCCAGCGACCAGCAGGCGATCGGGAAATGCACCAGGGCCGGATGCAGCGGATGGCGCATGGCGTTGCCTCAGGCCAGCAGCAGGCTGAGCAGGGTCAGGAAACCCACCACCGCGACGCCGGCGTGCACGAACACCACGGCCTTCGGCGCGACCTGCTTGCGCAGGTGGAACGAGGCGAGGAAGAAGCCGCCCAGCGCCGCCAGCACCAGCAGGGCCAGCGCCGCGGTGAGCCGCCCCGGGGCGGTACCCTGCAGCACCACGAGGATCAGCAGCACCAGGCCGCTGGCGCCGAGCAGTGCGTGCAGCACCGAAATCGCCCACGGCGCCAGCTTGCCGCGCAGTACGCTGGAGGCCAGCACCAGGCCGCCGATGGCGGCAACCGCAAAAACCAGAATCGCATAGAGCAGCATGTCGTTTCCCCCGGGTGGCACGTTGATGAATGAGCCGCTGCCGATCGGATGCAGCAGCCCATCCAAAGGTTCCCGCGACATTTCGGCGGCCCCTGCAGGATGCGCCTATCGGGTACCCGCGCTCGACCATGGTGCAAGTGCCTATCCTGTGGTGGCTTGCTAACCTCGCCGGACCATCCGGTTCGCGAGGCAGGCATGGCAGTCACCCACGGCATCCACATCATCGACACCGGCTTCGTGCGGCCGCGGTTCGACGCGGCCTACCTGGTCGTCGAGAACGGCCGCGGCGCGTTCGTCGACTGCGGCACCCACTTCGCCGTACCGCGCATGCTGGCGGCGCTGGACGAGGCGGGAATCGCCGCTGCCGCGGTGGACTGGCTGATCCTCACCCACGTGCACCTGGACCATGCCGGCGGCGCCGGCGAGCTGATCGCGCGGCTGCCGAACGCGAGACTGGTGGTGCATCCGCGCGGCGCGCGGCACATGATCGATCCCTCGGTGCTGTGGGCCGGCGCCAGCGCGGTATACGGCGAGGCGGTGATGGAGCAGACCTACGGCCGGCTGCGCCCGATCCCCGCCGAGCGCGTCGTCGAGGCGCCGGACGGCCACGTGGTGGAACTGGCTGGCCGGCCGCTGCTGTGCATCGACACGCCCGGCCACGCGAAGCACCACCTCACCGTGTACGACGAACGCGCCAACGTGTGTTTCACCGGCGACGTGTTCGGCCTGTCGTATCGCGATTTCGACACCGCGAACGGCCCGTTCATCCTGCCCACCACCTCGCCGGTGCAGTTCGATCCACCGGCGCTGCATGCGTCGATCGAGCGGCTGGTCGCCCTGAAGCCCGACGCGATGTATCTCACCCACTACGGCCGGGTGGAGAGTGTTGAACGGTTGGCCGCCGACCTGCATGCGCAGATCGACGCCATGGTGGATATCGCCCGCGCCGCGCCCGGCAAGCCCGACCGGCATGCCGTGCTGATGGAATCGCTGACCGACCTCTACGCGGCCCGTGCCTCGGCCCACGGCTGGCAGCACGGGCGCGATGCCTTGCGTCTGTTGCTGGGCATGGACATCAAGCTGAATGCACAGGGGCTGGAGGTCTGGCTGGACCGCTGAGCCGTCACGCGGGACGGTACTGCCTCACTTGCCGGCGCGTCGCGCGCCCTGCCGTTCCTTCGCCAGGCGTTCCTCGAAGCGCAGCGCCGCCGCCGCGGCGTAGCTGCGGCAGGCGCCGGTGTCGATCAAGGCGGCGGACGAATGTTCGCGATCGCGTGCGGCGATCTTCTGCATGAAGCCACTGGCTTCGGGGTGAGGAGTGATCAGGATGTCGCAGGGCAAGCCGGCGACGGTCGCGAAGGACCGGCGGAAACTCGCGACCCGTGCCGGGTCGTCGCTGTAACGGAAACCATCGCGGCCGAGCGCGGTGAGGCTGTCGACGTAGGCCAGCGCCAGGCAGCGTTCCTTTTCGCAGGAGCGCCAGGTCCACGACGTGCTGCCCGGGGTATGGCCGGGCGTGTAGTGCGCCGTGATGGCGATCGACCCCACCTGCACGGCAGCGCCATCGGCGACCATCTCGACCGGCGTGACCGCCGGGTAGCGTGGCGCCATGCCGTATTGCGGGTCGTCCGGATCATTGCCGCCCGAACGCAGCTCCTTCGCGCCGGCGGTGCTCGCTGCCACCGTGGCGCCGCTGTCGTGCGCCAGCCTGGCGATCGCTCCGGCGTGGTCGGAGTGGGCGTGCGAGTTGAGGATCAGCTTGATGTCGCGCAGGCGGAAACCGAGCGTGCGGATGTTCGCCTCGATCTGCGCCGCATTGCCTTCCAGCGTGCCGTCGATCAGTACGTGGCCCTGCGGCGAGGTGACCAGGATCGCGCTCAGTCCCTGCGTGCCCACGTACCAGCTGTTGCCGTAGATGCGGAACGGCTGCTGCGGCTGGCTCCATGCGGCATCGTTCGCGTGCGCCAGGCTTGTTGCGAACAGGGCGGCGCCGATCCACAGCGTGCGGATGAAGGGGTTCATGCGGAGCTCCATGACGGGGACGAGGCCGTCATGGTGGCCGGCGATGGCGGACATGCGCTGGCGCGCTGCTGGCAAATCGCGGGCAACGCGCGGCCGGCTCAGGCCAGCCGGGTGCCGTTCGGTACCGGGCGCTCGATCGCAGTGACCACCACGCCATCGCCGGTGGGAAAGCCGGTCAGCAGGAACTGCGAGCGGAACGGGCCGATCTGCTTTTCCGGGAAGTTGATCACGCCCACGATCTGCCGGCCAAGCAGGTCCTCGGCCTGGTACAGCGCGGCGATCTGCGCGCTGGTCTTCTTCTCGCCGTAGGGACCGAAATCCACCCACACCTTCCATGCCGGCTTGCGCGCCTCGGGGAATGGCTCGACCTTCGTCACCGTACCGGCGACGATCAGGACCTTCTCGAAGTCGGCCCAGCTGATTTCGGGGTGATTCGTTGCACTCATCCTTCCAACCTCGTTTTCAGACAGTCGCGGCTTTGTTGCCACCAGTAGCTGGCCTGTGCCGCAAGATAACCGAACGGGCGGTGGGTGCTGCCCAGACCGTAGTCGGCGAACTGCTTCCAGCGGTCGTCGCCCTCGGCGATCGCCGCCGCCAGCAGTTCGCCGGCGGCACAGGTCGGCGCCAAGCCATGGCCGCCGAAGGCCTGGGCCCACCACAGGCCGTTGCCGTCGCCGCCGATCTGCGGCATCTGATGCCGCGCGTAGCTCATCAGGCCCGACCAGGCATGCTCGATGCGCACGCCTTTCAGTTGCGGGAATACCCGCAGCAGGTCCCTCGTCAACAGGCGCTGCACTCCGCGTGGCGAGCGGTTGAGTACCGAGATGCGCCCGCCCCACAGCAGCCGCGTATCCGGCAGCGCGCGATAGTAGTCGAACGCGAAGCGGCTGTCGTAGATCGCCGCGCGGGTGTGCAGGCACTCGTCCAGCCGATCGCCGAGCGGCTCGGTCACCATCACGTAGGTGGCGATCGGCAGGATCGCCCGGTCAATCGGCTTCTGCAGGCCGGCCAGATAACCGCCGCAGGCCAGCACCACCTGATCGACCAGCAGTTCGCCCTGCGCCGTGCGCAGGCGCCATTGCAGGCCCTCGCGCGTGAGGCTGCGCACGCCACTGTTCTCGTGGATGCGCACGCCCTGCCCGGCTGCTGCTGCGGCCAGGCCGATCGCATAGTTGAGCGGGTGCAGGTGCAACGCGTCACGCTCGTACAGGCCATCGTGATAACGCTCGCTGCGGATGCGCGCGCGCAGTTCGGTCTCGGGCAGCCACTGCCATTGCACGCCGTAATGTTCGGCCAGCAACTGCTGGCGCTCACGCAGCACAGCGGGGTCGCGGAACCAGTTGGCCCAGATCACGCCCTCGTCGACCGCATCGCAGGCGATCGCGTAATCGGCAATGCGTTGGCGGATCCGCCCGACCGCTTCGGTGGTGAGCTTGAACAGCGCCTGCGCGCGAGCCTCGCCCAACTGATCCAGCAGCACCTGCTCGCCCAGCGAGTAGCCAGCAAAGACGAAGCCGCCGTTGCGGCCGGACGCACCGAAACCGACCTGCTCGCGTTCCAGCAGCACTACGTCGCGCACGCCGCGCTCGGCCAGCCCGAGTGCCGTGTTCAATCCGGCAAAGCCGCCACCGATGACGGCAACACGCGCGTGCGCGCTACCCTGAAGTGGCGTCCAGGCCGCGTACGGCGTGGCCGTGGCGCGGTAGTAGGACGTGGACGAGGATGGATTCATGCTGCAGCGATGACCGGCACCAATATCCGTGACCGGGCAAGCATACCCATCATGCCCGGACGTTGGCGCAGCCGTGGTTCAAAGCTGGCCGAGAAACGCGCGCACGGTGGGCGCGAGTTTCGGATCCTGCATGGCCATGTGCATGGTGGCGCGCACCAGGCCGGCCTTGTTGCCGCAGTCGAAGCGGGTGCCTTCGAAGCGGTAGGCCAGCACCTTGCCCTGCTCTTTCAGCAACGCGTCGATGGCATCGGTGAGCTGGATTTCGCCGCCGGCGCCTGGCGTGGTCTGCTCCAGCAACTGGAAAATGCGACCCGGCAACACATAACGGCCGACGACGGCCAGGTTGGACGGCGCATCGGCCGGCTTGGGTTTCTCGACCATGCTGCGGATCAGCGCGCTGCGTTCGTCGACCGGCGTGGCATCGACGATGCCGTACTTGTCGGTATCGGTGTGCGGTACTTCTTCCACCGCGATCACGCCGGCCTGCTGCGCGTCGGCCAACTCGGCCATCTGCCGCAGCGCGCCCTTGCCGGCGCCATTCCAGATCAGGTCATCCGGCAGGATCACGCCGAACGGCTCGTCGCCGACCACGGGTTTGGCGCACAGCACGGCATGGCCCAGGCCGAGCGCCTCGGGCTGGGTCACAAAGATCGCCCGGACGTGCCGCGGCAAGGTGCCCTGCACCAGCGCCAGCAGTTCGGCCTTGCCCTTCTCCTGCAGCTTCGATTCCAGCTCGTAGGCCTTGTCGAAATAGTCGGCGATCGCGTGCTTGTAGCGGTTGGTGACGAAGATCAGGGTGTCGGCCCCGGCATCCACGGCCTCGTCCACGGCGTACTGGATCAGCGGCTTGTCGAGGACCGGCAGCATCTCCTTGGCGACCACCTTCGTCGCCGGCAGGAAGCGCGTGCCGAGTCCGGCCACGGGAAACACCACTTTGCGCAGGGGCTTGCTCACTCATTGATCTCCGGGTTGGCGCGACGGATCGACACCACGTTGTCCGGCTGTACCGATTCGCTCCAACGGAACGACGGCAGCAGGCTGGATACGCAGCGTCGAAGTTCTTCCTCATCGAAAACGTCCGCTGCTTCGGCAGACTTGTGCAACAGCGCCTGCAGCAGTTCCCACGAAACTTCGCGGTGTTGCGCCAGAAAGATCTTGGCGTGCGTGGTGGCGCTGTAGTTTTCCAGCGGGTGGAACAGTTCTTCGAACAGCTTTTCACCTGCGCGCAGGCCGGTGTACACGATCGGGATCTCGCTGCCGGGTTTCTTGCCGGCCAGGCGGATCATCTGCTCGGCAAGGTCGCGGATCTTCACCGGCTCGCCCATGTCGAGTGCGAAGATCTCGCCGCCCTTGCCGATGCTCGCGGTCTGCAGGATCAGCTGGCAGGCCTCGGGGATCGTCATGAAGTAGCGCGATATTTCCGGGTGCGTCACGGTGATCGGCCCGCCTGCACGGATCTGCTGGCGGAACAGCGGCACCACCGATCCGGCCGAATCCAGCACGTTGCCGAAGCGCACCGTCATGAAACGGGTCTCGGCATGCGCATCGAGGTTCTGGCAGTAGATCTCGGCGACGCGCTTGCAGGCGCCCATCACGCTGGTCGGGTTGACCGCCTTGTCGGTGGAGATCAGCACGAAGCACTCGACCCCGACTTCGCGGGCCGCATCGGCCACCGTGCGCGTGCCCAGCACATTGTTGCGGAACGCCGCGCGCAGCTGCCCTTGCAGCATCGGCACGTGCTTGTAGGCCGCCGCATGGAACACCACCTGCGGCTGCGTATCCGCGAACGCCTTCCGCATGGCGGTCTGGTCGCCGCAGTTGGCGAGGATGCCGTCGAGGATCAGTTCGGGGAAATTCGCACGCAGTTCCTGACTGATCCGGTACAGGTTGTATTCGCTCTGTTCGACCACGGTGAGCGACTGCGCGCCCAGCCGGGCGACCTGCCGGCACAGTTCCGATCCGATCGAACCGCCGCCGCCGGTGATCAGCACGCGGCGCCCGCTGAGGGTTTCGCGGATCGCGGTCCAGTCCAGTTCCACTGTGTCGCGGCCGAGCAGGTCCTCGATCGCCACTTCCTTGATCTGATTGAACTGGGCGCGGCCGGCGACCACGTCCTCCAGCCTTGGCACGGTCCGGTACGGCAGGTCGGTGGCGTCGCACAGCGATACCACCCGGCGCATCTCGGCCGTGGATGCGCCCGGCAGCGCGATCAGCAGCATGTCGACCGCCACTTCGCGGGCGATTTCAGGCAACTGGTCGAAGCGTCCCAGTACCGGGTGGCCGTTGATGCTGGCGCCGCGCAGGCTGGGCTTGTCGTCGACGAAGCCGACCACGGCGTAACGGTTGTCGCGACGCAGGTCGCGCGAGAGCACTTCGCCGGCGCGATCCGCACCCACGATCAGGACCCGCTTCGCGGTCTGGTTCTGCAGCAGGTCGTTGCGGCTGTCTTTCCAGTAGCGGTAAGCCAGCCGCGGCCCGCCGAGCAGCGTGGCGAGCAGCAGCGGATAGAGCACCAGCACCGCACGCGGCACACCCTCCAGCCGGTCGTACAGGAACAGCGATACGCCGATGAGCAACGAGCCGATCACCACGGCGCGCACGATGTTCCACAGGTCCGGCAGACTGGCGAAACGCCAGACGCTCTTGTACAGCCCGGTCCAGCGGAAGATCAGCCCCTGCACCAGCAGCACGATCGGAAACTCGAGTATCTGGAAACTGACGATCTCGTCCGGTTTCAGCGCATATCTCAGCAGTTTGGCGATCCACCAGGCAAGCGCAGCCATGGCCAGGTCGTGCAACACGACGGCGATGCGCGGGTGGATGAAGCCGACGAGCTTACGCAGCGACATGGGGTGTCCTTGGCGGATGGCGTCGCAGGCAACGACGTTTCAGCGCCAGCCATGCGACTGCCGCTCCAAGATAGACGGTTATGGTAATCGGCAGCGCCATTTGCAGATGACTCCACGCCAACCAGGCCAACGGCGCCGCGATCAGCAGGTTCCAGCCCATATAGGCGGCGCCCGTTCGTGCATGCGTTCCCCCGCGACGCACCACCCACTGGTACAGGTGTTCGCGGTGTGCAGTGTACCAGCGCCGTCCGCGCCACATGCGGGTCAGCAGGGTCAGGCTGGCATCCACCACGAATGCCGACGACAGGATCAGCGCCGGCCACAGCAAGGCGTGCTCGACGCGCCACAGCATCACGCTGAATGCAAAGATCAGCAGGCCAATGCTGCCGCTGCCGACATCGCCCATGAAGATCCGGGCTGGTGGCCGGTTGAAGTACCAGAAACCCAGCGCCGATGCCGCAAGAGCCGCCGACGCCATGGCCAGCGCAGGCTGCACCGCCGCCCATGCCAGCAAGGCCAGACCTGCGCCGACGAAGATCGCCTGCTGGGCCAGCAAGCCGTCGATGCCGTCCATGAAATTGTGCAGATTGATGCTCCAGGCGCCGCCGATCAGCAACAGCGGCAGCCACCACCATGACAAGCCGGTGGCCAGCAGGCTCAGCGAAAACAGGCCGACCGCGAGCAGTTGGGCAGCCAGCCGCGGCAGTACCGGCAACGAACGGTGATCGTCCCACCAGCCAGCCAGCGCCACCAGTACCAGCGCAGCGAACAGGCTCGCGATCACGCTTGCCGGCCATGCTGCCGGCAAGCCCGACAGTACGCCAGGCAGGCAGGCCAGCATCGCCACGACGATGCCGATGCCGCCGCCGCGCGGGGTCGGCAGATGATGCGAGCGGCGCTGCCCGGGTTGGTCGAGCATGCCGCGCCGATGCGCGTAGCCGATCGCGCCGCGCACCAGCAGCAAGGTGATCGACAAGCTGGCCAGCAACCATCCCATGGTCAGGTACATGCTCCGCTCACTCGCTGGCGACGCCGTGGATCGGTCGGATCGTACTCCAGCTCTTGCAGCTGGGGCATTGCCAGTGATGCGCCTTGGCGCCGAAACCGCAGCGGCTGCAGCGATACATCGCCTGGCCCTCCAGCAGCTTGCGGGTCAGGTCGCGCAGGATCAGGAAGTTCTCGCGCGCCTCGCCCTCGATCTTGTCCATGGTGGCGTCGATCAAGGCCATCAGACCGCGTACCGACGGACGCTGGCGCAACTGCGCCGTCAGGAAATCGATCGCCGCCCGCTCGCCATCGCGCTGCCGGTACAGATGGGTCAGCGCCAGCACCGGCGAGACGCCGTGGTAGCGCCCCAGCATGTCGCGCAGGAAACCTTCGGCGCGTTCCATCTGCTGCGAACGGGCGTAGCTGTTGAGCAGCGGCGGCAGGATATCCGGGGTGAACGCGATATCGGCCTTGATCGCCGCCTCGTAGGCCGTCACCGCTTCGGCGTGCTGGCCGTCCTCGGATTGCAGGCGGCCGGTCAGCATGAAGGCGCGTACGCAGTCGGGTTGGCATTCGAACGCCTGGCGCAGATAGTCGCGCGCTTCGGCGCGCGCGCCATGCTGGCGCGAGCGGTCGGCCAGTTCGCAATAGAACTGGGCAATCATCGGCGCCTCGTTCTCGCCGGTCATCACCTCCAGCCGGCGCGCATGCTCGATCGCCTTGTGCCAGTCGCGTTCGTGCTGGTAGATCGCGATCAGGTGGCGCAACGCCGACGGCGCATGCGCATCCATCGCCACCAGGTCGGAAAACAGCGCCTCGGCACGATCCAGCAGCCCGGCGCGCATGTAGTCCTCGCCCAGTTCCAGCAGGGCCACCGTCTTCATCGCGTCGGTCAGGCCCGGCCGCGAGACCAGGTGCTGGTGCAGCCGGATCGCCCGGTCCACCTCGCCGCGGCGGCGGAACAGGTTGCCCAGCGCCAGGTGCGTCTCGACCGTGTCGCGGTTGTATTCGGCCAGCTTGAGGAAGACCTCGATCGCCTTGTCCTGCTCCTCGTTGAGCAGGTAGTTCAGGCCGCGGAAGTAGTCCGAGGACAGTTCGCTGACTTCAGCGCCGGACCGGCGCGCGCCGATCTGGCGGGAGGCCCACCAGCCCAGGACAAACGCGGCTGGTACCAGCGGAACCAGCACATACAGGAGATTCATGGCTTGGCCGGCAGCTTCTTGTCCGCACGCCGTTGTCGGCGGCGCTGGCGCGTGCTTACGCCCAGCCAGGCGGTGAGCCCGCCCAGCAGCCAGCCGATCACCAGGGCGACCAGCAAGGCAGCGCCCTTGGGCAGTCGCACCTGGGCGAACGCAAGGTCGTAGCCGACCAGATCGGCATTGAGCGCGCCCAGCACGACGCCGGCGGCGATGAAGATCACGAGGACGATGATGGCGAGCAGTCGCATGGCCGAGACTTTACCCGATTGCTCGTGACAGGCACAGGCAACGCGGGCGATCCATGCGGCAACGATTCATGACGGCTTTGCAGCCATTGCGGATGGCGCTCAATAAAAAAGGCAGGGCCGACTTGCGTCGCCTGCCTTCGATCAGCTTTCCTGCATATCGACCGACCTGTCAGGCGGTTTTCTGCTCCAGGTCCTGGTTGACGCGTTCGCGCAATTCCTTGCCTGGCTTGAAGTGCGGGACGTGCTTGCCGGGCAGCGCCACGGCTTCACCCGTCTTGGGGTTGCGCCCCATGCGTGGCGGTCGGTAGTGCAGCGCGAAGCTGCCGAAGCCACGCACTTCGATACGTTCGCCGTGAGCCAGGGCATGGCTCATCTGCTCGATGACGCTCTTGACGGCCATCTCGACATCGGCAAACGCAAGGTGAGTCTGGCGCCTGGCGAGCGCCTCGATCAATTCGGATTTAGTCATGGGCCCCAATGTCCGTGACATGAAACAACGGGGCGGCGATGGGCCGCCGCCCCGTGTCAGGCTGCTGCAGGCGATCAGTCGGCCTTGTTGAACTGCTCCTTGAGCAGCGCACCAAGCTTGGTCGTACCGCTGGCAGCGGACGAGTAGTCCGCCGACGTGTCGGGCGCGTCTTCCTCGTCCTTGGCGCGGATCGAGAGCGCCAGCTGGCGGCCCTTGCGATCCATTCCGGTGAACTTGGCCTCGACCTTGTCGCCCACCTTCAGATGCAGCGTGGCATCCTCGATGCGCTCCTTGGCGATGTCGTTGGCACGCAGGTAGCCCTCGACGCCTTCGCCCAGATCGATCACGGCGCCCTTCGCATCGACTTCCTTGACGGTGCCGTTGACGATGCTGCCGCGCGGATTCGCCGCCATGAACTGGCCGAACGGATCCTGCTCCATCTGCTTGATGCCGAGCGAGATGCGCTCACGCTCCGGGTCCACAGCCAGCACCACGGCCTCGATCTCGTCGCCCTTCTTGAAGTTGCGAACCAGATCTTCGCCGGACATCTGCCAGGAGATGTCGGACAGGTGCACCAGGCCGTCGATGCCGCCGTCCAGGCCGATGAACACGCCGAAGTCGGTGATCGACTTGATTTGACCGGAGACCTTGTCGCCCTTCTTGTGCATCGCTGCGAACGCTTCCCACGGATTGGAACGCGTCTGCTTGATGCCCAGCGAGATGCGGCGACGCTCCTCGTCCACGTCCAGCACGGTGACTTCGGTCTCGTCACCGACCTGTACCACCTTGGCCGGGTTGACGTTCTTGTTGGTCCAGTCCATCTCGGACACGTGCACCAGGCCTTCCACGCCCGGCTCGATCTCGACGAAGCAGCCGTAATCGGTGACGTTGGAGACCTTGCCGAACAGGCGGCTGCCGACCGGGTAGCGACGGGCAATGGCGACCCACGGGTCGTCGCCCAGCTGCTTCAGGCCCAGCGAAACGCGATTGCGCTCCTTGTCGTACTTCAGCACGCGCACGTCCAGCTCGTCGCCGACGTTGACCACTTCGGACGGATGACGCACACGCTTCCACGCCATGTCGGTGATGTGCAGCAGGCCGTCGATACCGCCCAGGTCCACGAACGCGCCGTAGTCGGTGAGGTTCTTGACGGTGCCCTTGACCACGGCGCCCTCGGTCAAACGCTCAAGCAGCTTCTCGCGCTCCTCGGAGAACTCGGTCTCGACGACGGCGCGGCGGCTGACCACCACGTTGTTGCGCTTGCGGTCCAGCTTGATGATCTTGAACTCGAGTTCCTTGCCCTCGAGGTAGACCGGGTCGCGCACCGGGCGCACATCGACCAGCGAGCCCGGCAGGAATGCGCGGACGTCCTTGATGTCGACGGTGAAACCGCCCTTGACCTTGCCGGAAATCATGCCGACGATGGTCTCTTCCTTGTCGAACGCCTGCTCCAGGTCGTCCCACACCATCGAGCGCTTGGCTTTCTCGCGCGACAGCTTGGTCTCGCCGAAACCGTCTTCCAAAGCTTCGAGGGCTACCTTCACCTCGTCGCCTACCTGCACCTCCAGCACGCCGTCCTCGCTCTTGAACTGCTCGATCGGGACGATGCCTTCGCTCTTCAGGCCGGCATTGATCACGACGACGTCATTGCGGATTTCCACAACGATGCCGGTGACGATGGCGCCGGGCTTCAGCTTGGAGATAGCCTGTTGGCTCTGTTCAAACAGTTCGGCAAAACTTTCAGTCATGTTGATTCCATAGTGGGAAAAGACCGTGGTCCGTCGCGCCAGATTGGGTATTGCGCACGAACTTTCCGGTCCACCGGTTGAGGGTGTGTTCGGGTGGTTCCCTCGGAACCGACCGTCGTCACCGTTGGCCAAAACCCCCTGCCGCAGCAGGGGCACAGAAACCGTCGCGCAATCCGGTCAGGACTGCACGACGGCAAGTACTTTCGCGACGACCTCGTCGATGCCCATCCCGGTGGTATCCACCAGCACGGCATCTTCGGCAGGCTTGAGCGGTGCAACCGCCCGCGATGCATCGCGGCTGTCACGCGCCTCAATTTCTCGCTGAAGGCCCGCAAGTGTAACGCTGAGCCCCTTTTCCTTCAACTGCTTATAGCGTCTTTTTGCCCGCTCGGCGGCGCTCGCGGTGAGGAAAACCTTGTGCGCTGCATCCGGGAAGATCACCGTGCCCATGTCGCGCCCGTCGGCGACCAGGCCGGGCGCCTTGCGGAAGCCCAACTGCAGCGCCACCAGGGCTTCGCGTACCGGCGGCATCGAGGCGATCGCCGAGGCGGCCGCACCGGCGGTTTCGGTGCGCAATTCGTCGGTGGCGTCGTGCCCGTTGACGACCACCCGGGTCTCGCCGCCGTCGCTGGCCGCGCGGAAATGGATCTTCGTGCCCTGCGCACAACGGGTCACCGCCTCCACGTCCGACAGGTCCAGCCCGGCCATGCCCGCGGCGTAGCCCACGGCGCGGTACAGCGCGCCGGAATCCAGCAACCGCCAACCCAGCCGTTCCGCCACCAGCGCGCTGATGGTGCCCTTGCCCGATCCCGACGGCCCGTCGATGGTGAGTACGGGTACGGCGGGAGCGTGGCTCATGACAAGATCCTGGGCGGAATGGCGAAAGCGGGGAGTTTACCGCGTTGACCCCACTGGGGACGCGTGCTATCTAGCCGGTCTCCTTGTCCGCAAGCCATGTCCGATCTGCCTTATGACCGACCTTCGCCGCGAGTTCGACCAGGCTGCCAAGGACATCCAGCGATTGGCCACGCGCCCCGACAACGACACCTTGCTGAAGCTCTACGCGCTCTACAAGCAGGGCTCGGAAGGCGACCTGAAACGCGCCCAGCCCGGCTTCTTCGACTTCGTCGGCACCGCCAAGCATGAGGCCTGGACGCAGTTGAACGGCGTCCCCGAAGAGGAAGCCATGCGCCGCTACATTGCGCTGGTGCACCAGTTGCTGGCCTGACCCCGGCCGCCGCATGCATGCGGCGCTTGCTTTCGGATACCGAACACCGGCACATTCATACGATCGTTTGAGTCTCGCGTGGGCCGCATGAATTACCCGAACCTGTTCGCTCCGCTCGATCTGGGCCACGTCATCCTGCCCAATCGCATCCTGATGGGTTCGATGCACACCGGGCTGGAGGACAAGGCCAGCGACTACGACAAGCTGGCCGCGTATTTCGCCGAACGCGCCCGCGGCGGCGTGGGTCTGATGGTCACCGGTGGCATCTCGCCCAGCATCGAGGGCTGGCTGAAGCCGTTCGGTGGCCGGCTCACCCTGCCCTGGCACAAGCCGCGCCATCGCAAGCTGACCCGCGCCGTGCATGCCGAAGGCGGGCGCATCTGCATGCAGATCCTGCACGCCGGCCGCTACGGTTATCACCCGCTGTCGGTGGCGCCGTCGAAGATCAAGTCGCCGATCACCCCGTTCACCCCGCGGTCGCTGTCCGCGCGTGGCGTGGAGCGCACCATCGGCGACTTCGTGCATTGCGCGAAACTGGCGCGGGACGCCGGCTACGACGGCGTCGAGGTAATGGGTTCGGAAGGCTATCTGATCAACGAATTCATTGCCGCCCGCACCAACCAGCGCAGCGATGCCTGGGGTGGCGACGCGGCCCGGCGCATGCGTTTCCCGGTCGAGATCGTGCGTCGCACGCGCGAGGCCGTGGGCCGCGACTTCATCATCATCTACCGGTTGTCGATGCTCGACCTGGTCGAGGGCGGCCAGGACTGGAGCGAGATCGCAGCCCTGGCCAGGGCGATCGAGGCGGCCGGTGCCAGCATCATCAACACCGGCATCGGCTGGCATGAAGCGCGCATTCCGACCATCGTCACCAGTGTGCCGCGTGCCGGCTTCGCCTGGGTCACGCAAAAGCTCAAGGGCGAAGTGACGATTCCGCTGGTCGCCACCAACCGGATCAACATGCCGGACGTGGCCGAACGCATCCTTGCTGGCGGCGAGGCCGACATGGTCTCGATGGCACGTCCGCTGCTGGCCGATCCTGCCTGGGCGAACAAGGCAAAGGCCGGCCGCAGCGAGCGCATCAACACCTGCATCGCCTGCAATCAGGCCTGCCTCGACCACGTGTTCCAGAACCGGCGCGCCAGTTGCCTGGTCAACCCGCAGGCCTGTCATGAGACCGAGCTGAAGATCGAGCCGGCGAGTGTGCGCAAGCGCGTCGCCGTGATTGGTGCGGGCCCGGCCGGCATGGCCTGTGCCAGTACGTTGGGCGAGCGTGGCCATGCGGTGACCCTGATCGATCAGGCCAGCCAGATCGGTGGCCAGTTCAACTACGCCAAGCAGATTCCGGGCAAGGAAGAGTTCCACGAGACGCTGCGCTACTTCCGTCATCGACTGGTGGATACCGGCGTCGACGTTCAGCTTGGCCAGGTCGCGGATGCCGCCTCGCTGCACACCGGTGGCTATGACGAGGTGGTGATCGCCACCGGCATCACGCCGCGTCAGGTGAGCTTCCCGGGTAGCGGCGATCCGCGCGTGCTGAGCTATCTCGACGTGCTGGCCCGGCATCGGCCGGTGGGCGCCAGGGTGGCGATCATCGGTGCCGGCGGCATCGGCTTCGACGTGGCCGAGTTCCTGGTCGAACCCCCGCCCGCGCCCACCACCGACGTGACCCGCTGGACCCGCGAATGGGGTGTGGACATGCAGCTACGGCAACGCGGCGGTCTGCAGCCGCCGCAGCCGGAAGCGCCCGCGCGGCAGGTCTGGCTGCTCCAGCGCAGCGAAGGCCGCCCCGGCGCACGGCTCAACAAGACCACCGGCTGGGTGCACCGGGCCACGCTCAAGGCCAAGCGGGTAACCATGCTGGGCAAGGTCGGCTACGAACGTTTCGACGACCAGGGCCTGCACGTCACCGTCGATGGAAAGCCGCAGATTCTGCCGGTCGACAACGTGGTGGTCTGTGCCGGCCAGGAGCCGAACCGCCGACTGGCCGACGAACTGATCGCGATCGGCATGAAGGTGCACGTGATCGGTGGCGCCGACGTGGCTGCGGAACTGGACGCCAAACGTGCGATCGCCCAAGGCACCCGGCTGGCCAGCGAAATCTAGTTCCGACATCGACCACCGCCGCCGTCAGGCGATGGTGTCGGTCGTGGAAAAGAAAGCGCCCCGCAGGGGAGACGCATCGACATGGGTTCAGGGGGGGAGTTGAACCAGATGTCGTATTTAGCGTCGCTGCGGGGCGAGGGCCGCCGCCACTAGGGGGGAGGGGAAGTGGCGGGACGAGAGTGATTTTATGATCGACGCAATAAAGTATCTAATATATATTTAGCGCCCGATTAATTCGAAATCACTATATGTTTGATCTTCGCCAGTTGCGCTATTTCGTTGCCGTCGCCGAGGAGCTCAGCTTCACCCGGGCGGCGCTGCGCCTGCACCTTTCCCAGCCGCCGCTGTCGCAGCAGATCCAGTCGCTGGAACAGGATCTAGGGGTGCGCCTGCTGGAGCGCACCAAGCGCAGCGTGGCATTGACCGAGCCGGGCCGGATTTTCCTGGAGCAGGCCCGGCAGATCCTGGCCAAGGTCGACGAAGCACGCAGCCAGGTGGTGGCGGCGGCGGCGGGCTACAGCGGCCAGTTGCGACTGGCCTATACCGTCTCGGTCTCGTTCCATCCGGCCATGCCGCAGGCCTTGCTGCGTTTTGGCCAGATCGCGCCCAACGTGCGCCTGCAACTCAGTGAGATGTATACCGAACCGCAGTTTGCCGCCCTGCTCGCCGGCCAGATCGACGTCGGTTTTGTCCGTGACGAACCGGTACATGCACAGGATGCCCGCGGCTTGCGATTCAGTGTGATCGACCGTGAACCCCTGTTGCTCGCCCTGCCCGCCGGTCATCCCATGGCCAACCGCGACAGCCTGCGCCTGGCCGAAGTGGCCGGCGATGCCTTCGTGTCGCAACCGCGCGAACTGGCCTCCACGCTCTACGACCGGCTGGTGAAACTGGCGACGCGGGCCGGCTTCCAGCCATCGATCACCCAGCATGCACAGCAGATCAACGGCCTGCTCGCCCTGGTTGCCGCCGGCTTGGGGCTGGCCTTGGTGCCGACCAGCATGCGTACCGTGCGCCTGGCCGGGGTCTGCTATGTGCCGCTGGAAGATCCCGATGCCTACCTGCTGCTGGCCGTGGCCTGTCGAGCCGACGACCATTCCCCGGCCCTGCAGCAATTCCTGGCCACGGTGGCGGAAACAGCCGTCGCACCGGGCTTGTGATAAGTCATTGGGGCCGTTACACTTGCGCGCTTACATTTTCGTTTAGTGTCAGGAGCTGGCCGTGAAGGTGCTTAACTCTTTGAAGTCCGCCAAGGCGCGGCATCGCGACTGCAAGATTGTGCGCCGTCGCGGCAAGGTGTTCGTGATCTGCAAGAGCAACCCCCGTTTCAAGGCTCGCCAGCGCTGAATCCAGCCTGCCGATGCCATGAGAAAGGCCGCGCAAGCGGCCTTTTTTGTGGGTGTCCATCAAGGCCCCGGCGGCGATGCCCCGGGGCCCTCGATCGCCGTCATGCGTAGCGGACGTCGATGATTTCGTAGTGCTTGACGCCGTTCGGCGCGGTGAACTCGAAGCTGTCGCCGGCACTCTTGCCGATCAGTGCACGGGCTATCGGCGAGGACACCGCGATCAATCGCTGCTTGATGTCCGCTTCCAGGTCGCCGACGATCTGATAGGTCACCGCCACGCCGGAGTCCTCGTCCTCCAGGTCCACGGTGGCGCCGAACACCACGCGATTGCCTGGCTTCAACTGGGCGACATCGATCACCTCGGCGGTCGACAGCAAGGCCTCCAGCTGGGCGATGCGGCCCTCGGTGAAACTCTGCAGTTCGCGCGCGGCGTGGTATTCCGCGTTCTCCTTGAGGTCACCGTGTGCACGCGCCTCGGCAATCGCCGCGATGATGCGCGGGCGGTCGGCGGACTTCAGCCGTTCCAGTTCCGCGCGCAGACGCTCGGCGCCGGTCCTGGTGATGGGGGGGCGACTCATGCGATGAGCTCCTTGTGCAGTTCCTGCAGGCTGTGCACCTCGCCATCGCTGTGGAAATCCAGCGAATGCACGAGCGCACGGGCGCCTGCCACGGTAGTGGAATAGGTGACGCGATGCTGCAGTGCCTCGCGCCGGATCGAGAACGAATCGGCGATCGCCTGCTTGCCCTCGGTGGTGTTGACGATATAGACGATCTCGCCGTTCTTGATCAGATCGACGATGTGCGGACGGCCTTCGAGCACCTTGTTGATCCGCTCGCAGACCACGCCATGCTCGGCCAGGTAGCTGGCGGTGCCGGAGGTCGCCACCACGTTGAAACCGCGCGCAATGATTTCCCTGGCCACCGGCAACAGGCGGTCCTTGTCGCCATCGCGCACCGACAGGAATGCCTTGCCGATCGTCGGTGCCTTGATGCCGGCGGCTTCGTGGCCACGCGCGAATGCCGCGCCGAAACTGCGGCCCACGCCCATCACTTCACCGGTCGAACGCATCTCGGGCCCGAGGATCGGGTCGACGTTCTGGAACTTCAGGAACGGGAAGATCGCCTCCTTCACCGAGTAGTACGCAGGGATCACCTCGCGCGTCGCGTTCAGGCTGACCAGCGAACGGCCGGCCATGACGCGCGCGGCGATCTTGGCCAGCGGCACGCCGGTGGCCTTGGACACGAACGGCACCGTGCGCGAAGCGCGCGGGTTCACTTCCAGGATGAACACCGTGTCGCCCTGGATCGCGAACTGGGTGTTCATCAGGCCGATCACCTTCAGTTCCTTCGCCATCGCACTGACCTGGCGGCGCATTTCGTCCTGGATTTCCGCGCTCAGCGAATACGGCGGCAGCGAGCAGGACGAATCGCCCGAATGCACGCCGGCCTCCTCGATGTGCTCCATGATGCCGCCGATCAGCACGGTGCCCTCGGCATCGGCGATCACGTCCACGTCGACCTCGACCGCGTGGTCGAGGAAGCGGTCCAGCAGCACCGGCGAATCGTTCGACACCTTCACCGCATCGCGGATGTAGCGCGACAGGTCGGCGTCGTCATGCACCACTTCCATCGCGCGGCCGCCAAGCACGTAGCTCGGCCGTACCACCAGCGGGTAGCCGATTTCGCGCGCCAGCGCCAGCGCCTCGTCGGCGTTGCGCGCGGTGCGGTTCGGCGGCTGCTTCAGGCCGATCTTCTCGATCATCTGCTGGAAGCGCTCGCGGTCCTCGGCCAGGTCGATCGAGTCGGGGCTGGTGCCGATGATCGGCACGCCGGCCGCTTCCAGCGCGCGCGCCAGCTTCAGCGGAGTCTGTCCGCCGTACTGCACGATCACGCCCTTCGGCTTCTCGACGTGGACGATCTCCAGCACGTCCTCCAGCGTCAGCGGCTCGAAGTACAACCGGTCGGAGGTGTCGTAGTCGGTCGACACCGTCTCCGGGTTGCAGTTGACCATGATGGTTTCGTAGCCATCCTCGCGCAGTGCCAGCGACGCGTGCACGCAGCAATAGTCGAACTCGATGCCCTGCCCGATCCGGTTCGGGCCGCCGCCGAGCACGATGATCTTGTCGCGGTCGGTCGGCGCCGCCTCGCATTCTTCCTCGTAGGTCGAATACATGTAGGCAGTGCTGGTGGCGAACTCGGCCGCGCAGGAATCCACCCGCTTGTACACCGGACGCACACCGAGCGTATGACGCAGATGGCGCATCGAGGCTTCGTCGGTGTTGAGCAGCTCGGCCAGGCGCGCATCGGCGAAACCGAGCCGTTTGAGTTCGCGCACGCGCGGCTCGTCGAGCGCGGTGATGCCCTGTGCGACCACTTCCGCCTCGGTCAGTACGATGTCCTCGAAGGCGGCGAGGAACCACGGATCGACCCGGCTGAGGTTGAACACTTCCTCCAGCGACAGGCCGGCGCGAAACGCGTCGGCCAGGTGGAAGACACGGTCGGGGCGCGGCTCGCGCAGCTCGCGCTTGAGCACGGCCAGGCCGTCATCAGTGCTGATGTCCAGCCCGGTCGGGTTGAGGCCGGTCTTGCCGATTTCCAGCCCGCGCAACGCCTTCTGCAGCGACTCGTGGAAGCTCCGGCCGATCGCCATCACTTCGCCCACCGACTTCATCTGGGTGGTCAGGCGGGCATCGGCGGCCGGGAATTTTTCGAACGCGAAACGCGGAATCTTGGTAACCACGTAGTCGATCGACGGCTCGAACGACGCCGGCGTCAGGCCGCCGGTGATGTCGTTCTTCAGTTCGTCCAGCGTGTAGCCGACCGCCAGCTTCGCGGCGATCTTGGCGATCGGGAAACCGGTGGCCTTCGACGCCAGCGCGGACGAACGCGACACCCGCGGATTCATCTCGATCACCACCACGCGGCCGTCCTCGGCGTTGATGCCGAACTGCACGTTGGAGCCGCCGGTATCCACGCCGATCTTGCGCAGCACCGCGATCGAGGCGTCGCGCAGGCGCTGGTATTCCTTGTCGGTGAGCGTCTGTGCCGGCGCCACCGTGATCGAGTCGCCGGTATGCACGCCCATCGGATCGAGGTTCTCGATCGAGCACACGATGATGCAGTTGTCCGCGGTGTCGCGGACCACTTCCATCTCGAACTCCTTCCATCCGAGCACGGATTCCTCGACCAGCACTTCGCCCACCGGCGACAGCTCCAGGCCGCGCTTGACGATCTCCTCGAACTCCTCGCGGTTGTACGCGATGCCGCCGCCCGAGCCGCCGAGCGTGAAACTGGGCCGGATAACCGTGGGGAAACCCACCTTGGCCTGGGTCAGCAACGCCTGCTCGAACGTGCGCACCACTTCGGCCTTCGGGCATTCCAGCCCGATCTCGCCCATCGCCACGCGGAACAGCTCGCGGTCCTCGGCCATGCGGATCGCTTCGCGCTTGGCACCGATCAGCTCGACGTTGTACTTCTCCAGCACGCCGTGGTCGGCCAGGTCGAGCGCGCAGTTCAGGCCGGTCTGGCCGCCCATCGTGGGCAGCACCGCGTCCGGGCGCTCCTTCGCGATGATGCGTTCCACCGTCTGCCAGTTGATCGGCTCGATGTACACCGCGTCGGCAGTGTCCGGATCGGTCATGATCGTGGCGGGGTTCGAGTTCACCAGGATCACCCGGTAACCCTCTTCCTTCAGCGCCTTGCACGCTTGCGCACCGGAGTAGTCGAACTCGCAGGCCTGGCCGATCACGATCGGGCCGGCACCGATGATGAGGATGCTTTTGATATCGGTACGCTTAGGCATGCGTGCGGGCCTCCTGCATCAGTGCGGAAAAACGTTTGAACAGATAGCCGATGTCGAGCGGGCCGGGGCTCGCTTCGGGATGGCCCTGGAAGCAGAACGCCGGGCGATCGGTCAGCGCGAAACCCTGCAGCGAACCGTCGAACAGCGAGGTGTGCGTGATCCGCACGTTCGCCGGCAGCGTGGCCGGGTCGACCGCGAAGCCGTGGTTCTGCGAGGTGATCAGTACGCGGCCGTCGTCCAGGTCCTTGACCGGGTGATTCGCACCGTGATGGCCGAACTTCATCTTCAGCGTCTTGCCGCCCAGCGCCAGGCCCATCAGCTGATGGCCGAGGCAGATGCCGAACAGCGGGATCTTCGCGTCGAGAAACGCGCGGGTCGCGTCAATGGCGTAATCGCAGGCTGCCGGATCGCCGGGGCCGTTGGACAGGAACACGCCGTCCGGTTGCATCGCCAGTACCTCGGCGGCAGGCGTCTGCGCCGGCACCACGGTCACCTCGCAACCCTGCTCGGCAAGCAGGCGCAGGATGTTGAGCTTGGTGCCGAAGTCGTAGGCGACCACCTTGAAACGCATCGCCGGTTGGTTGAACGTGGTGCTATCCAGGTCGTAGATGCCCTGGTTCCATACATACGGTTTGGCGGTGCTGACCACCTTGGCCAGGTCCATCCCGTTCAGGCCGGGGAAGGCGCGCGCCTTGGCCAGTGCACTCTCGGCATCAACCTGCTCACCCGCCATGATGCAGCCGGCCAGTGCACCCTTGTCGCGCAGGATGCGGGTCAATCGCCGTGTATCGATACCGGCAATGGCGACGGTGCCGTGACGTTTGAGATAGTCGGGCAGGCTTTCGGTGCTGCGCCAGCTGCTGGCGCGGCGCGGCACATCGCGCACGATCAGCCCGGCAGCATGCACGGCGGTGGATTCGACGTCCTCGGCGTTGACGCCGGTGTTGCCGATATGTGGATAGGTCAGCGTGACGATCTGGCGCGAGTAGGAAGGATCGGTGAGGATCTCCTGGTAACCGGTCATGGCGGTGTTGAAAACCACCTCGCCAACGGTTTCACCAACAGTGCCGACGGCGTGACCATGGAACACGCTGCCGTCTTCGAGGGCCAGCAGGGCAGGAATAGGCATACGGTAACCGCCTTTTGGATGCAGCAAAGTCCGCAAGCCGCACGATTGCTGGCTTGTGGAGCTTGGAAGGGAAAGGATCTGGGCGGGTGGAAATGATAAGCGGCGACGCCGTTTCTGTCCACCTTACGGAACATGAATCTTGCGATTTTTCGCCCATATCCGCCGATCGGTCGGCGCTACACTAAGCCACATTTTGTCGGAGTCCGATGCCCCATGAGTGCTGCTGTCCTGCTCGATCCCGCCCGTCTCGATCGCCCGGATACCACGGTGCAGCACCAGCCCTTTCCATTCATGGTCGCGCATGGCCAGCTGCCGGATGAAGTGCGCAGCGACCTGGATCGCGACTTCCCGCGCTATGCCAGCGCCGGCTTCTTTCCCTACGATCCGGCCGACTGCGGCCCGAGCGTCAATGCGCTGATCGAGAACATGACTTCGCCGGCGTTTGCCCGTGCCGTCGGGCAACGGCTGGGGATCGACAATCTCGGCCAGTACCCGACCCTGGTGACCCTGTGTCGCCTGCTCAACAAGCGCCACGGCACCATCCATACCGACAGCAAGTCCAAGGTGGCCACCGCGCTGATCTACCTGAATGCGCAATGGCCGGATACCAGCGATGGCTGCCTGCGTTTCCTGCACAAGATCGACGACATCGACAGCATCGCGGCTCCGGAGCTGGCACCACTCTACGGCGAGTTCGCCGTATTCAAGCGCTGCGAGAATTCCTTCCACGGCCATCTGCCCTACGAGGGCGAACGGCGGGTGATCCAGGTCGCCTGGCTGACCAGCGAGGAAGAGAAGCTGCGCAAGACGAAACGCGGAAACTTCTCGCGCGTGTTCAAGAAATTGTTTGGCAGCCTCGACACCAAGCTGGGCGCGGGGCGCGATCGCAACGCCTCGCACCGCGACTGAGTCTGTCCGGCAGCGCCGGTTCGTCCCACTGGTCCATGACTTGTTGCGCCGTCTCAGCGCAGCGTGGTGATCACGTCGTCCAGCTGCCACTGCCCCGGCGCACGACCCGCCAGCCAATGCGCCGCGTGCAAGGCGCCACGCGCAAAGATCGAACGGTCGGTGGCGCGATGCACGAGCTCCAGCCGCTCGCCCTGCCCGACCAGCATGGCGGTGTGTTCGCCCACGATGTCGCCGCCGCGCACCACGGCGAAGGTCGGATCGATCTTGCCGTTGATCAGCACGAAGATCCGGCTGCGCTGACGCTCCTGGTCGGGGGCGTCCCAGAAGTAGAGACCTTCGGGGATGGAAACGAACGGCGCGGTCACGCCGCCGTCCACGTGTAGTTCGTCGATCTCCCGCCCGTCGGCCTCGCCGATCGGGATGATCACGGGCGGAAACACACCTGGGATCGCGGCCGAGGCGACCAGCACCTCGCGGAACAGCTTGAGCGCATCGGGGCCGCCGCGGCTGGCTATGGCGCCCATGTCCCAGACGACGGTCTGCTGGCTGTCCAGATTGGTGGTGGCGATCAGCAGCCGCCGGCCCTTGGCGTGCTCCTGGGCGATCTCGTGGAGCATCACCGGCGTGCAGTTGGCTTCGACCAGATTCCGCAGATGCCTCGGATTGTAGATGCTGGAGGCGAACAGCACGCCCAGGCCCCGGCCCTGCAGCACCTGGCTGGCCAGGCCGCCGGCATAGGCTTCCTTGAGCTTGCCGTCCCAGGCGGGGCCGAGGAAAGCGAAGGGGGCGATCAGGGCGCCGGTGCTGACCCCGGTCACCACCTCGAAGGACGGCCGCGTCTTGGCCCTGGTCCAGCCGACCATCACCCCGGCGCCATAGGCTCCGTCCGCGCCGCCGCCGGAGATCGCCAGCACATCGACCTGTCCGTCGCCACCGGGCCGCTCGGTCTGGGCGCGCTGGGTGAACGCCAGGGCGGCGGCCTCGTCCGCGGCATTGAAGCGGATGTCGGCGGCCAGGGGCGGGAGCGCCCGGTGCGCCTCGTCGGCGCTGAAGTCCTCCCGGCTTAGGGAAGCGCAACCCGACAGCATCGCTGCCAGCACGGCGGCGCCGAACAGCCGCCGGACCTCTCGGGCTGTGAAGCCATTGCGGCGCGACGCCATCGTCCTGCTCGAAGCCACGACGCCCAACTCGCGTCCCGGGGAAAATGGCGCAAGAACCGCGAGAGTCCAGAGCGTCCTGGGGGGGGCGGGCTGCTGCCTTAGGGGATGAGGATCGCCTGGGCGATCATGCCGAGGCCGACAATGCTGACCAGCCAGACCAGCGAGCGCAGGTGGCGCACGCCCCAGGCGTAGAGCGGCACATAGGCCACGCGGGCCCAGAAGTAGATCTGCGCGCCCAAGGCGGTGGTTTCGTTCTCCTTGCCGGCCACATGGGCGATCAGCACGGCGCCCAAGAAGAGCGGCAGGGTTTCGAAGAGATTGTCCTGGGCGCGCTTCAGGCGCAGCGCCTTTTCGCTGAGCGGCGGCATCTCGCCGTCCCGAGCCCCGGTGTTCCACTTCAATCCGTACTGGCTGGTCCTGGCGATGTCGAAAAGCAGGATCTGGGCAAAGGCGAGGACCAGGGTCCAGGCCGCCATCATCAGACCGATCGTCATGGCGAAGTCTCTCCGTTGTTCGCGCGCCGAAGGTTCGCCCGATTCGGCGAGGGGCGGGCGAGTCGGCGCACCCAGCTATGGCGCCTGCCGCCCGCTCCCTCTATGGACGGCGGCCAAAGGAGATCTTCGTTGTCCGCCGAGCCCGCCGCACACGCCGTCGTCCAACGCAACGGCGCCGGCATCGCCCTGCGCGTGGCGGCCATGGCGTGCATGGCCGTGCTCGCCGCCCTGGTGAAGGGCTGCGCCGAGCGCGGCGCGCCGGTGCTGGAGATCGTCTTCTTTCGCAACGCATTCGCCTTCGTGCCGGTGCTGCTCTACGTCTGGCGGACGGCCGGCTTCGGGGTGCTGAAGACCAGGCGGCTGGGCGGCCACGCCATGCGCGCGACCGTAGGCCTGGTAGGCATGGTCTGCGGTTTCACCGCCGTCTCGATGCTGCCGCTGACGGAGTCGACGGCGCTCTCCTTCGCCTCGCCGCTGTTCATGACGGCCCTGTCGGCCCTGATCCTTAAGGAGGTGGTGGGACCGCACAGATGGGGCGCTGTGGTGGTCGGCTTCATCGGCGTGCTGATCATGGTGCGGCCCGATCCGGCGCACATGGCCAATCTGGGCGCGGCGTTCGGCCTGGCCGGCGCGCTGGGGGCCGCCGGCGCGATGATCACCATCCGGGAGATCAGCCGCACCGAGCCGGGCCCGACCATCGTCTTCTATTTCACCCTGGCGGCGATGCTGTTCGGCCTGGCCAGCCTGCCGTTCGGCGGCTGGAAGATCCCCGACCTGACGACCCTTGCGATGCTGATCGCAACCGGCCTGGTGGGCGGGACGGGCCAACTGCTGCTGACTGAAGCCCTTCGCCGCGCGCCGGTCGCGGTGGTCGCGCCCTTCGACTACACGCAACTCGTCTGGGCCTGTCTGATCGGCTACCTGTTCTGGGACGAGATCCCCCGCGCGGCGACGGTGAGCGGCGCCTTGGTCGTGGCGGCCAGCGGGGTCTACATCCTCTTTCGCGAGACCCGCCGCATTCGCGCGGCCGCCGCCAAATAAGGCTTACTCCACAATAGCTTGCGGCCAGATGCGGCGTTGACAGGCTCGCGCCGCGGGCGGATTCTGGCAGGGCCGTAGGGCTGGACGCTTGGACCGCCGCCAGAACCGAGCCGCGCCGCCCACGGGGCGCTGGAGGCGCTTGGAAGATGCTCAAGGGAATCCTGGTCGCGGTGCTCGCGATCCTGGCCCTGGCCGTAGCGACCGCCGCGGAGGGCGCCGTCACCGTGCTCGGCGGAGGCCTGGCCGAGCAGTGCTCCAAGGCCGCCGTCGCCGGCGAGAACGACCGCCGGTTCGAGGATCTCTGCGCCCTGGCGCTCGACACCGAATTCCTGTCGCTGCGTGACCGGGCGGGCACCTATGTCAATCGCGGGGTCTTCAAGCTGCGCCGCGCCGCCTATGCCGACGCCGCCCGTGACTTCAGCGAGGCCGCGCGCCTGCAGCCGGACATGGGCGAGGCCTACGTCAATCGCGGCGCGGCCTTCCTCGGCCAAAGGCGCTACGCCGAGAGCCTGCCGGACTTGAACCGCGCCCTGGAACTCGGCGTGTCGGAGCCGGCCAAGGCCTATTACAATCGAGCCATCGCCCATGAGGGCATGGACAACGCCAAGGCTGCCTATTTCGACTATCAGAAGGCGGTCGAGATCGACCCCGAGTGGGCGGCGCCCCGCGAGCAGCTCACGCGCTTCACGGTCTCGCGCAGGTAGGATGGAGCCATGGCCGGTCCGCGACGTTGGGTTGATATGCGCACGATCTTCCTGAGCGTGAGCCTTCTCGCCCTTTCAGCCGGCGCCTCGTCGGCCCAGGTTCCATACGGCTCCGTCGTCACCGACCCGGCCTACATGGCTCAGCAGCAGATCGATCGGCAGCGGGCCATCGCCCTCGAGAACCAGCTCAACACCCTGGACGCCCGGATTCAGAGCGAGCAGCGCCTGCGCGAGTTCGAGGCGGCCCAGCCTCCGCCCAGGCTGAGCGCGCCCGAGCGACCGGCCCCCAACGTCAGCGGCGCCTACGCCACGATCCCCGACTCGGTGCTGGCCGATTCCAACGCGCGTGTACGCGCCGCCTCGAAAAACCCCCGCTGACAAGGGCGTCAATTCCCCGCATCCTCTCGACCTAGGCTGAACCTGGTTTCGGGCGGCCGATGTTTGGAAGGAGACGGGCATGCGTTGGCAGGGTGGCCGCCGCGGCGGCAACATCGAAGACCGGCGCGGCATGAGCGCGGCCGGCGTCGGCGGCATCGGCCTCGGCGGCGTCGTGCTGGCGCTGATCGGCTACTTCGTCTTCGGCATCGACCCCTCGACCACCATGTCGGTCGTCCAGGGCGGCGGCCAGGCCGAGCAGCAGGAGGGCGTGCGCGGGACCACGACCGACCAGGGCGGCCAGTTCGTGGACGTGATCGAGCAGTCCACCACCGACGTCTGGTCCCAGATCTTCGCCCAGGAGGGCCAGACTTATCGGCGGCCGGCCGCGGGGGTTATCTACGACCAGGCCACAGGCACCGGCTGCGGCATGGGCCAGTCGGCCATGGGGCCGTTCTACTGCCCGGCCGATCAGAAGGTCTATCTGGACCTGGCCTTCTGGCAGGAGCTGGAGAGCCGCTTCGGCGCCCAGGGCGAGGCGGCCCGCGCCTATGTCATCGCCCACGAGATCGGCCACCACGTCCAGAATCTGACCGGCGAGGCTCGGCGGGTGGAACGGGGTTCCGCCGGCGCCGACTCCTCGTCCGTGCGGCTGGAACTGCAGGCCGACTGCTATGCCGGCGTCTGGGTCGCGCACGCCGCGACGGTGTCCGGCGGCCAGGTGGCGCTCGATCCGGCGGATATCGAGGACGGCATTCGCGCGGCCGCGGCGGTCGGCGACGACGCCATCCAGAAGCAGGCCCAGGGACGGGTCATGCCGGACGCCTTCACCCACGGCTCCAGCGAGCAGCGGATGCGCTGGTTCCGCACCGGCGTGCAGACCGGAAACCCGGGCGCCTGCGACACCTTCAAGGCGGCGCGGCTCTAGAGCGCGTTCCGCAAAAGTGGAAACCGGTTTTGCGACCAGAACGCGCTCAAGATTTTGAATCTAGAGCGCGGGCAGGGGCTCCAGCCCCAGGCAGACCGACACGCAGCGGCGCGCCAGCACCTCGCCGGCGTCCACGAACGGCAGTCGGCTCGTGGCGGCGTCGAAGACCAGCGGGACCTCGGTGCAGCCGGCGATGATCGCTTCGGCGCCTTCGGCCGCCAGGTATTGCGTCAGTTCGGCCATGCGCTCTCGAACCTCGGGGCCAAGGTCGCCTCGCTTGATCTTGTAGATCAGGTCCATGAAGACCTCCTGCCGCCCCTGGTCGAGGGTCACTACTCCCATGCCCTGGGCCGCGAGGTATTCGCGATAGAGCTTGAGCGCCTTGGGCGTGCCCAGGACCCCTGCGCGACGGGCGCCGGTGTCCCTGGCGGTCTTGGCGGCCGTCCCGATCATGTCGACCAGCGGCAGTCCAGAGGCCCTGACGATCACGTCGGCATAGGCGTGGGCGGTGTTGCAGGCGATCGCCAGGACCTGGGCGCCGCTGTCCCGCAGGCTGGTGGCCATCTGGGCCAGCACCGGACCCGGTCGGGCCGCCGGATCGTTGCGGTCCGGCACGAGGGGATTGATGTCCACCAGGGTCCGGATGTGGTCCTGGTCGCGCTGGACCGGCGTCGCGGCTTGCAGCTTGCCGAGGAAATCGAGCGTGGCCGCCGGCCCCATGCCGCCCAGCACGCCGAGGATCAGACTCATCGAGGCGCTCCTTAGTCCGCGCCCCCTAACATGAGGTCGAGCCGTCCCGCGAGCCCCGTCGTCCTAAGGCCGGACCTTGGGCGGCAAGGTTGCGACCTGCTCGGGCGTGAGTCGGGTGATGCTCCGGATGATGCAGGGCGTCAGGGCGCCGGGCGCCATGCGGACCTTCAGGTCGAGGTCCAGCGGACGGCAGACGAGATCGGTCCCGGCCGTTGGGGTGAGGACCAGCGGGCCGCTCGAACTCACGCCCGCAAGGCAGGCGCCGGCCATGTCCAGCCGAAAGACCTCCTTCCCGTTGCGGACGGAGAGATAGAGGGTCCGGTCGTCGGCCTTGGTGTGGTTGTGGATCTGGCTGACGCGGAAGCACTGGTTGGCCTGGGCCGGCGCGGTGGCCTGGTCGGCGGCGAGGGCGGGGCCGGAAGCCAGGGCTGCGAAGGCGGCGGCGAGGAGCAGGCGTTGCATGGCGAACCTCCTGAAAGTCTTCACCGATTATGCGCCGAAACGAGATCGGACGGCGGCGCTTTTCATTGGCGCCGATCGCGCATAAGACTGAACGCATGTCCTCGGGGGGCCGCGCTTGGGCGGCTGAGAGGCGGGCGAGCCCGCGACCCGTAGAACCTGATCCGGGTCATGCCGGCGAAGGGAAGGCGTCGGGCGCGGTCGTGCGCCCGGATTCCCGGCGTCCGGCGGTCCCTTGGCCGCGAAGGAGCATGCCGGTGAATATTCAGACCCCCGTCAAGGACGCCATTCCCACGGGCGAGCGCCCGGGTTCGCGCAAGGTCTATCAGCCTGGCGTGCTCTGGCCCGACATCCGCGTGCCGTTTCGCGAGGTGGCGGTGCATCCGTCGGCCAAGGAGCCGGCGGTGACGATCTACGATCCCTCCGGCCCCTATACCGATCCGACGACGAAGATCGACATCAACCTCGGCCTGGCGCGCACCCGCGAGCCGTGGGTCGTCTCTCGGGGCGATGTGGAGATCGTCGAGACCCCTCGCGAGGTGAAGCCCGAGGACAACGGCTTTGCGACCGGCCAACACCTTGCGCCGCGGTTCTCCGCCCCGCGCCGGGTCTATCGCGCCAAGGGCGGGGTGGCGGTCACCCAGCTCGACTACGCTCGCCGCGGGATCATCACGCCCGAGATGGAATATGTCGCGATCCGCGAGAACCTGCGCCGTCAGGAGAACGACGGGGCGATCCGCGACGGCGAGGACTTCGGGGCCTCGATCCCCGACTTCGTGACCCCGGAGTTCGTGCGCGACGAGGTGGCCCGCGGCCGGGCGATCATTCCCGCCAACATCAACCACACCGAACTCGAGCCGATGGCCATCGGCCGGAACTTCCTGGTCAAGATCAACGCCAACATCGGCAACTCGGCGGTGCTCTCCACCGTCGCCGACGAGGTGGACAAGATGGTCTGGGCGATCCGCTGGGGCGCGGACACCGTCATGGACCTCTCCACCGGCCGCAACATCCACAACATCCGCGACTGGATCGTCCGCAACAGCCCGGTCCCGATCGGCACGGTTCCGATCTACCAGGCCCTGGAGAAGGTCGGCGGGATCGCCGAGGACCTGACCTGGGAGGTCTTCCGCGACACCCTCATCGAACAGGCCGAGCAGGGGGTCGACTACTTCACCATCCACGCCGGCGTGCGGCTGCCCTTCATTCCCCTGACCGCCAAGCGGGTGACCGGCATCGTCAGCCGCGGCGGCTCGATCATGGCCAAGTGGTGCCTGGCGCACCACAAGGAGAACTTCCTCTACGAGCACTTCGAGGACATCTGCGAGATCATGCGCGCCTATGACGTGTCGTTCTCGCTCGGCGATGGCCTGCGCCCCGGCTCGATCGCCGACGCGAACGACGCGGCCCAGTTCGCCGAGCTGGAGACCCTGGGCGAGCTTACGCCGATCGCCTGGAAGCATGGGGTCCAGGTGATGATCGAAGGCCCCGGCCACGTGCCGATGCACAAGATCAAGGCCAACATGGACAAGCAGCTCGCCGCCTGCGGCGAGGCGCCGTTCTACACGCTCGGCCCGCTAACCACCGACGTGGCCCCCGGCTACGACCACATCACCAGCGCCATCGGGGCGGCGATGATCGGCTGGTTCGGCACCGCCATGCTCTGCTACGTCACGCCCAAGGAGCACCTGGGCCTGCCGGACCGCGAGGACGTGAAGGAGGGCGTGATCACCTACAAGATCGCCGCCCACGCCGCCGACCTGGCCAAGGGCCATCCTTCGGCGCGCGCCTGGGACGACGCGCTCTCTCGCGCGCGCTTCGAGTTCCGCTGGGAAGACCAGTTCAACCTGGGCCTCGATCCGGAGACTGCGCGCCAATACCACGACGAGACCTTGCCGAAGGAGGCGATGAAGACCGCCCACTTCTGCTCGATGTGCGGTCCCAAGTTCTGCTCGATGAAGATCAGCCAGGACATCCGCGACGCGGCCGCCAAGCAGAACGACATCGCTGCGGGCATGGCGGAAATGAGCGACAAGTTCCGGGCTGAAGGCGGCGAGATCTACGTGAAATCCTGAGGCCCGGCGTGTCCGAGATCGAACTGAAGCCAGGGGCCAGGCTCTCGGGCCTGGACCTCTCGCACCTGGACTTCTCGGACGTCGACCTGACCGACGCCGAACTGGACGGCTGCTTCCTGCATGACGCGCAGCTCTCGGGCGTCGTCCTGCAGGGGGCGCGGTTCACCGATTGCCGGCTGGTCCGTTGCCGCTTCGCCCATGCCGACCTGCGTGAGGCGGTGTTCGAGGCGTGCAGCTTCGCCGACGCCGACGATCATGCGGGCGTGCAGTTCGCCTTTTCGAAACTGGACGAGGCGCGGCTGGCCAAGTGCGATCTGTCGTTCGCGCGGTTCGAGCGCTCGTCGCTCTATGGAGTGGAGATGGAGACCTGCAACCTGCGCGGCGCCGTGTTCGCCCACGCCGACTTCGCCCGCGCGCTTGGCCGGAACATCGTGCGCTACTCTGCGCGGCTCGCAGGCTGCAATCTGGAGCTGGCCGACCTGACGCAGGTCCGGCTGCAGGACTGCGAGCTCAACCGGTCGAGCTTCCGCGAGGCGGTGCTCGTGGATGCCGACCTGGAGGGGGCCGACCTGCGCGAGTGCGACTTCTTCCAGGCCCTGACGGTGGGCGCGAAGCTGGCGCGCGCCGACGTCCGCGGGGCGGAGGTCAGTGGGCTCAACCTGTCGGAACTGGGAAGCCTGGACGGAATGAAGGTCACGGCCGACCAGCAGTACCGGCTGCTGACGGCCATGGGCCTGGACGTCTACGCCGACTGATCAGTCGTCGCTGCGCACCTTGACCGGCTCGGCTTTCCAGACCCGGACGGCGACGGCCGCGGTGATCGCGGCGAGGATGGCGGTGATCGCGCCGCACCACTGCAGCGTATTCATGCCTTCGGCGGCGTAACGGCCAACGGCGGCGCTGACGAAGAAGACGAGAGCCGCGGTGCCCCACTCGGCGCCCCAGCTCGAAAACAGCAGCTTCAGCATGACGGTCCTCTGGTAAGTCGGCCGTCTAAAGCCACAGCCGGCGCCATGCCGGGAATGTGGCATGGGGTCGCTTGGCCTTAGGCCGCGCTCGCCAGCCCCTGCCGTTCGGCCACGGTCTGCAGCACGTTGAAGAGCTTGGGCGCTTCGATGGGCTTGGGCATGTGCAGGTCGGCTCCAGCCGCGAGGCTGAGGGCCTCGTGTTCAGGCAGGGCGTTGGCCGTCAGCATGACGATCGGGGTGCGGGTCATGCCGCGCAACTGTTCGCGTTCCCGGATCGCCTTGACCGCCGCGACGCCGTCGAGGACCGGCATCTGCATGTCCATCAGGATCAGGTCGAAGCGCTGGGTGGAGAAGGCCTCCAGGGCCTGCTTGCCGTTTTCGACGCTCACCAGATCGACCTCGAACTGCGAGAACAGCACCTGGACGACCTTGCGGTTGGTGGGATGGTCGTCGGCCAGCAGAATGCGCAGGGGGCGCTCGGGCGGCCCGGCTCCGGCGGCCGGTTCCGGCGTGGCCTCGGCCGCGCTCATGGGCAAGCGGACGGTGAAGGTCGAGCCCTCGCCCGGGGATCCGACGGCCTCCAGCTTGCCGCCCATCAGGACCACGAGCTGCTGGGCGATGCTCAGGCCGAGTCCGACGCCGCCGTGACGGCGGGGGGAGGAGGTGTCGAGCTGCTGGAAGCGCCGGAACAGGCGCTCGGTGTCGCCAGGCTCGAAGCCGATGCCGGTGTCCTGCACGTCGATGCGCCACCAATCGCCTTCCTCCTGGCGGACCCCGATCGCCACATAGCCTTCGCTGGTGAACTTCACGGCGTTGGAGACGAGGTTCACCAGGACCTGTTTGACCCGCACGACGTCGCCGCTCACGGCCGCCTCGGCGGCGGGGTCGATGTCGAGGATCAGGTCCAGGCCCTTGTCCTCGGCGCGCGAGGCGGTGAGGCCGGCTACGCTGCGGACCGCCTCGCCGAGGTGGAACGGCTCATTGACGACCTTCACCCCGCCGGCCTCGATCCGCGACAGGTCGAGCACGTCCGAAAGCACCCGCTCGAGCGCGACGCCGGAGCTGTGGATGATCTCGACCATCTCGGCCTGAGAGGGGGCCAGGGGCGTCCTGGCGAGGGCCGCGGCGACGGCGTTCACCCCGTTTAGCGGGGTCCGGATCTCGTGGCTCATATTGGCCAGGAAGTCGTTCTGCGCCTTGTGGCTGGTGTAAAGCTGCAAGGCGGCGGCGCGGATTCGCGCGACCATGAGCGCGCCAAGGCCGCCGAACACCAGCAGGACGAGGGCGATCGGCGCGATCGAGGCGCGGGCGATCTCCGCTCCCGGCCGCTCCGGCGTCCA